>Ga0187769_10002441_pt1 | contig 10890 bp, 8 predicted proteins | sample 0116_SJ02_MP02_1_FD_133140 | JGI IMG/M metagenome (GOLD analysis project Ga0187769, IMG submission 133140) | Tropical peat soil microbial communities from peatlands in Department of Meta, Colombia - 0116_SJ02_MP02_10_MG | ecosystem: Environmental > Terrestrial > Soil > Wetlands > Peat | place... | reverse complement strand
TGCCCCGCTCGAGATTTCGCGCGGCCCATTGCTGACCGCCGCCTGGATCTGGCCCATCCTGCTATGGTCCGCTATGGGCGCGCGCGAGGCTCGCCACGGTACTGAGCAACTGATCTTCTCGGCGCCGCGAGTGCTACCTCGACAACTCATCGCCGGCTGGCTGGTCGGAGTAGTCATTGCCGTGGCCACGGGCGGCGGAGTCGCCGCGAGACTTCTGTTGGCCCACAACTACGCTGGCCTCCTGGGCTGGTGCGCTGGCGCGCTCTTTGTTCCCACGTTAGCGCTGGCTCTGGGGGTTTGGACGGCTTCGAGCCGTCCGTTCGAGGGGCTTTTCACCGGTCTGTGGTACATCGGACCACTGAACCGAATTCCAGGCTTTGACTTTACCGGGGGAGCCAACGGTCCGGACACGGTCAAGTATGCCTGCCTTTACCTCGTGCTCGCTTGCGGTCTTCTCGCCTCTGCTGTTTTCAGCCGGCGGTGGCAACTCCGTCGTGCATGACTTCACCTGGGAGCAGAAGAATTGAGGAGGGCAGGCGCCGCCTGCCCTCCTCGTTGAATTCCTCTCTGCCACCACCGCTGGTGGATGAGGTTTAGTTCCGCTTTGTCTTGGGCCGGAAAATGCTTCTACTTCCCGTTGTAGCTATGGACAGCGCCGCCGCCGGTGCAGAAATTATAGCCGCCGGGCACGGCTGTGAAACCCATGTATTCGCCGCAAAAACCGGAGACTATAGGGGTGAAGTACGACGCACTAGGGATTTCCCCGTAAATCTTCGTAAGCTCGGCGTTGGTGCTGGCATACCAGGTACCACTCTTTGAGGCGGCGTTGTTGATAATGCCCGCCAGCGCGGGCGATGAGACACTAGTGCCGCCGACGACCCACCACGGGCCAAAGACAACGCCCTCGATGGGGAAACTATCATAAACATAGACGCCGGTATTGGGATCGGCATCAAAGGAGACGTCCGGAACGCAGCGAAACCCGGCGTTGCAAATGGCTGTAACAACGGCGTTCCCCGACTGGTAAGACGGTATTGTTTCTATGGCGCTCTCCCCAGCACCGGCGTCGACCCAAGTCGAGTCACCCGCCGAAACAATGTTGAAAGTGACTGCATTACGACGATTTGAAAGGCCGCCAGCGCTCACCACGTTGGGAGAAGTACCGGGCCAAATAACCCCGGGGCTATCGCCGGACGATGCAAAGTAGACTACACCGGGCATGGTGAAGCATGAGTCATCGGGAGTGGCGCAGCTATCGCTAGCGTTCTCGCCAATGAACTCACCACCCCCCCAGCTCATAGAAACTTCGCCGTTTAGCGTGGGCGTGGAGCAAACAGTCAGGACAAAACTGGTGGAGTTGATTCCCGAATTCCCGCACGCTACCAGATTGTTGGCCACCAACACAGCCTGCTGCAAGTCGGTATCGCTGTTCGTACAGGCTTCCACGAGGTAGATATCTGCACTGGGCGCCATGGCGTGTGACCACTCGACATCCAGCGACTCCTCTATCTCCCAGCCGCCCGAAAAGTCCACTGGCGGTACTTGGCCAACGCAGAAACTGTTGGTGTTGTTGGCATAGACTATTTTGAACTGTGGCAGGGCCAAAGGAAGGCCGAACTGTAGTGAAAACCACGCCAAGTCACCCGGCGCGGACGGGTCGTCGTACGCATCGACGATGGCGATGCTCTTGGCGCCACCCTTAATGGGGTTTGCCGCGGGCGCATTGTACGGATTGCAGCCCGCAAACCCCGCCGTGATGAGGCCATAGACGCAGGCGAGCGAAGCCGGTGTCTCATAGCCATACCCGGGGAAGGGAGGCGCTTCATTAGGCTCGATGCCGGCGGGAATGAGCGCCTCGACGTTGGTGTGGGCGGCAAATTTGTGACCCGCCGGGGTGGGTTGCGGCAGGCTGGACTTAGGGATGACCAGCGTGCCCGGGGCCGACGGATAATGGACTGGCGCTGCTTCGGGCGGATCGGGGTTCCCAATTGGGGATCCTATCACCGACTCCTGAGCCAACAGGGAAGTCGCAAAGCCGAACAGCACTACGGCCGTTGCTACGAGCACAAACTCAATTGAACGCTTCATAGATTTCGATCTCCTCCATTGGTTAGATTTTTGCTCTGCACCCACAAGCCGGTTCGTTCCTCCTGCAAACAAACGACGAAGCAAGCACGGGCTGCGGAGCACGTACGTAAACAAGCCGTTGAAATTTAAATTGCTCTCCCTCTTTTGTAGCGACAAAAAGACTATAACAGGGTATGGGCAATGTCAACTGAAAAATCGAGACGATTCCTGGAACGGCAAAAACTTCGCCGTTGCGAGAGCCCAAACCTTATCTTGAGCTCCTCCCTCACGCGCAAACACTGCCGCTTATTGGCGCAACTGGGTGAGACGTTGAAGCAGATTCTTCTTGCCGGCGAAGCCTCTCCAGGTGGGGATAGCCCGTCACGTACCATGCCAACGCGGGCCTGGCTCTGCCTACCCTATCAGCGAAAGGCAGCCATCAGGGTCCCTGGCCACCGGGATCACAACAACTCACAAGAGTACGATAAACAGACAAGGTTGCCGCGATGACTTTCTCTTCAGAAAACTCCTCGATGGCGGTTTCTCTCCCGCGCACACCCATTTGAGCGCGCAGGGCTGGATCGTTGAGGAGCAGGTTTATCGCGTGGGCCAGGGCTTCCGCGTTCCGTGGCGGCACCAGTAGACCGTTGTAACCGTGGCGAACCACTTCGCGGCAACCGGGCACATCTGAGGCAACCAGGGTCCGCCCTGAAGCTGCCGCCTCGATCAGGACTTTTGGAGCTCCTTCTCTAAAAGAGGGAAGGCAGATGATGTTGGATTGTGCGTAAACCGGCGGCATGTTGTCTTGATGACCCCACCATTCCACCACCCCGCTGCGTTTCCAATCCTCCAGGACGTTTCTCGGTACCGCTTTAGGGTTTCCGGGGTCGGTGTCACCTACCAAAACGAACCGAGCCTGCACGCCCTGATCACCAAGGCGACGCGCAGCTTCGACGAATTCTGCTACTCCTTTTTCCCAGAGCATTCTCGCGGCCAAAACCACAACAGGTTTGCCCCGCGGCTCCGGCACGGGAGAAAAGCCCTCCACATTCACACCCGAACTCCTAATAACGCAACTGGAATCTCGAGACGCCAAGCCTTGCTTGATGAAAGCATCGCACTCCTCGGGGTTTTGGAAAATCACCTGAGTGTCTGGCAAGGCCGCCTTACTAATGGCCTTGACGAAAGGGCGTAGCATCCTGGTCCGGAAACCGTGGTCGGCGAACATATAACCCGCACCCGTTATCGAATTGACCACGCATTTGATTCCCAGAAACCGTGCAGCTAGAGAACCCAGAAGGACACACTTGAATGTAAAGTGGTGGACGACATCCGGGGATTCCCGCCGGTAGAGTTTAACGAGCCGAAAGAGGGTTGCGGCCTCGCTGAGGGGATTGGTTCCACTGCGCCGGAGAGGAAAGGGGATCCAGCGAAGGCCCACTTCTTCGAAGTAGCCCGCATAAGGGCCTGGAGGCGACACCAACACCGCCTCGTGGCCTTGAGCGCAGACCGCACGAATAAGCGGGAGACGAAAGTTGTACAGATACCACTCAGTGTTCGCGAAAAACAGATATCGCATGTTCAGGAAATCGTTTTTCTTCCCTCATCAGACCCTGTAATAAGACCTGTACCACTCCACAAACCGCTGAATGCCGATTTCGATGGGCGTTCTGGGCTGGAAGCTCACATCATGCATCAAGTTTTCCACGTCCGCAAAGGTGGCAGGAACATCACCGGGCTGGAGGGGCAGCAGGTTCTTCACAGCCTTGCGGCCCAAGCAGGTTTCGAGCGCCTCGATGAAGCGCAAAAGGTCCACGGGTTGGCTGTTGCCTATATTGTAAATTCTGAAGGGGGCGCTACCCGTGCTGCGGTCCGGCTCTTTTTCCGAGGAAGCAGGGTTGGGCCGAGGAAGGCTATCCAGAACCCGGACCACACCCTCCACTATGTCGTCTATGTAAGTAAAATCACGACGCATGTTGCCGTAGTTAAACACATCGATCTGCTGCCCTTCCAGAATGGCCTTTGTAAATCGAAACAAAGCCATGTCCGGACGCCCCCACGGCCCGTAAACCGTAAAAAAGCGCAAGCCGGTCGTGGGGAGACCGTAGAGATGGCTATAAGCGTAGGCCATCAATTCGTTCGCCTTCTTGGTGGCGCCGTACAAGCTGATGGGCTGGTCAGTCTTGTCGCTAACGGAAAAAGGTATTTTGGTATTGGCGCCGTACACGGAGCTCGAGGAGGCAAATACCAGGTGCTTTACCTGCCGATGGCGGCAGCCTTCCAGGATGTTCATAAAACCCACGAGATTGCTGTCCACGTAAGCATGGGGGTTTTGCAGTGAATAGCGTACACCCGCTTGGGCGGCAAGATTTACTACGGCATCGGGACGGAGGTCTTCAAAAAGCCTGGCCACGCTGAGGCGATCCGCTAATTCGATTTTATAGAATCTGAAGTCTGGATAAGCTTGTAGGCGAGCGAGCCGGGCCTCCTTCAGGCTAACGTCATAATAGTCGTTCAGATTGTCGAGGCCCGCCACCTTGTCGCCGCGCTCCAACAAGCGCATGGACAGATGCATACCAATGAAACCCGCTGCACCGGTGATCAGAATGCGTGAATTCTTCCCAGTTCCCAGGCTCATTATCAATTTTCCGTTCCTATCAACGCCGCAAGCTCGCTAGGATGCGTCCCAAGGAATTCCTTCCTTGGTCCTTCAGTTTCTGGCGGGGCCGCCCGCGTTTACACCTCAAGGCGCAATGGCTCCGAAGGGGTTCCACGTTCCAGGCGTTCCTGAGGCAGTGCAGACCCAGCCCACGTACCCGCCGGGAGCAGGGTTGACATTGTAAATGATTTCCCCCGCCAAGTGGCTTCCGCTGGCCGGCGGGGCTGTCCCGCCAGAGTGCTTTCTCTCAAGTCTTTCCGGGCCCAAGTAGATTCCATTGTTAAACCTGACCTGCCCCAAACCTTCGCTCGCGTTACGTGTGGAAAGGGATAACGCGACGCCGGCGTCGAGCTGCCCATACACCAAGTCCCACCAACCCGGGGCTGAAAAGCCGTATTGGAGGCGATAGGGTAACCCGTCCGAAGCACCGAAACTCAAGGCCCCTTGTTTAATCTCCCCTGCGAACCCGAGCGTAGTGGTTATGGGACCAGAGGCATTTGTCACCCGGACATTGGGCGACAATGCGCCATCGACAAAAAGGTATCCTGTGCCTTGGGTGCCTGCCATCATACCGCCGACTACTAAGGAGGGGGCATTGATGACGTTGGGGGGCTGGCCGCCCTCTGTATAACACCCGACAAAGACGTTGCGGGCAGAAGCTTTGGTGCAAGTATATGCACCCAAAGCATTCCCCGCCGCATGGCAAGCGACGTAAGTGTTGCCGAGGAACGATTGATCGTAGAACCCCCAACCGCCGTTGCTCGAGCTGTCAATGCCAATTGCCCGACCGGCATTTGCATCTGCGCCTTCCACGTGCAAACCGTGGCCGGTGTTCCCATCGATCCGGCAATTGTGCACCTCCCAATTGTTGGCGTTCGTTTTCGGCGAATACGAAGTGCTGGCGTTGATCTCAATGCCATTGCCGCTGAACCCGCCCACATAGCAATTCTCAATGAGGGCGCGCGCCTTCAACCAGATCCCGTGCTCCGTCCCGGCCTTGCCGCGCGCTCTTATCGCGATATCCCTGATCACCGACCAGTCCCCCTGCCCGCCATCCGGCGAGGTATTGGCCCGGTCGACGATAATCCCCGTCACCCCAGGATCAAATAAAAGCGTTGTTCCCGCATACCAGCCTGATCCGGATACACCTTGCAATATCATCTGGCGGGTGATGTGAAGTGTCCCGCTGAGTCTGTACACGCCGAACGGCACCCATAAGGTCGTCCCATTCTTCGCCGCGGCTTGCGACATAGACGCAATGGCTGCCTGAAACGCGGGCAGATCATCAGTGGCTCCGTCCCCCTTGGCTCCGAAATCCTTCACGGAGAGAAAACTGTAGCCAGCAGTCGCCGAAGTCGTTTGCCGAGTTTGCCCCACGGCCGGAAGACAGGTCCCCAACACCGCCAGCAAAATAGCCACAGGCCAGAGGTAGGTACTTTTTCTCATTGCTGTCTCCTCTTCTTCTGGTTGGCCTCCAAGCGTAACCGGCCATTGCGCGGCCAACCGGCGCCTTAAAAACTGTCCGCGTTCTAATTCACCTCCAACCAAGCCTGGAACATTAGGACACACCAGAGCAAGAGCGCCCATTTCCCCTTTCCCGCGAGGTGCTGAGACCATATACTCCTGATAAGCAAGGGATCAAAGAAGCCACCCTCTGCCAGACGACGCTCATTGAGGAGGGATTCTGACCAGCCGCGTAGCGGTCCCCGCAGCCAATTGGCCAACGGGATGGCGAACCCCGCCTTAGGACGTTCCACTAATTCCTGGGGAACATACTTATAAAGGATTTGGCGGAGAATCCACTTGCCTTGGCCGTTTCGTATTTTCAGGGAAAGGGGGATCTTCCATGCGCATTCCACCACGCGCGGATCAAGGTAGGGGATGCGCGTTTCCAGGCTCACGCCCATACTTGCCCGGTCAACCTTAGCCAGGATATCGTCCGGCAAATAGGTGATGGTGTCCAGAAACATCATGCGTTCGGTGAAGTCCGGCACCTCCGCCCATTGACTTCGGTCTGTGAACGGCGTCGGGGGCTCGGTGGAGTGCAGCACCAATGAGCTGGATCCTTTCCAGTAAGAGACCAGCCGCCCGTACATTGCCTCGGGGGTTTCGACACCCACGATCTCTGCCAGCTTGTGGACCTTCTCACCCGGATTGCGTTGTCTGACTATTCTTGGCAGCCAAGGCCCCGCCTTCAGGAATGCCGTTTCCCAAGCCTCCGGCGACAATAAGGAGACCGCCGCCGCGGCCTTTTTCCTCAGCGCCTTGGGAATCCAGCGCATCATTTTCCAGATGCGCGGGCCCCAGAAGTACCGATTGTATCCCCCGAACACTTCGTCTCCGCCATCACCGGAAAGGCCCACCGTAACATGTTGGCGGGCCAGGCCGCACACTACAAAAGTAGGGATCTGTGAGGAATCAGCGAAAGGCTCGTCGTAGAGAGCGGGCAAGCGAGGGACCACTTCCATCGCTTGGCCCGGCGTTACATAGAGCTCTGTGTGGTCAGTTCCCAGATGCTTCGCTACCGCTGCTGCATGTACGGCCTCGTTATACCCGCCTTCGTGGAATCCTATGGTAAAGGTCCTCACGGGGCGGCTGCTCTGCGCCTGCATCAATGCCACGACCGTCGAAGAATCGATCCCACCGGAAAGCAGGGCACCTAGGGGTACATCAGCCACCATGCGAAGCTTGACTGCTTCCCGCAAGACCCTTTCAATCTGCTCCACGGCTTCGCCAGTGCCGCTGCTCAAGGGCTCGCTCTTCGCGGCTTCTGCCACGCCTCGAAAAGACCAATACTCGGCAGGGGCCGGAGTATTGTTGTGCTCCGTCGAAATCGCGAGCAGACATGCCGGGGGAATTTTGTGAATCCCTTCGTAGATGCTGTAAGGTGCCCCGATGTAGCCATAATGAAAGAAAAGCGCCAGTGCGTCGCGGTTGATGGGATTATGGAAGTCAGGGTGGGCGCGCAAGGACTTTAATTCGGACCCGAACAAAAAAACCCTGCCCGCCCAACCATAATACAAAGGTTTCTCCCCGAAACGGTCCCGCCCCAAATATAAGCGGCGCTCGTGACGGTCCCACAGGGCAAAAGCGAACATTCCGTTAAAGCGCTCTAAGGCTCCCTCGACCCCCCACCATTCGAAAGCCGCTAACATCACTTCCGTGTCCGAATGTCCACGAAAGGTTAATGGCGTTGAACGTGGCTTGCTGTCCAATTCGTTTCGTAGCTCTTGAAAGTTATAGATCTCGCCATTAAAGACGATCACGTAGCGTCCACTGGCTGAGACCATGGGTTGGTGACCCTCAGGGGAAAGGTCCACGATCGACAACCGGCGATGCCCCAGTGCGACCCCTGCCTGCGCGTCGACCCACACTCCCTCATCGTCCGGTCCGCGGTGGGCCAGACAGCGCGCCATGCGGCGCACAACTGCCTCCATGGTATCAGGAGGGGTAAGTTGTTGAGGATTGAGGAATCCCGTTATGCCGCACATAGACCTTTTCCTTTTGTGCTCTGATGACCCCCACAGGTACTTTCGGGCGCCGCCGGTTCAGATACAAAAGTAAACCCCAAAAAAACGGCATGATTTGTAATCTGAAGCGGACCGCTGTGCCCATATTCTGGGCAGAGACGAAACCGTAAACGCTGGCCCACGCTAGAACCGTAAAAAGAGCCCACAGCACTACCGGGTCTTTCAGGTCGGGCCAACATTCTGCTATTCGCATGAGCGCCAGGGCCAATAGGAAGAGCAATCCCAAATCCTCCACGCCCGCCAGCCATCCGAAGACGTGCGGCACTTCACCCGGTAAGGGTCGAAACAAAGCTGTAAACATGACAAACGGGCCCAGCTTGACCATGTCCTGGACGCTATTAATCTCAGGCAGCGTTGCAGCGGAGCCGCCGTATGCCCATATGCGGGAAAGGGTATTGGTCTGGTTGACCAAGTCCTGGGTGGTTTCCAGTCTGAAATATAGCCTTGTTTCTCGCATCGCAAACCAAAAACCCGCCATAACCAGCACAAGCAGGATTACTCTGGACGCCTTTCCCCGCAACCCCTTCATGCCAAAGACAACCAGGGGTCCCGTAAAAATCGGCAGCAGCCACACCCGGACCATGGCCGCGAGGGCAAGCCCCATTACTACCAAGATCAGGAACGCCCAGCGGCGGGTGCGGTGCCAACTCAAAACTCCATAAGCATAAATTCCGAGGCCGAAGAGGACGAGAGGGTCTTTGCCTAAGATCGACGACCAGAATAGGATGCTCGGCAAAAACGCCAAAGCCAGAAGCACTCGCGGGTCCTCGCGGCCCAGAAAACGCACCCCCCCCCGATAAAAGAAATAGATCCCCAACATGCCGAACATAGAAAAGGTGACCTTAAGAGCGTGGAAAGAGAATGGAAGAAAGTAGTTCTGAAGGGTGCATAGGGCAACCACAACTTGGGCGCCCTTGCCCCCAAATAGTTCGGGCCCGCTCCACTCGAGAGCCTTCATATGTGCTGCCCAGCGGAAGTATTCGAAGGAATCTAACTTGTAGCGACTCTCATAGAAAAGCATGAAGCCCAGCGTGACACAGATCTTGGCCAACCAAAGCACCAGCAGTACACGCCGATCCCGGCTGGATACGGGCCAAACAAGGATGCTGAGGCCCAGAACGCAAGCCCAGATAAGAGCGAAGAAGTAGTCTGCGCCCATTTCCATCCCAGGAACCCGCTGACGTGCTGCCACCTCGGCCCAGGGAAGAAGATTGACCGCAATAAGGCCGAATGCCAACGTCAAGCCCGCTAGCACGACGACTACCCCAGCCGCATTCTGATTCAAAGCTCGACGCACCATTCAGTGACACTCCTTAACTTGGCCACCGGCCTGCATGATTAGCTCATCACCCAGCCAACTAAGGTCCTCGGTGGGCGGTCTCAGCGCATGCCCTACCGCGGGTTTTGCCCACAACCGAACGGATGAGTGCGAGATAAAGGCTCGCCGCATGAGAGGAAGAGTACCTTTCCTCGACCGCAGCCCGCCCAGCTTTGCCGAGCCTTGCCCGTAACCCCGGGTCGCCAGCAAGGCTAGACAGCTTACCCACCCAATCGCGAGTTTCTGCGGCCAAAAAGCCGTTTTCTCCATCTTGAATTATCTCCTTGTTCACTCCGACCGGAGAAGCGACTACCGGAACTGCAACGGCCATGTACTGGAGGATCTTCAGTCCGCACTTCCCGCGCGTCCATGGGTCGTCAGGTAGAGGCATGACGCCTACGTCGAAGCCCCGTAAGTCTGCCACCTCCCTTTCGAGGCTCCAGGGCCTGCATTCAACCGGGACGCCGGGGAGCCGATACTCGCCACCGACCACAAGGAGCTTAAAGTTCGAAAATTCTCTAGCCAACTCACCAAAGGCTTGATTGAGGCGGAGCAGGTACGGGGCCGTGCTATGTGATCCCATCCAACCAATAACCAGCTCGCCGTTCGGTTGGCAGCTCGCATGGTTTCTGGGGCGGAAGCGGTCAATATCAACGCAAGTTGGGATCACGACAACATTATCGGAGAATTGACCAGCATAATCAGCCAAAACGCGATTGCCTACTACCGTGCAGGCTGAACGCCTGATGGTTCGGCGTAGGCTTCCCGGCGGACGGAAAAGGGAAGCTAGTGGGTTAGCGCCGGGGCGAGGCAGGTAGATTGCGTCGTCGAAATCAAGAATGTAGGGCACACCCGCCGTGCCGAGTAATCTTTCGATCAATCCCGGCCAAAAGAAGATTGGGTCCCTGTAGACCACGGCAATGTCCATCCGCTTAAGCTTTAAGAGCCACCGAATCCTACTTCCAAATCCCTGAAGAACCGCCAGAATCTTTCTTGCCGTATGCCCTCGCCGGTGAATCAACTCATAATCCGATGAGGTGAAGAGGCTCGAGACGAAGCATTCAAGCCCATTCTTCGCAAAGTAGGGCAGATACTGATATATACGGTAACGATCACCCGGACTTTCAACCGGATTAGTTACGATGAATAAGGCCCTCGTCATCGGTCAATCCATTGTGCCCCCGGGTTTTATGCCGGAGAACTGCGGCCAAGCAGGCCGAATCAACATTTCTTGTACCCAAGAGCACACCAGTAAGGCAACGAGTCGCTGAATCTGATTCTATCCAAACCGGCACTTTCCATCATGCTTTGAATTT
>Ga0187769_10002439_pt1 | contig 10891 bp, 9 predicted proteins | sample 0116_SJ02_MP02_1_FD_133140 | JGI IMG/M metagenome (GOLD analysis project Ga0187769, IMG submission 133140) | Tropical peat soil microbial communities from peatlands in Department of Meta, Colombia - 0116_SJ02_MP02_10_MG | ecosystem: Environmental > Terrestrial > Soil > Wetlands > Peat | place... | reverse complement strand
TGTCACTGGCGCCCCTAATGTGTTCAGCGACCCTCGTATCGCCGATCTAGTCGCTTCCGAGGTGACAGATACCCGCATCTTCTACAGAGTCGATATCGACGGGATTCCACCCCAACTTGATTTCGATTCTTGGACCCTGAACGTGACGGGAAGAGTGTTGAAGGAAATTACGTTGACGAAAAGCGATCTCCTCGCGATGCCACCCACAACTGAGTACGCGACTCTGGAATGTGTAAGCAACACAATAAACCCGCCTGGAGCATTGATCAGCAACGGCAAGTGGACGGGTGTTCCGCTCTCAACGGTTCTTAACCAGGCTGGGCTTACCTCCGATGCCGTCTACATCATATTTCACTGCGCGGAGGGATACACGGTCGGGATTCCCGTACAAAGAGCTCTCGAATCCGGGGCCTTACTGGCTTACATGCTAAACGACCAACCGCTTCCGGCGGAACATGGGTTCCCACTTCGAGCGATAATCCCCGGCTTATACGGAATGATGAACGCAAAATGGGTTACGGGCATCGAAGCCTCTAACAGCGTATATCTCGGCTACTGGCAAGAGCGCGGCTGGACTAACGATGCTCGGATAAACACTACTTCAATAATCTACTACCCCTCGGCAGGTGCACAAGTGAGTGGCCCCACACCCATCGCCGGTGTAGCGTTTGCAGGAGACCGCGGCATCAGCAAAGTCGAAGTCAGCACCGACGGCGGCAACACCTGGAACACGGCGGAGCTCAAACCGCCAAAATCACCGTACTCCTGGGTGCTATGGGCTTACATGTGGACGCCGACAACCAGCGGAACCCAAACAATCATAGTTCGAGCGACGGACGGAAGCGGTCAGCTACAAGACTCCACCGCCAACCAACCATTTCCGAACGGCGCAACGGGATACGACCAAGCGGAAGTTACCGTGTCCTGATCCGTCGAAGGCCAGGAAAGACCGGCACCGGCGCGCCAATCGGAGCCCTCTACACGCGTGTTGCCATAATATTGTGAAAGCCGCCATCTAAGTGCGTACGATTTTGAGCCTATAGCAGCGTAAAGCAACATATCATTTTCATTCACGCTTAACCGTAAAACGGGGGCTAGGGCTATCACCGTGACTGAGAACCTTCAACAGCAGAAACGATTCTTCTGTGAGAACTGCAAACGTGAAGTCTTCCTCAACAGCAAATTCTGCGATGGCTGCGGCGGAGAAATCCAGTGGCCAGATCAAATCCGCAAGGTTCTATCCACGTGGACAAAGCAAAAGAAAGGAAAGTTAGCACTCCTAACCCGCCCCTCGATATTCCGTCGAAAAGAACAGTAAAGCAAACTTAACCCGACGTCACATTTAGGGCGGTCCGACAGATCCGTATCTGCTGTCCAATGAGTCTCTCGCACACGCTCGCGCATAAACTTACCAAATGAGATTTCTGATAAAGGTTTAAGCACGCCGCAAACAACTACGATCATCGACTTCAGTACTGCGTGAGTTGAACCGGTGAATTACAAGTTGGAAGCATATTTCGTTGAAACACCGGTCGGCGTATTCATACTTGATGCGAATGGAAAAGTAATCGAGAAGAACCTCTTCTCGACCAATCCCCGGAACGCCGCCTTAGAGTTGAAAGATGTTCAGGAAGGCAGGATCACACCCCCCATCCTAGAGATCATAAACCGTGCAGGCGGCACTTACTCTCCAATTGTATTCCAAAGCGAACCGATAGGTAAAGCAGCTGAGCGCGAATCAAAGATACCCGTTGAAGTCAAAGAAACACAAATCCCCGAACAGTTCCGTAATATTCTACGGTCTGAAGAGAAGAATCGAGAGTCATGGTTGAAAGAACAATCACTCGAGATTACAACGGTCAAAACTGCTCGCGCATATAATGAGTTTGCGCGCCGAGTTACCTTGGAACTAGCCCGTGCGGGCATTGCCACCGCAGCCTCAAGACGCGATCTCAGCGCGGTGCAAGCCGTTCGTGCCATGGATGATTTAGACAAGACATTGAATCTGCTTGCTGGCCGAGTCAGAGAATGGTACGGCCTCCACTTTCCTGAAATGGACAGAATCGTCGAACGTCATGACACGTACGCTCGGCTCGTATCGAAACTGGGCAATAGACGCAACTACACGCAGGACGCGTTAGTAAGTGAAGGACTGCCGAAAGAAACAACTGAGCAGCTGGCTAAAGCGGCGTCACGATCAATGGGCGCAAATATCGACGATTCGGATTTGACTATCCTACAATCCTTCTGCGGCCTCATGTTGGACTTGTACAAATTTAGGGAGAAGACGGAAAGCTATGTTGAGGATTGCCTTAAGCAAGTCGCTCCGAACATGACTGCGATCGTTGGCGCATCCCTCTCAGCGAGGCTCATGTCCATTGCCGGGAGCCTCGAGAACTTAGCGAAGATGCCCGCAAGCACGTTGCAAGTGCTCGGCGCAGAGAAAGCTCTCTTTCGATCGCTGAAGACGGGAGCCAGACCACCCAAGCACGGAGTGATCTTCCAACACACAGCCATTCACCAATCCCCCCGCTGGCAGAGAGGCAAAATCGCTAGGACATTATCAGGCAAACTCAGCATTGCGGCACGCGTCGACGCGTTTAGAGGGGAATTTGTCGGGGACCAGCTGAGAGCTAGCGTTGACAAGAAGATTGCTGAGATAAAGGAGCGTTACAAGACAGCCCCTCAGCCGAAGAAGAAAGAAAATGCACTCCCACACAGACGTTAAGAGGCACGAGAAGTTCGAGGGCGTCTACTGGGCCCTGCTCGAGGATCATTCCAGACGCTTAGCGACGAAAAACCTCGCGCCCACCGTCAGTGTGTACGGTGAAAGGCTCGTTTCCGATGGCGAAGTGGAGTATCGAACTTGGGACGCTTACCGTAGCAAACTGGCAGCCGCCATACTTCGTCATCTCGACGCACTTCCAATTCGGCACGGAACAAGCGTACTTTACTTGGGTTCAGCATCGGGGACTACGGTTAGCCATGTGAGCGATATCGTGGAGGACGAGGGGCGCGTCTACTGTGTAGAATTTGCGCAGAGAAGCATGCGTGAGCTCATCGACACTCTCTGCGAAAGTCGCAATAACATCTACCCAATATTAGCAGACGCCCGCATGCCAGAAAAATATAGAACAACCGTGGACCAAGTTGATGTGATCTACTCCGACGTAGCACAGCCCGAACAGGCGAAGATAGTAGCGGACAACGCCGACCTGTTCTTGAAAAAGGATGGAACCGCGCTAATGGTCATCAAGTCGAGAAGTGTGGATGTTACGATGGAACCTACGGACGTCTTTAAGCAAGAAACGGATATCCTCCGCAAGAGAGGCTTTCAAGTGGTTCAAACAGTTAGACTCGAACCATATGAGAAGGACCATGCACTTGTTCATCTAACCAGGAAGTGAATTCTACGTTCAACTCAAAGAGCACGCTGGAGAGAACATTTGACGCATTGCTGGGGAGAGAGATCGGGAAACTCAACGCCCACTTGCCCAAGCAGAGACGAACATTAAAGCAAGTGCTCGCTGACACCGACTTGACACTTCCTACCGTTGACGGCTCGACGCTACTTTTTCAAAAGAATGAGATTGAAGAACTCGCTCAGATCGTCCCACCGGAGTACCATGACTTACTTAGACTGCCGATAGTAGTTTTGCGAAGAATGGAGCTTGGAAAATCGGTCTACACCCTTTCCGGAGATAAGGTCGAAGAATTTACCGTGAAGACGATATTAGGAAAGACGAATGCTGAATACCATACGATGTACTTAGATGATAAACCGCTCTACTTGTACAGGCCTGATGTTAGCGAGCTACTCCGAAAATTTCACAGCCTCATAGTCATAGGTTTCGGGATACCTAAGGAACTCTCAGACTACGTTCCCAACCGCGTCTGACCAACTTCGGCCTCGAGCTCTCTTATGGTCTTCCAAGACATGCGAACAATCGGTGGGTAATCGTGGTGCTTTCGCCGCCAGCCTCTAAGGAAATCCATAGTTTTCGGATCCGTTAGGTACCCTGAGCCAAAGTCGCCGTATTCATTATGCAATTCCTCAACAAGGGCGTCCCTTCTTACTTTCGCGATTATGCTCGCGGCGGAAACGACCGGGAACGTACGGTCGGCATGATGCTCGGAGATGATCCTCATTTTCTTCAGGTTCTGAGGTAGGCAGTCACGTATGCCCTCTCCGTATCTGGCCTCGTTTACGTCCGAGGCGTCCACGTAGGCTTCGGGAGGCGCCAAATCGGTAAGAACATTAGCCATCATCCTCGCCTCCAACTGGTTGAGTCTCCAGAATCGCCTACCGTGCAGCACGCAATCGTCGATTTCCTTGGGCTGCGCTTCGACTAAACTAACCTTCAATGCGCTGGCTCGGATCTTGGCGTCCAGTTGAGTACGAACATCTGGGGTTAGCAGTTTTGAGTCACGAACCCCGAGCGCCCTCAGCTCAGGTTGTTGCTCATCTGGAACCAAGACGCCGGCCACAACCAAGGGCCCTATTATTGGTCCTCTTCCGGCGTCGTCAACTCCGCCTACTAGCTTGCCCAAGGCGTTGAATAGCCCCGAAGTAGTAGGAGAATCAGCTAGAGGTTATTAGGGTTGGCAGACCTGCCCCGCACATCGAGTCCACGGCGTATCTTCCTTACGGGTGAGCCTGGTAGCGGAAAAACAACAGTCGTGAAAAAGACTGCCGAACTGTTGGTGGCTCGGGGGTTCAAGGTCGGCGGCATGATGTCCAAGGAGATGCGAGAGAAGGGAAACCGGAAGGGGTTCTTCATTGAAGACTACATGACGCATAAAGAAGGAGTGCTTGCAGCCGTCGGGTTCATTGAAGGTCCTCGCGCCGGCAAATACACCATAAATCTCCGCGATTTAAGCACGATCGGCGCCGGAGCCATCCGAAGATCAATCGATGTCGCAGACGTAATTCTTGTAGATGAAATAGGCCCAATGGAACTTCACTCCATCCCCTTCATCGAATCGGTCAAAGCGGCGCTTAGCTCTCAAAGACACGTGTTGGGAACGATTCATAAACGGACGAAACATCCGTTGGTGACGGCAGTGAAGTCCACCCCGCAATACACGCTGATAGAGGTTACACTTCAAAATCGAGAGGCTTTACCAGCTGAGATCTTGAGAACAATAAGCCGCCGGGAATGACGCCATTGCCAATGTTACAGCATGACACCAGCAGTGAAGTGACGGAAGGGCTCGCCAAGCTGCAGCTCCCGCCAGAACCTCGGAACGTTTTCTACAACCCGAAAATGAGCATGAACCGTGACCTCGCCATGCTTTTCGTAAATTCGTATTTTCCATCGTCAGAACGAGTACAACTTTGCGACCCCATGACCGGCTCGGGAGTTCGTGCTGTGCGTTACCTTCTCGAGACCCCTAACGTGAACCATGTGGTTGCGGCGGACAGAGACCTCTCTGCGGTGCAGCTTGCCCAAGAGACCGTGCTTCGGAACGGGTTGAAGGACAGGGTTGCAGTGGTTCAAAGCGATGCGTACACGCTTTTGTCCAATCATTCTACGGATCGGTTCGATATGATTGATCTCGACCCGTTCGGCTCTCCCGCTCCCTTCTTCGAATCCGCCCTTCGTGCGACAACCGATGAAGGAGTGATCGCTGCAACCGCGACCGACATGGGACCGCTTTCGGGCGCACGCCCTAGAGCATGTATGCGCAAGTACGGCATCTCGCCCGTCAGAGCTGAGTTTGGAAAAGAGTTGGCGATTAGGACGCTGGCCAGCTGCCTCTCGACTGCAGCGTGCCGCATGGAACTCGGCCTCCAGATCCAGTTCTCCCACTCGACAGATCACTACGCCAGGCTGTACGCGGTCGCACGAAAGGGAAGAAAAGTCGCAAATCAAACACTTCAAAATCTGGGCTACTTGATCTATTGTCCAACTTGTCTTCTCCGCAGTGAAGCCCAGTCCATTTCCTTCGTTCAGGGTGGGTGCGTCAACTGTGGCGCACCAGCGCGCGTTGGCGGACCATTATGGTTCGGTCCATTGTGGGATAGGGAAACCGTCGAATCTATGGTTCGACACACCCCTCACCTCGACTCGTCACAATTATCTCGTATTCAGAGACTCCTCGGCCTAGTGCAGGGCGAGGTAGGCGCGCCTAGTTTCTATTATACGACGGCGGCAATGGCATCGGCTTACGGCGTAAACCCTCCTTCGCTAAATTTACTCATCGAATCACTAAGAGAATGCGGCAATCAAGCTGCGGGCACACATTTTAGCTCGACCGGCTTTCGAACGGACGCATCACTGCAGACTATCGTTGCGTGTTTCCGGAAGATTGCCCAGAAATCCTAGGCCTAAGAAGTAGAGTTCAGCACTTTCCGGTCTGCTTGCAGACGGTTTTACGATTCGGAATTCACGAAATAGCCTCTGCATCTCGGTCTGGAAATCCTTCGTCTCCGATCCTTGAAACACCTTAACCAGCATATTTCCCGACTGGCGGAGCAAGCTACATCCCACTCTTAGTGCGCATCTGGCTAGCTCTATCTGGCGTGCATTGTCTACCTCCCAAACTCCAGAAACGTTGGGTGCAAGGTCGGAGACAACCACATGGAAAGTTCCGCCTGCCTTTCCTTTGATTTCTTCCGCAACCCTAGGCTGGGCGATATCCGCGACAATAGTCGTCACGTTGTCTTGTGGTAGAGGCTCGATCGGCTGTTTGTCGACGCCGAGAACGAAACCAGATTTGCCAACTGCTTGGTGGGCGGCCTGTAGCCATCCGCCGGGTGCTGCTCCTAAGTCCAGAACCCGTTGGCCGGTTTTTATGAATCGATATCGTCTATTGATTTCCAGTAGCTTGAAAGATGCCCTACTGCGGAAGCCTCTCGCTTTTGCAAGACGATGGAACTGGTCCTTCTTGCGTTGACGGAGCCATTCACTGGGCACTGTTCGCTACCGCTTTCGCAGACTCAGCGAGGCCTTGCATCCATTTGGTCAGGTTTTCACATTTGTTGGGGTTCATAATCCAGGTCTGAGAGCAATTTCCGACTAGATCGCAGAACGCGCAAGGAATGTCCACGATGGAATCTATGGTCGAATAGCGTCGCTTAGCGAAAACCCGGTAGGTCCATCTACCCTCATGCAGTTCCTTCTTTCGAGCAATGAGTCCTTTCTTCTCAAGTCGTAAAATAGCTCGAGACCCTTCCCGGCTGTCGGCAGTTAGTTTTCTCCAAAGTTCAGACTGCAAGATGCCCATGTCGCCGAGTTCCATCACTATCCGCAAAACATCCTGCTCTGTTGGACCCTTCCTCGGCAAACCAAAAACTTCCAGAAATCAACCAAATGCGATGAATTGTATTCGAATTTGTGCACTATCGCATTTAAGGATTGAAGGCGATTCCCAAAACTGGCCGGCTGCTGGGAAAGACGCTTCTGCAAAGGCTAGGTGATTCTGCTACCGTTGGGAATCTCCCGATCGGTGGTTAGTAGAGCCAGTTTACTATCTTGTTCCGCCGCTAGGAGCATGCCTTGAGAAACCTCGCCTGAGAATTTCGTAGGTTTGAGGTTGTAGAGGAATATTACCCGACGTCCGATTAACTCGTTTGGTTCATAGTAGCCGACAAGGCTTGATAACGTCTGGCGAGTTCCCAGCGGACCAAGGTCCACAAGAATCCTGTACAACTTCTCGGTCCTTGGCACGCGTTCGACTTGCGTAACGGTCCCAACTCTAGCGTCGAGTTTCTTGAATTCGTCAAAGGTGATTTCAGCAGTGATATTCGGATTTGCACTCATCTGCTTGTCACTGCTCACACATGTTCCAATGCTTGAGATAAATCGGTTACTAGATCCTACACATCCTCAATACCCACCGAGAAGTTGTTGAGCGACCTCGGCGGCCGTAGCTATGTCAACAATTTGGAGCAATGGATTTGTCGGGTCCTCGACCCAAACAATCCTCCTCTCGGCCCTAATCGCCTCCTCGAAGGCACCAGTGGCTGAGCCTTGGGCCTAAGTGAAACTGATTCAAAGTTACGCGTTATACGGTCAAACAGGCACCTGCTTCCTCCACGTAGGTCCTCGACTGCGACGATATGGTCGCCCTGATTCAGTAGCCCAAGGGCGAGGGACGTTATTGCCCATACCCGATCCGAAAGCTAACCCGTGCTTCCCTTCCTCCAGTGCCGCGGGAGCTGTCAAGCGCCTTTCGCTTTGGGTTTCCCGTTAGTAGATTGGAACGGTAACTGTCCCAGTACCGTCCTCCGTGTCACCACTATGTATTGCACGCGTCGCAAAACGCACCATTCTCAGCCCAATGGCTCGCCGTGACTCTGCTTAACGGTTCGACACGTGTGCAGATCCAACTGTAGCCGTCACAATTCTGATTCTCGACAAATCATCCGTTCAAATCATTTTGAATAGTGAAGGTGGATGCAAACGCGGGCATCCGTGCCGCAACCAAGTGCACATCTTAGTTGCGCGTGAGAGCAGTTAGTTGTGGTTGTTAGAGAGAGAATTTTCCTGCAAGCTTTATTACCATTCCAGCCTCGACAATAGGGCGGTGCTATTGTTTGCCTGTTATGCGCAAAGCGAAGAAAGGCGCGAAGAAGAAAGCCAAGAGAACGGTAAAACGCAAGACGAAGGCTAAGAAGAAGAAAATTCCAGCTCGTGAAGCGGTGATGACACCGGAACCAGTGCAGCCTACCGAAACGGCCCCTCCACCCATGACTGAAACCAAACCCCCAGCCCAAGCTCCGGAAACGCAACCTCCCGTGGGACAAAGCCCAGCGAGCACTTCCGAAACGGGACAACCGAGCAACTAGCGTAACCCATCCGTTTTTCTCGTGCAATGTTACGCGAGGCTCTGAACCCGGCCCACCAAAATCAGGGAGCCGGAACTTCCAACGCTATCTAACTTTGGCTTGTTGGGTTATTTCGAGTCCTGCCTAGCGTTTGACTACCGGTTCTATAATGATCTTAGTTCCCTCTAGGGAGATGAAGAGCGGTTGGCCTTTTTGCCACCTGAGCTTTTCAATCATTTCGCGAGGGATCGTTATTCTGAACTGACCCCGAAAACCCTGAAGCCGCACTATTTCTAGGTTCTGCGACATTTATCGTACCTTAATAGACCTGAGCAGGTACATTAGGCTTAATGAGCATTACGAAAACTTATATATACTAGGAAGATACTTAGTACTCCGGAGGACTTATCAGCCTTGGATACTTCAGATTACTACAGAGACGCTTCAGGTTTCTGGAAGATGAAATCTCCAAAACGCCGCCGCATAGTCCATCTCTAGAGCAAGCATCGGTTTTGATGGGTTCACTGTAGTCCTACGTTTCGGTTTCTATCTGCTTGAGCTGTTTCTTGTACATTTCCAGCGTTTCGCGCGATGTAGTAGCATTCTCAGCCGACTTATCTTTCCTCCACTTGCCCGTAAATCGCGGAAAACGGAGAGCCAAGCCACTCTCATGTCTAATGGCTCCCTTAGCGCAGGTATGCAAAGGAGACAGAGTTATCTCGTCGGCCGCAACTTCCAGCACAAGTGAAGGCGTGAACCATGTATCTGGTTCCATAAGCGAGTTCACGCGCGGATTCCGGTGAGGGATTCGGTACGGGTCAAGCGTGCGTGGGAGGCTTGCCAAGTCTTCGTCGGTAAATCCTGAACCCAACTTGCAGACGGTTTCGAAAGTGTCTTCTTTGTCGTTGTATACGGCCATCAAAAGCGCCCCGTAACTTCCTGCGCGCCTGCCCCGACCGGCGAATGCTCCGACTGGGACCAGATCGAACGTATCTTGGACTTCGGACTTGTAGGAACGCTTGTATTTTATCCACAACCAACCGCGGGCTCCCGCTTGGTAAATGGATTGGTCCGATACATTCTTGACCACAATTCCCTCGCATCCTGCTGCCACTGCTTCCTCCATAAGCTGCTCTAACTTTTCGGGATCCTTCACTAAGGTTTGATTGGTAAGAGACACGTGTTCCGAGGGGTTTACGACGCTGGACAGTAGCTTACGCCGATCAGGGTAGGGTAGGCGTGTAAGGTCGCGCCCGTTGAGGTACAATATGTCGAAAAGGAACGCAGTAACGGGTATCTCGTGCGTAACCCTTGTGAGCTCGTACTTTCTTCCGCGCCTCTGTGAGATGACCTGGAATGGCAGCATGTCTCCGGTGTTTGGATCGACGGCGACACATTCTCCTTCAACAATAGCTTCCTTCGCTTTGATACTGCTGCGAAGGTTTTGAGCTATGTCGGGAAATTGATCTGTAGTATTTTCCAACCTTCGAGAAAATAAGCGAGGTTTCCCGGCGCCCAAATGCGCCTGAAGCCTTAGGCCATCATATTTGTATTCAGCCGCTGCCACTCCGCCCATTTTCTCAAGAATGGACATGGCATCGGGCAGGCGCTCGCATAGCATTGGCCTAATCGGACAACCGACACTAATCTTGAACTTTCTAATCCCATCCAATCCCTCCCGCGCTGCCACCTCGGCAACGGATCCTAGGTCGGATGCCAGGTTATACGCTCGTTCCAAGGGTTCCCGCGCGGCCTTATCTCCGCCATGTGCGACGGCAAGGGCGTCCAGAACCGTCATGTCCGCCACACCCAAACGCAGTTTCCCAACCGCCATACGTGCAATGTATTTGGCTTCCAAAGGGCTCGCGTCGTTCAGAAGACTAGTCAGCAGCCTTACCTTAGTCTCGACCGAGCCGCCCCCCGACGCATGAGCGATCTTGTCAAAGGTTCCGTACACCAAACTGACGGTCAACGGGCGTCTGCTCAGGGTCATCTGTGATTTCCTCTGAAGTAACTTCTCTACCGTAGTACCCAAGTCGCCGCTCTTCTTGTAATCCGCCTCAACGATTTTCTCGGTTCGGCCCGTAACCGCTGACACCGCTTTTATCAACAGCTTCT
>Ga0187769_10002438_pt1 | contig 10891 bp, 10 predicted proteins | sample 0116_SJ02_MP02_1_FD_133140 | JGI IMG/M metagenome (GOLD analysis project Ga0187769, IMG submission 133140) | Tropical peat soil microbial communities from peatlands in Department of Meta, Colombia - 0116_SJ02_MP02_10_MG | ecosystem: Environmental > Terrestrial > Soil > Wetlands > Peat | place... | reverse complement strand
CGAACAACTCTTGACGCCTGGCGCGTAGACGTTCGCTCCTTGCAAAACTGATTCAGCAGTGTATTTGTCAACAACTATTCGCAAATTGTTTGCAGAAATCTCAAACGGCCCATCCACTTGTATTCCCAATGCCTCGGACAGGACGGGGTGTGCCTTGACTCTAAGACCTCTATCTGTAAGCCTCTTCCTAAGCTCAGTCGGCGATATTTTGAGGGTGTTGCATCTGACGTAATAGGTGTTGACGGGTCTTGAGAGAGCCTCAAGCACGGCAGGCGCATCAGTCCCGTACACCTCCTCCGTTAGACTTACCACGTCCGAAGAGAACCTGTCTAGAGGTGAGGATACGGGGGCTTGTTCGGTCAAGTTGATCCTAACGAATGGTTTTGTAACAATTACCTTGGGCTAAGTAACCTTTGGATTTCATTGCTAGGCTTGTTCTGTAGGTAAACAAAGGTTGCATAAGTGGAGTTCGCAAAAAAGGAATAGAGATATACACCGGTCAGCGAATCGTGAAGCTGTTCATGCAGAGGCTTTAGTTGACTTGAATGAACAGCAAAGGTTAGCCTTTATCAACCTTGTGGGGCTCGCTACGCTTGCTACATTTACTGGACTCGTTTATCTACGCACCCAAGAGCCCCTAATTCTAGTCGTCGGTGGATTGATTTCGGTTGTAGGTGTGCTGGGCATGATGACGGGCAAAACTTGATCTCCTAAGGTCTACATTCCGTGGAGGGTCTCGCATGGTTCAGTTCTACCCCGAAGCAACAGTGGGCGCTTTAATCGTAAACGAGAAGGGTGAGGTACTGATTGTTCGCTCTAAGAAATGGGGCGAGAAATATACAGTTCCCGGGGGACATATTGAGCTGGGTGAGCGTGCAGAGGACGCGATTGTAAGGGAAGTGAAGGAAGAAACAGGTTTGGACTCAGAGGTAGTTGAGCTGCTTATTTTGCAGCAGGCAATCTACCCTAAAGACTATCAAAAGCATGAACACTACATTTTCATGGACTACGTATGCAAAGCTCGAAGTCCGGCCGTGAAACTTGACGGCCGAGAACTCCAAAGCTACGTCTGGGTTAAACCCGAGGATGCCCTCAAGTTAAACTTGGAAGAGTATACCAGAAACTTCGTTCACGAGTTTATCTTACATTCGAAACGGTTGAAGGAATCAGGAGTTCGTGACGAGCGCGCTGGTCCCGCCACGTTACTGTAACACTTCGTTCCCAAATATCTTGAAAAATTGCGGGAATTAGCTAGGTTCCGTGCTTACTCCGAGGGTTTTCAAAAGTCTCGCATGGTCTTTTCGCGTTATCCATTCAACGTAAAGATATTCAGCAATCTCATTTTCAGGCATGCCAATCCTGCGGCCTTCCTCTACGCAACAACGGTACGCCTCAATCTCCGTAGGTCTATTTACATAACTGTAGGCGTCATCGAACAGGTTCTTACCTTGCAAGAATTGCTTTACGTGAACCAACTCATGTATCACATCAAGGTACAAGTGTTTGGAATCTCCGGTCCTCAAGTAATCCAGCCCCACGACTAAGCTGCCGTCTTCGTCGTTAACGTACATCTACCCGTCTTCATCTTTCAGCGTCACTTGAGTCTCCTCTAAGATCCGTTTCAATACGGCGGTGTTGCCAATACAAATCTTCAGAGGCTCAACACCCTCGAGGCCAGAGAAAACTTCCCGAAGTCTATATCTTCCTTCTGAGAGATCTCTGCTAACGTTAAAGCGCAGTCTAAGTCAACCTCGTTTCTCTCAAAACTTGAAAGTACTCAGTCCAGATTGAGTTTACATAATTACTGGCATGAATCGTTCCTCGTTAACCGACTCACTCAAACGGCCAACGATTGGAATCTCATTTCCACAATAATTGCAACGGTTCTGATTATCGAGCCTCCAAGCCGAAATGTCAAAACCCAGCCGTTCGACCACCACATGCCCGCACTCGGGGCAGTACGTATGCTCGAGAGGATGTCCTGGAACGTTACCTAAGTAAACGTAATTCAAACCAACCTGCTTAGCAATTTCATGGTGCTTCTCCAAGGTTTCAACCGGGGTTGGTGGTAGTTTCATCATTTTGTAGTCTGGGTGGAATCTGAGGAAGTGTATCGGCGTGTCGGGACCTAAGTTGTCGTAGACCCAAGAAGACAGTTTCTTTGCTGCCCCTAAGTCGTCTCCCACTTCCGGGACGATAAGGTCAGTGATCTCAATGTGCACTTTTGTCTTATCTCGGATTTCAAGAAGCGTCTCGAAGATTGGATCGGCATTCGCGATACCGATGTACTTTCGAACGAATGATGTTTCTCCGTTGCCCTTGAAATCAACCGTTATACAGTCAAGGAAGTCTGGCATCAACGCGACTGTGTCAGGCGTGTCGTACCCATTCGATACGAAAATGTTGATCAACCCCGCCTTTCTGGCTTGAACGCCAATATCATGTGCGAACTCCATAAAGATCGTAGGCTGGTTGTAGGTATACGCCAAGCCTTGACAACGGTAACGTTTCGTCATCTCCACAACCTTCTCTGGCGTCACATCCAACCCCTCAATCTTGCGCCGCTGACTAATGTCGGAATTCTGGCAATAAGAGCAAAGCCAGTTACAACCGGTCGTCGCGATTGAGAATATTTTGGTTCCTGGCATGTAGTGTGTTACTGGTTTCTTTTCGATAGGGTCCACGTGGCCTGCGATGATTTTCCCGTAAACATAGAGCCACAACTTACCATTCAGGTTACCACGGATCCCGCAAAGGCCGATCTTTCCATCCGGGATATTGCAATAACGTGCGCAGGCTGTACATCTGACCCTTCCATTAGGAAGCCGCTGGTATAGTGATGCTTCTTTGCCCACAGTCAAGTTTTCCACCGCGACGCAACCGCATGCCTGCCTGAATCGAAATCCATCTGTAGTGTTTCTCACCAACGATATGGCATGGCTTTTGAATAAACTGTTCTCTTATCATTAGAGAACAGTTCACTCTATCGCGTGGGCTTGAGATGGCGGTAGCGAACTACTTCAGCTGACGCACCTAGATCGGCTGAACTCTCAGAAGGTCCGTGGTTCCTCCCGGTGATGAGGGGTCTCCACAGACAACCACGATCTTCTCTCCTTCTCTTACCGTTCCACTGTTCTTGGCTGCGGCCTTAGCAGCGGTAAATATCGCAGCAGTGGTGTCGAGTTTCTTGACTCTGTAGGGATAGACGCCCCAGAGTAAGGAAAGCTTGTTCATGACAGGGACATTGTATGTGAGTGCGATTATGGGCACAGATGAACGGTACTTTGAGACCCGATGTGCAGTGAGACCGGTACGCGTGTTTGCGACGATGCAACCGGCCTTTAAAGAAAAAGCAACTTCGCAAGCCGAGAAACTGATTGATTCCTGAACGATCGGCTTCACACTGGGTCGCCGTGCGTCTAGCAGCGATCCGTAAGCTAGGTTCTTCTCCGTCGCCGCTGCCACTCTCCTCATCACATTAACAGCCTCAACCGGATATTTGCCAACAGCGGTCTCCTCAGAGAGCATCACGGCGTCGGTGCCATCGATTATCGCGTTGGCGATGTCGGTTACTTCTGCGCGCGTGGGCGTGGGGTTGTTTACCATCGATTCGAGCATCTGGGTAGCTGTAATGACAGGTATCCCTGCAGCGTTCGACCTGCTGATAATCTCTTTCTGAAGCATCGGGATGTCTTCTACATCCATCTCTACGCCTAGATCTCCTCGGGCCACCATGATGCCATTCGCTTGTCTCACTATATTTTCGATGTTTTCTACCGCCATCCTAGTTTCAATCTTCGCGATTATCCAGGCCTCGGAATGAGCTTTCTTTACAATCCGCTTGGCCCGAAGGAGGTCTTTGCTTGTAGTCACGAATGATATGCCAATAAAATCTGCGCCATTGGCCACCGCGAATTCGAGGAGGTCTACGTCTCGGCTGGTCAAGGCTCCAGGCTTCAAGCCCTTGTCCGGCAGGTTAACACCCTTTCCCGAGGAGAGGGGACCGCCCGTAACGACTCGGCAGGTCGCTTCCTCATTTCTCACAGAAAGAACTTCCAACCTTACGGTTCCGTCTTCAAGGAAGACTCGATCGCCTTTCCTCAAATGTTTGAGAATTGAAGGGTGGCTTATGGAAACGATTCTTTGGTTTCCTGTTAGGCGGCGGGCTGTAAGAATCAGGTGTGAGCCGCTTTTCAGATCAACCGGTTCCGGTGAGACTCGGCCAACTCTGATCTTGGGGCCCGGCAGGTCGGCTAGAATTCCTATTGCTGCCTTCTTCTCTCGCGCGACTGTCCGAATCAATCGTATTTGCACAGCGTGTTCCTGGATTGTTCCGTGAGAAAAGTTGAGTCTTGCAACATTCATTCCTGCGTCAACTAATCGGCGTAGGATATGGCTAGATGAAGTCGCAGGACCGATCGTGCAGACAATCTTTGTCTTCGTCTTCTGAGAAGCCAAATTGTTCACTGCAACGCCCTTGCAAGCTTCAACTCTATGAATATATTGAACGCCAAAAGTAACGCGGAATGCGAAGGCAAACTTGACACATCCAATATTGTTTGTAGTCCTAGATGGTGTCGGCGACAGGCCCACGCCGGAATATGGGAACAAGACGCCTCTGGATGCGGCGTTGACACCGAATCTAGACAAGCTTGCAACTGAAGGGAGAATGGGATTAGTTTACACAGTCAAACGGGGAATTGCTCCCGAAAGTGATGCAGGTGTCTTCTCACTCCTCAGTTACGATCCTACCCGCTTGGAGTTGTCTAGGGGCGTCGTCGAAGCGATCGGGTCAGGTATCGAGTTCAACACTGGCGACTTGGCGCTGAGATGTAACTTCGCAACTGCAAAAGACGGTCAAATTGTAGATCGCAGAGCAGGAAGGAATGTCACATCGGAGGAGGCTGCTCAACTCGTTGAAGCGGTTAACACCGATGAGAAACTGAGTAGTCTCATCGATTTCGAACTTAAGTCCACCATTGGCCATCGCTGCGCGCTTGTCTTCCGAGATAAAACAAAGCGTCTCTCAGCAGCCATCTCGAACCTCGACCCCGCGTACGAGCGTAGGGGAAAGATAACAATCGCTAAGACAAACGTCAAACTTCCGACGCCCATTCCCAAATGCGTCCCACTAAACACGACCGCAGCAACTCGCCGTACAGCAGAGATGCTGAACCAGTTTGCCACGTTGGTCAATTCGGTGCTGGAAAACCATAAGGTGAATGTGAGGAGAACAGCCCGAGGCGATCAACCAGCCAACTTTCTTCTGATGAGAGATGCGGGAACAAAGACGCCCAATGTTAAGACTTTCGATAAGAAATTTGGATTTCGAGGCGTGGCCGTGGCCGATATGCCTGTTGAGCTAGGTATAGCAAAAGTCATCGGAATCGATACTCGAGTCTTTCCTCCTGATCGTTCACTGGAAGGATACTCTCGGCGAGCAGTAGAAGCGTTGCGACTAATGAGCGACTACGATTTCGTCTACGTTCACCTGAAAGGTCCAGATGAACCTGGCCATGACGGTGACTTTGAAGGTAAGAAGAAGGCCATTGAAGACATTGATGTCGGGTTCTTTTCAAGACTTGGTGATCTGAGTTCTAGTTTCCTTTGCGTGACTGCAGACCATTCAACTCCGTGCTTGGCGAAAGGCCACACCGATGACCCGGTACCGATACTCATCTCCGGGCCGGGGGTTCACAGCGATGGATCGATGCGGTTTACCGAGGCCTGTGCCAAGAAAGGAAAATTCGGGACGATACAGCATGGGTACGAGATCATGAGAATACTCTGGAGATTGTCAACTTCGACCGCTTAATCGGTCGTGTCGTCCGGTGCGACGAACGTCCAATTGCCTATGTCCCTGAGCACCTGCTTGAGGATTTCTGTAGCCTTTTCTTCATCTAATGTCAACAGAAACTTCCCTAGATGCTTACACATGTTCTTAGAGGCCACGTTGTTGCGCCAGTCTTGGCAGTCATGAAGAATTGTGTGGTTCGCAAAGTCGATTCGAATCGAGTAGTCCTTGACTTTGCCCTCAATCATGCCCGAATTCTCTTGAGATATGGAAACAAGCGAGCTGTCGATTTCTCTGGCACGTTGAAGCCTAGGAGCTCCCAAGAATAATCTTAACAGCTGCTCTAATGATCGCTCCTCATTCCCTAATGGTAAGGCAACGGGCGAGGGGCGTTTGCGGCGTCCTGCTGTCCCGGCTTGGACGCCGAGTTTCTGTAGAGCTTGGTCGATTCGTGAGTCAATATACTCTTGTTCTTCGGATGAGTACTTGTTCCGATTGGACGGATCATCGAAATAACGGCGCGCTGCTCGCGCATGCCAAGATGTATGTAGCGGGTAGCGCCAATTCTCTGGATCGGCGTACAGTGACTGGTCCTTTGGGTACCCCTTGGGAGGGCCGTCACGTCCGAATGGCTTCCTTTCTGGTTTACTTCCTGCCAAGCAACTCATCTCGTGTTTGATATGTATCCTACGATTCGTCGCCTATAGAGCAATTATAATACATGCCAAGAATCTTTCTGCGACTAGGCTTACTTCGGCATACGATAAATAAAAGTCGGGTAAGGGTTTGACTTTGAGCCATGAATTTTTCACAGCACCTGAAATGTACCTGAAGACAATTTACAACCTAGAAAGCAAGACTGGATCTGCAAGGACTGGAGACATCGCCAAGGTTCTCCAGATAACCCCAGGCAGCGTGACAAACACCCTTGAAGTTCTCGAAGGCAAAGGGCTGGTCGTTAGGGAACCATACAAGGGTGTGAAATTGACTGAAGACGGACGAAAGATGGCGCTGGCCGTGTTCAGGCGCCATAGGCTGGCTGAGAGATTGCTTGTCGACGTGCTGCATCTGGGGTGGACTGAGTCGCATGATGAGGCATGCAAGTTGGAGCATTCCATAAGCGAACAGCTTGCCAATTCAATCCAAAAGACGCTGGGGAACCCACAGACCTGCCCTCATGGCAATCCAATCCCAGACGAGAAAGGCTACATTGCTCCGCTCAAGAGTGAATCTCTCTCACATCTCGAAACTGGCCAATATGCGGTAGTAACTCAGATTCCTGACGAAAACAGTGAGCTCCTCCGCTACCTTGCCACACTGGGAATGTTCCCGGGCGTGAAGATTTCGGTCGAAGAAAAGGCGCCGTTTGAAGGACCGATGCTGGTAAAAGTAGGGGACAATTCCTACCCTCTCAGCCTTGATGTTGCCTCAGGCATCTTCGTGACTAGGGAGAAGTAGACTGAAGCTCACGCCGATATCGGCAACCGTCCCTTAACTCCCCTTATTTCTTACAAGATTCACATAGTTTTACAGGGACGGAGATAACTGCGTTGTCAATATTCGGTCTGCTTGGATTTCCTCCCGTTGACCCGACGAGACCTTACAGAATGGAGCAGGTTGCTAGCCATGTAGAAGCGATTCAATTTGTTCTTTCTCACAGGAATGAATACCGTATGAGAAGGGTATCTCTCGGGCTATCGCCTAAAACTGACAAGGCGACTGAGAAACAGAATAGAACCCCGTACACTGTTCAATATCAGCAGCAGGTAACTTCCTAGAGAATTGGAGTCTCGTTACAAGCTTATCTTTTCTTTGCGATATATTTTGTCGAAAGCCGTCGGTATCTCTACTGAATAAAATTTTTGCAACTCGTGCAGTCTAACACCCGCCCAAATGAAGACATCTTCTTTAGTTTATTTTACAATAGCCGCATGTCTTCCTTAACAGTTGTCAGAACCACATGGGTGTTGCTTCGATCGACAAACGGCATGCTCAGGAGGCCCTTAGTGAACTTACTTAGTTCCTCACGGCTCCGGAATTTGGCAACAACAATGGCGTCAGTCAGGCCAGTTACATCGTAGACGGCGCAAGTGTTCGGTAGCCTACCGATCGCTTCCTCCATTTCGAGCAACTTACCTTTTGAGACAGTGATCTCGGCTATGACAGTCAATTGATAACCAAGCTTGTCGTGATCAAGCATGGCCGAGTAACCTCTGATTACGCCAGACTGCTCAAGCCTACGAATCCGGGTTAGGACTGTTCCTACAGAAACTCCTGCTCGGCGCGCTATGGATCGATAGGATCTCCGGCAGTCACGAAGAAGTTCATTCAGTATCTTCCTGTCAACCTCATCTATGTCCAATCGTCCAATTGTCGCCAATTTTGGACCTCTTTTCTGAACGTTCATCCACAAATATAAGGTTACAAGATATAAACGCCCAGTAAATTACCCAGAATAGTTATATTTGTTCAGGTAGATTGCTGCGGCTTCATACAGTTCGCGGGGATGGAGCGCTAAGTTTGCTAGACGGCCCTAAAACAACTCGCCTAAACAGTGTCGTTGAAGCGGCACTTGGCACTCCCTACCAGCGCTACACGATCGTCACTAAACCCGCTCCACCGCGGAAAAAACTTCCTCCCCCATTCGATCCGCGAGTAAGTAAGACAGGGCTTGCGAGAATTCTCTTGAAGGAAGCACTCGAGTATGGGTGGAAGCTACGCAAGAAAGAGTACAGGCATGCTCTTGTGAGTAGGCCATGCATTTACGGAACGTTCAGTGGGCCGCTCGGCGGGTTCCACCCCATTAAAGAAAAGTGCACGGGGTGTATGCGGTGCGTGCAGGAATATCCGGGCGTTTGCTCGGTCGATCGTAACCCAGAATTTTACTGGTTCGCGGACTCTTACTGGGCTTCAGAGGGGCCCGCTACGACAAGCGGTTCACCGGTCGCCACAGCTCTGTACGAGGCCGAAACAGGGAAGATACCAATCAAAGGTATGGGGTACAAGGGGCCATTTGCCGGGCCAGGCTGGGATTCGATCTGGACCGACATGTCCGAGATTGTTAGGCCGACACGGGATGGGGTCTATGGTAGAGAGTTCATCTCAACACTTGTAGATGTTGGCAGCAAGAGGAAGTCTCTCCAATTCAACCAGGAGGGTGGACAGTTTTCGAAAACGATTGAAGTATCCTTACCGATAATTTTTGATTATTTGCCACCCAACCTCAACAGCCATAGCATATTAGACTCAGCCGCGGGCGCGTCCCTTCGAACTGATACAGTCTTCATAGCGACCCCCGTAGAAGCAAATCAACTTCACGCAGTCAATCGTGATCAACTAGTCCCACTAATTTCCACCGATAAACTGAGCGATACTATCGGGTGGATCCGTGATGCCCGCTTGATTGAATTGGCAAGTTACGATTCATCAGCAGTTCAAGAGGTCCAAAAGGTCAATCCCAACGCGCCAATCTCTGTCCGCTTGCCGTTGACTATTGACACCGCAAAGACGGCAGTCGATTTGGTTCGAGATGGAATTGACGTCATACATCTCGTAGCGAACTACCACGGGCAGTCATGGGACAAAGACAAACCGTCGCATGCCAAGGACCTTATTCGCAATGTCCACACGAGACTCATTGCTGAATCGCTCAGAGACGATGTCACTCTCATCGCTAGTGGCGGGATCACTCGGGCGGAACATGTTCCGAAAGCAATTATTTGCGGAGCCGACCTAGTTGCCATTGACACAACAGTTCTCGTAGCCTTGCAGTCACGATTTCTAGGGGAATGCGCCTCGCCTGAATCAGGGCGCATCGCTGCTGAGAAGTTTGATTCGGAGTGGGGTGAGCAGAGACTTGTTAACCTGCTTTCTTCGTGGCATGATCAACTCATCGAGATACTTAGCGCCATGGGAATACGCGATGTGAGAAGGTTACGCGGGGACGTGGGCAGGGCAATGTTCAACGAAGAGCTTGAGAAGGAGGCGTTCGGAGATATCGCAAGTAGAAACTGAATCAGTCGACAAGCACGCGAAGCTAATTCACCGCGGGCTCCAGCTTCTACCTAGCCTCAAGTATGGTATATCTGGAGGCTTCGGTAACAAACGTTGGACACCGGAACTAATCTTTGCAACGTACGAGCAGGCGATAACTGGGAAACCACCGGAATCACTTGAGTATAAGGTAGGGAACTCAGGCGGCGGCTTTGACCGACTCGACTTCAAGAACATTCATCCTGACGCGAGCTTCCCGGACGACGATTTTGATCTCTCGATTGATCTGAACCGTCGGGGTTCCAGCCCTAAGATTTTCATCCCTTTACCGATCTATGGGGCTGGAATGTCTTTCGGCTCTATCAGCCTGAGTTTCATGCTCTCTCGGGCCATCGCCGCGAAACGACTAGGCACATTCACTTGCACAGGCGAAGGCGGGTACCCGCCTCCGCTCTTCGAGTACAAGGATCATGTGATCACGCAAGTCGCGACGGGGATGTTTGGCGTGCGCGAGGATACGATTCAAGCCGCAAGGATTGTGGAGTTCAAGTATGCGCAGGGCGCGAAGCCCGGGTTGGGCGGGCATCTGTTGGCTGATAAGGTTACTTCGGAGGTTGCCAACATGAGGGAATCGTTGCCCTTCACCTCTCTCTACTCTCCGTTCCCGTTCCATAGCGTATACTCGGTTGAGGACCATAGGAAGCATGTTGATTGGATTCGGGCTGTAAACCCTCACTGCCTAGTCTCAGTCAAAGTCTCGACTCCAGTTGACGTGGACATGGTTGCTATCGGGAGCTACTACGCAAACGCCAACATACTACACGTCGACGGTGGGTACGGAGGCACGGGAGCGGCCCCAGAAATCGCGAAGAAGAACATTGCAATGCCGATCGAATATGCGATCCCGAAGGTTCACCGCTACCTTGTCGGGGAAGGCGTTAGGGATGAAATCGTGGTTATGGCAAGCGGAGGAATACGAACTGCGTACGACGTCGCCAAAGCCATAGCGCTTGGGGCCGATGGTTGCGTCATAGGATCAGCTGAGGCTGTGGCTGTGGGTTGCACTCAATGTGGAAACTGCGAACGCGGGAGGGGATGCCAGGT
>Ga0187769_10002436_pt1 | contig 10893 bp, 6 predicted proteins | sample 0116_SJ02_MP02_1_FD_133140 | JGI IMG/M metagenome (GOLD analysis project Ga0187769, IMG submission 133140) | Tropical peat soil microbial communities from peatlands in Department of Meta, Colombia - 0116_SJ02_MP02_10_MG | ecosystem: Environmental > Terrestrial > Soil > Wetlands > Peat | place... | reverse complement strand
GCGATTACATTGAACAGGATGTACCACTGCGTGCCGAGGAGGAGCAGCACAATAGAGCCGATGCCGAGTCCCCCGCCCAGCCGGATCAGGACGAGAAGCACGACGGGAAACAGGGCTGTGGCGGGAACGGAAGCCGCGATCTGCGCCAGCGGCTGCGCAATGCGCGCCAAGCGCGGACTGAAGCCGATCGCGACTCCGACCGGGATGGTCCAGAGGGCGCCAAGCAGTAACGTGGCGGTGACCCGAAGAAAGGTTGCGCCGAGACCAAGTCCGATTTCATGAAACTCGGAGCTGTGCAGACCGGTGAGGATCATGACAACCCGGACCACGGCGTACCCAATGCCGGCGAGCGTGGCGGCACCCACAATGCGCCAGAACCACAAGCTTGTCTGGCTTTCCGAGTCCGCCTCGGCCCGGACTTCATGCTGGTGGGCGAAAAAATGAATGAGTTCCTCGCGCAGAGGCCGAACGGCGCGCTTGCGAAGGTAGGCAACGGCACGCGAGCCGCGCAGGAACTCGAGGACCCAAGAGGTTGGAGCAGTGGCGCTCTCAACCTGCTCAAATTTGAACTTTTCTGCCCAGGCGATCACGGGCCGCCAGAGAAGCTGATCCATCAGGACGATGACGGTGACCATGGTGGCGATGCCGAGCAAGATGGAGCGCGTATCGCCGTTATCGGCAGCAGCCTGTAGGTAGGAACCGAGTCCGGGCAGACGAAAATCGCTGAACTGCTCGCATGCCATCAGGAAAAACCACGCACCGGCGACTGACATCATAGAATTCCAGACGAGGCCGATGGTGGCGAAGGGCAACTCAATCTGAAGAAATCGCTGCCACCAGTTGAAGCGATACACCGAAGCTGCTTCGCGCATCTCGCGGGGGATGCTCTTGACCGAGGCGTAGAAGCTGAAGGCCATGTTCCAGACCTGACCGGTGAAGATAAGCAAAACTGCGCCCAGTTCGACGCCAAGCTGGCGCCCCGGAAACAAAGCGGCCATGGCGAGCATGACGCCCGGAAGAAAACTAAGCACGGGGATCGATTGCAGCACGTCAAGCAGCGGAATCATGAAGCGTTCGGCGCGCGGGCGATAGGCGGCGATGTATCCGTAGACAAGAGCGAAAACCAGGCTGAGCAGGTAGGCGAAGGCAATGCGCAACAGAGAGTATCCGGCATAAACGGGGAGTGCGCTTGGGCTGCGGCTGATCTCAACCTGAGGCCGAAAAGGCCCAAGCCAATTGCGGCTCACTTCGACCAAGCCATAGAAAAGGGCCAGACCGCCCGCGAACATGACGAGATCGGGCAGCGTCGCCGCGTTCGGGCGCGGCAGCATCGACCAGAAGCGCAGCGGCGTTCGAAAACGGATTCTCGCGGGACGTTTTGCCTGCGGAGGCGTCAAGGCTGCACCGGCATGGTGGGAGGATGGGGCTCGGATACGGGCTCAGCGAGCACCAGCCGGTGCGACTCGCGGTCGAAGTCAAAGATTTCCGCATAGCGGCCCCAGTTCATCGCTGTGTCGAACTGGCGTTCGACTTCGTCCTGGGTGAAGTGCTCATCGAGAATGTCGTAGAAAAACTCCTCCGAGATCGCATGGTCCGTCTTGGCGTGAAGAATGCTGTCGATCTGCTGCAGGATCATGACGTGGCTGAGCGCGGCGTGGCGGAACAGGGTTTTGCGGGAGAGAATGTCGGCTTCGGCAAAGCGCGAGCCATCGGGCGTGATCTCGACATCGCCCTCCTTAAGCCTGGCGAACCCAAGCAGGACCGAGGCTTCGACAATGGGCAGTAAGTCTTCCGCATCCATGATGAGGTCTTCGGCTAAACGATAGAGATCTTCCTTGCCACCGCGGTCGATCAGGAGTTCGAGCAGACCGGCAATGCCGCCGACGCGGGCGTGGGGGAGCATCTGATATTTCTGGCGGGCGGGTTTTTGCGCGATCACCTTGGCTTCGGGGACGGCCAGCTCGAGATCGGGCTGGGTCATGATCTTGTAGACATAGTCGACCAGTTCGACAAACCGCGGCGCTTTGCGGTCACGGAGTTGCGGCAGATCGACAGGAAAATCCGCGCGCACGCGGGCCGGGTTCCGCCCTAAAACGATGACGCGGTCGGCGAGCAGAATCGCTTCCTCGATATTGTGGGTCACGATAAAGATGGCGCTGGTCGGCATCTTCTTGCTGAGCCAGAGTTCGAGCAGCTCGCCGCGCAGGTTTTCGGCGGTCAAAACGTCGAGCGCGGAGAAAGGCTCGTCCATGAAAAGGACTTCGGGCTCGACCACCAGCGCACGGGCAAAACCAACACGCTGCTTCATTCCCCCGGAAAGTTCCTTCGGGTAGGCGGATTCGAATCCGTCGAGACCGACCGTATCGAGAATGCGCAGGGCGCGCTTATGGCGCTCCATGGCGGGAACGCCGCGGGCTTCGAGCGGGGCTTCGACGTTATCGAGCACAGTAAGCCAAGGGAAGAGCGCGAAACTCTGGAACACGATGGCCACGCCTGCATTCTGCGAGGCAATTGGCTTTCCGTGCCAAAGCACTTCACCGGAGGAAGGCTGGCTCAACCCAGTCAGCATGCGTAACAAGGTGGACTTGCCGCAGCCCGACGGACCGAGCAGGGCGATGATCTTGCCCGGCTCCACATCGAGATTGACGGGCGCAACCACTTGAATGTGGCCGCCGTCGGGCTGCAGATAATATTTCTCCACGGACTGTGCACGAATGATCGGGTCACTCAAGAACGGTACTCCACAAATGGATGAATTTCTCCGAAGAGCGAGAATACACCATAAGCAATTGGCGAACGGGCCGGGGCAGAGAACATGTCAGGACTGGAGCTACCCGCCGTTCAAGGATCTGAGATTCCAGGAATATGCCGCGCGGTTTGAGCAAGCCCGCCGGAAACCACAGCCGTCATTCCCGTTAATCCGTGGTGGACAATGCGGCTGACGAAGCGATGAGAATGTACCGGCCAAGCTTTGCTTGAGCGAAATGTCCGAGGGAGGCTATCCGCCGACGTTGGCGGGCGAGCGTGGCTGTGCCCGTAGATTAGGCAGCCCAGTCTTGGTCTTCAACCGGCAGCGGCTGGGGAAGCCGGTCGCTGACCTCAGCGATAAGGGCGAGTTTTGCGGCCTGCTCGGGGCGCAACATCTCGGGGCGAAAACGCCAGCGCCAGTTCCCGCCGTTCTGGCTGGGCACGTTCATGCGGGCCTCGCTGCCCAGATCGAGCGCATCCTGCAGCGGAATGACCGAAAGGCTGGCGGGGGAATTCATGGCGGTGCGGATCATGGCCCAATTGATGCCGTCTTCCGCGCGCCCGAGATAGGCGAGCGCGTGCTCGCGTTCCTTTTCTGTTACGGCGGAATTCCACCAGCCGAGCAGGGTATCGTTATCGTGAGTGCCGGTGTAGACGACCTTGTCCGGCGTAAACATGTGTGGCAGGTGGATATGCGCACCGGGATCGCCAAAACCAAACTGCAGGACTGCCATACCGGGAATCTGGAACCGCTCGCGCAGCTCGTGCACATCAGGCGTAATGTAACCGAGATCCTCGGCGAAAAACGGCAATCCTCCCAAGGTGACGCGCACCTTCTCGAAGAAATCCGCTTTGGGCCCGTCGACCCAGTGGCCATGAATTGCCGTCAGCTCGCTGGCGGGAATTTCCCAGCACTGGGCAAAACCCCGAAAATGATCGAGGCGGATGTAATCGAAATTGCGCGTCGCCCAGCGCAGCCGGTCGATCCACCAGGCATAGCCGCTCTCCTTCATCACATCCCAACGATAGAGCGGATTGCCCCAGCGCTGACCCTCCTTGCTGAAAAAATCGGGAGGCACCCCAGCGACGACTTCGGGGTCCAAGTTGGCATTCAGCCGAAACAGCTCGGGATGAGTCCAGACGTCAGCGCTGTCGAAGTTGACGAAGATAGCGATGTCACCGGCGATCCGGATGGAACGCCGCGCGCAATAGCAACGCAGGGCCCGCCACTGTTCGTAGAAGAAGAACTGCAGGGCGGCGCGGACGTCCAGATCGCCGCGTAGTTCAGCGCGGGCTCTTGCCAGTGCGGCCGGATCACGGCGGCATAAATCGCGGGGCCAGAGATTCCAGGGCTCCAGTTTGGAGCGGGCGCGCAGAGCGTCGAAGAGCACGAAGTCCTTGATCCACCAGGCGTTTTCGCGAATAAAATTCTCGTAGCGCGAAAACGCACGGGCCGGAGATGAGCTCAGGAAGTTCCGGGCCGCATCGAACAGCAACGGCATCTTCTCCCGGAAAACCTTTGCGTAGTCGGCCGCTCCCACTTCGGAGGGCAGAGTTTCCAACTTGGCCCGGTCGATCCAGCCGTGCTCGGCGAGACGTTCCAGGCTGATGAGCAGCGGATTGCCAGCGAAGGCGGAGGGCGAAGAATAGGGAGAGTAGCCGAAACCCAGCGGCCCCAGCGGAAGAACCTGCCATACTCCCTGACGCGCTGCGGCCAGAAAATCGGCAAAGGCATAGGCAGCCGGGCCGAAATCGCCAATTCCGCCGCGCGAAGGCAGCGATGTTGGGTGAAGGAGAATGCCGCTGGCGCGCGCGAAAGGCATGGAATCAGCTCTCAGCTTCCGGTTGTTAGTTCTCAGTCGTCAGTTGTCAGTACTCAGTTTTCGGTTCTCAGGAGTTCGGCTTCTGCGCACGGCCTGCGAACTCGAAGCAGAGCTATGCGGCTTACACAACTTGATTTTTGTTACAAGCTGGGGCCTAAATTCTTTTGAGGGGGAAATCCCGCCCGACTGCCGAGACTCGATTCGGATTTTCAGGAGTTGCAAAAGAACTTACGATCCCTCTTCCGTGCCCGGACGAGTCAACCGTTTCATTTCCTCCTGATTGATCCTGATCCGGTTTGACTTTTCCATGTCCTTGCGCAGGTTCCCCACGAAAATCTGGAACAGCTCGTTCTGCTTGGCTTCGTACATCGAGTTGTGAATCTGGTCTTCCTTCTCGGCAAATTCCTTATCCGTCGGAGCCTCCTTGTCGAGAAGCTGGGCAACGATGCCGTTCGCCCCCGTCGTAATCGGGCCGCTGATGTCACCCGGCTTCAAGGAGAAGAGTACGCTGGGCGAACCGGACATGGAGCCAATCTCGGGAACCTGGCCATCGGGTGCGACCAGTTCGCTGGTCTTCATGGCCGCGCCGAGTTCGCTGGCGGCCTTTTTCAGATCGTGCCCGGCTTTGGCCCGATCGGAGAGTTCCTGCGTTTTCTGCTGCAGCAGCAGACCGGCTCGCTGGTTTTTGAACTCGTTTTCGATGCGGTTGCGAATTTCCTCAAACGTAGGCGTGGCCGGCGGCCGCACTCCCAACAGTTGGAATACGACGTATCCCTGGGGAACCTGGACCAGATCGGGAGGAGCCTTGTCGGACTCGTTAAACACCGCCTCCATCAACTGCGGGTTCGGCCCGAGCCCCGGCAGGGCGTCGTTGCGGCTGAAAAATTCTGTAGTGACCACGGACTGACCTTTGGCGGAGGCCCCCTTATCCAAGCCATCCGTGCGCGCAGCGCTCAACAGGGCATTCGCCGTGGCTTCGGCAGCCCGCGTCGACTTTTGCTGTTTCACTTTTTCCTGAATCTCGGTCTTTACCTCGGCCAACGATTTCACGTGCGCTTCCTGCTTGTCTTCCACGTTAATGATGTGGAAGCCGTAGCTGCTCTTCACCAGATCGCTGGTCTGTCCCTTGGCGAGTGAGAATGCAGCTTTCTCAAACTCCGGCACAGTCCGGCCGCGGCCAATCCAACCGAGGTCGCCTCCCTTGGTGGCGCTGCCGGGATCTTCGGAATACTTTTCCGCCAGCTTGGCAAAGTCTCCGCCCGCCTTGACTTCTTTGAGCACGGATTCGGCCTTGGCACGGGCCGCATCGATGACTTTCTGGTCTTCCGATCCCTCCTGGCCCGGCACTGGAGTCTTAATCAGAATGTGCCTCACCTTGACCTGCTCCGGCACGCGGTATTCGTCGCGATGATCGTCGTAATAGGCCTGCAGGTCCTGCTCGGTCACCGGTGTCGCGGCAGCGATCTTGGCGGAATCGATGAGCGCATACTTGATCTGCCGCTTCTCGGGGATGGAATTGGCATAGCTTGCTTTGTTGCGGTCGTAAAAAGCCTTCAATTCCTCATCGGTAGGGTGCAGGCCCTTGAGGATGTCGGCCTGCGCGATCACCGCGTAATCGAATTTGACTTTGGTGTTGCGGCGTACGAACTCGTCGTGCACCTCGGCGTCAGAAACGAAAGCGCTGTCGGCAATCATCGACCGCAGCTTGCGGATAAGGATGTAATCCTTTTCCATCGACTCGAACTGCGGCACGCTCATACCAATACGCTGCACGAAATCCTCATACTGCTCTTGGCCGACGAACTTGCCACCAGGAAACAACTCGACTCCAAGCTGGCCGTGTTCCAGGTCGTCCCGCAATTCATCGTCGCTGGCGTGCAGACCCAGGCGATGAGCTTCGGCCACGAGAGCTTTTTCGCTGATCAACTGCTGCGCGGCCTGCCCGGCAAAAAGGGGCATCAGCATGCTGGCCTGGGCGGTCGCGCCCTGGCGCTGGATCATGGCGCGGGCTTCGCGTTGCACCTCAAGCACGCTGATCTCCTGGTCTCCGACCGTGGCGAGCACGCCAGGACGCGGACCACCGAAGCCAAGCGTGGTGCCGAAACCACCGGGGACGAGGTACCACACCATGGAAAGGCAAATGATCACCAATATCCCGTAAAGAACGAACTTGAGCGTCGGCCCCGCATTTTGAAGAGTTCGAATCATAGCTTTTTTGGGTAACTCCAGGGTTGAGGGGTAATTTTTTATTATAAACTAGCCACTGCGACGATCCGGAAAACCGGCAGGTGACCTTTCGCGGTCAGACACTCCGCGGTCAGACGCTCCGCGGCCAAACACTGGAGCTTATAGAGCGGCAGTGTGAGCGCTCGGGAACGTTGAGGTTGGTCTAAGACTGCGGCTCGCTCAGGCGCCGATCAACTTTTCCAACGCCGACTTGTTGCGAATCAGAAGAGTGGAACCGCGCAACTGCGCGAGCTCCTTGTCGCGGAATTCGCCCAGGACGCGGGTCACAGTTTCGCGGGAAGTGCCAATGAGCTGGGCGATTTCCTCGTGCGTGAGCGCGATCTTGATGCGGATCCCTTCTTTCGTAGTCTCCCCGTCGCTCGCCCACTCCAACAGCAGGCGGGCCAGCTTCTCAGAGACCGAATGGGACAGGCCGAGCGAGCGGATCATGTCATACGCCGTCTGGCAATTCTGGCTGAGGTGATGCGCGGCGTTCAGGCACGCATCGGCATGGTTCTGCAAGAACTTCAGGAAATCGTCGCGCTTGATGAAATCAAGTTGGCAGGGCTGCAGGGTTTCGGCGGTCAGTTCGTAAGGCTTGCCGGAGACTGTCCCGTGGAGCCCGAGAACTTCGCCGGCCTGGGCTATGCGCAATATTAAGGTCTTGCCATCGCGGGAGGTCGTGGTTAGCTTCACACGGCCGGCGCAGACGATATAGACGCCGCGCGGCGCCTGGCCCTCCACAAACAGCACCGCTCCCTGCGGAAACGCGCTCGCATATTTAATCTTCTCCAGATACTCGAGCGCGGGTTTGGGAAGATCGCAGAAAAAGCCGGACTGCCGCAGCTTACAGATGAGGCAGTTCTCGGTGATCTGAAGCCCGTAGGGAGAAGAAGTCATGCCGTTCCTTTCGCTAGCAGCGCATACTAGCATTCTAACTGGCTGCGGTAAAGCGGGAAACTCGACTGCCCCGCCGGCGTGAGTTTGGCGGGGCTTACCACTTGAATTGGGCGTCCGGGCCGCGCACAATGGTCCGTGCAGTATACGTCGAACCGTCCGATTCAAAAGAAGCGGACAATCCCAGCTCCGCAACGGCCGGAAAAGCGGACCGGGAAGGGGCGCCGGCGGCCCTTAGTGGCAAGCCATGCTTGCAAGATGGCGGGCCCTGTGTTTGTGTTCCTGCTGACGGCAGCTGCCTGGGGGCACGGCCGCTCAAAACCGGCCCTGCCGGCTAGTTCGGAGCCGGGCTACGTCCAGGCACTGGCTGCCGCCAATCGCTTTCTCTACGCCTGGCAGACCGGCGACTTGGCCAATGGGATGGCGCTTCTAAGCGACGGAATCCGTCACGCGCAAAGCGCGGGCGCGATCGAGCAGTTCTTTTCGGCGGGAACCGATCGGGCCTTTGAAATCGGCGCGGGCTCCGGACATCGGGGCCGCTACAGTTTTCCAGTAGTACTGATGAGTGTGAGAGCGGCGGAAGCATCATCTCAATCTTCTGTTGGTAAATCCGTTTCCCGCAAATTCGTAACGCGCCGATCGTCCGAGATAGTTCTGGTCAACACCGGCAAAGACGACTGGGTTGTCGACAAATTGCCCTAGAAAGGCGGTTGGATTATCGTTGTCTGTCCTCTAATTACGGATAGGAGTGTGCCTTCATGAAGCGTATACACAAAGTCGCCGTTTTAGGTTCGGGCACCATGGGCGCCCGCATTGCCGCGCATTTTGCCAATGCCGGAGTTCCTTCCCTGCTGCTGGATATCGTTCCGCCCGATGCCGACGGCCCGGCGCGCAACAAGATCGCGGCCGCCGGACTCGATGGCGCGAAAAAGTCCAAGCCCGCCGCATTTTTTGAGTCATCTTTGTCGCGCCTGGTTTCGATCGGCAATTTCGACGACGATCTGAAAAAGCTCTCCGACGTCGATTGGACCATCGAGGCCATTGTCGAAAACCTCGACATCAAGCGTAGCCTGCTGAAAAAAGTGGAAGCCGTCCGCAAACCCGGCTCCATCGTCACCACCAACACCAGCGGACTGCCGGTGGCCAAGATCGCGGAAGGGTTTTCCGACGATTTCCGCCGCTCCTGGTTCGGTACGCACTTCTTTAATCCCCCGCGCTACATGCGACTGCTGGAGCTGATCCCAACGCCCGAGGCCGACCGTGGCTTGTTCGATTCCGTCGCGCACTTCTGCGACACACAGCTGGGCAAAGGCGTCGTCTATGCCAAGGACACGCCCAACTTCATCGGCAACCGAATCGGCACATTTTCCGTCCTCAACGTCATCCATCTCATGCAGCAGATGGACCTGACTATAGAAGAGGTGGATGCGCTGACCGGCAACGCCGTCGGATGGCCGCGTTCGGCCACCTTCCGCACCATCGACCTCGTCGGCCTCGACATTCTCGGGCACGTCGTCGGCAACATGACCAAAAATGTGAAGGATGAGCGCAGCGAACTGCAAATTCCGCCTTTCTTCCAACAGATGATCGAGCGCAAGTGGCTAGGCGACAAAACCAAGGGCGGCTTTTATAAGAAGGTCAAAGGTACCGACGGCGGCGAGGAGCGCATGGCTCTCGATTGGAAAACCCTCGAGTATCATCCGCGGCAGAAGCCGAAGTTCGCCGTGCTCGATACCGCCAAGCAAGTTGACGATACCGGCGCCCGCCTGCGGATGCTGCTCGGTCTCGACGGCGGCGGCGCAAAGCCCGACAAAGCCGGCTCATTCCTCTGGACCGCCCTCGCCGATCTGTGGACGTATGCGGCCAATCGCGTTCCGGAGATTTCCGATTCCATTGTCGAAATCGACCGCGCCATGCGCATGGGCTTCAACTGGGAATTGGGCCCGTTCGAGCTTTGGGATGCCGCCGGCGTCGAAGCCACCGTCGCCCGCATGAAGAAAGAGGGACATCCGATCGCGGCCAATGTCGAAAAGCTGCTGAGCGCCGGCCAAAAATCTTGGTACGCTGACGACCCCAAGTCGCCTTCCGGCAAAAGATACTGGGAACTGAGAAGTGGGAACTGGGAACTGGTTTCCGTTCCCGCCGGTGTCTGGTCCGTGGAAGTCGCCAAGAAATCGAACGGCGTGGTCAAGAAAAATTCTGGCGCGTCGCTGGTCGATCTCGGCGATGGCGTGGGCTGCATTGAATTTCATTCGAAGATGAACGCGCTCGGCGCGGACATTGTCACGCTCATCCAGCAGTCGCTCAAGCCCGGCGGTCCCGGCGACAACTTCGACGCGTTCGTCATCACCAACGACGCGCAAAACTTCTCCGTCGGCGCCAACGTCATGCTCCTGCTCATGTCCATCCAGGAAGATGAATGGGACGAAATCGACATGGCCATCAAGCAGTTCCAGGGGATGACGCAAGCCATCAAGTTCTCGCCGAAGCCGGTGGTCAGCGCGCCCTTCGGGCTTGCTCTCGGCGGCGGATGCGAAATTTCTCTGCACGCGGCCGCGCGCCAGCCCCACGCCGAGCTCTACATGGGATTGGTCGAAGTCGGCGTCGGCCTGCTGCCCGGTGGCGGCGGCTGCAAGGAGATGCTGCTGCGCGCCGTCGACAGCGCCACCTCCATTCGCCCCGATGGCCGCGGCGAGTCCGTCGAAACCATGGAGGCATTGAAGAAAGCTTTCGAGACGATTGCCATGGGCAAGGTGGCAACCTCGGCTCATGAGGCGCGAGGCTTCGGCTTCCTCTCCAGCTCCGACCGCATCACCATGAACCGCGAGCGCGTGCTCTCCGACGCCAAGGCGCGCGCGCTGGAGCTGGTGCGCTCCGGCTACGAACCTCCCATCATGCGCACCGATATCCCCGCGCCGGGCGAGAACATCCTCGCCGCGCTCAAACTGGGCGCGCACATCATGCGCCAGGGAGAATTCATCAGCGACCACGAACAAAAGCTGGCCGGCAAAATCGCCGAGGTCCTCTGCGGCGGCAACATCACCCCCGGCTCGCCCATCAGCGAGCAGTACCTGCTCGACCTGGAGCGCGAGGCCTTCAAATCGCTCTGCGGCGAGAAGAAAACCCAGGAGAGAATCCAGTACACGTTGAAGACCGGCAAAACGCTAAGGAACTGATGAACCGGTGTGGCGCAGCGCTT
>Ga0187769_10002435_pt1 | contig 10893 bp, 12 predicted proteins | sample 0116_SJ02_MP02_1_FD_133140 | JGI IMG/M metagenome (GOLD analysis project Ga0187769, IMG submission 133140) | Tropical peat soil microbial communities from peatlands in Department of Meta, Colombia - 0116_SJ02_MP02_10_MG | ecosystem: Environmental > Terrestrial > Soil > Wetlands > Peat | place... | reverse complement strand
CGCAGCCTTGAGCCGCGCTGTGTGGAAAGGCTATCTCAACCTGACGCGCTCAATGTGGCGGTTCGATCGACCGCTTTTCCCAGTTTGAGCGGCTGCTAATGGGAAGGCCAGCGGAGCGAGTTGGGTCGAAAGTACCCGTCCGACCCGGAACATCGACAGGCAGGTGACGGCGCGGTTCTGCCGCCCAATCGAAGTGGCGCTCCCGGCCATGAAGCGACATTCGACGGCTGCTCTTGATTTCCTCCAAAGCCGCCGTTCCTATGACCGCTGTCGCACGATTGATTGTCACCATTCAAATCCCGCTTTCGATCACTCCGGCAGGCCGGCCGTCCGCAACGCGTCAACGATCATTCCCACTGACTCTGGATTCCGATACCCCAGGGTCCGGATCTGCCGGAGGGTGAGTCCCGGCGTCAGTGTCGTCAGCGTGGCGAGGGCCGTACGGGCCTCTGGCAAGCGACCGAGCTGGACGTAGGCCGTGATCAGGATCCAGTAAGTCGTATCCCAACCGGCATAGTGGGCGACCGACTGCTGCGCAAGGGTCAATGCCTCCTGGGGCCGACCGCGGAATAGCTGAGCGAATGCACCGGCGAGCAGGTAGATGAAGAACACCGGATCGAGCGGGCTGAGTGCCATCGCGCGTTCGGCGAGGATCAGGCCGTAATCCGGCTCGCCGCCGAAACTGGCGCAGAGACTCGCCATGAGGGTTACGAATCCGGAGCCGGCATTGCGTTTGAGCGCTCGGCGGCTGGTATCTAGCCCGACGTCCCAGTCCCGCGCCACGACACCCAACACGAATCCCGCAAGAACAAGCGCGACGGCGTCGTCGGTCGCGGTCGCAACGACACGGCGGCCCAGATCAACGGCTATCCCTTTATCGTCCAATCCGAATGGCGCCCACCCACGTGATATCCGTTGCTCGTAACACCATGCAGCGTGGGCGAGGGCAGGTGCGTAGTTCGGATCGAGATCGATCGCCCGATGGAGCAATCCAAGAGCGGCCGCATTTTCATCTGGCCTGAACGCCTGCACGAGCGGCAGTGCGCGCAGGTACAAGTCGTAGGCGTCGAGATCGTCGGCGGGCTTACGTCGCGCGCGTTCGATTTCAGCCTTCTTCACCGTTGGCTCGATAGCGCCGACTACATTTTCGGTAATGCGATCCTGCAGCTCGAAAATATCCTTGAGCTCGCCATCGAATCGGTCTGCCCACAGGTGGGTCCTCGTCACGGCGTCAATCAGCTGACCGGTAATGCGGACACGGTTACCCGCCTTGCGGACGCTTCCCTCGAGCACGTAGCGAACGTGCAGCTCCTTTGCGACTTGCCGCACGTCGACTGCCCGTCCCTTATAGGTGAAGCTGGAATTGCGTGCGATGACGAACAACTGGTCGATCCGCGAGAGGGCGGTGATGATGTCCTCGGCAATCCCATCAGCAAAGTACTCCTGCTCGGGGTCGCCCGACATGTTGACGAACGGCAATACGGCCAATGATGGCTTCCCCCGCTGAGCGGTAGGCGATGTCGCGGGCGCGGCGACGGCCGGCAGCGGTCCGGCCGAATCCAGCAGATGCAGTATTCGCCGAACGAAATCGGGGCTCAGCTCGCCGCCCGGCGCGGTCGTCCACTGCACCTCGCCGAACTTGTCCGGGACGCGAGATTCGGCCGGAGGAACGCCATCGACGACGACCGGCACCAGGAACGCCTTGTCCGCGGCCATAAGGTGCGAGCGGTCGACGGCAAGCTTCCATTCAAGGCGGAAGTAGCCCTCCGCGCGCGCTTGCGTATTGACTGAGATGACAGGCATGAACAGCGCACATGCCTTGATTCGTGCCCGGATCGCGGTATCCCACGCATCGCCACCGCGCAGCTCGCTCTGGTCGAACCACACTTCGACTCCGGCGGAGCGCAATGACTCGCAGATCCGCTTCGCTGCCTCGGCATCCTGCGAGGCGTAGCTCAGGAACACCGCTCCCGTCGGTGTGCTCGCCGGCTTAGGCGATTCTCCCCCCATAAGCGCCTCTGGATCTCGTGCGGGTCGCACGAGAATGCCCTGAGAAGCCTGCCTCAGGCAATGCAGCTACGCGAGCGTCCGCTATAGCTCGCCGCGATGGCCGCGATGTAGAAGGCGATCCGTCGGCACCGGGTCGGGCTGATTCGTAGGCGGCCCAGTTGTCGATGGCTGAAATGGCGACGATCGCGGCTCGGCGGCCTACGGGTCTGGCCGGCCAAGAGCAGCCAGTCGGGGAAGCAGCCTGCATTTCCGTGTAGCGGACGGTCGCGCAAAGTATCAGTCTCATCCATCATGAAAACCTCAAAAACAATCGCAGCACTGCTGGGTCCCACTCTGATCGCAAGCGCGATCTCGATTCTCATCAACCTCCGCGCCTGGCCGGCACTGGTCGACCAAGCTTTCCACAATCCGCCCCTGATCTTCGTGTCCGGGTATCCGCTATTCGTTGCAGGACTCGCGATCGTCTACTTTCACAATCGGTGGGCGGCAGGCTGGCCCCTGCTAGTCACTGGACTCGGCTGGCTCGCGGTACTGGGCGGTCTGTCCCGAATACTGTTCCCTTCGCGGCTGGCAGGAATTGCGATGCGAGCCGTGCATACCACCGCCGTAATGCCCATCGCTGCAATCATCATCCTCCTACTCGGGGCACTCCTCTCGCTCAAGGCCTACCGTCGCGAATGAAACCGCGGCAAGCCTGCGGGTCCAGGCTTTGGACGGGACTGGCTGCTGCGGATCCCGCAGCGACGCTGAACCAAGCGGCTTGCTTCGGCCGCGAGCGGTCATCGACCTCGATCGCTTCGACTTCCGCAGAAGGGACGCTGGCACGATATGCACTTGGGCCGCAGCCCGTGGTTCACATGCCCTGACCCAATCAACAACAACATCGTCCCCGACGAGAAGCCCGGAATGCACCACTAGTCTCAGCTCCTCGCCGGGGACCAATTCATGAAGATCAATCTGCTCCAAAGTCAATTGAGTTCACGCGGCTGCCGCTGTAATCGGAACCACCCGCGTAGGCTTCTCAGCTTTGGTCGCGACAATCTTCAGGAGTCCGTTTTGCAGGGACGCTGATACCGACTGGACATCGATGTTCTTGGGCAGTTCTACCTGTCGGTACACGTCGTTGCTGCGAAACTCAGACCAACACACCTTCCCGCCCTTCTTGGCTTCCTCCTCTTTCTTGCTCTCCACCTTCGACTTCGCATGCACGATCAGCTCACGTGGAGCTGCCGTAACTGAGATGTCCGAAGGCTCAAAACCGGGCAAAGCGACACTCAGGGTGTACGCCTTGTCCTGCTCCACGAGCTCGCCTGTTGGCCAGCAGATCTCTCGCTCTGCAGCCAGCCAGTCATCGAGCGCGTGCCCGTGACCGAAGCCGCGCCCCGAAAACAGATCGAAGGCCCTGGCGCGGATGCGCTCCAAGACCGACTCCATCTCCTTAAACACGGGCAATGTCTGCTTTTCAGGATCGACGACTTTTTGAACTTTGATGTCTAACATAAATGACCTCCTCGGAGAACCTTTGTCGTTGCTGCACCTCCTGCAGTTGTTGCAGGTTACGAAGCAAAAGATACGCCATCTTATTGTGCGGACAATACGTATACGTACCCACACCGTGAGTAGGTGTGCGTGCGACATGAACGGTAGTCAGCGAATGCTACGGCGGACAGCAGCATTGTCCGCAGCAGGCTCAGCAACTCCCCCGAAATGACACCGATCTAATCCGACACACTTTCGTGCGGCCGGAGCGAGCGGAGCCTTAAGTTGGCAGCACCGCGCCCGGCGGGGAACTTCCGCAGTCGGCCACAACCGGCCACTCAGGCAGGTACGTTAGTTTTCGCCATAGCGGTCGTTGTGCGTGGTCGTGCCCGACGTGCCCTGCGCTCGGCTGCAACGCGGATGGTCTGCAGCTGGACATTCCACCTTTCAGGCGGAAACCACTGGCGGAACTATCGAACGGCTTCGCTGAACGCCGAAGGCGGCGCAGTGGGTTCTCCGGAGACTAATGACGCGCCCAACGGAACATACAGTGTGCTCGGGTGCTCGGCATCATGATAGAGAGCGACGTTCACAAGATGTGCATCGGACATCGACTCAGTCGCCACGACGCCACCCGAGTTGTAATTCTTCTCCGCGTAAATCGAATTAACAGGACCTATGGTCAGTCGCAGCCGGCTTCCCTTCTTTACCTCCTGCGAGACGAACGTGAAGTGATCGAAGTCGTAGCGTAGCGGCTCCCTGGTACGGATCAGCTTCGGTGCACGTGCGCTCTGACGATAGCGGGCGCGAATCAGATCGACGGTGAGAGGAATGCTGCTGCCGTCCTTGCGGATCTCATAGATGCTGACGCTGAAATCGGTGTCCGGCTGATCGATCGCGATCCAGGCCGAGAGCCTGAAGAAGCCACTGATCTCCGTGTCCTTGTCGAATGGCCCGCTGTGATAGACGAGCTGTTTGCCGCGCAGCGCATAGACCATGGTCTGGTCGGTGAGGTTGTCACTATCCAGTGTCACCTCGAGCTCGGCGGCGCCGACGTCGTGCGGATCGTACAGATAATGGTCCGGCCGCCCCCGGGGTTGCTCTTCCGTCAGAGTGCCCGAAGAGAGTACGTCGGTCGCGTTGGCGCTCGAATCCAGGTGCATCGCCAGCGTGCCCCCGGTGACGGCCTCCAGCGTGTCAGCGTAACGCCAGCGGTCCGCGTACATCACGTAATAGGCGACCGGCTTGCGCAGGAACTCCGGCTTGGGGCCGCCCTGCATGGTCCACGCGTACCACGCGAGATGCAGCTTCGGAAGATCGACCAGGCTCCCACGGCCGAAGGTGAGGCCGCCGAATTGAGCCGACGGCGTGCGCGTGCCGGCATGGTCCCAGGGACCGATGACGAGATAGTGGCGTGCGCGTCCCTCGGCTGAAGCGTGGCTCATATACTCCCGGTAGTGAGTCAGTGCGCCCGGCTGGTCATCGTCGTGACTGCCGGTGATGGTGAGGATCGGAATCGACAGCTTTGCATACTGCTCGGCGCTCGGGTTGTAAGCGTCCCAATGCGAGTCGGGCTGCGGATGACTGATCCATTCCTGGAAGACCGGCGAAGGATTGCCGAGCATCGAGTCAAGCGTCGCGAAGGCCGCGCCCGACTCGAACCATTGGCGGTACTTTGCCGCCCAGAAGGTCTTGTCGCCGAATACCTCGCGCTGGCCCGCGCGCCCGCTGGTATAGGTAAGCCATTGCATGTCGTACGGGTAGAAAACGTTGCGGAACATCGGAAAATCGACGCCTGCGTACGGCGATGCCACCGGCACGATGGTGGCGAGGTGTGGCGGGAACTCCTTGGCGGTTGCCCATTGATCGTAGCCTGCATACGAGCCGCCCCACATGCTTACCTTGCCATTACAGTACGGTTGCTTCGCCAGCCATTCGACCACGTCGTAACCGTCTTTGGCCTCTTGAATGAAGGGATGAAACTCGCCCTCGGAATTGCCGCGTCCGCGCACATCGACGGTGAGGAATGGCAGGTCGTGGGCAGCGAAGTAGATGCCGCGCTCGTGATAGGTCTGTCCGATGTAAGGTGTCAGGGTGAAGATGCACGGCTGCGGCGTTTTCTGGTCCCTCGGCGTATACACAGTCGCATTGAGATGTACTCCGTCACGCAGCGGGATCTTCACGCCCCACGTGAACTGCACCTTCGCAGCGTCCGGCTCGGCGGGCGGGGCTTGCTGTGCAAACGCCGCCATGATCGGGACCGACAGCGAGATCGCGATGGCCAATCGCTTCATAACTTGTCACCTCAACCGCGGTCAGGGACGCAAAGCGCCTGCACAAAACCTTAATATCGCGGTCAATATCATGCAAGGTTCAAGTCCCAGCCGACCCGTCACGACTGAGAGGCTGTCGAAGGTAGCGTTCGCGATCCACGCCCATTGCTCATCCCTCAATGCATCGCGCGCGGGCGCCTACAATCCACCAGGCAGTTACGGCCGAGGATGGAGTTCCCAGGATTCGGTGGACACGCTGCTACGCGCGCTTCGCATTGGTTTCAAACGTCTCCGGGCTGACGCCTCCAAGGTGGCCATGGCGTCTCGTCCGATTGTAGAACGAGTTGATGTAGTCGGACACGTCTGCGATCGCCAGTTCACGGTTCTTGTAGATCCGCTTCTTGATCCGCTCTTTCTTCAAACTCGCAAAGAAGGATTCAGCGACCGCATTGTCCCAACAGTTTCCCCGTCTGCTCATGCTCGGCTCGAGGCGATTCGTTCGACAGAAGCGTCTCCAGTCATCGCTACCGTATTGGCATCCCTGGTCGGAATGGATCACAGCTCCTCTCGGGCGCCGGCGTCGCACAGCCATCATCACAGCATCCAGAACGAGCTCCCGCCGTAGACTTGGTCCCGCGGCCCAGCCCACGATCAATCTGGAAAACAGATCCATTACGACCGCGAGATAGACCCAGCCTTGCCACGTGCGAATGTAAGTAATATCAGTGACCCAGACCTTATTTGGCCGGATGACGTCAAAGTTTCGCTTGACCAGGTCAGGTACGATCACAGCCGGCTTTCCGGCGGAGTACCGACGGGTTCCGTAGCCGTGAAGTGCCTTGATCTTGTTTACCCGCATCAGGCGCGCGACCCGATGTTTGCTGCACGTCTCACCGGCCTCTCGCAGATCGAGGAAGACCCGCGGCGATCCGTAGATCCCATGGCTGGCCTGGTACGACGCTCGGATCAGCTTCAGCAGCCGCGCGTCCTCCTGCGCCCGCTTTGACACCGGCTCATGCAACCACCCGTAGAACCCGCTCCTGGTAACCTCCAGAGCACGGCACATAGTCTTCACGTCGCACTCGTGACGATGATCTTTGATGAATTTGTAGATCCAACGGGTGGACCAGACCCTCGATCGACGGAACATCTTGTGACCCTCCGGCTTGTTCTGAGTACCGTTTTAGGGTGTCCATGAAATCCTGGGAACTCCAGGACGGCCATGAGCTGCCGGTCGCATTGGGCACTTAGATTCCGACATTGCGGACGCTGGGGGAGTTGACAATGAGCAGGACGTGACGTGCCGTGGACGGCCCAGTGGACGTGGCGCAAAATTGGCATCGGCGCTGGAACATCAGGCCCCGGGGTGACGTATGCCATTCACTGAGTGGACGATGCAGGGAGTCGAGTTCATTAACTGCAATTGCGCCTGGGGCTGTCCGTGTCAGTTCAACAGCCTGCCGACGCACGGCGACTGTCGCGCGCTGGGCTTCGGGCAGATCGAGCAAGGCCACTACGGCAATGTTCCCCTCGACGGGTTACGCTGGGGCGTCCTGCTGGCCTGGCCGAAGGCCATCCACTTGGGCAATGGCACCTCCCAGGCGATCGTGGACGAGCGCGCCGACGCGCGCCAGCGTGCCGCTATTGAAGCGATAATCCAGGGGCGCGACACCGATCCGGGCACGCTCATCTGGCAGGTGTTCGCGACCACTATGGCCAAGGTGCTGCCGACGCTCTTCAAGCCGATCGAACTGTCGTTGGATGTGGAGAAGCGCACGGCGACGGTTCGCGTGCCGGGTCTGGTCGAGGGCCGCGGAGAGCCGATCAGGAACCCGGTCACCGGTGCCGCTCATCGCGCGCGCATCAACCTGCCGGCGGGCTTTGAATACTCGCAGGCCGAGATGGCGAGCGGCACGTCCCGCGCCACTGGCACCATAGCGCTCGACTTGCAGGGGACGCACGCGCACTTGGCACGGTTCCACTGGAGCACGCACGGAGTGGTTCGCTGAAAGGCGACAGCACGCACGGTGCCACCCGTTAATCCGCTCCCCGCAGCTGTGCCGGGCCCAGACACTGCGGTGGAAATCTTCTTGCGGCGCGAGCGCCTGTGGATTGTGACGGGGCTGATCGCGGCGTGTCTCATGTGCTGGGCGTGGATCGTGCCCATGGCGCTCGACATGTACGGCTCGATGCACGGCCCTTCCTCGTGGATGATGGCCGATACGCCGCTGCTCAGGCACGGCACGCTCCTGTTTGCCATGTGGACGGTGATGATGGCGGGAATGATGCTGCCGTCCGCGGCGCCCACACTGCTGCTATTCACCATGGTGGTGCGCAGCCATGACGCCGCGAACGCGCCATCGCGAGCCTACAGCTTTCTGGGCGGTTACCTGCTTGTATGGACGGCGTTCAGTCTCGCCGCCACGCTGTTGCAACTCCTACTCGGTGCGCTGCTCTACCTGTCGCCGATGATGCAGCTGCGAGGCCAGGTGCTGAGCGCCGCGCTTGTGCTAGTCGCGGGCGCATATCAGCTCACCCCCACTAAGCGCTCCTGCCTGACGACGTGCCGCGCGCCAGCCGCCTTCCTGGCGCGTTACTACCGCCCGGGCAATAGCGCAGCCTTCAGCCTCGGCGTGAGGCACGGTGGCTATTGTGTGGGCTGTTGCTGGGCGCTGATGCTGCTGTTGTTCGTCGCGGGCGTGATGAACCTCGCAGCCATCGCAGCCATCGCCGTGTTCGTGCTGCTGGAGAAGATGATGCCGCTAGGCGCCCAGGGGGGACGGCTGAGCGGGTTGCTGTTGATCGCCTGCGGCGCGCTGCTGTTGCTGCGCTGAGCCCTGTTTAGGAAAGCAGAACATCCGCCGGCAGGTGACGGCGTAGTTCTGCCAAACTATCGAAGTGGCGCTCCCGGCCAACTCCAGCCGCTCGCGGTGCGGACTCAAACTGCTCGTAAGCGGTCATTGCCGTGAGTCGCTGCAAGGCGGCGGCTGCACCTGGAGCGTATGCAGCGAAACGGGCTGCATTTGTATTCTCATCACCAGCACCCGGGACGCCGTTTATTGAGCGGACACTCGAACAGCGTAATCCCAGGTGGCGCGCGTTCCGATCTCGCGCCCGGGCGGGAACGGCCCAGTAGATCTTACCCGCCCCGACGGGCCGGACAGGGACGCTCTCACTTTGTGCGTCGCCACTCCACGGTCACGCAACGCGCTCGCGTGTTCGCCACGCAAACCAATTGTGGCCCTCCGCCGATGTCGATCGAGCCGGCATGGCGGTAGAAACTCCATAGGGGATACTGGTCGGACGGGCAATCCTCCTTCTGCGGAAAGTTTATCTCAGTTTGATCGAGACAAAGCGACGGCGGTCCAAGCGCGCCGATCAGCCGGCGGCGGCTGATGCCATTCAAAGAAGAGACGTCCCGTGCGATGCAGGGGGATATGAAGTCTTTGTTTGTCTCGCTAGTGGAAACCTCAACAAGGCACTGGTGAAGGGTCTGAAGCAACGCCTCGTCAGCGGCGTCGTTGCGATGGTTGCCCGGCGTGCTGCAGGCAACCAGAAAGGCGGCCAGGGCGAGGGGAGTGCCAGACAAGAATAGTGGGTAACGCGAAATCATCCGGCAATCATGCCACCACTCGCGCAGGTTTGCGGCGCCGGCCCGAGTTGCCCTGCCAGATTGCGCTCGGATAATCCGCGGGCCAGTCTGCCAGCCCGAGATGCCCGATCAACATGCGGTGCACGCCTCCCTCCATCCTCGCCCTCGTGTCCTGTAGTCGCCGAGCGAGAATGCCCTGAGGAGGCCCTGGCAGGCGATCAGACCCTAAACTGTCCGCTTCACGTTTCCGCGATGGCCGCAATTGGGAAGTCGATGTAGTGGCTCGGGGTCGCAAACTGCCGGACGGCGCCGAATGGTCTGGTGCCGACACGACAACGCCGCCCGCCGATGGGGCGGGGTTTCGTTTGGGCGAGCTCCAGCGGCATCGTGATGCCTGTCACGAATTGCGCGCGCAGCGATCCCCGGCACGCCGTGACCGGCGCAACAATATATATTGTTATGAAGTCCGCATCGCTGGCTGTCTTCTTGATAGCGTTGTGCAGCTGCTCGCTGATGAGACCGAGCAGGCCAGACGCTGTCGACATAGGCGGTGGAGTCTATTCCGTTACCGGGACTACTCTCAGTGGCAATCTCGGCTCCGCCCGCGAGACTGCGGCTGAGCAAGCTAATGAGTTCTGCGGTAGCTCCTCGCGCCAAGCGGTTATCGAGTATTTTCAGGATAAGGAGCATGGTGACGCTTGGGGAGCACGTACTAGCAGCGCAATCTTCTACTGCAAATAACAGCGTGTAGCTCTGTGATCTCGGTACTGACCTTGTTTCAGCCACGCTAAGGCGCAGTGCCTGCCCGGGGTCTGAGCTCACCGGTGCCGAGGACGGTAAGCCCGTGGCCCTTATCAACGTGCGATTCGTAGATCCGCCAGAGCGAGCCGAGCCTTAAGTTGGCCGCACGGACAGCGACAGGGAACTTCCGCGTGCGGGCCAGGAGCCGACACTTGAGGCTCGGTTCAATTTGCCCGAAAGGGGCCGTTCGCGCGTGCGCTATGCTGTCGGGGTGAAGCCAAAACAGGAGGCGGAATTGTTCAAGGCGGCATTGCGTGCCGGGATTCGCTACGCCGAAGGTCGTGGAGCCGTCGAGTTCGAGCCGACCGATTCGGCCAGCGACAAAGCGCTCTACGTGTACCGGCTACTCGTTCATGACAAAATCATCACGCCGATGCCGGAAGACCAGGTGGGCGAGAAAACAGTTCGCCACAGGCTGGCTTCGTGGTATGCACACCTGCCACCGGGGCACCCGCTGTTAAGCTGACCTCAGAAAGCACGCGGCCGTCGCGCACCCGGTCGACGTGACCCAGGTCGCTCAGGGTGCTAACGGCCACTTCCGGACGCTCCGAGTTTCGGTTGAGAATGCTCCATAGCGGTCGGTCGATTAAGATGCGGCCGATGTTCCCCACAACGCAGATTCCATCGAAGAGCTCGGAGGTGTCCGCATGAAACGGTGGATCGCGTTGCTGTCCGCACTATCGGTCGCGGCAGGTATCGGACGAGCTAGCGAACCTGCGCCGAATGCCGAGGAACAGG
>Ga0187769_10002433_pt1 | contig 10897 bp, 20 predicted proteins | sample 0116_SJ02_MP02_1_FD_133140 | JGI IMG/M metagenome (GOLD analysis project Ga0187769, IMG submission 133140) | Tropical peat soil microbial communities from peatlands in Department of Meta, Colombia - 0116_SJ02_MP02_10_MG | ecosystem: Environmental > Terrestrial > Soil > Wetlands > Peat | place... | reverse complement strand
ATGGCGAAGGAGAAATTCGAGCGGAGCAAGCCGCACGTGAACGTGGGGACGATCGGGCACATCGACCACGGGAAGACAACGCTGACGGCGGCGATCACGAAAGTGCTCTCGAAAAGCAACCCCAAGGTGTCGTTCCGGGCCTTTGACACGATCGACAACGCTCCGGAAGAGAGGGAGCGGGGGATTACGATTGCGGTGTCGCACGTCGAATATGAGACGGCGAACCGGCACTACGCGCACATTGACTGTCCGGGGCACGCCGACTACGTGAAGAACATGATCACGGGGGCGGCGCAGATGGACGGAGCGATTCTGGTGGTGGCAGCGACCGACGGGCCGATGCCGCAGACGCGGGAGCACATTCTGCTGGCGCGGCAAGTGGGGGTGCCGTACATCGTGGTGTTTCTGAACAAGTGCGACGTGGTGGAAGACCCGGAGCTTTTGGAGCTGGTGGAGCTGGAGGTGCGGGACCTGCTGAAGACGTATCAGTTTCCTGGGGACACAGTACCGGTGATCAAGGGGTCGGCGCTGAAGGCATTGGAGGGAGATGCGAAGTGGGAGAAGACGATTTTGGAGCTGATGGAGGCGGTGGACAAGAACATACCGCTGCCGCAGCGGGATGTGGATAAGCCGTTTGCGATGCCGATCGAGGACATTTTTTCGATTTCCGGACGAGGGACGGTGGTGACGGGACGAATCGAGCGAGGGAAGGTGAAGGTGGGGGAGGAAGTGGAGATCGTGGGGTTCCGACCGACGATGAAGAAGACGGTGACGGGAGTGGAGATGTTCCGCAAGCTTTTGGATGAAGGGATAGCGGGGGACAACGTGGGATTGCTGTTGCGTGGGACGGAGAAGGATGAAGTGGAGCGGGGGCAGGTGCTGTGCAAGCCGGGGTCGATCACGCCGCACACGAAGTTCAAGGCGGAGGCCTATGTGCTGACGAAGGAAGAAGGAGGGCGGCACACACCGTTTTTCACGGGCTACCGGCCGCAGTTTTACTTTCGGACGACGGACGTGACGGGAGACGTAAAGCTGCCGCAGGGAGTGGAGATGGTGATGCCGGGGGACAACGTGTCTGCGGAGATCAGTCTGATCACTCCGGTGGCGCTGGAAAAGGGGCTGCGCTTTGCCATTCGCGAAGGGGGCCACACGGTGGGCGCGGGAGCGGTCGCGGAGATCATCGAGTAAACGACCATGTCCAACGGAGAGAAAATTCGGATTCGTCTCAAGGCCTACGATCATCGCATTCTGGATCAATCCACGAAGGAAATCGTGGACACGGCCAAGCGCACCGGCGCCGACGTAGCGGGCCCGATACCTTTGCCGACGGTTATCAATCGTTGGACAGTCCTCCGATCCCCGCATGTGGACAAGAAGTCGCGCGAGCAGTTTGAGATGCGGACCCACAAGCGACTTATTGACATCCTTGAACCCACGCCGGATACGGTCGATGCGCTGATGAAGCTGGACTTGCCCCCTGGCGTGGACGTCGAGATCAAGGCTTTCGGACGCGAGCACGCGTCGAAGTAGGCAAAAGGAAGAGCAAGCGAAATGGGAGTCAACGGCATACTCGGAATCAAGCTGGGAATGACGCAGGTTTTTCAAGACGACGGCACCGCCGTACCCTGCACAGTGCTACAGGCCGGTCCGTGCGTCGTGGTGCAGCGTCGCACCAAAGACAAGGACGGTTACGACGCCGTGCAGCTCGGTTTGGTTGAGTTCATCAAGCCGCAGCGCCTCACCAAACCGCTCACGGGGCATTTCCAGAAGGCAGGCGTCGCACCGATGCGGTGTCTGGGCGAAGTACGAATTGCGGATTCCAAGGACGAGACCAAGGCGGGCGATCGCGTACTGGTGGACGGCTTTCAAGTTGGCGAGTACGTCGACGTGAGCGGCGTGAGCAAAGGCAAGGGGTTTCAGGGCGGCGTCAAGCGTTGGCACTATCGAGGCGGCGATGCAACGCATGGCTCGATGTTCCATCGAGCGCCCGGGGGAATTGGCGCCAGCTCCTTTCCATCGCGCGTCTGGCCGGGTCAGCATTTTCCGGGACACATGGGAAATGAGCGCAAGACGTCGAAGAATCTGCGCGTCGTGAAAGTCGACACGGAAGAGAATCTCCTGTTGGTCCGCGGCGCTGTGCCGGGACCGGCCGGCGCCTACATCGTGATTCGCAAGGCGAAGGCGCCCAGGTAATCGAGAAGAGGCCATCATGCCGGTAGTGGACGTAAAAAATCTGGATGGCAAGAAGATCGGCACGCTCGAACTGGCCGACGATGTGTTCTCCGCCAAGGTGAATCAGAATCTGTTGCACGAAGCCGTACGACATCATCTGGCAGGTGAACGCGCCGGAACGCACAAGACCAAGGACAAGAGCGAAGTCAGCGGCTCCGGTCGCAAGCTCTGGCGGCAGAAAGGAACCGGGCGTGCGCGGATCGGCTCGGTGCGCTCGCCGCTGTGGCGCCATGGTGGCACCGTGCACGGCCCTGTGCCGCGCAGCTATGAATACGCGTTACCGAAGAAAATGGTTCTCGGTGCGTTGCGCTCGGCGCTGTCTGTGAAACTCGCCGAGCAGAAGCTCACGATTGTCGAAGGCTGGGCGCTCGAATCCCACAAAACGAAACCGTTTCGCCAGGCGCTGTCGAAACTTGACAAGGAAACGAAAACGATTCTACTGGTGGAAAGCGGCGACAACCTGAACCTAGAGCGCGCCAGTCGCAATCTGGAAGGTATCACGCTGGTGACGTCCACGGCGCTCAAACCGTATGACTTGATGCGGCACGAGCATCTCATGTTGTCACGCGAGGCAGCCGTAAAACTGAGCCGCGCCCTTTCGCTCGCAAAGTCGGATGAGCCATCCCCGACGGCAGAGTCCCAACCGGCGGCCGAAAAGCCCGCACAGGCGAAAGCGGCCAAGGCTCGACCCAAGCCCTCCGTCGCGAAAAAGGCCGCGAAGAAGGAGAAGCCGAAGGCCAAGCCCAAGGCGAAAAAGGACTAGTCGATGGCGACGAGGCTCTATCAAGTGATTCGGCGGCCCATCATCACCGAGAAGGGTCTCGGCGTGAAGGAGCTGCAGCACACGGTTATTTTTGAAGTTGCGCCGGACGCCACAAAAACCGAAATCAAGGAAGCGGTTGAGCGGATCTTTAAGGTGAGGGTGGATCACGTCCGGACTGCGATTTTCCATGGCAAACTGCGTCGGCGCGGGCGCCTGGAGGGCTTTCGAAGTGACTGGAAGAAGGCGTATGTGAGGTTGGCTGCTGGCGAAAAGATGATTGAGTATGCAGAGAATCTGTAGTCAAGGGGCGAGCGGATCGAGTTGGACACGTAAGGGTACGAGGCAACCATGGCACTAAAAACCTTTAAACCATACACTCCGGCGCGGCGATTTTTAACGGTACTCGATACGAGCGAAATCACGAAAGAAAAGCCGGAAAAGTCGCTGACCGAAGCGAAGCAGCGAACCGGCGGCCGCAATTCGCATGGCGAGGTGACGATTTGGCACCGCGGCGGCGGCCACGCTCGCAAGTACCGTACGATCGATTTCCGCCGGGATAAAGTGGGTATTCCGGCGAAGGTTGCCGCCATTGAATACGATCCGAACCGCTCGTCGCGGATCGCGCTTCTTCACTACGCGGACGGCGAGAAGCGCTACATTTTACATCCCATCGGCCTCGAAGTCGGTATGACGGTACAGAGCGGTGAAGGCGCCGACATCTTGCCCGGCAACGCGCTTACCATTCGGCATATTCCTCCAGGGACCATGGTGCACAATCTCGAGCTGTTTCCCGGTAAAGGCGCTCAAATCGTGCGCGCCGCCGGTGGCGCCGCACAGCTTCTGAGCAAAGAGGGCGATGTGGCCCTGGTGAAGCTTCCTTCTGGAGAAGTGCGAAGATTCAGTGTGGATTGCATGGCCACCGTTGGTCAGCTCGGAAATCTGGACCACGAGAATGTGACCTATGGGAAGGCGGGCCGCACACGATGGCATGGACGGCGTCCCACCGTTCGCGGCGTGGCGATGAACCCGGTGGATCATCCGCATGGCGGCGGAGAGGGCCGTGTGAAGGGCAATCATCCGCAAACTCCCTGGGGATTTCCGACTCTGGGTGCGAAGACGCGCAAAAAGCGTCCGAGCGACCGGATGATTGTGGAGCGGCGAAAGTAGTCGTAAAGAATTGCCCGAGAACTCAGAGGGCGATTGGTAGAAGGAAACAGGAGAAGTAAAAATGAACCCGGCGCGGCGGGGGATCGAGGGCACCCCTATGACAGCCACTAAAATATCTCGACGTGCCTCCGCACGGCGGGCCTCCCGCGCGCGGAAGGCAGTTCCACGGCGGGTTCCGAAGTCGAGCCCCAAGCCGACAGGGAAGTTGGTTTCGAAATTCGCGCCGGCGCCGCAAGTGCAGTTCCGTCTGTGCAAGCCGGGCTGGGCTGTACTGGTTGACAAAATACCGAACGCGCAGGGGACTCGGTTTATATGTCCCTTCTGTCCGCTTTCGCACCGCGTCCCGGGCCCGGTGCGGGGGTTCCGCAAAATGCGCCGGGCGCAGTGGGTTAAGTTGCGCCGGGTGGAGGAATAGAAGGCGATGGCACGCTCGCTCAAGAAGGGCCCTTTCGTTGACTCCTACCTGCAGGAGAAGGTGGAGGGGATGAACTCCCGCAACGAAAAGAAGGTCGTAAAGACTTGGTCGCGCCGCTCGACCATCCTCCCTGAGATGGTTGGCCATACGATCGCGGTTCATAACGGGAAGAAGTTTATTCCCGTGTACATCACCGAGCAGATGGTGGGCCACAAACTTGGTGAGTTTGCTCCCACGCGGAGTTTCAAGGGCCACGGCGTAAAGGCCGCGCTTGAGAAGGCGGCGGCTGCCGCCGGTGCTCCTCCGGCGGGAGCCGCGGCGGCCCCGGCTCCCGCGAAGTCTTAGCAGAGGCACCGACGATGGCGACAGCAACGGCAACGCAAGGTCAGATCGAAGGCATGGCGAATGCGCGGTTCATTCGCGTTTCACCGCAGAAAGCTCGTCTGGTCGTGGATCTGATTCGCGGTCTACGTGCCGAAGACGCTTTGCAGACGCTCCGCTTTACCAAAAAGCGTGTGGCGAAAGAGGTCGAGAAGACTCTGCGTAGCGCCATCGCCAATGCCGAGCGCAAGGCGGACGATGCAGGCGCATCGATCGATGTCGACCAGCTCTACGTCACCTCGTGCTTCGTAAACGAAGGACCGCGCTGGAAGCGCATGCGCCCGGCGCCGATGGGCCGCGGCTTTCGCTATCAGAAGCGCACCAGCCACATCGTGGTGCAGGTCGCTGAACACCATCGCGCCGTAGTCGGTCGCATGGCGGCCGCTGCGGCCGAGGTGGAAGCCTCGAAGGGTGTTAAGGGCGCGATCCGGCGGGCGCGTAAAGCGATTGAGAAGCGCGCGAAGGAAGCGCAGAAGAAGAAGTAGGAGGCGACATTGGGCCAGAAAACGCATCCGTACGGGTTTCGCCTGGGCTACAACAAGGGCTGGCGCTCGCGGTGGTTTGCGAAGAAGGAATACGCGGATCTCTTACATGAAGATGTGATCTTGCGGAAGCAGCTGAAAGACCGCCTGAAGTCGGCGGGCGTGGACGCGATTGACATTGAGCGCGCCGCCAACAAGCTCGTCGTCCGAATCTATACGGCGCGCCCGGGAATTATCATTGGCCGCAAGGGCTCGGAGATCGATAAACTCAAGGCAGAGGTGCAGAAGCGCACCAAGCGCGAAGTGCACATCGATATTCAAGAAGTCCACCGCCCGGAACTCGATGCGACGCTGGTAGCGGAATCGATCGCACTGCAACTTGAAAAGCGCGTCGCTTTCCGTCGGGCCATGCGCAAAGCCGTGGATTCGGCACTGCGCTTCGGCTGCAAAGGAATTAAGGTGCGAGTGGCCGGGCGGCTGAACGGCGCCGAGATCGCTCGCAAGGAATGGTACCTGCAGGGACGGCTGCCGCTGCAGACGCTGCGGGCAGACATCGATTTCGGAACGGCCGAGGCGCAGACAACTTACGGCGTCATCGGGGTGAAGTGCTGGATCTATCAGGGTGAAAAGGTGCCCCCGCGCAGCAAGACCCTCGCGGCGGGCGCGGAAGGTTAGCGAACGGCGAACGTCCATGTTGATGCCGAAAAAAGTGAAGTACCGCAAACAGCAGCGGGGCCGCCGCACCGGGAAATCCTGGCGGGGCGGGTCGCTTGCCTTCGGGGAGTACGGACTGAAGGCCCTCGAGCCGGCCTGGATCACCGACCGCCAGATCGAAGCGGCGCGTGTGGCAATCACGCGTTTTATCAAACGCGGAGGAAAGCTTTGGATCCGCGTGTTTCCGGATAAGCCGTTCACCAAGAAGCCGGCGGAAACCCGCATGGGCAAGGGCAAAGGGCCACCGGAGCGATGGGTAGCCGTGGTGAAACCGGGACGCGTGATGTTCGAGATGGCCGGAGTCGATCTGGCTGCAGCCACCGAGGCGATGGAGCTTGCCGCGAATAAGCTGCCCATCGCCACGAAGTTCATTACGCGCGGCGAGGAACTCTGATGGCGCGCCGCGTCGAGAAGTACCGTGAGATGAATCAGGCGGAACTTGAAACCCACGAGCGCGAACTCGCCGAGCAGATTTTCCGTCTGCGCTTTCAGGTTTCGACCGGTCAAGCCGAAGGCTTGAAGAAGCTGCGCGAGGCCAAAAAGGACCTCGCGCGGGTCAAAACGTTGCTCCGTCAGAGCGAATTGAGGAAGGTGTAATGGCAAACGAAGCGACAGCGCCGGCCTCGGCGGTTTCCGAGCGTGTCCGCGAACGCGGTGCCCGTCAGGAACTCGTGGGCGTGGTGACGAGCGCGAAAATGCAGAAGACGATCGTCGTGAAGGTCACTCGCACCACCCAGCACCCGTTGTACCGGCGGGTCGTGCGCTCGAGCAAGAAATACTACGCCCACGACGAGTCCGGAGAGGCGCGTGTCGGCGATACGGTGCGCATCGTTTCTACGCGCCCGCTTTCAAAACTGAAGCGCTGGCGACTCAAGGAAGTTTTGGCGCGCTCGACCCGCGTGGCCTGAGCTTCGAGCGAACGATAGGGGAGCACGAAGATGGTTCAGATGCGGACGTGGCTAACGGTTGCCGACAACTCCGGAGCCCGTCAAATCACCTGCATCCTTCCGCTGGGTGGAGATGCAGGACTCACGGCTGGCCTGGGAGATGTGATCACGGCCGCGGTGAAAGAAGCCGCGCCAGAGGGTCAGGTCAAAAAGGGAAAGGTGGTGCGGGCGGTGGTTGTGCGCACCCGCAAAGAGCAGCGGCGCAAGGACGGAACGTATATCCGGTTCGACGACAACGCGGCGGTGCTCATCAATGAAGCGAACGAACCGATTGGAACGCGCGTGTTCGGGCCGGTAGCCCGCGAATTGCGCGACAAGAATTTCACCAAGATCGTGTCGCTCGCTCCGGAAGTGTGGTAGCGATGGACAAAGTCAATCAGAGTCGAGTCTCCGCCGGCATTCGCCGTGGCGACATGGTGAAGGTGATGGCGGGTCGTTCCAAGGGGCTAACGGGCAAGGTGCTGGCGGTGGATCCAGAGCGCCGGCGCGTGACGGTCGAGCACGCCAGCATTATCAAAAAGCACACGCGACCGAACCCGTCGAAGAACATTCGCGGGGGCATCGTCGACAAGGAAGGCCCGATTGACATCTCTAACGTCATGCTGATTTGTCCTGGTTGTGGCAAGCATACGCGGGTGGGCCATACGACGCTGCCCGATGGTACGAAGGTGCGCATCTGCCGCCGCTGCAATGCGACGTTTGAGCATTAGAGATACTCGAGGCAACAAAGAAATGGTGAGTCGTCTTCATGACAAGTATCGCAAAGAGGCCGTGCCCGCGCTGACCAAGCGCTTTGGTTACAAGAACACCATGGCCGTGCCGCGCGTACAGAAGGTCACACTGAATATCGGCTTGGGCGAAGCAAGCCAGAATGTGAAGCTGCTGGACACTGCGGCAGCCGAATTGGGCCAGATCGCCGGGCAGAAAGCGATCATTACCCGCGCGAAGAAATCGATTGCGAATTTCAAGATCCGCAAGGGCATGCCCATCGGCTGCATGGTCACGCTGCGCGGTGAGCGAATGTACGAATTCCTGGATCGGCTTTCGGCTATCGTGTTCCCTCGCGTGCGCGATTTCAAAGGCTTGCCGCCGAACTCATTCGACGGGCGCGGAAACTACACGCTGGGACTCCGGGATCAGTTGGTGTTCCCGGAGATCGACTACACGCGTGTCGACAAAATTAAGGGCATGAATATCACGATCACCACGACCGCGCGCAGCGACGAAGAGGGGCGCGAGCTCTTGAAGCTGCTCGGCGTGCCCTTCCGCGCACAGGGGGTTTAAGGAGACCGAATGGCTCGAACCAGTCAATTCGCAAAGGCACGGCGCAAGCTGAAATACAAGATTCGCCAGCGCAATCGGTGCCGCATTTGCGGACGCTCTCGTGGTTTTCTGCGGAAGTTCCATATGTGCCGCATCTGTTTCCGCGGTCTCGCGCTCAAGGGAGAGATTCCCGGCGTGGTAAAGGCGAGTTGGTGAGGGCCCCAGAATGATCACCGATCCCATTGCCGATCTTTTGACACGCATCCGCAACGGCAGCCGCGCCCGGCACCCCCGCGTGGACGTCCCGTCGTCGAAACTCAAGGTCGAGATTGCGCGTATCTTGAAGGAAGAGGGATACATCGCGAATTTTAAAGTTGCCGATGAGAAGGGTAAACGCACGCTCCGCGTTTTCCTGCGTTACACGGCTGATCGGCGTAGCGTGATTACCGATCTGCGCCGCGTCTCGCGCCCCGGATCTCGGCGGTACATCGGTAAGGCGGGAATTCGTCCTGTCGTTGGCGGGATGGGCATTGTCATTCTTTCAACGCCCCGCGGGCTGATGACCGGACAGTCGGCGCGCAAAGAAGGCGTGGGCGGCGAACTGCTTTGCGAAGTTTGGTAGGCGAGGCTTAGAGGAACCATGTCGCGGATTGGAAACAAGTTGATTCATGTGCCCTCCGGGGTGAAGGTGGAGATCAAGGATGGCGTCGTCGATGTGCAGGGACCGAAAGGCAAGATGACGATCTCGGTACCCCGCGGGATCCATTTCGAGAAGAAGGATGGCACGGTCGTCGCTCGGCGCGAAACCGAAGAGCACCGTGCCCTGCATGGCCTGGCGCGCGCGCTTGTCGCCAATGCGGTGACGGGCGTCACGACTGGATTTAAGAAGGAACTCGACATTGTCGGTGTGGGCTATCGAGCTGAGGTCAAGGGACGCAACCTGATCATCGCTCTTGGTTACTCGCATCCCGTTGAGTTTCCGATTCCGGAAGGCATTCAGATCGCGGTCGACAAGCAGACCCATTTGGTCGTGTCGGGCGCAGACAAGGGTCAGGTCGGCCAGGTCGCGGCCAATCTTCGCGGGCTGAGGCCGCCGGATCCGTATAAACAAAAGGGCATTCGCATTACTGGCGAACGGCTCAAGAAGAAGGCCGGAAAGGCCGGAGCCAAGACGGCAGCCGCCTAGTTTCGGCGGCAAAGGAGAACCAGAGTGGCCGTATCGGTCCAAAGACTATCGCGGGAGGCGCACCGGGAGCGGATTCACGTGCGCATGCGCAAGCGCGTCGTCGGCACAGCCGAGCGCCCGCGGCTTTGCGTGCATCGCTCGAGCCGTCATATTCGCGCGCAGGTGGTGGACGACACTGCGGGCCACACGCTCGCCTCTGCAAGCTCGCTCGATAAGGAGGTCCGCGCGGCCATTCGTGGTGGCGGCAATATTGCGGCCTCCAAAGTCGTCGGCAAGGTGATTGCCGACCGCGCCAAGGCCCAGGGCATCGAGCAGGTCGTTTTCGATCGTGGCGGTTACCAATATCACGGCCGGGTCCAAGCGCTGGCGGAGGCCGCCCGCGAGGCGGGGCTAAAGTTCTAACGACTATGCCGAAACAAGAGCTCAAAGACACGCTTGCGGTTCGTCGGCCGGTCTCGGCCAACCAAGCCAATCTGAAAGACCAGGTTGTATCCATCAACCGTGTCACCAAGGTTGTCAAGGGCGGCAAAAATCTTAGCTTCTCGGCGCTCGTCGTCGTAGGAGATCAGGGCGGTCACGCGGGCTTCGGAATGGGCAAGGCCCGCGAAGTTCCCATGGCCATCCGCAAGGCGATCGAGCAGGCGAAAAAGAATATGGTGAAGCTCAATCTCAAGGGTTCGACGATTCCACACCAGGTGGTGGGCTCCTACGGCTCGGGTCAGGTCCTGCTGAAGCCCGCTCCCGAAGGTACGGGCGTGATCGCAGGCGGTCCGGTCCGCGCGGTGATGGAAGTTGCAGGGATTCAAAACGTGTTGACGAAGTCCCTCGGTACGTCGAATCCCCACAATGTGATCAAGGCCACTTTCGACGCCCTGCTGCACCTCAAGGACGCCTCGAAGGTTGCGGAAACCCGCGGCAAGGTTGCCGCGGAGGAAGCGGCGGCGTCTTAGCGGCCCCTGAAACGCTATGGCGACAAAGAAAAAATCGAGCACTTTGAAAATTCGCTGGGTGCGCAGCTTCATCGGTTGTCCACGCAGCATGCGGCAAACGATTCGGGGGCTCGGCTTCCGGCGCATGCAGCAGTTGATTGAACGGCCGGACACACCGGAAACGCGCGGCATGATCAAAAAGGTACATCACCTGGTCGAAATCGAGGATTAGCGGGAAATGACGACACCGACACTGTCAAATTTGAAGCCGCCACGAGGCTCGCGTCACCGCAAGGTGCGCGTCGGGCGTGGCATGGGCTCCAAGATGGGCAAGACGGCCGGAGCTGGCAACAAAGGCCAGCAGTCCCGTCGTGGCTATTCGCGCCGTCCCGGATTTGAGGGTGGCCAAATGCCGCTT
>Ga0187769_10002431_pt1 | contig 10898 bp, 11 predicted proteins | sample 0116_SJ02_MP02_1_FD_133140 | JGI IMG/M metagenome (GOLD analysis project Ga0187769, IMG submission 133140) | Tropical peat soil microbial communities from peatlands in Department of Meta, Colombia - 0116_SJ02_MP02_10_MG | ecosystem: Environmental > Terrestrial > Soil > Wetlands > Peat | place... | reverse complement strand
CGACGCTCGTCAGCGCGGCCGGCACGTCGGACACCAATCCGACATAATGCATCATGCGCGGCCCGCCGAAGCCGGTCAGCATCCATACCGTGCCCGCGATGACGTAGACCACGAGGCCGAACAGGAGCGTATCGACCCAGCGCGGCGCGCTGCCGGACCGGATCGGCGGCACAGTCAGTGTCTGGCTATCCACCGGATATCTGCTTGGGATTCCGCCGGTTGGCTGAACATGCGGCTGCCGCAGGAGTCAGCTGCCGCAGGTCAAATTTGCGGCTAATTTGCCGGGCGGGCCAGCTGAACATACCCGGGCGTGACGCAGTTCTCGCGCCCACGGCACGGAAGTGCGCATTGCGTACAACGAGCGTCGGTAGGACGCAGCAGCGGTCAGATACAACGGGCAGCCGCCCGCGGCTGCGGGCCTTGAACTGCCCGGCGGGCGAGCTTACAAAGGAACCACGACCCGGAGATACCTGCGGCGATTGCGATGTTATTTGTACGCGGTTTGCTCGACCGGCTGCTGCTGGCGTGCGCTGTGGTGGCCGGGGGGCTGGTACCGGGCTTCATCGCACAGTATCGGCAGCGTCTCGGCGGCCGGCTCGATCAGGCGCGGCTCGATCTGGAACCCTGGCAAAGACTCGCCGAGCAGTTCTATCAGGGCGACATCGGCAGGCTGATCCAGTATCACCTGGCGAGCAGCGATCCGAAGTTCCACGCTGAGGGCGCGATCATCCGCGCGCTCGTGGACAATGTGGCGCGGCTGCAGAGCGCGGTGGATGCCCTGCACGGCAGTCTCTGGCGCCAGCTCGCCTATCTGGCCGTGCACGCCGATCCTGGCCTGACCCGCGCCACGCTGCACGACTGGGTGCCGACTTTCGCACTCTCCACCGAGGGGCTGGTGTTCGCGCTGTGTTTCGCCGTGGCCGTGTGGCTGGTGTTTCAGGTCCTGTGGTGGCTGGTGGTGCGCGGTGGTCAGAGTCTATCCGGCCGGAGCGACCAGCGACTGTCCAGCCGCCGCTACGTCTGATTCGGCGGTTCCCGGGGTTCCTGCCGGTTATGCGCGCACTGCTGCTCAGGGTCGTCCTCATCGGCGGCACCGGTATGGCGCTGGTCGCCGCGAGCTGCGAGTTCAGCGGCTCGTTCAACGGCACGGAAAGCTCGTTCAGCGGCACGACCGCGAACAACATGCCGAACGCCGTGGCGACCGGCGTCTGGAGCGGGAGCGACTCGGCGAGTGGCCTGAGTGTGACCGGCCTGATCAACGCTGCCGGACTGGCAACCTTCATCCGCGGTGACGGGGTTCAGTTCGTCGGTCAGGTGCAGCTCGCGGGCGACGCTCTGTCGGTGACGGTGCAGGGCTACAGCGCCTTCGGCACGCCGTTCAGCGACGGCACCACGTATGGCAGCGGCACGCTGAACGGCACGGTGGTGACCGGCAGCACGCTCACCGCCACTCTCACCTTCACCACCAGCGGTAACACCCGCCTGACCGGCGACTGGTCATTCACTTTCGCGGCGCGGTCGAACGACGGTTCCTCGACCGCTGCGATCAGCGGCAACTACCGCGACACGGCGACCGCCACCGTGGTGTCCATCAACGGCGACGGCGCCATGACCAGCCAGGATCCTGCCAATGGCTGCATCCTGAACGGTGCGGTCACGACGCACGACAGCGCCCACGATCTCTACGAGGTCTCCTACAGCTTCGGCGACTGCACGGGCGCGTACGCGGCGCTCAACGGCGTGCAGTTCACCGGGCTTGCCAGCCTGAACACGAGCGGCTCGCCGGCGCAGCTTACCCTGGCGGTCACGGGCGCCGCGTCGGCGAACAGGTACGGGATCGTATCGCAGCTGAACGGCAGCTGAAGCCGGCACCCGGTACGCGATCGCAAGAGTCCGTTACGGGCGGTAACATCGGCGCGCCCGTCGGCGTGCTTTAATTAGAACCAGGCCCCTATGCGTACACTGCTGCTAAGACTCCTCGGTATCGGCGTCGCCAGCACCGTGCTGGCGGGCTCGACCTGCAGTTCCAGCAACAACGGCACGGGCGGCGGCGGCACCGCCACCAATGCCTCGGCGACCGGCATCTGGAGCGGCAGCGACTCGGTCAGCGGCTTAGGTGTCACCGCGCTGATCAACTCCGCTGGCCAGGCAATCTTCATCCGCAGTGACGGCAGTCAGTTCGTCGGCGCGGTGCAGGTGTCGGGAAGCACCCTCGCGGTGCAAGTGGATGGCTACAGCAATTTCAACTCCACCTTCAGCGACGGCTCGACTTATGGCATCGGCACGCTCGACGGCACGGTGGCGACCGGCGACACGCTCACCGCCACACTCACTTTCACCACCACCAAGAACACCTCGATCCCGGGCAGCTGGACGCTCAACTTCGAGCCGCTCTCGAACAGCGGCTCGTCCACCAGCGCCATCAGCGGCAACTACACCGACTCGGTCACCGGCGCGGTGCTGTCGGTTACCACCACCGGCGGCATGACCAGCCAGAATCCCTCCAACGGCTGTGCCCTGAACGGGTCGGTATCGACGAGCGACAGCGGCCACGACATCTACGAGGTCGCTTACAGCTACGGCAACTGCACCGGGACGTATACGGTGCTCAACGGAGTGCAGTTCACGGGCCTCGCCATGCTGAATTCGAGCTCATCACCTACCCAGCTGACCATGGCGGTGACCGGGGCCTCACCGAGCGCTAAGTACGCGCTGCTGTCGAATCTGACCGGCAGCTGACACCGGCGTCCTGACGCGTAAATGGAGGGCCGTCTCATGGCGAGGACTACCAGCCCGGAGATTTCGCGCCGCGCCTTCCTCGAGAGCGGCGTGGGCGTGGCAATCGGCACGCGGCTCGCATTGCCCGCGGCCCGGGCGGCCGCGGCAGCGTTGCCGCTGATCACCAAGCCGATTCCCGCGAGCGGCGAGAAGATTGCGGCCATCGGCATCGGCACCGATTCGTTCCGCGAAGACGTCCGCGAGGAGATCCGCGCGGAGCTCGAGCGTATGAGCAAGCTCGGCGGCTCGGTGATCGACACGGCGGCCGCCTACGGCGACAGCGAGGCCCTGATCGGAGACGCGCTCGCGAGCCTCGGGACGCGCGACCGGATGTTCATTGCCACCAAGCTGGTGGCCGGGAGTTCCGGCGGCGGCGGGGGCGGCGCCGAGAGCTTCGAGCGGTCGCTGCAGCGGCTGAAGACCAGCCGGGTCGATCTGCTGCAGGTTCACAACCTCAACGGCGTGGCGGCGCTGCTGCCCACGATGCAGGAATGGAAGAAGGCCGACAGGATCCGCTACATCGGCGTGACCACCTCCCGCGGCAGCCAGCACGCCGAGATGCTCGAGACGATGCGCCGCTACCCGCTCGACTTCATCCAGGTCGACTATTCGATCGCCGACCGCGACGCCGCCGACGCCATCTTGCCGCTCGCCCAGCAGCGCAACATCGCCGTGCTGGTCAATTTGCCCTTTGGACGATCATCCCTGTTTCATCAGGCCGGCGACCGCAGGCTCCCGGACTGGGCCGCGGAGATCGATGTGAGCAGCTGGGCGCAGTACTTCCTCAAGTACGTGATCTCGCACCCGGCAGTGACCTGCGCCATCCCCGGCTCAACCAAGGTGAGTCACCTGGAAGACAATCAGGGAGCCGGCCGGGGTCGCCTGCCCGATGCCGCCATGCGACGCCGCATGGAGGAGTACTGGGACCACGGCTCCTGACCCAGACTCCTCTCCGCGGCATCCTGGGCACGCTAGCGCGAGCGCCACGCTACAGCGAGCGCAGAAAGTTGATCAGGTCCTGCTGATCCGACGCAGCGAGTCCGAGGAAGGCCTGCACGACCTGATTCGCCTCGCTGCCCGGGCCGGCATGGTCCTGGATCGCCTGGATCAGGTTGCTGGTTCGGCCGTCGTGCAGGAAGAAAACCCGCTGTCCGACACCCCACAGCGGCGCGGTGCGGAATTCGTCCGGGCCCGCCTGACCCTGCGTGATGCCGTCAGCGAGCCCGCTGCCCATGTGGTGGACCAGCAAATCCGAGAACAGCTGCACCTGTTGGTTCGATAAGGCCGCGCTCGGCGCGATGTAGGAACCGCTCGCAATAGCGCTGCCGGTGGTCAGCACCGGCGTGTGGCACAGCGCGCAGCCGATGCTGGTGAACAGCGTGCTGCCGTGCTGTGTCGAGGCGCCCGGCGCCGCCGGCGCCGGCGGCGCCAGCAACCGCATGAAGTTGGCGAACGCCTCGATGTCCGAGAGCACCACGGTCGTCACCACCGGGGCCCCGGACTGCGGAAAGTTGTCGGTGTCGTTGGGCGTCGAGTTGCCGCCCTGGCAGTTCGGCGTCTCGTCGCGTTCCTGCGGGAAAAGCTGGTTAGAGATGCCCATCTCGACGTTGTAGGCTTCGCCGGCGAACATCAACAAGGACTTGTTCTGCGCCTTCCAGCCGAAGCGCGTGATCGTGCCGTCGTTGGCACTGCGATTGGTGTTGCCGCCCAGGATGGCATTCGGGTGGCCTCTCACGCCGAACTGCTGCTTGACGGCGGCATTGGCCCGCTGGTTGGCGAGAATCGCCGAGTCGGGAATCGCCTCGATGAGACCTGCGCCCAGCACGGGCGTCGGAATGCGAAACACGATATTGCGGTTACCGCCCTGTCCAGTGAGCGGATTGCCGGCAGGGGTAAACGAGGGTTGCCCGATATTGCAGCTTCCGGCGTCGCTGCGCCCGGTGATTACGAACAGGTTGTGTACGCCGCCGTCGGGCACGCCGTTCGATTGCACGAAACGCGCCTCGCGCACCGGTCCAGTCGGCGCCTCGAACCAGGGCATCTGGTTGGTCGCACCCTGGGCATTGTAGACGCTGAACAGCGGGTTCGACGCCGGGCTCGAGCCGCCGACGAAGGGCTGCGCATGACAGGAAGAGCACTGATTCGAGTTGAAGCGCGGCCCAAGTCCGGTGTTCGCGCCTCCGGAAACCGTTTCGACCTCCTGGAAGCGCGTCGCGCCGTCCTGAAAGTACGGCAGCTCGTTGGAGTTGATGGCCGCCAGCGGCAACGGTGGGCCGCCGTCAGTGATCGCCTGCCGCACTCCCGGATCGATCGCCTGCGCGAGCGCGACCCGCGCGTTCAGCAGGCCAACGCACCAAATAAGTCCAATGACCATCCGCGCAACGGCGGTACTGCGATGAGCAGCGATGACGGGTACGCACATGATTCCTTTCCTCCCCCACTCGCAAGCAAAAGCTCCTTGCCCGCGGTGGCGTGGTTTACGCGCGCTCGCCTGCAGTGTCGATATGTCGCGCCTTCGAGACGCAGGCTCGTTCTGTTGAATCGCGCAGATTTAGCGGGGAAAAGCCTGTTTTCGCGCAGGTGCGCTCGGGCTGACTGAGTCACAAATTCCTTGAACCATTTGCCATCGCGCGCGCTGGATGGCACGGTGCAGCTCATGGAGACGCACAGCCAACGACGCTCCCGTCTGCCGGTCATTGCGCTCAGCAGCGAGGAACAGGGTCAGTTGGAAAGCTGGTCGTGTGATCGAAGCCGCTTTGGGCGCTCACTGGCGATGCGCGCGCGCATCGTGCTCGCCTGCTGCGGCGGCCGATCCAACAGCGAAGTGGCGCGCCACCTCAAGGTGACCAAGCAAACCGTCGGCAAATGGCGACGGCGCTTCGTCGCCGGACGCATCAGCGGCCTGCTCGATCAGCCGCGCCCTGGCGCGCCGCGCTCGATCAGCGATGCCCTCGTCGAAGCCGTGCTGGCCAAGACCCTGCACGAGCGCCCGCCGGGTGCGGCGCGCTGGAGCAGCCGCCGCCTGGCACGCGCGCTCGGACTCTCGCAGCGGGCAGTGCTGCGCATCTGGCACACCTTCGATCTCTAACGACGGGCCGCGGCGCGTCCCGGGTCATTGCAGGCGGATGCCCGCCAGCGCGGCCACCACCAGCACCTGCGCCATCTTCTGGTCCGGGTCGGACAGGATGTCGGCCAGCAGCCGCAGCGTCGCCGGCGGCGTACCGATCTGCGCGACACTGACGGCAAACTCGACCTACCCGAAGTCGCGGCTGCGGTCGGCGCCGATGGACAGCCATCCCGCCGCCGGCCGCCATGCCCCGGCCCGATCACTGAGGCGGATCACTGCTCCAGCAGCCGCGCGAAGCGGGGGTGGGCCGGTACACCTGCGCCCCGCGCCGCGGCGCTGCGACCGTGCAGTGCCAGCGTCACCTCAGCGCCCGCATCAGGTCAGCGCCCGCGCTCACGGGCGAACGCGCGCAGCCCGCGAGCGAGCACTGCCTCCGCGGCCCGGCGACCGCCGCGACCGCTGATGCGGAATTCACGCCCCTGGCGGCGGTTGTACGACTCGAAGAAGTGCTCGATGTCGCGCAGCTCCTGCGGATCGAGTCGGCGCAGCTCCGTGAGCCGTGCGCGGTTCACCGGCGTCTCGCCGACGGCAATCAGGCGGTCATTGCGGATCCTGCGCCCCGCCTCCACCTGCTGGGCGTGCAACACTCCCACCAGGCGCGCCGTCACCAGGCAGCCCGGAAAGCTCGGCGCGAGCCCGAGCAGCAGCACGTCGAGCGGATCGCCGTCGGGCGCCCGCGTGCGCGGAATGGAGCCGAAGTCGTACGGAAACACCGTTCCGGCCGGCAGCATGCGGCTGATGCGGAACAAGCCGAGCGCGCTGTCGTACTTGTACTTGTTGCGGCTGCCCGCGGGCGTGTCGATCACCACGTAAATCCGCCCCGAGCCGGGCTCGCGGGCGGGTAGTTGGTCGGGTTCCATGGAGTTACCCCGCCGGTGGGGATGTCATGTCGTGCACACCGCAGGCATACTGCTGCTCCATCTCCATTATAAGCAGTCGCCGATCGTAACTGGCGTCGTGCCGCAGCAATGCCGGCGCAGCGCTGCAGACTTGCCTGCGAGCTTGAACGGGAGCGCCTTGAATGAGTGACCCGCGCATCGGCTTCATCGGCCTCGGCAACGTCGGCGGCCAGCTGGCCGGGAGCCTCCAGCGCCAGGGGGTGGACCTGACGGTGCGCGATGTCGATCCGGCGCGCGTGGCCCGCTTCGTGGCGCGCGGCGCGCAGGCGGCATCCTCGCCGCGCGCGCTCGCAGCGCAGGTCGACGTGGTGATCACCTGTCTGCCCTCCCCGGGGATCTGTGCCGAGGTGATGGAGGCCCCCGACGGCGTGCTCGCCGGTCTCAGCGGCGGCAAGATCTGGCTCGAGATGAGCACCACGGACCACGCCGAGGTCAGGCGCCTCGCGGCGCGGGTGGCGGAGCGCGGCGCCACCGCCCTCGACTGCCCGGTATCGGGCGGTTGCCACCGCGCTGCCAGCGGCAACATCTCCATCTTCGCCGGCGGCACCCGGGCCGCCTTCGAGCGTGTGCTGCCGCTGCTCGCGCTGCTCGGCCAGCGCATCCTGCATACCGGTCCGGTCGGCTCCGCCTCGCAGCTCAAAGTGCTCACCAACTACCTGTGCACGGTGCATCTGGCGGCGCTCGCGGAGGCGCTCACGGTCGCACGAGTCGCCGGCCTCGACCTGAACACCGCCTACGAGGGGATCCGCATTTCCTCGGGAAACTCCTTCGTGCACGAGACCGAGTCGCAGGTGATCCTCAACGGCAGCCGCGACATCAACTTCACCATGGACCTGGTGATCAAGGACGTGGGGCTCTTTGACGCGCTCGGCAGGCAGCACCACGTGCCGCTCGAGCTGGCGCCCCTGGTGTTGGACATCTTCCGCGACGGCGCGCGCCGCTACGGTGCGCGCGAGCGCTCGCCGAACATCATCCGCCGCCTCGAGGAGGCCTGCGGCGTGCGCGTGCTGGGGGAGGGATTCCCCGCGCAGATGGTCGATCACGAGCCGAAGGTTCCCGGCTACGAGGTCGTGCCGCGCCGGGCGGCGCGATCTTGACGGGCGGCGCATCGCAGCGACTCATGGGAACCGGCACCCTGATCGAAAAGCGCTCGATCGACTACGTGCCGCTCGCCGAGCGGCACGGCAAGGTTTGGCACCTCTGGCCGGTATGGTTCTCGGGCGATGCGCACCTCGCCACCCTCGCCGTGGGCGTACTCGGCATCACCCTCGGCGGCAATCTGCTGTGGACCGTAATCGCCGTGCTGCTCGGGAACCTGCTCGGCACCTTCTTCATGGCCTTCCACTCCACCCAGGGACCGCAGCTCGGCCTGCCGCAGATGATCCAGTCGCGGCCGCAGTTCGGCTATACGGGCGCGCTGCTCGTTTGGGGCGTCGCCCTGGTCGCCTACATCGGCTACAACGCCTTCAACCAGGTGCTCGCCGCGCAGGCGCTGCATCAGCTCACTCCGGCGATCTCGCCCACCTCCTCGGTCGGCATGGCGCTGTTCGCGCTGCTCGCGCTGGCCCTGGCCGTGGTCGGCTACGACAAGATTCACCTAGCGCAGCGTGCCTTCGCCTACATGATGATCGGCATCCTGACCGTGTTCTCGGTGGGCGCGCTGTTGCTGCTGAAGTTTCCGGCCGAGCAATGGCAGCCGGGCGGCTTTCGCACCGTGCCGTTCCTTGCGCAGATGTTCGCCGCCGCTTCCTACCAGCTCAGCTGGTCGATCTACGTGTCCGATTACTCGCGCTATCTGCCGCGCGAGGTCGGGGTGCGTGAGTCGTTCTGGTGGACGTACCTGGGAGCGTTCGTGGGCGGCGCCTGGATGATGCTGGTCGGCACCGTGGCCGCCGCGACCGCCCCGCGCCTCGACGTCGCCGCGGCCATGGAGCACGCGGCGGACGTGGTGGTACCGGGATTCGGCCAGATTCTCTTGTTCAGTGCGCTGCTCGGCCTGATCACGATCTCCGCGCTCAACTTCTACGGCGCCTCCCTGACGCTGCTCAGCGTCGCCGACACCTTGAAGCCGCTGGTGTGCACGGTCGGAAAACGCCTCGCGAGTCTGCTGATCGCCTATCTCGCGAGCTGCGCCATAGCGGTCAGCTCCTCCAGCAACTTCATCAACCGCTTCGAGGACTATCTGGCGCTGCTGCTGTACCTGTTCACGCCCTGGACGGCGATCAACCTCGTCGACTTCTACGTGGTGCGCAAGGGGCACTACTCGGTGCGCGAGATCTTCAACCCCGGGGGCATGTACGGCCGCTGGAGCTGGCGGGGACTGCTCGCCTATGCGGTCGGCTTCATCGCGATGATCCCGTTCTTCAGCACCGAGCAGTGGCGCGGCCCGGTCGCGCAGGCGCTCGGCGGCGCGGACATCGCCATGCTGGTGGGGCTGCCGGTTTCCGCCGGCATCTATCTCATCGCCTGCCGCTCGCTCGACCTCGAGCAGGATCGTCGGCGGGCCGCCGCCGCCGACGTCGGCCTCGATCCGGACGACCGCGCCGGTGCACAGACGGCGTGATTCCCAGTAACATCGGCTCGTGCCGAAGATCGTCGACCATGCGCAGCGCCGCGACGAGATCGCCCTGGTCGCCTGCCGGGTGGTGGCGGAACACGGCTTCGACCAGGCGAGCATGGTGCGCATCGCACGCGAGGCGGGCTACACCACCGGCATGCTCGCTCATTACTTCGACAGCAAGCAGGACATCATCATCGCCGCGCTGCGCCTCATCCTGCGGCGCATCGAGGAGCGGCTTGCGCATCCGGCCGGCTCCGGCACCCGGCCCGACCTGCTGACACTGCTCACCGAGGCGCTGCCGCTCGACGAGCATCGCCAGATCGAGTGCGCGTTCTGGACCACCTTCTGGGGACAGGTCACCGCGGACCGACGCCTGAAGCGCATGAACGCCTGGGTACACGGCGAGTACATGCGCCTCTTCGAGCGCTGCCTGACGCAGTGCTGGCCCGAGTGGGCGCACTGGCTACCCGCCACGCGCGAGCGGGTGCTGCGCTCGGTAGTGACCTTCATCAACGGCCTCACGGCGAGCGCCGTGGCGAACCCGGGCGACTGGCCGCCGGAGAAGCAGATCGCGCAGGTCCGTCTGCAGCTGCAGCTGCTGCGCGCCTGGGCGCTCGCGGCGACCGACGCGCCCCCCGCGCGGAAGGCTGCGGGCGGCTGACCGCCTGCAGCCGCCGACGTCCAGCCCCGGCGCACGGCCCTGGGCCGCTACCGCGTGCGCGCCGTACCCACCGGCAACGTGTCCGCCGCCTGCATCGCGGCATCCTCGAACGCCTCCGGGTCATTCAGGTAATCGAGCGCCATGTCGACCGCATCGTGGCCCCAGAACAGCTCGTTCCCGATCACCAACGTCGGTACCCCGAATACCCCGCGGGCGATCGCCCACTCGCCGTTGTCGCGCAGGCGCTGCTTGACGCCCGGGTCGGCCAGCGCCGCCTGCGGCTCGGCAACCCCCAGGTCGCGGGCGAGATCGGCGATGACCTGCGGGTCGCTGACGTCGCGTCCGTCGCGGAACACCGCAGCGAGCACCGCGCCGGCCGCGCGCTGACCGCTCCCGGCGGCGATGATCAGCCGCAGCGCCGCGAGCGGGTTGAACGGATGGGCCGGCGGCATGCGCAGCGGCATGCCGAGTCGCCGTGCGCGCCACAGGACAAAGCGGTAAGTGAAGCGGCGCTTGGAGGGAATCTCGGCGGGCCCCAGCTGGCCGTAATGCTGCAGCAGCCCGGCCAGCAGCACCGGCACCAGCTCGAGGCGCGCATGTGCCGGCAGCTCGCCGAGGCGCGCAAACGCCAGGTAAGCGAACGGTGATATGACGTCGAAGACCCAGGAAACCCGGATGCCGTTCGGCATGTACGTCTACGCCTCGGCTACCTGCACCACCAGCTTGCCGAAATTCTCGCCCTGCAGCAGGCCGATGAGCCCGCGCGGCGCCTGCTCCAGTCCCACGATTTCCTGCTCGCGGTACTTTACGCGCCCTTCGCGCAGCCAGCCGGTCATGTCGTTTTGGAAGGCGGGCATGCGCTGGTGATGGTCG
>Ga0187769_10002430_pt1 | contig 10899 bp, 9 predicted proteins | sample 0116_SJ02_MP02_1_FD_133140 | JGI IMG/M metagenome (GOLD analysis project Ga0187769, IMG submission 133140) | Tropical peat soil microbial communities from peatlands in Department of Meta, Colombia - 0116_SJ02_MP02_10_MG | ecosystem: Environmental > Terrestrial > Soil > Wetlands > Peat | place... | reverse complement strand
TCCCATCAGCGCCTGGGCGCTCGCCTTACGACTGCTCTCTTCCGAGCCTCATCGGGTTCGACGATGATGAAGTAAACCCTTCCCTTCAGAAAGGTTCCTCCTTACGCTGGCCCGGTGGGGCAGAATCTCATCGTTGAGCCTCAAGGCCTACCGAAGTCCGGCGATACCTCTCCCTCGGGTTAACGGGTCCCCGCGTGTAGCCGATTTCGGGTCACAGGGAACGGCTGGCTCCCCGATCCTCCTACCACCGCCAAACAAACCAGCAGCTAAGTCCTCATATAAACAGTCGCAACCTTAGGGCTGAAGCAAACGGTCAGGCAGCTATTGCTTCCAGCATGGCGCAGGCTTCACAGAGTTCGTGAGGCGTAGGGTCTCCGCACTGGACGCATTCGTGCAAGTCTGGCAGTTGTATGCTCTCGGACATCTGAGCCCGTAACCTTTCCGCCGATCTCAGAAGAGTGAACTTAGTGCCGGGATGTTTAACCTCCATCTGATTCAGAAAGCCGCGGATATCGTTCCTCAATGCTTCGTAGCCGTGCGGGCATGCCACACTTTGGAACTCGAATCCTGCTAGGTAGGCGTAGAAGACGATTTCATTCTCTGGTATATCGCAAAGCGGCTTGATACGAGGTAGAAATTTGCCCCTCGGATCCTTGAGAACCGGGCCTGAACGAGCAATCCTGGTGGGGTCGCCGTGTAACATGTTCAAGAGAACCGTTTGCACCTCATCGTCCAGGTTATGAGCGGTCGCGATCTTGGTCGCTCCAACCATTTCAGCTGCCTTGTTGATCGCTTTCCTACGGAAGACTCCGCAGTAGGCGCATGGGGTCTGGTCTAACTTCAACTTAGCGATCTCATCCGTTGTCGTTCCAAAAAGTTCCCGGTACGAGACTACCAGTTGCTTAACGCCTAGTTTAGTGCACGCATCTTTGGCAAGGTTCAAGGCTTCATCGCGATATCCGTCGATCCCTTCATCGACGCACACCGCGGTAATATGGCTTCGAGGGAATCTTTCCTCCAGTTTGACCATCAGGTGAAGCAGAGTGAGGCTGTCTTTTCCTCCCGAAAGAGCCACCGCAATGTGGTCATTATATTCCAACATTTGATGTTTGATAATTGTTCTGCGAAACCGCTCTTCTAACGCCTCTTGAAAGCAACCTGCGCAAAATGAAGCTCCTTCATGTTTTCGCACGAAAACGGCTGTTCCGGAACAGTAGCTGCAAGTCGCGGTGGCCATTCATCTATGGCCTCACGAGACCAAACCTTAGAAGAGAAAGTCCAATGTTTGCCAGCAAGACGCCCCATGCTGCGCCAGTCGCAACCAGTCGAACTTGCTTAGCTCCCTTTACGCCCAGCGCGTTCAAGGCAGTGTCTAGGAACTTGCCACCGTCTAACGGATCAGCGGGGAGCATGTTGATGAGTCCCACACTGATCAACACTATATACGCCCAATTTTCGGCATGCAAGAGATCCGGCGGAATATTACTTGAAAGGAACGGAAGCTTCGGAACGTACATAATGTAATCCTGCAGACTGATCCCAATTAGGGCGTGGCTGGAATTCGACGGATCCGCGGCGGTCTTTACGGGGATTACTCCGTGTTGAGTTTGTAAGTCAACGACTTCCCCGGGGCTGACACTGGCCATGTAGGTACGAAGGCTTGCGGTATTGTAGAGTTTCGTGCCGTTGATAGATGTCACCGTATCACCGACCTGAAGACCAGAAGCCTGTGCGGGTAGGTTAGGTGAGAGTGCGACTACGGAAACGCCCGACGGAACCACGTTATAAAAAGGCGCTATTGTCGCTGCGAAGTTGGCAAGGAGAATGATACATATGAAGCCGAGGAGTAGGTTCATGAACGAGCCTGCCGCGAACACTCTGAGCTTTGTGGGAGATCGCGCTTGACTCAGTTTCTCTTCCTCTGGCTCAACAAAAGCCCCCATAAAAATGTGCACAAAGAAGACACCGGTCGATTTCAGCGGAATCCGTTCGGCAAGGCTTGCAATTCCATGTGAGAGTTCGTGCGAGACGAGGCAGATGGATAGCGCCAAAGCCAGAAAAGGAAAAGTTTGGAAGGTGACAAAAATTCCGGGTACGGGCACGATAATTTGAGCTGGCGCCGCCTGTTGTGATCCTACGAAAAGATAAAGGAGATTCGTACCGAGTTTATAGAAAATGAAGATCATGGAACCGACGCCCATTACGACACCTATGTTCCAGAGCGTCCTCCAAGCAGTTGGGCCCCGTGCTGAGACTCTTTCAATCCATGCATTCAGACGAGTGGTGCGGTAAATGATATAGTATGGAAGCCCGGTGATTCCGAACCTTTCACCCTTGAACACCCACCATAAAACGCAGATTATGGCCCAAACGGCGAGATAGATTGCGAGTAGGGGAAGTATTGGCCAGATGGCGGCAAGGATCGCGGGAAAGTCCGGGGCTAACGCCAATCTGGGTCTTCGGCAGTGAAATTAATCTGTTCAACTAAAACCTTTCTAGACGAAAATGATTCGCATCATCGTATTCTCAACCTCTGCAAACGGTAAGGAAGCCAAGAAGATTGCACAAGAACTATTGAAGAGCAGGCTCGTTGCCTGTGTCAACGTCGTCCCAATAACGTATTACTGGTGGAAGAATAAAATCAGAAATGTCTCGGAACGACTCCTTGTTATGAAGACGAGGGCTAAATTATCCACGGAATTGCAGCGTCGAATAAGGGCGCTAAATAGTTATGTGTGCCTGAGATCGTCTCCGTAAAAATCGACGCCGGCTTGTCCGCGTACCTGAAGTGGGTTGGTGAAGAGACGCAGCTCCAGTAGGCAAAATGACTCAAGCTTTCTTCAAGACTCGGGGAAGGCTTAATAGTTCGACCATTTATCCGGCGCATCAAAACGTGAATTCTATGGTGACTCCGCAAGAAGAGGACAAAGTAGTCGAGGCTATGGAGGAGCTTCGCATCAACTATAATCTGAGACAATGGAGAGTTTGTTCTTTGATCTGTGAGTCACTGGCGGATAAGTTCAAGGCGATCGCTAACTCGGAAAAATGAGTTTTCCACCGATTCCTTGAGTTCGCAGTGCGTCGTCGTGCGCCGTGCTAGAATTCTTTCAACTTCCGGTTAAACTCTATTAATGCACGTGTTTTCTCGTCGGCTTCGTTGAGTGTGAATATTTTCATTCCTTTATCGAATCGTTCGTAAAGCAGTATTTTCTCATTGATTAGCGGTTCTACAATTCTCGCGATGGTGGATGGGGAAAGTCCCAACATGTTTGCTAGAGTTGCTTGGTTGAATACTCGTTGTGCCCCTGCGTTTTCCAAAAGATATTCCAGAAGCTTTACCTGCGCTTTTGATTGAAAGACGTCGCTTAGCTTAGACAATCTCAGGCCACTACCCCTGTGTTACTAGGGTCCCTACCTTTTCGTTCCTTAGCGCCTTAGCCACGTTGTCGGGATTTCTACCGTCCACAACGACCGTTCGGAGTTTGGACCGACCAATGATTCGAAGAGCAAGCGGATCCATGAGTTCGTACGCACCCGCCATTATCTCCATTTTCGATAAAATGGTCGTGAGCTTGCTAACAGTAACTTTGTCCAGCTTCTTTGCGCTCTTATCTTTCGCGGGGTCGCTCGAGTATACGCCCTCTACATCGGTTGCGTTCACCAGCAATTCGGCTGCTACGGTCTCCGCTGCGATGGCCGCGACCGCATTGGTTGAGTGTCCAGGCGTTAGTCCTCCCATTGCCACGATCTTACCGGATACGAAGTAATGCTTCAACTCGCCGATGGTAGTCGGGATCTGTGGGAAAGCGTACTCACCGAGTGCGTCTGCCAATAGCCGTGCGTTGAGCCTGCTTGTGAGAATTCCGAGATGGTCGCACAGAGATTCTGGGACATCCATCTCACGCGCCGACGTAATGTAGGCGCGTGCGACTTCCCCGCCACCAGTAACGACGACAAGTTGGTGTTCCCCGACTAGGCCGCTTAGTAGTTTAACGTACTCCTTGAGGAGTGGTTTCTTTGGTCGGCCCGGGAACGCAAACCCACCGAGCTTGACTACGGCTTTCAACAATGGTTCCCATTCCGGTAGTGTTGATGAGCGTTATTTGATTTCCGTGACCTTGACTAACCTATATAAAATCCGAAACCTAACGCATGCAAGGTTGTGTTTCCAATGTCCGCCACGGCAGATTCAGTCTCGCGTTTTCGGCTGAAAAGAACATTGGAAATGCTGGCTAACAAGGAAGGCCGTGGCACTGAACTGATCAGCCTATACGTGCCCCCTGGCCGCAAGATTCACGAAGTGATGGCCAACCTCCGTGAGGAATATGGAACAGCATCAAACATCAAATCCCGGACGACGAGAAAGAACGTTCAGGATGCCATCGACCGGGTGACTCAAAGACTAAAGTTGTTTAAGGAGCCTCCCAAGAACGGCCTTGTGATCTTCTGCGGTGCGATTCCGCATGGTGGTCCAGGTACCGAGAAGATGGAGACGTATGTTCTGGAACCTCCGGAACCCATTAACGTCTACTTCTACCGATGTGACGCGAGATTTCACATCGAACCGTTATTGGCGATGGTTACCGAACGCGACGCGTTCGGTGTAATACTTGTTGACTCGCAGGAAGCAACTGTGGGCATCGTAAGAGGGCAGAGGATGGAGATTCTCCAGGAATTCACTTCAGGTATTCCTGGAAAACATAGGGCTGGGGGTCAATCGGCAAGGCGATTTGAACGCATTAGAGAGCAAGCTATGAACGACTACTTTCGACGGATTGCTACACACAGTTACGATTCGCTCAGCAAAGTAGAGGGCTTGAAGGGGATAATTATTGGAGGACCAGGGCCTACCAAATATGACTTCGAAGAAGGCGACTATCTGAACTACATGCTGAAGGAGAAGATTCTCGCCACGATCGATACATCTTACGTTGGTCAGCAGGGGGTCGAGGAAGTGATCTCCAAAAGCCAGGACGTGCTCAAGGGGGTCCGCTACATGGAAGAGAAGCGGCTTGTCCAAAAGTTCCTTTACGAAATCGGTCATGAAACTGGGCTGGGAATTTATGGAGAGACGCAGGTTAGGAAATACCTGAATACCGGAATCGTTGACCTATTGCTCGTATCCGAGAAAATTAACATACTACATGTCTTCACGAAGTGCAAGAATTGCGGTAACCTTGACGACTCCTTGATTCCGCAGGCCAACTTAGTCAAGTTCGAACAGGACCTGATGGGCACGCCCTGCAAGAAGTGCCATGCAAATGCGCTCTATATCGACAATACCGTTGACCTAGTGGATGAATTAATCGATATAGCTGAGAAGCAAAACGCCAAGATCGCCATAATCTCGACGGAGACGGATGAGGGAGTGATGCTGAAGGATTCCTTCGGCGGTATAGCCGCCATCTTAAGGTACAAGGCGTAACCGGGAATCTTCGAATCCCGTAAGGAGGGTGTCCGCGTCTGGAGATAAGGCCAGATTGTTGGTTTAGACGCGTCTGCCTCTGCGGCCACCGGGTCGTCTCGTGCCATCGTGTGGTACGGGAGTCACGTCCTCTATTCTACCAATCCTAAAGCCGGCACGTGCTAACATTCTGATCGCGGCTTGTGCCCCAGGTCCAGGAGTTCTCGCTTTATGCCCTCCCGGAGCTCGAACCCTAATGTGCAGGGAGGTTATGCCCCTATCCTTCGCGACGCGAGCCGCGGCTGCGGCCGCCTGCATCGCTGCATAGGGGGATCCCTGAAGCCGGTCCGCCTTAACGTGCTGACCGCCCGCGCTTCGCGAGATGGTTTCGGCACCGCTGAGGTCAGTTATGTGAACCAGAGTATTGTTGAACGAAGAGTAAATGTTGGCTATACCCCAGCGTTGAGGTGCCTTCTTCTCTGACAACTGCATGTCCTCGCGAACTTGTGAGAAGCGTCACAGCAAGTCTGTCATATTTAACTTTCTTTAACCGTTAACTACCAGAACTCGTTTCTTCTTGACTTCTGTCGCTGGTTGATAACGAGTTGATCCTTGCCCGCGTTCGATTAGCAAATCAGCAGGACCTTGCCGCGGTTTATAGGGTCGAGGACGAATCATTTTCGGAACCTTACCCGCATGACTTGATTGCTAAACTCCTACACGATTATCCCGACACCTTCTTTGTGGTTGAATATCCTGCAGGAACTGTTGTAGGTTACTGCGTGGCCACAACGGCCGGAAAATCGGCGCATTTGATATCCGTCGGGGTGCTTAGCAAATATCGTCGTCGCGGATTCGGAACTGCGCTGATCCAAAGATTGCAAGCAAATTTGAACCCAAGAGTCGAGCAGTTGCGGTTGGAAGTGAAGCGGGATAATATTGATGCCATTACGCTGTACGAATGTTTGGGTTTCATACGGGAAGGCGAAATCGAAAATTACTACGAGGACGGTTGCACGGCGGTGAAAATGCTCCTTTCTCTCAGAGGAGCCTGAGCTGCGGGGGAGTGAAACTAGATGAGGTGCCGATTCTGGCTCGTCGACCTGAATGAAGGACTCTGGGAGGGTAGACCTTGCGTTCGGCTATGGGGAATTGACGACCGAAACCAGCGGGTAATTATCGTTGCAACACAAATAGCGCCGTACTTCTACTTCCTTCCTTCTGACGATATAGAGGCGGCTCTAAAGTACTTGGACGTCGATAAGAATCGGTTCCCCAACATCACTCGTGTCTCGACCGAAAACAGAAAGTTGCTTGGCAAAGAGCGGACCGTTCTCCGGATCGAATGTTCGCAACCCAAAAGCGTCTCGGACTACGCGAAACTATTGCCAAAATTTCGAGGAGGGACAAGCTTTGATGATCTAAGACTTTCGACGCATTACGTTACGGACCTGAACCTTACAACCAGTGGATGGAACGAGTGTGAGGTTGAACCTGCGTCGATTGAAGGTGTAGCGGCAGATTGCAAGTATATCGGGACCTCACCTCCCAGCGGAGTCTGTTCAAGTGAATCACCCCGACTTCGGTTATTGGCGTTCGCTATCCTAGCGGTAGGGCAACGAGGTACCGCAATACCTCAACGCGACCCTATTCATGCACTGGCGGTCGCCACTGATTCAGACGCCTCTGTTTTCACCGCCGCAAATGGCGACGACTCTCAACTCTTAACCTCATTCAATCGCGCAATCGGCGACGTCGACCCGGACGTAATCGTTGGATACGATACGAACAAGTGGCAATGGGAGTACTTGATTCAACGCGCGAACCTCAATAAGAAAAAACTGTCACCGGGGCGCGATGGCAGCGAACTACATACTAGCGTCTTCGGGCATTTATCTATCGCTGGAAGAGCAAACGTAGACCTTGCGGACCTGGCTAACGGAATTCCACAGGTTAAGGTTAAGGATCTAAAGAATCTAGCCGCCTACTTCAAACTTCCAACCGCCGATAAACTATGCGCGCGGGATGACTGGGAAACACATGCCCTATGGACAACCCCATCTGGGCAGCGGCAACTTATCGAAGATACCAAAGTGACCGCGCAAGTCTTGTTTGAATTGGCGCGAGAGACGATCAACTATCCGCTTCAACTCTCTGCGATAACGGGGCTTCCCTTGGATCAAGTAATGGCCACAGCAGTCGGCTTCCGTGTCGATTCGTATTTTCTTAGAATAGCTCGTCAGGTTGGCGAGTTGATTCCGAAGAAAAATGAACTGCCCTACCTAACGTACAAAGGCGCGCTTGTACAAGAACCAAAGACTGGAGTTTACGAAAATGTCGCGGTCCTTGACTTTGCGTCAATGTATCCCAGCCTCATGAGGAGGAACAACCTTTCCCCGGACACTCTGGTAGGGCCGGAGGAGGAGGTTTCACCCGAATCTGTGTTTCTAATCCCTGAATTTGGCTACCCCTTCCGAAAGAAGCCAGATGGGTTCTACCGAATCGCCCTGTCCTCTCTAATCGAAAACCGAGCCCGCATCCAGAGCGAACTAGCTCATTCTACGGGGGAGCCAGTGTCGAGAGTGTTCCGGGAACGTGAGAGGGCTATCAAAGTCATGACAAACGCATGCTACGGCTATGCGGGATGGGCGGGGGCAAGGTGGTACGTACGTGAAGTGGCGGAGTCGGCGGCCGCTCTTGGAAGACAGTTAATCACGGAAACCATTGCTAAGGCAACGTCGCTTGGTTTGGAGGTCATCTACAGTGATACTGATTCAATCTTCGTCTCCAACGATAAGCAACGGGTCCGAGAATTGATCGATTGGGTGAAAACAAAGGATTCTGATTCGAAGGACTCTGGTTTGGAGATTAGGGTCGAAGCCGAATACGAACGGGTTTTGTTTACGGAAGCGATGAAACGCTACGCCGGGTTAAGGCCTGATGGAACCCTGGATATCGTCGGGTTGGAGGTAATTCGGGGTGACTGGTCCGATATCGCCCGTTCAGTCCAAGAAAGCGTTCTAAGTGCAATCCTGAAGCATGATTCAACCAGCCTTGCGATTGCAGACGTCAGAGAGACTGTCCAACGGCTGAGGAATCATAAGGTCCCTATCAAAAGCTGCATCATTTGGAAAACCTTGACGAAACCAATCGAAAAATATCGTATTAGTGCACCTCATGTTGAGGCTGCGAAGAAGTTAGCCAAAGAGGGATGGCATGTGACGGTTGGGGATAAGGTGGCGTATGTTATCGTGAAAGGAAGGGGGGCTCTGTTTCAGAGAGCCATCCCGTACCACGCGGCTAAGCTCGAGGACTTAGATGTTGATTATTACGTGCAGAGCCAGGTTAAGCCTGCGGCTATGCGGATCCTTGAAGGCTTCGGTGTGACGGAAGCGCAACTGGGCGTTTAGACGGTAGGTGGGCCGGCTACTTCAGGTAGTGTCATGATCTTGATGGATGCGGGGCGCTTAGCTAATTCGGCGAGGCGGTCTCCTACCACGAGCTTGACGCCACGCTCTTCCGCCAGGTCCAGTAGTCTTTGCGTAACCACGCCATCAAATACAATCGTTTCCACACCCTGATATTCCGAGAGTTTACCTGCAAGTTCGCTGACTGGTAATCTGGCAACCTCGTTTCCGTCATGGTTTAGCAGGACACCTTCCAGCGTGCCTCTCAGTTCCCGTGCCTTGGCGATAATCTCGGGTGGTAGCTGAACTGGCGGTGGGCGGGCTACTGGAATGGGTTCAGGTCTTGCAATCGGCCTGCCTACCTCAACCGGCACTTTCTCACGCAGGCATTTCATGATTTCTTTCGGAACCAGGTCTTCAACCTCTTTGCCCAGGGGCGCACGAGCCACGTAATCGACCGGTGCAACTTGCATCAGTTCCTTGAGTATGAGGTCACCGCCTCGGTCGCCGTCAAGAAACGCAGTTGTCTCCTTGTTCTTGCTGAGCTCAATTATCGTCCTAGGGATCTTTGTTCCTTCTATTGCAACTGCGTTTCGGATCCCGCATCTTAGCAGGTTAACAATATCGGCGCGGCCTTCCACGAATATTACCGAACCGCTGGTAGCCACTTCCGGGCCGGCAGGAAGGTGTTCAGGCCCATATTCCGCGACGTCTGAGGAGCGAATGACGCCGGAAACATCTTTCACCATCTCGTCTGTGCTTGGCGACTCTTCGACAACCCAAGTTCTCAGGATGTCCTTCGCCTTGTCGAGAATTTGCTTGCGCTTATCCTCTCTTATGTCCGCGACTTTTTCAAGCGAAACTTTCGCTAGGCATGGGCCAATGCGGTCCACGCTTTGAACAGCCGCCGCTATGATGGCGGTCGATGTCTTATCCAGACTCGACGGAATCGTGATTACGCCGGTTGTCTTATCCTGTTTTGATTCCAGTTGAATTTCGATCCGTCCGATTCGACCGGATTTCTGTAGTTCGCGCAGGTCCAGATCCGGACCAAACAGGCCTTCTGTCTGACCGAAAATGGCGCCTATCACGTCAGGTTTCTCTACTACGCCCTCCACTTCGAATCGAGCGACAATCATATACTTCGTCGTAGCTGCATATTGAGAATTTGATCCCAATTACAAATGAACCTCCTTGTTTGCTCACGTTAACCTTAGGACGATACATGAACAACATGAGCATTCAAATCGTACGTATCTCTGTTTACCATATAAACGCTATGTGCCTTCATGTGTCCCAGTTTACGTCTGGGAAAACATCTTATGCCCACCCTGAGGAGCTACGTGAGCCGGTTGTGAAACCATGGCGAAGATTGGAATCAACGGGTTCGGACGAATAGGTCGCTGTTTCTTCAGGGCCGCCACAAACGCCGGGCTTGAGATCGTAGCCGCAAACGACATCATGGACCCTAAGACCGCAGCCCATCTACTGAAATACGATTCAGTGGCAGGTAGGTTTCAGAAGACCGTGGCGGTTGAGTCGGATGGGTTCAGAGTCGATGGGAAGGCCATCAAGATTCTCTCCGTTAAGGATCCGTCCGAGATTCCATGGTCAAAATACAGCGCGGAAATAATCGTCGAATCCACCGGCCTATTCACAAACCGTGAGGCCGCGTCGAAGCATATGATAGGCGGGGCTAAGAAAGTCCTCATCTCGGCGCCCGCAAGGAACCCAGACATCACTATTGTTCCTGGCGTAAACCTCGACAAATATGATCCGAAGAAGCATGACGTAGTGTCGCTCGCCTCCTGCACGACTAATTGCGTAACACCTGTTGTTAAGATCCTGAATGATTCTTGCGGTATCAAACATGGTTTCATGACCACCGCCCACGCTTACACGGGCGATCAAAGACTACACGACGCTCCTCACAGCGACCTTCGAAGAGCTCGGGCCGCGGCTTTGTCCATAATCCCCACCTCCACGGGCGCGGCGGTCGCCGTCGCTGAGGTGATTCCAGAACTGAAGGGTAAGCTGCATGGGGTTGCCCTAAGAGTTCCTGTGCCGGATGGGTCGATTGTCGATTTC
>Ga0187769_10002429_pt1 | contig 10900 bp, 7 predicted proteins | sample 0116_SJ02_MP02_1_FD_133140 | JGI IMG/M metagenome (GOLD analysis project Ga0187769, IMG submission 133140) | Tropical peat soil microbial communities from peatlands in Department of Meta, Colombia - 0116_SJ02_MP02_10_MG | ecosystem: Environmental > Terrestrial > Soil > Wetlands > Peat | place... | reverse complement strand
CTCCGCTGCGGTGTAGCCGTCGCCCAGGATGAGGAAGTCCACTTTGTCGGCGGAGTCGCCATTCTTTTCGATGGTAATGAGCGGGGCCTGCGCGGGGGAATGCGAGGTGTCCACGAACTTGTCCTTGGGATCGACGACCGTGGACCAGACTTCAACGAAAGAGTTGTCGTGCGCGCGCTTCTTGAGAACAATCTGCACCGGCGCTGCGGGGGCGGGAAAACGCAGCGACTCGGAGAAGGTACGGTTCATGTGCTTGGCTTCATCCGTGGTCTCCCACTCGCCGTAGATAGACGAGAAACCGCGCGAGTAGAGCATGCGATTGCTGGCACGGTCGCGTACTTCAAACAGGTACTTGCCGGTGTTGGTGTTGTCGATGGCGCGGCGCGGATTGCCCGGCCACGGCAACGGCTCGATTACCACGCGGTCTTGGCTGAACACTTCATGCGTCGCGTCGCCGGTGTGGTAGTAGTCGAGCCGCATGGTCGCGGGGGCAGCCAGCGCGGCAACACAGAGGAATAACGGAGAAAGAAAACGCAGTCGAAGTCTCATGCGCGGGATTGTACGCGTGAAAAGGCCGAGCCCGAAGGGCTATCGTGAAGGGCCATCGCAGATAAGGCGCCTGTCTTGCGATGGCCGAGATTGGAAAGCGAACCAGGAAATCGCCGGGAACACTTGTCTTCCATCACGCCTGACGGCCCGCATTCGCCGTCCAGCCCGCTGAAGCCGTCCCCTGCGATGCCCGCGAAGTGCTTGACTTGCTCAGTCTATATGCACCTATAATGCATATCTATACATATGAGAACAACCCTGAACATCGACGACACCCTCCTGCAAGAAGCAGCGCAGCTTACTGGCATTGCCGAGAAGACTGCGGTCGTCCGCGCAGGGCTGGAGGCTCTGATCGCCCGGGAGAGTGCCCGGCGATTGGCGGCGCTGGGTGGGAGTGAGCCAGGCATTCGGCAAATCCGCCGACGCCGGCCGCAGCCGCGTAATCGGCGCGTTCATGCTGGTTGATACTTCCGTCTGGGTTGACCATCTCCGGCGGGGCGATCCTGCGCTCAGCATCCTGCTCAGCCGCGAAGAAGTGGAATGTCACCCATTCATCATCGGCGAGCTGGCGTGCGGCTTTCTGCGTCGCCGCTCTGAAGTGTTGCCCCTGCTGCAAAGGTTGCCGCGTGTACCTATGAGCAGCCACGAAGAGGTACTAACCTTTGTTGAGCGGCATCGCCTCATGGGCCGGGGAATCGGCTGGATCGACGCTCATCTCTTGGCATCGGCATCGCTCGCAGCGTCCCGGCTGTGGACCCGCGACCGACGCCTCGCACAAGTTGCCCGAATGCTGGATCTCTATGCCCAGTCTTAGTCCTGCAGAGTGCGCAATTCTGGTTGTTTAGCTCAGGGTTCAGCGCTCGGGTAATCGCGTCCACCGCAGGCAGTCCGCTACCATGTTCCCCTGATCATGCGATGCGGCCTGCGGCGGCGAATCACCGCCTCCTGCACCGCGGCGGGAGAGGGCTGCTCGTCCGGAAGGCTGGCTTTGGGAGGCGCAGCCGCCGAAGCCGCGAGCCCCAGCCGCTCGCCTAGACCGGCCAGGCGCTCCAGCAAATCGTGCGCGCCGTTGCCCGGACGCACCCTTGCCCGCGCCGAGACCGCCTGCACCAGCTCATAGCAAACGTTCTGCGAGTTCCACAGATTCACATCGAAGGGAACGATGCGCGCCACCGCGGCCAATGACTCAGCGACTTCCAGCAGGTGAAGATCCCCGGGCTGGCGCGCCCATTGTTCCATCGCCGCATTCAGCCGCTGGCGCAGGGCGAGCTCCAGTTCGGCTGTATCGAGGTTCACGTGCTGGCGGGCAGCGGTATCGAGCAGCATGCGCACGCGTTCGAGGTCCGGTTCCGCTTCGGCCAGCGAGCGCTCGACCGAGCTGGTTAGAACGGCCTCGGCGGTGGCGCGCAGCAAGCCGGGCATAGGGGCATGCAGCTCGGCCAGAAACGAGAGCAGCGGCGCATGGTGCTCGTAGACGTGGCGGCACGCGGCCTCAGCCTCTTTCAGGGTGGAGTCGAGGATGCGGCTGAGGATGCGGCGCTGCTCGTCGCGGAACAACGACTTCAGAGAATAAGTCGCTCCGTGAAAGCGCATGTCGATCAGGTGCAGGCACTCGGTCAGGTCGCCGCTGAGGAAGGCGTTCGCAGTGTCCTGGGCCATCTCGCGGAAGGCGTGCTCCCCTGCAAAGGGACAAATCGCCGCCCGGAGATTGTGATCGCCGAAGTGAAGCACAGCAAAACAAAACGCCAGCCGCTCGAGGGTGGTGCGGGACGCGATGCAGGCGTGTCCCAGGGCAAGCCGGGCCTTGCCGGATTCGAGCACGCGCGAGTCGTGCAGGTCGAGGCGGTAGCAGTAGGCAGAGCTGCGTCCGCGATATCCGTTGAACAGTGAGCTGATGGCGTAGTGCGCGGCGACTCCCGGCAGGCCGGCCACGCCCGGGCGCACGAAGCGCTCGTACACATCGCGCCCATTGCCCATACCGGAGATGTTGCTCCACGCCTGCTCCAGCCGCGACAGGAACTGCGCCTCGATCCCCGCCCCGAAGAGTTCCTCGCCGAGCTGTACGGCGCGGCCTGCGTAGCGCAGCACCTGCGTGGTTTCAAGACCCGTGAGCTCGTCGAAAAACCAGCCGCAACTGGTGTACATCAGCATCAGGTGGCGCTCGATCTCCAGCAGCTTCAGAGCGCGGGCTTGCTGATCGGGGTCGAGTTCGCAGGTGGCATGGTTGGCGAAGAAGACATTGACGCTGGCCGGCGAGCGGTCAATCACGGCCCCGATGTAATCCTCACGTGCTTGGTTGGGGTCGCGCAGCAGGTCGCGGGCCGCCGGCTCGTAGCGCGGCGAGAGCTCATCGCGCAGCCAGTCCAGGGCCTCGCGCAACGGACGCCGCCAGTGCTGTCGCCACTGCGGATGCTCGCAGGAATTGCAGCCGCAATCGCTCTGCCAGCGCTCCAGCCCGTGCATGCAGCTCCAGGAAGTGTTTGGGGCGATCTCCACTTCCTCTGTGGGCGGATGGATGGCCAGATACTCGCCGTAATTGGTAATGCGCGCTAGCTGGTTGCGTTCGACGTAATCGAGCGCATAGGCCAGCGCCATGTCGCCATGGGCATGGTGGTGACCGAACGTTTCGCCATCGGCGGCGATGTGCATGAGCTGCGCCCAGGGACGGCTGTCGTTGAAGCCGCTGAGCAAACGGTGGGCGAAGCCCTCGCCATTCAACAGCAGCTTTTCGAAGGCGACCGCCTGCGAGATCGGACGGTCATAGAAGAACAGGGCCAGTGAGCGCCCGGAGGGCAGGTTGCACCGGTAAGCGCGCGTCGGATCAATCCCTGAGCCGTTGAGCCAAACCCACTCCTCCCAGGGACGGTAGCGAATGCGGCGCGCCTGGTGCGGCGCCAGGATGGTGAACTTGATCCCCAGAGAACTCAGGATCTCGAGGGTCTCCACGTCCACCGCCAACTCCGGCAACCACATGCCTTCGGGATCGCGGTGGAAACGATGCTGGAAGTCGCGCACGCCCCACAAGATCTGCGTGTACTTATGGCGCGCGCTGGCCAGCGGCAGGATGATGTGGTTATAAGCTTGCGCCAGCGCCGAGCCGTGCCCGGAGAACAGCTCCCGGCTCTGGCGATCGGCGTCGAGGATGCGCTCGTAGGTGCGGGGCGCGTGCTGTTCCAGCCAGGAAAGCAGCGTCGGACCAAAATTGAAGCTGATGCGGGAATAGTTGTTGACGATTTTGGCGATGCGGCCTTGCCCGTCGAGAATGCGGGCAGCCCCGTTGGGCACGTAGCACTCGTTGGCGATGCGCTCGTTCCAGTCGTGGTAAGGCGCGGCCGAATCCTGCTGCTCAACGGCTTCCAGCCAGGGATTCTCCCGTGGCGGCTGATAAAAATGGGCGTGAATGCACAGGTAACGGTCCATGCGTCAGGGGTCTCCGGGAAATGGCCAGACCGTGAAGAAACTACGAGGTAAGGGAGAGACGAAGAGACCGGCGCGCTTACGAGTTCCCTGGGTAGCTGCGTTCACTCGCTCGCTACAAGGCTGGCGGAGGGGACCGACCGGCCGAGTCTACGCGGGCAACATAGCGCGCTTCCCGGCCCGTGGGGAGATACTGATATGGTACCTGTGCCTAGATATTCTGATGTAGCAAAGCGCCGGAGTTAATCGCGCAGGGCGACTAGGTTAGGGTGCGGCAGGAACGTAAACTCTGTCCGCCGACACGAGGTCCGCGTTCGGCACCTCGGTCGCCAGCTTTATCTGTTGCAAACGGGCCTTCTTTTCGGGCTTGGCAAGAAACGTCAAGAGATATTGATGATTCAAACGACCCGCCAGATCATTCAAGTAGGGGGCAAATGCCACCGGCGGGCCACTGAGACCAATGTAATACGCTTCCCCTCCCGTTTCCTCCGCAACCCGCGCCAGGTAAATCTGGCCCCAATACGTCCGCCAGTAGCTGTGACCAAAATGCCCAACCCCGGGATTGTAGATCGCCGAAACCAGGACGCTGGCGCGCTGCGCATCTTCAATGGCCGCAGCCAGGTAGGGATCCAGCAGATCGCCGCTGCCATAGTAGAGATCGACGCCGTCGGACACCATCAGCACTTCGCGGCGATTGTCGCTCTGCGGCCAGTGTTTTACCAGGTCGCTGAGGGAAAAGTATGGACTGGCATTTGCGGTCCTGGTCCCCAAAGGAAGGCGGAGAGCTTTCGCCGCGAGAGCGTGATCGCTGGTTAGGTTCTGCTCTACACGGGCGATGCCATTCTGCATATAGGCAATGCCAATCTTTGCCGAGCTCGGCTGTCCCATGATGAACTTGCGAATGTCCTCCAGTTGCGTACCGAGGCTGCTGCTGGAGCTGTCATCAAGGAGAATGAACAGTTCCAGCCCTGCGTGGTCTCCTTGGGCTGGAACCCAATCGGTCACCTGGTCGCGATCACGCCCCTCATGAACCAAAACATCTTCACGGTTAATGACCGGTACCTCTGAGCCGTGACGCGCTTCGACCGTCACCACCATGTGCACCGGAACCCCGTTGGCCGCCGGAACTTGCTGGGCAAAGCTTCGGGTGCCCAATGCTACTAGGGTCAAACCGAGCACGAACGTGAGTAGAAATCTCGCGTTGATCATGGACTATTCCCCCCGAAATTGGGCCTTGGCTTCGGATATCGCCCACCAGGTCCAAATAAATGTCCCTCTAGATTAGATGCGCTAGACGAGATCCCAGAGCAGTTTACTAGCTTCGGTCGCTACTGGGCTGGTGGAAGGGACCGAACGGCCGAGTCTACAGTAAGCGACATCACGCGCTTCCCTGCCGATGGGCAGATATTGATATCGTACCTGCGCCCACTAATCGGCTCAGAGGACGCCTGATGAGAGTACCAAGTCCCCGCGACCTGCTCGATTTCCGCGGCCAACGCGTGCTCGTGACCGGGGCTGGCAAAGGCCTAGGGAGCGGCATTGCAGTGCGCTTTGCCGAAGCGGGGGCGAGCGTCGCCATTCACTATCGCGGCAGCCAAGCGGGAGCGCGCGGCCTGGCCGCAAGAATCAGCAAACTGAAATGCAAAGCGATCGCCATTCAGGCCGACCTGAGACGGGCGGGAGAGGTCGCCAAAATGGTAGACAAGACTGTCAAGGTACTCGGCGGCCTTGATGTGCTGATCAACAATGCCGGCAGCTACCCGGTTTCTCCGCTGCTTGAGATGAGCGAAGAGGAGTGGAATGCCGTGATCGCGGACAATCTCAGCAGCGTCCACCTGTGCACGCAGGCAGCGGCCCGCCAGATGATCAAAAACGCGGGCGGCGCCATCGTCAATATTGCTTCCATCGAGGCGGACAACCCGGCGCCCGGGCACAGCCACTACAATGCCGCCAAAGCCGGCGTGCTGATGTACACCCGCACCGCCGCGCAAGAGTTGGGGCGCTATGGGATTCGGGTGAACGCGGTGTCGCCGGGAGTGATCTGGCGTGAAGGCATCGAACAGGCATGGCCGGAAGGAGTCGAAGCTTACCTGCGCGCGGTGCCGCTGGGACGGTTGGGGCTGCCCGACGACGTAGCCGATGCCTGCCTGTTTCTCGCCTCGCCGGCGGCGCGCTGGATCACCGGCGCCAACCTCGTCGTGGATGGCGGCGTCCTGACCAACCGAAGCTTTTGAGCTGACATGAAATCGCCGAGCGCAGCACAACTGATCGCGTATCTTAGGCTCGAGCCGCTCACCTTCGAGGGCGGCCACTTCCGGCAAACCTACGTGGCAACAGAATCCGTCGCGGCGGACGCGCTGCCGCAGCGCTACGGCGGGCCTCGGAGCTTCGGCACCGCCATCTACTACCTGCTGACCAGCGAGGCTGATTCCTTTTCCGCGCTGCATCGCCTCGAGACCGATGAGATTTATCACTTCTACCTTGGCGACCCGGTGGAGATGCTGCTGTTGTATGCCGATGGGCGCGGCGAACGCATCGTGCTTGGGCCGGATATCCTGGCCGGGCAGCGCGTGCAATCGGTCGTCCCACGTGGCGTGTGGCAGGGGTCAAGGCTGATCGAAGGTGGCAGCTTCGCCCTGATGGGCACGACCATGGCACCGGGCTTCGATCTTGCTGACTGGTCCGAAGGCAAGCGCGATGAGTTGGCGCGCGAGTACCCGGAACACGGGGAACTGATTCGCGCACTGACGCGACACTGAGACCCAGCGTGGTGGTCCGCTTCCGTCCTTGATTCAGAATTTATATTCAAAAGTTTTGTCATCCTGAGCGACCAAGGGTTCCCGCGCGTTTTTTCCAGCGCGGGAAACGGTCGCGAAGGATCTTGGTTTCTTACGGCCATGCTCAAGATCTCATGCCATCACCGCGATCACATTCAGCACGTGCATTCCCAGGTCGCGATCGCCCGTGACTCTGATCTGCTGCTGGGCCTCGTTCTTGGCGATGCCTTTGGTTAAGATCCGCCACGCGATCTCCTGGCTGAATTCAACTTCCGACTCCAGTTGGCCAGTCGCTCACTTCGCGCGCGGATGTGTCTGGTCGTAGACCGCCAGAACGTGCTTCATGGAGAGCTGCGTGTAGCGCTGCGTGGTGGAAAGCCGCTCGTGGCCAAGCATCTCCTGGATGGCGCGCAGGTCCGCGCCTTCTTCCAGCATGTGCGTGCCAAAAGCATGGCGCAGGGTATGGGGATGCACCTCGGGCGAAAGCCCTTTGGCAACGGCGATGCGCTTGACGATCCGGCCGACGCTGCGGGTGGTAAGGCGCGTGCCGCGGAGATTGACCAGCAGAGCGCGTGTGGACTGCTTGCGCTCCGCCAGCTTCTGCTGCCGCACCGGCAAGTAGGCACTGAGCGCCGACTTCACCGCGTCGCCGAAGGGTACATAGCGTTCTTTGCGCCCTTTGCCGCGGACCAGCACGGCTTCGCCCGACCAGCGCACGTCGTCCACGTTGATGCCGACCAGTTCGGAGTTGCGGATGCCGCAGCCGTACAGCAATTCCAGAATCAGCCGGTCGCGCTCGGTCCAGGACGCGAGCTCGGGCAGGTCGCCATCGAGCACGGTGTTCATCTCCTCGATGGTGGGCACGCGCGGCAGCTTCTTGGGTAATCGCGGCGTCGCCACCAATGCCGCGGGATTCTGTTCGACTACCGCCTCCCGCGCCAGCCAGCGATAGAGGGACCGCACCGCCGCCAGCGCCCGCGCCACCGAGGTCTTCGACAACCCACGCGCGTAGAGCTGCGAGAGGAATCCGCGGATGCGCACGTGGTCGATGTGCTTCCATCCAGCTTCGCCCACGTACGCTGCAAACTTCTCCAAGTCGCCGGTGTAGGCCTTGATGGTGTGTGCCGAGGCGTTGCGCTCGCGCAAGGAGCGCAGAAAGCGCGCCACAGCTTTATGAACCGGATCCACTCTGTGCCTCTGTGCCTCCGTGGCGGACTTTTGCCCGGGGATGGTGCTCGCGATACACATTCTTCAGCCGGTCGAGCGCCAGGTGCGTGTAAACCTGCGTGGTCGAGATGTCGGCGTGTCCGAGGATGGTCTGGACGGTGCGCAAGTCAGCCCCAGCTTCCACCATGTGCGTCGCGCAGCTGTGGCGCAGCATGTGCGGGCTCGCCGGACGGCCGTTGCGCAAGGAGGCGTTACGCACCCTTTTCCAAATCCATTGGCGGGAGATTGGCCGCGCTCCGCGACCCACAAAAACCAATGGCGACCTCTTGCCCCGCGCCAGAACTTCCCTGCCCTCAGCCAGGTAATCGCGGATCGCCTGGACTGCCGGCATGCCCAGCGGCACGATGCGCTCCTTGTCGCCTTTGCCGCGCACCAGCACGTATCCCAGATCGAGCTTCAAATCTTCCAGCTTGACGCCGACGATTTCGGAGACGCGCAGCCCGCCCGCATAGAACGTCTCCAGCATGGCGCGGTCACGCTGCGTGATAGCGGCGTTGAGCTGGCTGGCAGCGTCGCCGCGCGGCGCGAGCATGGTCGCGATCTCGTCGCGCGCCAGCGCTTTGGGCAGGACCTTCCATTGCCGTGGTGTCTCCAGGTTGAGCGTGGGATCGTGGGCGATATGGCGGTCCAGCAGCAGGTACTTGTAGAAATGGCGCAGGGCGGAGAGCTTGCGTGCCACCGAGCGGCCGTCGACGTGATGCGAGAAAAGATGGTCGAGAAAGTCGCGCACGTCCTGCCGCCGCGCCGCGGTGAGCGGACGCTTGCTCAGGAATTCGGCGAATTGGGCAATGTCGCGGGTGTAGGCCGCGACCGTCAGCGGCGCCAGCCCTTTCTCGATCTTCAGATAGTCAATGAACGAGGCAAGCTCATGCGGCATGGACGGGCTGGCGTGCACGCTGCCAGTATGCGCGTTATCAGACCTGCGGCTGTTGACCGGGAGGGTACGCGCCTGTAATCGTGAGGGGGCACGTGTCAGGGATGGTTTGAAGGGGCGCGCCTTCAGGCGCGCCGTTAAAAATCCCAAAAGGGGCCGGGCTTTAGCCCCTGAGGGCCGTTGTTGGTCGCGGACTCACGTGTTGGTCGCATTTTCCCTCAGCGGCTGAAAGCCGCTCACTCTATTGCAGACTGACGGCACGGCTGAACAGGCTGCGGAAAAACTCGCGTGAGCGGAACAAAACCGAGATTCCTCGGGGCTGAAGCCCCTCGGAATGACAAAAATAAAGGACTTCTGCGGCGCGGCTGAAGCCGCGCCCCTTCAAAACAGACTTGAGCCGGAGTTTTTCCGCAGCCTGTGAAGCCGCGCCCCTTCAAAACGCACTTCGTTTCGCGTTCTCCAGCAGCCTGTGAAGTCGTGCCCTGACACGTAATCTCGCACGTAAAACAGTCGACCCACCGGTGCCAGCCCGTAGTCGACATGCGCAGACCCGCCACGGCCCTACACCGCCTTGGTCTTCACTGCCTGCAGCAACTCCTCCGCATACAACGCGCCCTGCGGACTTTCCTCGTGTTTGAAATAGACGAACACATCTCTTCCCTCCCCGATCTGTGCCGCAATCTTCCGCGTCAGTTCATGCCGCTGTTCGGCGGAGTACTCCGGCTGGCGGAAGCGGTAATAGCTGAAATTCGCCGTGGTTTCGTCGGGCACGGTGCGGTCTTCACTCTCCGCCACGCACAGCGCGACGTTGTGCTTGCGCAGCAGGTCGTACACCGGATCGGCAAACCAGGACTCGTGGCGGAACTCGAAGGCGTAGCGTGGCGTCCGCGACGGCGGGGTCCCCGGCGAGCCCGGGTTTGGCTCGCTGGGGCGGAGTTGCGCCAGAAATTCATCGAGCAGCTCAAGGCTGCATTTCAGGTTGGGCGGAAGCTGGAAGAGGATAGGCCCGAGTTTTCCCGCCTGGTGCAGCGGTCCAACCGATGAGAGAAAAGCGCGCACCATCTCGTCGGCATTCTTCAGCCGGAGGATGTGCGTGATCTTCTGGTGGGCCTTGACGGCAAACTTGAACTCCGGCGGCGTCGCTGCAGTCCAGTTCTCGAAGGTGCTGGGCGAGACCAACCGCCGGAAGCTGTAGTTCACTTCCACCGTGTTCAGCCGCGTGCCATAGTGCGAGAGGAACGACTTGGACGGCAGCTTGGGCGGATAAAAATTCGGTTTCCAACTCGCGTAAGCCCAGCCGGACGTGCCTGCATAGATCGCCATGGAGCCCTCCGGGTTTTGTCACGCCCTACGACGCCGCACCGCGCGGCGCGACGCCGGCTGCCGCATCTTCCTGACTTTCGTTTGCGGCTTGCTTTCGGCCTTAGCAATCGCTTGCGCGCGCGCGCCGCTTCCATCCTGCAGCGCCCGTAGCGCATCGAGCGGCGGCAACTCCTGCTTCAACGTAAGCACCGGCTCGAACAGATCGCCCATGCGTTCCACGCGTTTCAGCACCTGGTCGGACTCAAAGACCAGCAAGCCGGCGTCCTGCTTCGCCCAACACTGCTCGACCTCTTTCCAGGTCACCGGTGTGGAGACGGTCGGCCGCGACTTGGCGCGCAGCGAATACACGCAGACCGTGGTCTTGTGGTCATCGTTCTGGCTCCAGTCCACCAACACCTTCCCCACCCGCAGGCTTTTCTTCATGTCAGAAACGATCTGGTCGCGGTGTTGGGATTCGAGCCGGCGCGCCACTTCGTGGGCAAAAGGCTTGGTATCGTCATAGGTGACGGGCGTGTTCAGCGGCACGTATACCTGAATGCCCTTGGATCCCGATGTCTTGGGGAACGATTGCAGCCCGAAGTGCTGGAAGATGTCGCGCACCCAGATTCCCGCCTGGCAGCACTCGACGATGCCAGCCGGCTCGCCGGGATCGAGATCGAAGATGATCATCGTCGGCCGCAGAATGTCTTTCGCCAGCGACAGCGAGGTGTGCAGCTCGATATCGGCGAGGTTG
>Ga0187769_10002428_pt1 | contig 10901 bp, 7 predicted proteins | sample 0116_SJ02_MP02_1_FD_133140 | JGI IMG/M metagenome (GOLD analysis project Ga0187769, IMG submission 133140) | Tropical peat soil microbial communities from peatlands in Department of Meta, Colombia - 0116_SJ02_MP02_10_MG | ecosystem: Environmental > Terrestrial > Soil > Wetlands > Peat | place... | reverse complement strand
GCCATTTAAGAAGGGACCCGATTACATCGACGCGATGTGGCTGGCCAGCGCAAGCGCACGGGCTTGCTACAACCTCGATCCGTACCTGACGTCGCTCGATCAGGTGCGCGCTTTTTTTAGCCGTCGCACACAGCATTGCGACTTGGCGCTGGTGGAGGGCAACCAGGGCCTGCATGACGGTCTGGCGCTTGATGGCAGCAATAGCAACGCCGCCCTATCGGTGGCGCTGGGCCTTCCGGTAGTGCTTGTTCTCGATACCCGTGGAATGACCCGCGGTATCGCCCCGCTCATCCTGGGCTACCAGGCATTTGATCCGCGCGTGCGCATTGCGGGCGTGATCTTGAACCGCGTCGGTGGCACACGCCACGAGCAAAAACTGCGCGAGGTCATTGAGGCCTATACCGACGTGCCTGTGTTGGGCGCACTTGCCGAACGTATGGACGTGGCAATCGACGAGCGTCATCTCGGGCTCATACCTAGTAACGAGGCCGTGCACTGCGAAGCGGTCGTTGCGCGCATAGGTGCGGCCATTGCCGCGAACGTTGATCTAGATCGCTTGCTCGCAGCTGCGGGGCCCCGTTTGGCAGCAGGCCCTCAACCGGTCACGGCGTCCACCTGCGCGCGCCGCCCCGATGTGCGCATTGGCATCGCGCAAGATCGGGCCTTTGGCTTTTATTACAGCGACGATCTGGAGGCGCTGGCGGCGGAAGGCGCCGAGCTCGTGCCCTTTGACACGCTGCGCGACGCCACGCTGCCGCGCGTTGACGCGCTGTTGATCGGCGGCGGTTTTCCCGAGATGGTCGCACCCCAGCTTGAAGCCAACCGTGTGCTTCGGACACAGATCCGCGAGGCGATTGAAACGGGTCTTCCCGCTTACGCCGAATGCGGAGGCCTGATGTATCTGACGCGCAGCCTGACGGTCGCCGGCCGGCGCCACGAAATGGTCGGTGCGATCGGCGCAGACGTTCTGATGCATGCGCGGCCGGTCGGCCGCGGATATGTCGAGCTCGAGGCCACGGGCGCCGCTGCCTGGAACGCCGGCCCATCAGCCGGTGTGCGCCTTCGCGCGCACGAGTTTCACCACTCGGCCCTGGAAAACGTCGATCCGACGCTGCGCTTCGCCTACCGCGTCGTGCGCGGACACGGAATCGACGGAAAGAACGACGGAATCGTGCGCCGTAACCTGCTGGCTTCCTACAGTCATCTGCGCTCGATCGGCGATTGCGATTGGGCGCGGCGCTTTGTTGCCTTCATTCGATCGACAAAACAATCGCCGCAAACCGCGAACGCGTCGCGATGGCCCGAAGACAGGAGCTTGCTCGCATGATCGCGCGCTCGGCCACTGCCTGCTCCAGGTTCGACCAAAGAGCCATGCGGCAGGCACTTGTGCTGGTGCGCAAGGGGGCACAACCATGGACATGACCGGAGTGCTTGCACGGTGCCCCGAAAGCGATGCGGGTGACGGACAGGTCGTCCTCGTCGGTACCGGGCCGGGAGACCCAGAGCTGCTGACGCTGCGCGCGCTGCGGTGGATCGAGCGGGCCGATGTGGCATTGTTCGACAGCCTCGTGGCCACCGAGATTCTTGCCCTGTTACCTTCTAGCGCGGAGCGCATCCACGTCGGCAAGCGTCGCAATAACCACTGCATGCCACAGGAGCAAATCAACGCCCTGATGATTGAGCGCGCACAACGCGGTCAGTGTGTTGTGCGCCTCAAGGGTGGTGATCCATTCGTTTTTGGGCGCGGCGGCGAAGAGATTGCGGCCCTCGCGGCAGCCAAAGTTCCCTTTCAGGTCGTGCCCGGAATTACCGCAGCGACGGGCGCCTGCGCGTACGCCGGAATACCGCTGACGCACCGCGATTTGGCGCAATCGTGCACGTTCGTCACCGGACAACTGCAGGATGGTTCAATCGACCTGGACTGGCCCGCGCTTGCGCGTCCGCACCAGACGGTCGTCGTGTACATGGGACTGCTGGCACTGCCGCTTGTGTGCGCCAAGCTCATCGAGCACGGGCGCCCTGCGCAAACGCCAGCGGCCATTATTCAGGAGGCTACGAGGGCGGGGCAGCGAGTGCTCGTGGGCACGCTTGCATCGCTGCCGACGCAGGTACAGCTCGAAGGTTTGCATGCGCCGACGCTCACCGTGATCGGCGAGGTCGTCGCCGTTCGTCAGCAGGTGCAACGGCATGCAATCCAAGCAGCAGGAGGATAAAGACGGGAGGCGGCATATCGTCGGTGAGCGAGAGTTGTTTTTCTCAGAGGGGCAAACAAGACGCGGGGTGGCGTGCGCCCCTCGCACGCGCGGTGCGCCGCATTAGCGCGAGTGTGTTGCACGGCGCGCTTGATTCGCATCAAAGAAGCGAAGACCTCGACGTGAAACAGTTGCATGTTGCGAGTTGACGAGCCGAGCCCAGGCAAGGGTGCGCAGATTTGATTTCATTTCTAGAGCAAAACCGCGGGTAACCACAGTGATACGGGAGACATGAGATGCCAACATTTGTACACACGGAAAAATGCGATGGATGCAAGGGGGGCACTGTCACCGCCTGCATGTATATCTGTCCAAATGACCTGATGAAGCTCGACACGGTGCGGATGAAGGCCTACAACCAGGAGCCCGAGCAGTGCTGGGAGTGCCAATGCTGCGTCAAGGCCTGTCCGCAGCAGGCCATCGAGGTGCGATCGTTCGCCGACTGGGTGCCCATGGGCGGGGCGGTCATTCCCATGCGCACCGACAACGCGATCATGTGGACCATCAAATTCCGTGACGGCGAAATCAAGCGCTTTAAGTTCCCTGTGCGCACGACTTCGGTCGGATCGATCAATCCCTACGCCAACAAGCCAGAGGCCGGCGATTTGCGTGATCAGTGCCTGTTCACAGAGTCGGGCAAGAAGCTACCGACCATCGCCTCCTAGCGGGGCATCGAAACGTAAACGAAACTGATCGCACCAAACTACAGGAATCCGAACAATGAGCGAACCAAGCTTTGGTAATCCGCAAATCATCGAACACGAAACCGACATCCTGATCGTCGGCGGCGGCATGGCCGCGTGCGGAGCGGCATACGAGGCCCGGCGCTGGGCCGGCAACGACGTCAAGATCACCCTGGTAGATAAGGCGGCCATGGACCGCTCCGGGGCGGTGGCTATGGGTCTGTCAGCAATCAACACGTACTTGGGGCAGAACACCCCCGAGGACTATTGCCGTTACGTGTCCGCGGACCTCATGGGTATCACCCGTGACGATCTGGTATTTGATGTGGGCCGCCACGTCGATGACTCGGTGCACCTGTTTGAGGAGTGGGGTCTGCCGATCTGGAAGGACAAGAGCACAGAAGGCGTTCCTCTGAAGGATGGCGGCAAGCCCGTACGCTCCGGCCGCTGGCAAATCATGATCAATGGCGAGGGCTACAAGACCATCGTCGCCGAGGCCGCGAAAAAAGCGCTGGGCATCGAAAACATCTTCGAACGGGTCTTTATCGTCAAGTTCCTGCTCGACGCGAAGCAACCCAACCAGGTCGCGGGCGCGGTGGGCTTTTCGGTGCGCGAGCACAAGCTGTACGTATTCAAGGCCAAGGCCATCCTTGATGTGGCCGGCGGCGCCGTCAACGTTTTTCGTCCGCGCACAACCGGTGAGGGAATGGGGCGGGTCTGGTATCCCGTTTGGAACGCCGGATCGACCTACGCGATGGCCGCGGAGGTCGGGGCCGAACTCACCATGATGGAAAACCGCTTCGTGCCGGCGCGCTTTAAGGACGGCTATGGGCCGGTCGGCGCCTGGTTCCTGCTGTTTAAGTCCAAGGCCGTCAACGGTTTCGGTGAGGACTACGTCGCCAAGCACGCGGATCTGCTCACGCAGTTCGCTCCTTACGACAAGGCCTTTGTCGTCCCGAGCTGCCTGCGCAACCACGCGATGCTCAAGGAAATGAAGGACGGCCGTGGGCCCATCATCATGGACACGCCCACTGCGATGGCCAAGCTTTCGGCCACGATGACGCCCAAGGAAGTCAAACACCTGGAGGCCGAAGCGTGGGAGGACTTCCTCGACATGTGCATCGGCCAGGCAGGTGTTTGGGCTGGCCTGAACATTCGGCCCGAGCAAACCGCCTCCGAACTTATGCCCACCGAGCCTTATTTGTTGGGAAGCCACTCGGGATGCTGCGGCATCTGGGTCTCGGGACCAGAGGATATCTCGCCGCCCGAATGGCAGTGGGGCTACAACCGCATGACAACGGTCAAAGGTCTATTTACCGCCGGCGACGGCGTGGGCGCCTCGGGACACAAGTTCTCCTCGGGCTCTCATGCCGAGGGTCGGATCGCAGGCAAAGCCATGGTTCGTTTTTGCCTCGATCACAAGGACTTCAAGCCGGCGTTTAAGAATGAGATCGGTGCCATCACCGAGGAGATCTACCGCCCAGTGCGCACCTACCTGGAGAACAAGGACAAGACCACGGCCGAGGATCTGAATCCCCACTACATCACACCGCGCATGTTCCAGATGCGGCTGCAAAAAATCATGGACGAGTACGTCGCTGGGGTCTCGACCTATTACCAGACCAACGGCAAGCTCCTTGAGATGGCCACCAACTATTTGGGCATGCTCAAGGAGGATAGCGTACACATGCGGGCTAAGGATCTGCACGAACTTATGCGGGCATGGGAGAACTACCACCGACTTTGGGCCGGCGAGGCGCACATGCGGCACATCACCTATCGCACGGAAACGCGCTATCCCGGCTTTTATTACCGTGCCGACTATCCGAATCTGGACGACGCCAACTGGAAATGTTTCGTCAATTCGCGGTTCGACCCGGAAACGAAGCAGTGGAGCCTAAAGAAGGTACCCCACAAGGATCTGGTGCCCAAAACCTACGGCGGCGCAAAGCACTGAGTGGCCCATGGCGCAGCGTCTTGATGCAACCGCCGCGCAGTGCGACGACGACGCGAGCGTCGTCGCACAACGCGACGCGTTCGAGGAGGAACTCGAACGCCGTCGCGCGGAGGCCGACATGGAAGTGCCCATCGTCGCCGCGTTGCGCGACGGCACGGCCGACCCAGTGCAGCCGACTCGCTACCGAAGGGGCGACACGCTGCGCTTTTCTTGTCACCGGGCAGTGTCGTGCTGGAACGAGTGCTGCCATAACACGCAAATCACCCTGACGCCCTACGATCTGATCCGACTTGGCCGAAATCTAGAAATTCGCACCAGCCAGGTCACCGCACGCTACGCCGTGCCGACGCTGCACGAACCCTCAGGGATGCCCGTGCTGCGCCTTGGCATGCAGGAGGCCGCCGGAGCGCGCAAGCCTTGCGTTTTCCTTGACCCCGAGCATGGTTGCAGCGTCTATCGCGACCGGCCTGCCGCCTGCCGCTACTACCCGCTGGGCCTGGCAAGCGTGAAGATGAAAGGTCACGATGCCCCGGAGGATTTTTATTTTCTCGTCAAGGAGCCGCATTGCAAGGGTCATGAGCAACCCAAGGAGCAGACGGTCGCGCAGTTTCTCGAGAACCAGCAGGTAGCCGAGTACGACGAACACAATCGGGACTGGATCCATATTCTGATGAAGCTAGCGTCGTGGAAGTCGCTCGGCGGACCTTGGGGCAAGGAACCCGATCAGCGTGTGCGCCAGATGTTCCTTATGGTCTCGGCCGATCCCGACGCGTTTCGACGCTTTGTCTTTGGCTCGAGCTTTCTGGAAAAGTACGCCGTGGATCCCGCCATGCGAGCACAGCTTGAAAGCGACGACGAGGCGCTGCAGCGGCTCGGGTTCGATTGGCTGCGCGCGGTGCTATTTAATGAACCGACGCTTCATCTGCGCGAACACGTATTACAGGGCGCAATCGCGAAGGCGCGATGCGAAACCGGTGCCGTCTGAGGAGAAAACATTGCCGGTCGCACTGTGTGCCGACCGTCGCGAAAAAAGGAGACAGGGCATGACCAAACTAATTGCACCGCACGGCGGGGGCCACTTGCGGCCGCTGCTGGTTCCTAAAGAGCAGCGCGCCGAGGCGCTGGCGCGCGCCGCAACGCTCAAGAAACTGCGCCTGACTTCTCGCGAGGTCTCCGATCTGTTCATGCTCGGGATGGGCGCGTACACGCCGCTCGATGGATTCATGGGTTACGAGAACTGGAAGGGGTCCGTGGTCGAAATGCGGCTGGCCAACGGAATCTTCTGGCCGATTCCAATTACTTTGTCGGTATCCGAAGAAGTAGCCTCGAGCCTCGGAATTGGTGAGGAAGTCGCGCTACTTGACGGTGAAAGCGGCGAGACACTGGGCCTGATGATGGTGCGCGAGAAGTACACCATCGACCGTGCGCTCGAGTGCAAGCATGTCTTTCGCACGAACGACCCCAAGCACCCTGGCGTTGAAAAAGTAATGACTCAGGGCGAGGTCAATGTCGCCGGGCCGGTCATGGCCTTGTCCGAAGGGCCTTACCCAGCGAAATATCCGGGACTGTACCTGCGCCCGGAGGAAGCTCGCGCCGAATTCGAGCGCCGTGGCTGGCAAAGGGTTGCTGCCTTCCAGACGCGCAATCCAATGCATCGCAGTCACGAACACTTGGCCAAGATCGCCGCGGAAGTAACCGATGGCGTTTTCATTCACCAGGTGCTGGGCAAGTTAAAGGCCGGAGACATCCCGGCCGAGGTGCGCACCAAGGCCATCCAGGCCATGATCGATAACTATTTCAAACCCAACATCGCGATCCAGGCGGGCTATCCAATCGAGATGCGCTATGCCGGCCCCCGCGAAGCACTGATCCATGCGCTCATCCGGCAAAACTTCGGTTGCTCACATCTGGTCGTTGGCCGCGATCACGCCGGCGTCGGCGATTATTACGGCCCGTTTGATGCCCAGACCATCTTTGACGATCTGTGGCCCGGAGCCTTGCTGTGTCAGCCGCTGAAGATCGACGTTACCTTCTATTGCCATCGCTGCGATGGCATGGCCACCGGCAAGACCTGTCCGCACGATGCCAAGCACCACCTGTCAATCTCCGGGACGCGTCAGCGCGAGATGCTGGCCAAGGGTGAAGCGATACCGCCACAGTTCTCTCGCCCCGAGGTTGTAGCCATCTTGCAGCAGTACTACCAGCGCCAGGCGCTTGCGGCGTGATTGACGAGGTCACGCAGTCCGCTTAGCAGGGAGAAGAACCAATGACCAATCAGGGGCGCGGCGGCGGGCCTGCGAGTCGAACGATCGTAGTGGTCGGGGGAGGCATCGCGGGGATTAGCGCCGCAGCGGAGGCCGCGGAGAGCGGCGAAGACGTTATCTTGCTCGAGAAGGGGCCGAGCCTGGGTGGACGAGTCTCTGCACTGCACCGCTATTTTCCCAAGCTGTGCAGTCCCGCATGCGGGCTGGAGATCAATTATCAACGCCTGCGTGCCAATCGCCGAATTCGCGTCATGACGATGTGCGAGGTCACCCACGTGGCCGGAAGCCGTGGTGCGTTCTCGGTCCTCGTAAGGCGCCATCCGCGCTATGTCAATGAGAAGTGCACGGCCTGCGGCGACTGTGCCCGGGTATGCGAAACGACGGTGGCAAACGCGTTTAATCACGGGTTAGATCGTGTCAAGGCGGCACGTTTGCCCCATGAGCACGCGTTTCCCATGCGCTACATGGTCTCGCCCGAAGCCATCGCAGCCGGCGAAGGGTCCAAGCTGCGCGAGGTGTGCCGCTACGGGGCAATCGAACCCGATGAGCGCGAGCAGACTTTCGAGCTAAGCGCCGGCGCCGTTGTCTGGACCACGGGCTGGCAGCCGTACGATGCGCGGCGCATTGATGTGTACCGCTACGGCCACAGCCCCGACATCATCACGAATGTGCAGATGGAGCGGCTCGCCGCCACCGATGGTCCGACCAAGGGGCGCATCGTGCGGCCCTCGAACGGTCAGCCAGCGATGAAAGTGGCGCTTGTGCAATGCGCCGGATCGCGCGACATCAACCACCTGCCCTATTGCTCGCGGATCTGCTGCCTGGCATCGCTCAAGCACGCCGCCTACGTGCGCGAACAGTATGCGGAAGCGCAGGTCGACATCTATTACATCGACCTGCGTGCACATGACAAGCTTGAGGCGTTTTACGAGAAGCTGCGCGCGGATCCGCAAGTGCGCTTCATCAAATCCAAGCCGGCACAAATTCGCTTTGCCGAGGATGGACGTCCGGTGCTGCATGGCGAGCGCACCGTCCATCGCGAGATCTACGCTGAGCCCTATGACTTGGTTGTGCTGGCCACGGGAATGCAGCCCGTTGTGCCGCTGGGATGGCATAGCGGCTGGGGAATCGAGCAAGACGAATACGGATTTTTGGTGGCTACGGACGAACCCGATGGTTTGTGCCCGGCCGGCGTCGCAAGTGCGCCGCTGGACGTATCGATGTCGGTTCAGTCGGCCACCGCCGCCGCCCTAAAGGCGGTGCGCGCGGTGCGGGGAACCTGAGCAAGGGGCGAGGGCAATGACGGTGGCGCAGAACAACAGCGGCCTGTACCTGTGCGAGGGGTGCGGGATCGGTGAGGCGGTCGATACAGAAGCGCTCGAGAAGCTCGCCCGTTCCGAGTTCAAGCTCACCCACTGCGTACGGCACGCGGCACTGTGTTCCGAGGAGGCCGTGGCGTCGATCCGGAGCGATCTGGCCGCTGGAACGGTCAATCGCGTGGCAGTCGCGGCATGCTCGCCACGCATGATGACCGATCGCTTCCAGTTTGACGGCATTCCACTGGTGCGTGCAAATCTGCGCGAGCACGTCGCCTGGTCGCAACCGACTCGCATCGAGGATACCCAGATGCTGGCGAGCGATCAGCTGCGCATGGGCCTTGCACAGCTTTCAAAAACGGCGCTGCCGCAACCCGCAGCCCTAACCGATGCCGCCCGTACGCTGCTCGTTGTCGGGGGCGGCGTAAGCGGCATGACGGCGGCACTCGAAGCGGCAAAGTGCGGCTACCCCGTTATCCTCGTCGAGCGCAGTGAACAGCTCGGAGGATGGGCCGCGAAGTGGTCGCAACGCATGCCCCACCTGCCGCCCTACCGCGATCCGCGCCCCAATGACATTGACAAGCTCATCGGCGCCGTGCGCGCCGAGGCGCGGATCAAAGTTCTTACACAAGCACACGTGTGCCGCACAAGTGGCGCGCCGGGTCGCTTCGAGGTGCTCATCGCGCAAGCAGGCACCGAAACGACCGAGCGCATCGGCGCAATCGTCATTGCAACCGGCTGGCGCCCGTACGACGCCTCGCAGCTCACCGAGCTCGGTTATGGCGGCGCAGACGTGGTGACGGCAATTGAGTTCGAGGCGATGCTTCGAGGCGGCGCTCCCACGCGCCCGTCCAATGGCGCTCCGGTGCGCTCGGTCGCTTTTTTGCAATGCGCCGGCAGCCGAAGCGCCCAACACCTACCCTATTGTTCGTCGGTTTGTTGCGGCGTCTCGATCAAGCAGGCATTGCAGCTCGTCACATCAAACCCCCAGAGCAGCGTGTACATCGTCTACGAGGAATTGCGCACGCCGGGCACCGCCGAAGAGTTCTACCGTCAGGCGCAACGCAGCGGCGTGATTTTCCTCAAGGGGCGCGTGCAGGGTGTCGACGCAACGACCATGACGGTTCGCTACCTCGACGATCTGTTGGCAGATGAGGTACCGCTGGCCGGCTTGGACCTCATCGTTTTGGCCACCGGCATGGTTCCGAACTCGACCGATCTTCAAGCCGCCAGCGTCGAGCCGGAAAAAAGCGCCGAACAACTCAAAGACGACATCAATCCGCTTGCGGCAATTCGTGTTGCCGGCTATCGCGTCGAGGCGCAAGCCAAAGTGGTGCAGTGGCGCAAGAGTGCGCAGACCAACGGCGGACCGATTTTGAACTTGCAATACCGCCAAGGGCCACACATTCCGATTTTGGCCGACGGGTTTGCCGACAGTCATTACCTGTGCTTTCCCTACGAGACGCGCCGTACCGGAATCTATACCTGTGGGCCAGTGCGCCGACCGATGAACATGGCCGAAAGCGCCGAAGACGCAACGGGCGCGGTACTCAAGGCCATCCAAGCGATCGAAAGTGCACGCGCTGGCGCGGCGGTTCATCCGCGGGTGGGCGACTTGTCCTTTCCAAAGATCGGTTATGACATCTGCACCAAGTGCCGGCGCTGCACAGTGGAGTGCCCCTTTGGCGCCATCGACGAGGAAGCTGACGGGCGTCCGCTCGTCAACACCTCACGCTGTCGGCGATGCGGCACCTGCATGGGCGCGTGTCCCGTGCGCACCATCACATTTGACAACTACAACCCACAGATGGTCGCTGCGATGATCCAGGCCAACGAGATACCGGACGAGTTTGCGGAGAAACCCCGCATTCTGATCCTGGCCTGCGAAAACGACGCCTACCCGGCGATCGACATGGCGGCATTTCACCGCTCGCAGTGGAGCACCTTCGTGCGCATCATTGCCGTGCGCTGCCTCGGATCGGTGACGATGCTGTGGATTTCGACTGCGCTGGAGAAAGGCTACGACGGCATCTTGCTACTAGGTTGCAAGTCCGGTGACGAGTATCAATGCCATTTTGTCAAGGGCTCGGGCCTTGCCCGCGAGCGTATGGCAAAAGTTGGCGAGACGCTCAAAAGCATGATGCTGGAGTCCGAGCGTATTGCCCTCGAAGAGGTTTCCATTTCTGACAGCCATCGAGTGCCCCAGGTGATCAATAGCTTTTCCGAACTGATCGGTGCACTCGATCCGAACCCAATGAAGGGCTTTTGAAATGAACGCCCTGCCTGAAGCATCGGCTACGCGCTACGACCTGGGATTTGCGCACTGGGTCCGCGACAACATTCAGGGCGGCGAGCTCTTGTCGCTGTGCATGCAATGTGGCGTGTGCTCCGGCTCCTGTCCGATTGGCGTGCAGATGGACTATGGTCCT
>Ga0187769_10002427_pt1 | contig 10902 bp, 10 predicted proteins | sample 0116_SJ02_MP02_1_FD_133140 | JGI IMG/M metagenome (GOLD analysis project Ga0187769, IMG submission 133140) | Tropical peat soil microbial communities from peatlands in Department of Meta, Colombia - 0116_SJ02_MP02_10_MG | ecosystem: Environmental > Terrestrial > Soil > Wetlands > Peat | place... | reverse complement strand
GGCTCGATAGGCTTGGGTCTCCTCTCGCGGCCAGGGAAGGTCGTAATCTGTCTTCCCGACAATCGCCTCTGGGGAATCAAACCCAGCCGCCTTGGCGAAGACGGCATTACATCCGAGGTACGCGCCTTCACGATCTTTCCAGAAGATAGATTGCGGCACGGAATCCAGGATGTGCGTCAGCATCGTACGGCTCAGGCGGAGCGCTTCTTCCGCCCGCTTGCGCTTACTGATATCGATTGCCGCGCCCAGAAGGCAGGGCTTGTCATCAATGAAGATCCGCGCGCCTGACAGATAACAGTGGACCCGGGTTCCATCCTTGGCGAGAAGACAGACCTCTGTCTCAGCAGCGCCTTTCTCGAACACCTGCTGCATGATCCGCCCCACCAGGTTTCGGTCTTCCTCGGCGACCGTATCCAGGGCTGTTAACTCCTGGACGGCTGCAGCGGAATACCCCAGCGTCTTCTCTAATTGATTGTTCCATCGCACGAACCTACCATTGGCATCGAAGACGCAAACGATGGCCGATAGCCCGTGAATCACGGCTTCCGCAAGGGCTCGCTCCTCCCGGATCTTGCCCGCCGCCATCTGTTCCCGGCGCAGCATTGCCAGGCTCTCTTCCTGCGCCCGTCTCCTTCCGGCAATTTCTGTCTGTAACTCCTTTGTGCGCTCCTCGACGATGCTCTCCTGCACCGAGAAGAGGTGGTACATAGCGGCACTGAGACCGACAAAGGTGCAGCCGTAAGAGAGCAGCCTCACAACATGAGAGGCGATGTACATCGCGTCGAAGAGCCTGTCGGAGGTGGCCATGAACACGGCTTGCCCAGCAAACAGGATGATTGAGAGTACCAGCCAGTGCTCGAATGGATCGCTCTTCCAGCGCCCCTTCCGCAGATATCCGCCTACTGCCAGAATGGAAAAGAAGGTCGGCAAGAATTCCTGGGGCCGGTGAAACAGTGGCAGGGACCGGTAACCCAGAGGTAAAGGAACAAAGGCTACAAGGTAGAAGCATGCCAGTGTCCAGAGGGCCGAGAGCAGGTAGACACTGGTTTCCGCAACCTTGCCTGCGTCGCCGCGGCTGGCTTCCCTCCTGCAGAATGCCCAACTCAGCCAGAGGAGCACAGACAAGAAGAGACGCGATGCGAATCCGCTCCACGGAATGAGGGAAAGAGGTGGGGATGAAAAGTAATGCTTGAATGCCTCAGCCGAGACGAAAGCGTGATAGCCGTCCAGAAGCCCCGTTCCGATAAATCCCGTGCCGATGAAAAGAAATGTATTGTCTTTTTTAGTGTAAAAGCGGACGAGCGCGAGGATGCCCACGACCAAGGCCAGAAGGGTGGCTGCGAGTTCCATCAGGGTGTGGAGTTGCGCGCTCCCGTGCCAGGTGGACTGCCTCAACAATAGATGAGCTACGAACAGCAGTGCACAAGTCGCACCGTACGTGATCCCATGTCCTGATGCTCTATCCTCTTCAGCCAAGCTACTATTCACGGAGAGATGCCTTCACACTTCTGCACGCACCACGCTTCCTTATGGTTATCGGCAGTCGTAACTGCTTGGTTCATGCCTAAGGCAAGCTCATGCCTTTGGATTCCCGATTCGGTAAGGCGACCTATCTTGGAACGGTTTTGCCAAGAAGCACGCAAACGATAGGGCGCGGTTGCTGCCGTCTGCAGAGCGGCGAAGCTAGGTTGCGGAGAATTGATACGCAACGATTGGCTGCAGTTCCGGGTTCCGGTTCTCAATTCCTGGTCTGGAGAATTAAAACACCGGCACCAGATTGTGCTTCTTTTGGTACATCTTACGGTCAACGGTACGCAGCACGTCCGCGACATCGCTGCCGGTAACGTAAGGCGCTGCCGCCCAGGCAAACGAGAGCTCATAATGCTTACCGCTGCTCGCATTCCAGTGCTCCACGGCACGCAGCAGGCGGCGCAAGGGGGGCTGCGCTTCTTCCTCATCCGTATCGGGCATGAGGACCAGAAATTCGTCGCCACCCTGGCGGAAGATCATATCGCCGCCACGAAATGTGGCCTTCAGCATTTTGGCAAATTCCCGGAGCAGCAGGTTCCCTTCCACCGCTCCAAGCTTGGAATTGATTTCCCGAAAACCGTCGAGATCCATGGTCATGAACGTAAGATGGCTTCCCAGACGATTCGCACGGGCCGCCTCTCGCGGAATCAACTCATTCAGAGCACGACGATTGAGCAGTTCGGTCAGAGGGTCGATCAACGACAGGCTCTCCAGCCGCTCGTTGAGAACCAGTTCGCTGATCAGATTACGGCGAGTGTGATTCAAGCTGATCTTCTGCCCGACAAGATAAATGTTAAACAGCAGAACCAGTGAAATTAAACCGAAGAACAACTGCGGCAAGTAAGCCGAATCGATGTGGATGGCGTGCTGCGCCCAAACGATATTGGGAAAAATCAAAGCCAGCATGCCAGCCGCAAGCACCAGCATCACTAGCACCCCGATCGACCACAGTTGCAGATCGCGCCCCGAAAGTTGCTGAATCTCGCGCTGAATCTGCTCGGCGCGTTCGAGCATAGAGGGCGCCGCAGCGTGCTCTTCTTCAATCGGAAACAATTTTCCCGTATGCAACATCTCTCCCCCGAAAACTCGCGTCAGTTTGCGACACTGGTACATAGGAATTCTCCAACGGGAGTGCGCTCAGGTGCGAGGCTGAACTTGGGATCGAGATTACGTCGGTAATTCTACGGGCGTGAGATTCAGGCGTAGGTGACGTTTACCAGCACGTTCTGGCCGCCTTCTTTGCGCATAGTGATCTGGACTTTCTGACCTACGGGAAGCGCATTGCGCATGTCGCCACTCAGCACTAGCATCTGGGGCGAGGGGCTGTTGTCAGACAAGGTCACAAGGGATTTATTGGGCTCTCCGACATTGGCTTCGAAGAAGACCACTTCCTTCACTTTTCCGCTCCTGACCAGGCCACCCGGAGAAGTTGATTTGGCGGGGTTTGTCGTCGAGCTGCTGCCAAACCGCCGCTTGCGCAGCTCGAACAAGGCGGTTGCGCCAAGGATGCCCGACATGGTGAGCAAAATCAGCGACATAAAGAGCGCGTCCACTGTGGGTTGGGGGAATAGGGAGCCATAGACGGCGATCCACCCGATACCCAGTAAAGGAATTACCGCCAATATCAGCAATAAAGCCAGGACCATAGAATTGTTCTCGGTCGGCCCCGAAGCGGCCAATCTCGGCAACCAGATTAGCAGAAGATCGCAGGGTTTTGCAGGTGGCATCCAGGCTCAGGCACAACGGTCACGCCAGTCGCCGATTTCCTTGAGTCCCTCGAGCCGGGTCTGTTCGAACAAGCGAACCCGGTGCCGGGGGTGTTCAAATTCATGGATATCGGCCCAAACTTCGGCGCGCCAGGGTTCGTCGTGAACAGCCATTTCTCCGCAGGTGGCACAGCGGGTGTGAAATTTTCGGTTCTCCCGCACGCGATCTTCGGGCTTAAGCTGGGCGAGGCGCTGTTGGGAGCCAGTTAACTCAATGAAAATGCAACGCACTTCCTCTATTTCATCGTTGGCATCAATCAGATGTTCGTAGCGCAAGAGATAACCAAAACCGAGCTTTCGGGCCTCGGCTTCCGCCTCGGCGCGGGTATGAAAGGGGCCGTATTCAGCGCGCAGTTGCTCGACCGAATCACAGGCCATCCAGAAGGTTTCTTTGCTTGCCATTCCGCCTCGGACTTCTCAACAGACACCGGAGCGCTACCCCGCTCTGGAAAGCAATTGAAGTACCGACTAGGTTGCAGGCAAAAGCTTACCTGTCGGTCTGTTCACCCATCGCAGGGCTCGCCATCGTGCAAGCTTTTGCAGTGTTTTCCCCTGGCGGTGATCTGCTCTAAGCAAACGCCGACGTAAGATCGTTTTGGCGACCGAAAGCTTTGCAGTAGAATCACCTGTCGAATACCCAGCCTCAGATATCTGGGCGCATTTATGGGTAAACGCTGCGAGCCCCGAAAAGACATCAGGGTGCCTGTCCGAATCTTTGGTACGGACAGTGCCGGGCGAATCTTCAACGAGAAGGTCTTCACGGTCAATGTCAGCCGGCACGGGGTTGAACTCAGCGGGGTGCAAGCCCAGCCCAACATTGACGAGATCATCGGGTTGACCTACGGAACAATTAAGAGTCACTTTCGGGTGAAATGGGTGGGGCAGCCCGGAACGCCGAGACTTGGCCATATGGGACTGCTTAATCTGTCTCCCGAAAAAACTCTCTGGGACTTCCCCCTGGCTGGGCCGAGTGTGGATGGAGCTGCAGGCACCGCTCATGATCGCCGGGCGCATCCACGCGTCAAATGCGCGAACTCAGTTGAGGTCTACCCCAACAACGAAACCACCCCAATTCGGGCACGAACCGGCGACATGAGTCTCGGCGGATGCTTCATCGAGATGTCCAACCCTCTTCCAAAGGGGACCGAGATGCGACTGGCAGTTTGGGTGAAAGAAACCAAGCTGTGGGCCAAAGGGAAAGTGATCACCAGCACCCCCGGATACGGGATCGGGGTGCAATTCACTGAGATGGCGGAGCAAGAGAAAGCGCAGCTGAAGCGATTTCTTGATAGCCTGATTCGAATTCCAACTTAGGCCGAGTCAATTGGGACGGTACAGTCCGCTGGAAGGCATCGTGACCACACCCCCTGCCGCATGCCCACACTGCTCGTCGGACCGGCGGTTCAAACACCGCTCCAGTGCGGCCGACAGATACAGATGCTGGACCGGCTTTACCAGGTAAGCTTGCGCACCCAGTAGAATGGCCTCACGAACAAGGTCCGGATCATCTTGTGCGGAGCACATAATCACCTTCAGGCCTGGGTAAGCAGCACGCAAGCGTTGCAAGGTCTGTAAACCATCCATGCCGGGCATCTGCATATCGAGGAGCACCACCCCGGGAGCACAACCGTCGCGCAAGCGCTGCAGGCCTTCTTCGCCATTGTCTGCAACCTCAACGCGGTAGTGATCCAGTTCCAACACGAAGCGGAAGTACCGCTGTACTTCGGGAGAGTCTTCGATGACCAGAACCGTAGCTTTGGGTTGGTTGGTCTCAGCGCCTAACATGTTCGTGCCAGCATATCGGTCTCGCTGGCCGCTCCAGTCGAAGGCTTGAAGATCGCCAGCCTGTCCTATCGAGCGGGACCATAGTTAAGTCTGTCGGAAGTGCCACGCGAGACGGAGATTCCCACCAGGGACACCGTCAGCCCTGGGAACTTCCGGCTGTGTAACTCAGATAGAGCACCGGGTCAACCGCTTTCGTTCAACCGTAGGTTCTGATTTTTCTGTCAGATGCCCGCTCTCCACAGACGCAAGCACACAAAAATGTGCAATGTGTATAGCTCGGTGAATTAGAACTGGTCGCCAACGAGGCAGGGCGCGATCTCCGCGCAGTTGAACCTGCGACAACTGGCTCGGTCCCAAAGTTGCGCTTGTGAAAAAGTAGGAAGAAATTAGGATCGGCCCAGTTTCCGGAAGTATGCTACAGCCAAAGGTCGGCACCGACGCACACGCTTGGCGACCTACCCGGCCTGCGGCAAAGCTGGCAATGTCGCGCCAGATGCCGCCTGCTGCCAACCAAGCGGTTTCTTCCATTCCGCGCCGCCGTGGCTGGCCACGTAGAGGGCAAGCTCCAGCCGGCTCCAGACCCCGAGTTTATCGAATATGTTACGCAGGTAGTTCTTCACGACCTGCTCGGTGGTGCCGACCATACTGGCGATTTCGCGATTCGTTAGGCCTTCCCATACCAACGTCGCCACCTGTATTTCCTTTGCCGTTAGCCGATCACATGGCTGCATAGTTCTCCCTGCCCTTTCTGGTACATCGCAGTTGCGAGTTTCACGCGCTTGCGTCCTTGTGTAATTCCTGCCCGCAAGAATAACGTCCGTAGATGCTGCTTCACGGTGCGCGGGCTGATATGTAGCTGTTCCGCGATTTCTTTGTTGCTGCATCCTTGAACCAGCAAGTTCAGGACGTCTTCATCGCGGCGGGTAATTTTGATGTCGTCAAGAGCTATCATGGCTGTTCCCTGTAGCATTTTGCTTTGAGGTCGCGCTTCCTGGGGAAGCGCACACCCCCAAAGCTATGCAACTGCTTCGCCAAACTTTCGCTGTGCGCTCGGATGGCTAAGCACCTTTGAATCCGGGATATTGCCCAATCTATACGTCACATGCCAGGCCCCGAAGAGCCAGATATGGGAGAAGCTGGTTCCAGAACGGGCACAAAGGAGAACCGGCAGACTTTCCTGGCTGACAGTCACCAAGTGCGATAAAAAAGTGTCCCAGCAGTGGGGTTCGCTGCTTTGTTCCAGACACTTCCAACAGCATTCAGGACGCGTTAAGGTGTAAGTATCTACGCTGTAGGTCGGTATGCGTGTACTGATTATCGAAGACGAGCCCCGCTTGGCGGAAAACATCGGTCGGAGTTTACGTGAAAGTGCAGGTTATGCGGTCGACATTGCCCCTGATGGTCAGGAAGGACTCTTTATGGCGGAGTCCAATGAGTACGATGCTATCTTGCTTGATCTGATGCTGCCAGAGATGGACGGCATGCAGCTTCTCAGCCGTATACGCAAAGCAGGCCAGCGGACGCCGGTCCTGGTGGTAACGGCACGCGATGACAAGGAGTCCGTCGTCTCCTTGCTCAACGCGGGCGCCGATGACTACCTGACCAAACCGTTTGATCTGGGAGAGTTACTGGCCCGCACGAAAGCGCTGATCCGGCGCGGCAAGGGACTGCCTTCCCCGGTTTTGTCTATCGCAGACCTCGAATTGAATACGGTCAGCCGCAGCGTGCAGCGCGGCGGGCGGCCGGTTGTGCTAACTGCCATGGAATATCGAGTGTTGGAATACCTGTTGCACCGGCCTCGGGCGGTGGTTTCCAAAACAGAGTTGCTTGAGCATCTTTATGACTACAACTGGGAAAAGTTCAGCAATGTAATCGAGGTTTACATCTCGGGGTTGCGGCGCAAACTCGATAATGGTTCTTCGAAGCAGTTGATTCATACTATTCGTGGGCAGGGTTATATTTTGCAGGAATGAGCATGGGACAGACTTCCATTCGAAGGCGGCTAATTGCCATCGTGGTGCTCTCGCAGACACTGTTGGCTGCAGGTCTTTTGCTCACCGGCATCTATTACACGGAATGGCGACTGCTCTCTACTCTGGATGCGGCCATGCAAGCGCGGGCGATGAGCCTCGCGGCCCTGGTGCGCTATACCGAAGATGCCAGTGGCGACGTTTACTTCGACGACAGTTTGCTTCCGCCATCGATCGACCCATCACATCCCGACCTGTTCGCAGTGTGGACGGAAAAATCCGGGCTGCTGGTCCACTCTCGCAACTGGCCCAAGGACCTGGATATCTCGCCAGCGGGAAAAGATCATTGGCGGTTTAAATGGGCGCATGTTCATTACCGCGGATTGAGAGTTTTTCACGTGCCGGTGCTTGACCGGGAAGAGGGCGCCAGCTTTCATCCTCAGACATTGAGCGTCATCTATGCCGCCCCGCTGATCCAACTGGATCAACAGGTAAACGCCGCGGGGGTGTCGATCGCTGCATGGAGCGCATTGTTGCTTGCTGTTACCGTTCTGCTGGCGCTGTGGGGAATTCGCCGCGGTCTGCTGCCGTTACAGCAACTCGCCGACCGGGCGGCTCTGGTTTCAAGCCAGGACTGGGAGCTGCACGCCCCCAAAGAGGCTGAGCGAACCGCCGAGTTGCGTCCCCTGCTCCAATCCATGACCAACATGTTGGCGCGTCTGGAGCGCTCGTTCGTACAACAAAAAGAATTCCTGGGAAATGCAGCCCATGAATTGAAAACGCCGCTGGCTGTGGTGAAGTCCACACTGCAATCCCTGTTACAGCGGCCGCGGTCCGCGGAAGAATATCAGAAAGGCCTTGAACATTCTTTAGAGGACTTGCAGCGTCTGGAACAGCTTTTGCAATGGATGCTGCGGCTGGCCCGCGCAGAGCAGTGGGCGCACGGGGCGTTGCGCCGCGACCTGCAGGTCATCGACGTGACCGCCACATGCGAGGAAGCAGTGGAACGCGCCCGCCACCTGGCCGCCGAGCGCGGCATGACCATCCGCCTAGCCAAGAATGGCCAAGTCCCTCTGCGAGCCGACCCCGAGGATTTGCAGCTGGTGTGGTCCAACCTGTTGGAGAATGCAGTGCGCTACAGCCCGGAGGGTGGAACGGTAGATATGAATGTCGCAACCGCGAACGGCGGCCCGGCCCGAGTCACAGTCGAGGACCATGGGCCTGGGATTCCAGCGGACGAGCTGCCTCACATCTTCGACCGCTTCTATCGGGCGGACCCATCGCGCAATCGTGCCACCGGAGGTTTTGGTTTGGGACTGGCCATCGCCAAAGCGCTGGTTGAAGCCTATGGCGGGAAGATTACCGCCCAGAGCACGCTGGGCCAAGGAACGCGCATGACGGTGGAACTGCCGACAAACTGAATGTCTCTGGACAGCGCCAGATATGCCATGCTGGGCTAATACCAAGATTTCCGCTCTTGAGCTCTTTAGACTGCCTGCAATGAATAGGTGCGTCTTCTGTGATTAGGGAGTTAATTAGTTTCTTGCGGCGGAGGCGTCTGTTTTACTTGCTGCCGCTCGTCCATCTATGTCTCTGCATTCTGGTGCGCGCAAACCTGATATCGCCATATGTAAGCATGTTATTGATAGTAGCTGACATGCCGGTCTCGTATGTGCTGGTTCCACTGGCGTGGCGTCACGATAGTTTTCTTTTCTGGTTCGGTACGTTTGGGACTCTCTGGTGGTGTTTCTTGGCTTATTCGGCGCAACGTACGAGGCCTGATCATGGCGCCCGCGGAGGTGGGGGTAGTGGCGCATAGCGAACTTGATGTGCGGGCGCGGCACTACAAGCCTGGCTAGGACGGGTTCATCCGCGAGGACCCGATTGGGTTCGTCGGCGGACGTGTCAATCTACACTCTTACGTAAACGGCGATCCCGTAAGCTACAATGCTCCGCCATGCCCGGCTACTACACTAGTAGACTTGCTGCGGAACGTCTCCGCGCTTGCTATGATCTCGCTCCTCCTCGCATCAAAGCGTACCTTCGGGCGGAAATCGACTTCGTCCTGGCAAGAACGAGGCAGACTATGTTCGCCTTGGAATTGGGTTGTGGCTATGGACGGGTTCTTGAGCAGCTTCTTCCCAGAGTACGCATGGCGTTCGGAATCGACACGTCGCTGCCCAGCTTGCGGATGGCATTGGAATATCTGGAACGCAAACCATCAGCACGCCTTGCCTGCATGGATTCCGTTCGAATGGGTTTTCGCGATTGCGTCTTTGATTTGACCATCTGCGTCCAGAATGGCATTTGTGCTTTCGCCGTTGATCAGCTGCGCCTCTTCCGAGAGGCGATGCGGGTGACCCGATCAGGCGGACTTGTGATGTTTTCGAGCTACGCTCCTCAGTTCTGGGAACATCGACTGGAATGGTTTGAGCTTCAGTCCGCGCACCACCTAATTGGCGAGATTGATTACCAAGCTACAGGCAACGGAATGATTGTCTGCAAGGATGGTTTTCGAGCAACGACTGCGGATAAGGCGACTTTTGAGAAGCTTGCTTTCAGTCTAAGAGTTACACCCCGCATTACGGAGGTAGACGGCTCCAGTCTGTTTTGCGAGTTTGTTGTTCCCTGAACGCCACCCCAGAGCGATGTCACGAGCGCGAAGCCTCCCCGTTGGACGACTCGATTCAGCTTTCCTTAATCTTGATTCCCGCAGGATTTGCGAGGGTGAGGCCTATGGACAGTTTCCGGATTGACGTGCGCAGTTGGTTGGCTACCACCTCGGTGTTGTGCGCGTTGGCATCGGCTGGCTTGGCTCAGACCATGCCAAATCAAGTCACGGCAGACAGCAGCCCGCAAAGCGCCAGCACCGCGCCGCTCACTTTGACCTTGCAGGACGCTCTGGAGCGAGCTAGGAAAAACAATCCCGAATACCGCGCTGCCGTAAACGAATTCGGTCTGGCCAAAGAAGACAAGTTGCAAAGCCGGGCAGCATTGTTACCCAGCGTGAGCTACATCAATTCGTTCATTTACACGGAGGGTAACGGAACACCTTCCGCACGATTCATCGCCAACAATGGCGTGCATGAATACATCAGCCAAGGGAACGTACATCAGGAGTTCTCTCTGGCCCATGTTGCAGATTATCGACGAGCTTTGGCAGCGGAAGCCGTAGCTCGGGCCCGCTCCGAAATCGCGGCTCGCGGATTGGTGCTCACGGTCGTTCAGACATATTACGGATTTGTTGTGGCGCAAAGAAAATATGCGACGGCACAGCGGGCGGAAACAGAAGCCGAGCGGTTCTTCAACATCAGTCAGAAACTCGAGCACGGCGGCGAAGTCGCCCACTCGGACGTGATCAAGGCCCAGATTCAATTCCAGGAACAGCAGCGCAGCCTGCATGAAGCTGAACTGGAGATGAACCGCAGCCGCTTGGAATTAGCCGTGCTTGTGTTCTCCGATTTCAACGAGAATTTTGCGGTTGTGGACGATCTGCAGGTACCCGAGCCACTCCCCACATTTCCGGAAGTTCAAGCCGCAGCAGCCAACAAAAACCCCGACCTACGTGCGGCGCTGGCGGCGATGCAGGCGGCAAATCAAGAGGTCGCCGTCGCATGGAATGGTTTTCTGCCGTCGCTTAGCATCGACTACTTTTATGGAATCGATGCAAACCATTTCGCGACCGAGGGCCTGAATGAAGTTCATAATCTCGGCTACATGGCAACTGCAACATTGCAGTTTCCGATCTGGAACTGGGGCGCAAACCGCAGCAAGCTCAAGCAAGCAGATCTCCGTCGGCAGCAGGCACGCGTGGAGTTGAGCTTCACCCGACGGCAGCTGTTGGCCAAAGT
>Ga0187769_10002426_pt1 | contig 10904 bp, 8 predicted proteins | sample 0116_SJ02_MP02_1_FD_133140 | JGI IMG/M metagenome (GOLD analysis project Ga0187769, IMG submission 133140) | Tropical peat soil microbial communities from peatlands in Department of Meta, Colombia - 0116_SJ02_MP02_10_MG | ecosystem: Environmental > Terrestrial > Soil > Wetlands > Peat | place... | reverse complement strand
CGCCGAGCGGGCGCCCCTTCTACTGCCTGCTGGCGGGCGGCAGCGTCAAGTTCCTGCAGATCCCCGAGATCGCCAGCCTGCTGCAGGGCGACTGGTGCAACCCCGCCTCGCCGATCGGCGCCTTCGCGCACCACGGCACCACCCGCGCGAAGTTCACGCAGGCGATCACCGACAGCGGCCAGTACGGCGCCTACTCGATCACGCTCGCCGGCGTCAACAGCCTGGTGATCGAAGGCCCCGCCTACCGCCAGGGCGTGCCGCTGGCGAGCGTCGCCCAGCGCCGCACGGCCGTGCTCGGCTGGGTGGTGGGCACGTTCAACATCCCCACCCTGCTGAGCTCCGCGCTCGGCGGCGCGAGCGGCCTGACCGTCACGCTCTATCACGCCAACCCCACCCTCGGCGTCGAATTCATCGGCAGCCTCGGCCGCGGCGCGGGCGCGCACGCGTTCACGCACGCAACGACGCTGCCGGTGGACGGATCGTGGATCGTGCGGGTGAGCGGCGCCGCGGCCACCGCCGGGCCGTCCGCGGGCACGCAGGCGCTGGTGGTGCTGGGAGGCGGCCTGCTCGCGACCCTGCTGCTGGCAGCGCTCCTGCTGGTGCTGACACGCTCGCGCCAGCGCGCGCTGGCGATGGTCGAGGAGAAGACCGGCCAGCTGCGCCACCAGGCGCTGCACGACGGGCTCACCGGCCTGCCCAACCGCGTGCTCGCGCTCGACCGCGCCGAGCAGATGCTCGCCCGCGCCCGCCGCCAGAACCGGCCGGTGGCGGCGCTGTACGTGGACATCGACGGCTTCAAGGACGTCAACGACAGCTTCGGCCACGCCGCCGGCGACGAGCTCCTGCGGATCGTCGCCGCGCGGCTTGAAAGCGTGGTGCGCAAGGGCGACACCGCCGCGCGCCTGGGCGGCGACGAGTTCGTCGTGCTCGTCGAGGGCTCCACGCTGGACGCCGGCCCCGAGCTCGTCGCCGAGCGCCTGCTGGAGGCGCTGTGCCGCCCCTACGACATGAGCAGCGAGATCGGTCGCGAGCTGACGCTGTCGGCCAGCATCGGCATCGCCTTCGGCCTGCGCGGCAGCGCCGATGAGCTGCTGCGCGACGCCGACATCGCGCTGTACACCGCCAAGGCGGCCGGGCGCAACCGCTACGTGCTGTTCCACTCCGAGATGCAGAGCGCCCTGCAAGACCGCCTGACCATCCAGATGGACCTGGCCGAGGCGCTCGAGCGCGGCGAGCTGTTCCTGCTGTACAGGCCCACCTTCGATCTGCAGTCCGGTAGCGTCGCCGGCGTGGAGGCGCTCGTTCGCTGGCGCCATCCCACCCGCGGCACGCTCGCCCCCCGCGAGTTCCTGCCGATCGCCGAGGCCAGCGGACTGATCGTGCCGATCGGCCGCTGGGTGCTCCACGAGGCCTGCCGCCAGGCCGCGGCGTGGCACGCGCAGGGACTGCCCGTGGGCATCTCCGTGAACGTCTCCGCGCGCCAGCTCGTTTCCGAGGAGCTGCGCGAGGACGTGCGCGCGGCGCTCCACGACAGCGGTCTGCAGGCCGGGGCGCTGACGCTGGAGGTCAGCGAGACGGCGCTGCTGGGCGACACGCGCGGCCCGGCGGCCGCTCTGCGCTCGCTGCGCGAGCTGGGCGTGCGCATCGCCGTCGACGACTTCGGCACGCGCTACCACTGGCTCAGCTCCGTGCACGAGCTCCCCGCGGACGCCGTCAAGGTCGACCGCGCACTGATCGACCGCATCGACGCCTCCGGGTGCTCGGCCGCGTTGCTCGAGCCGCTCGTGCAGCTCGGCCGCACGCTCGACATCCAGACGCTCGCCGAGGGAGTCGAGAGCGACGCGAAGCTCGAGCATGACCAGCGCCAGTACTTCGACCACGGTCACGGTTTCCTGTTCTCGCGCCCGCTCGAGGCCGACGCGGTCGAGGCGTTCCTGCGCGCGAGCGCAGTCCGAGTCGAGCGCTCGCAGCCGCAGCCGGCGGGCGGCTAGCTCCCGGCCGCACGGCAGCCGACGCTCAGGCGAGGCCGCTGGCGCCGGTTTGCCCTGGCCGGGTGCCGGCGGCACGGCCGGGACGGGCGAACGCGAACGCCGCCAGCACGCCGCCGATCCCACCGAACAGGTGCGCCTGCCAGGAGATGCCGGGGTGCGGCACCAGGTCGGAGACGAGCGCGCCACCGAACAGCACGGCCACGACCACGCCCAGCAGCACCTCGCCGGCGTGCCGGTTGAACAGGCCACGGCTGATCAGGTAGGCGGCGTAGCCGAAGATCACGCCGCTGGCCCCCACGGTGTCGCTGTGAGACGGCGCGATCAGCCACACGCCGAGACCGCTGATGACCGCCACCAGCAGGGTCACTTCCAGCAGCCGCCGCGCCCCGGCCATCGCCACGGCGAAGCCGAGGATGACAAAGGGGATGGTGTTGCCGACGATGTGCGCGAGGCTCGCGTGCAGGAACGGCGCGAACAGGATGCCGTCCAGGTGTGGGACGCTGCGCGGCACGATCCCGTCCTGATCGAGCCTGTAGCTGTCGAGCAGGTTGACGAGCTCGACCGTCCACATGATCGCCACCAGCACCGCCAGCGCCCGCAGCCCGTCGAGCTGGGAGGCGTAGCGTCGGCGCAGGCGCTCGCGTGCGTTCACAGCTTGAGGATCGCAGCTTCGGCGCCGGCTCAGAGTGGCTGCGAGGCGCGGGCGCGGAAGGGCGCGAAGTCGGGCGCGCGTTTCTCGTTGAACGCACGGATGCCCTCCTGCGCCTCGGCCGAGCCCACGAACTCGTGCAGGCCCGTGAACGCCAGCGCCGCATGGCCGGCCATCTGCTCGCTGTCGAGGTTGAAGGACTGCTTGAGGAAGCGCAGCGCCGTGGGCGAGAGCGCGAGGATCTCATCGGCGTAGCGGCGCACCTCCGCGTGCAGTTCCGCGGCGGGGACCACGCGGTTGACCAGCCCCCAGCGCTCGGCCTCCTGCGCGTCGTACTGGCGGCACAGGAACCAGATCTCACGCGCGCGCTTCTCCCCCACCACGCGCGCCAGATAGCCGGTGCCGAAGCCCGCGTCGAAGGAGCCCACGCGCGGTCCCGCCTGCCCGAAGCGGGCGTGCTCGGCGGCGATCGACAGATCGCAGATGACGTGCAGCACGTGCCCGCCGCCGATGGCCAGCCCGTTGACGGCAGCGATCACCGGCTTGGGAATCTCCCGGATCACCCGGTGCAGGCTCTCGATCTCAAACAGCCCGCTCTCGGAGGGGCCGTAGTCGCCGCTCTGCTGGCGCTGCTTCTGGTCGCCGCCGACACAGAAGGCGCGCTCGCCGGCTCCCGTCAGTGCCACCACGCCGACGTCCGCCGCCACCCACGCGCGCTTGAAGCAGCCGATCAGCTCCTCGACTGTGTGCGCGGTGAAGGCGTTCAGGCGCTCGGGGCGATCGATCGTGATCCACGCCAGCCCCTCCTCCTGTTCGTAGCGGACGTCTGTCAGCTCCTGCATGTGCGCGCTCCTTGTCGAGTGGTACGAGGGCCCTCCGACGATCGGACCGATCCGCTCAGACGGTCGGGCGGGCGACCGGATCGATGGGGTCAGGCGGGTTATACACCGGCGTCAGCCGCTTTCAGCTAAGATAGTTGCGTGAGCAACGATCAGCGCGTAGCCCGGCAGCACGAGCTGTCGCGAGGGCTCGTGCTGCTGATGGCGATCGCCTGCGGCGCGGCCGTGGCGAACATCTACTACGCGCAGCCGCTGCTCAGCACGATCGCACACCGCTTCGCGGTCTCCGACGGCACCGCCGGGCTGCTGGTGACGGCCTCGCAGGTGGGCTACGCGGCGGGTCTGGTGCTGCTCGTGCCGATGGGCGACCTGCTCGAGCGCCGGCGGCTGATCACGCGCATCATGCTGGTGACCGCAGTTGCGCTGGCCGGCACCGCCGCCAGCCCCAACCTCACGGTGCTGGCCGGCGCGCTGGCGGTTGTCGGCGTGACCTCGGTGGTGGCGCAGATCCTGGTGCCGCTGGCGAGCACGCTGGCAGCCGAGCACGAGCGCGGGCGCGTGGTCGGCCACGTGATGAGCGGCCTGCTCGTGGGCATCCTGGTGGCGCGCACCGCCAGCGGCTTGCTCGCCGAGGCCGGCGGGTGGCGGCTGGTGTTCGCGGTGTCGGCGGCGTTGATGCTGGCGTTGTCCGCGGTGCTGCGCGCGGCGCTGCCCGAGGTCCCGCCGAGCACCACCATGCCCTACCCCCGCCTGCTGCGGTCGGTCGCGCACCTCGTCGCCCAGCAGCCGACGCTGCGTATGCGCATGTTCTACGGCGCCCTCGGCATGGGCCAGTTCAGCGTGCTGTGGACGACCATCGCGTTCCTGCTCGCCGGTCCCCCCTACCGCTACGGGGACGCCACCATCGGCCTGTTCGGCCTCGTCGGCCTGGCCGGCGCGTTGGCGGCGCAGGCGGCCGGACGCCTGGCCGACCGCGGGCGCCACCACCGCTCGACCGGCCTGTTCTTCGCCACCATGGCGCTCTCCTGGGCGCTGATCGCCGTGGGCGCACACTCGCTGGGCGCACTGATCCTCGGCATTGCCCTGCTCGACCTCGGCATCCAGGGGGCGCAGATCACCAACCAGAGCGTCATCTACGCGCTCGTGCCCTCCGCCCGCAGCCGCCTGACGACGGCGTACATGACCTCGCTGTTCGCCTGCGCGGCGATCTCCTCGGCGCTGGCGTCCGCCATCTACGACGCTGACGGCTGGGGCGCGGTGTCGGCGCTCGGCGCGGCCCTGGCGGTGACGGGCGTGCTGGCGTGGACGGCACAGCAGCTCGCCCGGCGCAGGCGCGCGCTAACGGAGCAGCCGGTCGAGCCCGCGGTTCAGCAGCTCATTTTCTAGCGCCGAGCGCGGCTGCGAGCTTGCGCAGCCGCGCGGTGCGCGAGCTCGCCACTCGCCGCACGGCGCCGGCCGGGTTGCCACAACTGGTTGGACCAGCTGCTAAGCTGCCGGGCCATGCCCTTGCGCGCGGTGGAGAAGCGCTCGCTTCCGGACAAGGTCTTCGAGCAGCTGACCGCGGAGATCGTCAGCGGTCGCTACGCACCGGGAGCGACGATCCCCTCCGAGCGCGAGCTCAGCGAGACGCTGGCGGTCAACCGTCACGTCGTGCGCGAGGCGGTCAAGCGCCTGGAACAGGTGGGGCTGGTGAGGGTCGTGCAGGGCGGGCGCACGACGGTGCTCGACTTCCGCCAGACCGCCGGCCTGGACCTGCTGGCGCTGGTCGCCGAGCACGCCGACGCCGTCGAGGAGCTGCTGCCGCTGCTGGCGGCGGCGCTCGAGATGCGAGCGGGGATCGGCGCGGACGTCGCGCGCCTGTGCGCCACGCGCGCCGGCGGCGAGCTGGGCGGTGAGCTGCTTGAGATCTCCGAGCGGCTGGCTGCGGTGGCGGAGGGCAGCGAGCTGCTGGCGCTCGACCAGCACTTCTGGCAGCGGATACTGGACGGGGCGGGCAACCTCGCCTACCAGCTGGCTTTCAACAGCCTCATCCGCGCGGTGCACGCGCTGCGTGATCTCAGCCTGCCGTGGCTGGAAGATGAGCTCAAGCGGGGCGAGCACCGCAGGCCGATCGCGGCGGCGATCGCAGCGGGGGACGCCGAGTCCGCGGCCGCCGCGACGCGCGCGGCGCTGACAGTCCCCCCAGGACATCCCCTGCTCGTCGCGACGGCGAAGGCCAGCCGATGAGCTCGGAGCGGATCCCCGCCGCCTACCACAGCGCGCTCACCTCAAAGCGCGCGGATCTGACCACGCTCGGCGCCTGCTGGCGCGAGTTCATGACGCGCTTCTCGCCGCGCGCTGTGCTGGTCGCGAGCGCGCTCGCGCTCGCCGCTCGCATCTACGTCGGCCAGTGGTCCTGGCGTGATCTGCTGGCGCCGGCGGCGCTGCTGGCGGCGCAGCCGTTCGTGGAGTGGGTGATCCACAAATACCTGCTGCACCTGCCCCCCATGCAGCTGTTCGGGCGCCGCGTCGAGCTGTACGGGTCGATCCAGCACCGCACCCACCATCTCGCGCCCTCCGACCTGAACCGCGTGCTGCTGAAGCCGATCGAGGTCGTGAGCTTCGTCGTGCAGATCGCGATCGTGATGGCGCTGCTGACGCTCGCCGTCGCCGGACCGCTCGGCTGGCCGGTCGTGCCGCTGGCGCTGACCGGCATCACCTTCGCCTATCTCGGCCTGTTGCGCTACGAGTGGTCACATTTCCTCATCCACACTCCCTACGTGCCGAAGACACGTTGGTACCGCACGATCTGGCGCAACCACCGCCTGCATCACTTCAAGCACGAGGGCTACTGGATGGGCGTGAGCTCCAACCTCGGCGACCGCCTGCTTGGTACTAACCCTGACCAGCGCACCGTGCCGAAGTCGGCCACAGCGCGGACGTTGGGGGTCGAGAGGGAGTAAAGCTCGACGCGCCTACGCGGCGCGCAGCTCGCCCTCTGGGGGCGATGCGGCGCCGGCCGTGGGGATGGTCAGGCGCACGACGGTCCCCTCGGCGCACGACTCGATCGCGACGGTGCCGCCGACCAGCGCGGCGCGCTCGCGCAGACCCGTCAGGCCGAAGCCGCTGGCGGGACGCTGCAGATCGAAGCCGACGCCGTCGTCGGCGACTTCCACCTCGATGCGCTCGTCGTCGACGCGGATCGCGACGGTGGCGCTGTGCGCGTGCGCGTGCTTGACGACGTTGGTCAGCGTCTCCTGCACCACGCGGTAGACGATCGTCTCCACCTCGGAGTCCAGCGTGGGCTGCTGCTCGGCGAGGACGCACCTAACCCGCAGGGCGTTGCTGCGCTGGTGGTGTTCGGCGAGTGCCCCGATCGCCGCGTACAGGCCGAGATGGTCGAGCGCGGGCGGGCGCAGGTCGGTGATGATGGCCCGCAGGTTGGCGATCTCCCGCTCGATGTGCGCGACCGCCTCATCGCCGGCCCGGCGCCAGCCCTCGAGATCCGCCTGCCGGCCTGCCGTCGTGAGTAGCACGCGCAGCCCGGCGAGCGCCTGCAGCGTCTCGTCGTGCAGCTCGCGCGCCCAGCGGCGCCGCTCGTTCTCGGTGGCGAGGGCAACGCGTTTCATGGTCTCCACATGCGCGTTCTCGAGCTCTTCGTAGAACCGCACGTTCTCCATGGCCACCGCCGTGGAGTCCGCCAGCGCCTGTAGCAGCGCCAGCTCGCGCGCGGTCGGCTCGTGGCGGCTGGCCCAGTAGTTGCCGATCGCGCCGATCGGGTCCAGCTGCCTGATCGGCACCATCACGAGGCTTTTGACGAAGGTCGGCCGGTAGGCCTCGTGCGGGATGCGCTCGTCCTGGTAGATGTCGGGGATGATGGCCGGACGGCGATTGAGCATGGCCCAGCCGCTGATGCATATCTCCAGCGGGAAGCGCTGGCCTTTCCACAGCGGCGAGATGGCATCCTCGTCGGCGTAGTAGCAGTGCTCGCCGTCGCGCAGCACGAACGTCGCCCCGTCCGCCCCGGTCAGGCGCCGCGCTGCGGTGCGCACGATCTCCTGAACCTCCTGAACGGACCGGGCCAGCGACAGGCGCTGGATCACGCCTGGCAGCAGTTCGCGCTCTTCCCCCTGGGTCTCAAGCGTGGCGAGCACCGGCTCCGCCTGTGAGTCAGTGTCGGTCGACTGGACGCGCTGCATCCCGTCGCGTGGAGATCTGAGGGAAGCCTCTACCAAGGGGAGGAGTGACGATCCGCGCCACCGTCGAATCTGGCCATTGCCAACGATAGCGCGCGATCATGCCGGCGTGGGGCTGGCGCTGACGGCGCCGGGCGGGGCGGCCCGGCGCTGCGGTGTGGGCGCCAGCCAGGGCCAGGATCGCCTACCGTGGCGATGTGAACGCGCAGCGCTGGGACGAGACCGGTGGCTAAGCCGATCGTCTGCGTCATCGGAGCGGGCACCGCCGCGCTTGAGGGCCTGCTGTGCGCGCGCGAGACGTTCGGCGCCGCTGCACAGCTGCGGCTGGTCGCCCCCGACGACGAGTTCCGCTACCGGCCGATGAGCCGCGACTCGCTGTTCCGGCCCGCGCGCGAGCAGGCGCTGGCGATCGCCGAGCTGGTCGCGCAGGCGGACGCGGCGTGGACGACCGACCGGGCGGACTTCATCGACGACTCCGCCGGGACGGTGGTCACGCGCGACGGCGAAACGGTCGACTACGACTTCCTGCTGCTCGCGCCGGGGGCGCGGCCGGCGCGAACGTTGCGCCACGGATTCGTGTGGCAGCGCGGCGGCGATCCCGGGTTCCTCGACCGCATCATCCGCGAGCTCGCCGCCGGTGAGACCCGCAGCGTCGCCGTAGCCGTGCCGCGCGGCGCACGCTGGCCGCTGCCGGCATACGAGCTCGCCCTGGTGCTGGCGTGGACAAGCGCGGGCAGCGACGCGCGCATCGTGCTGCTCACCGCCGAGGAGCAGCCGCTCGGCGCGCTCGGCGCGCAGGCGAGCGAGGCGGTCACCCGCCAGCTCGAGGACGCGGGCGTGGAGACGATCGCCGGCGTCGAGGTCGTGGACCAGCCAGAGCACGACGGACAGCCGCAGGACGCCGCCGGCGTGATCCTGCTGCCCGAGCAGCTGTCGGGGCGGCCCGACCCGCTGATCGCCAAGCCGAGCGACCCGGCCAGGGTGCGGCTCGCCGACGGCTCGCAGGCCGAGTTCGATCGCCTGATCTCCCTGCCGACTGTCATCGGCCCGATCATCGCCGGGGTGCCCACCGACGCCGCCGGCTTCATCGAGATCGACGCGGACCTGCGCGTGTGCGGCAGCGAGCGGATCTGGGCCGCCGGCGGCTGCGTGGCCGCAGCGCTCGAGCACAGCGCGCTCTCAGCGCGCCAGGCGGACGCCGCGATCGCGGCGATCGCGACCTCACACGACGGCACGCGCGAGGGCGAGCCCGCCCCGACGGGCCCGCTGCAGCCGACGGGCGTGCTGGAGCTGACGGGTGTCCTGCTGACAGGGCAGCGCGAGCGCTGGCTCGCCGAGAACCCGCCGGGCACCCAGGAGCCCTCGACGCGCTGCCTGTGGTGGCCGCCCGGGCGGGCGGTGGGACGGATGCTGGCCGAGCGCATCGCCGCGTGGAACCCCGCCATCGACTCGGCCCTGCCGGACCTGCCCGACGGCGTGGTGATCCGCGCGCCGGTCGTCCTCGGCTGTAGCGGCCGCCACACCCCGGCTACGAGCACACCGGTGAGCGCCGACGTGCGCGCCGCGCGGCTGCGCGACATCGAAAACCGCCAGCTGCTGGCGATCCGCCGGCGCGAGCTTGCCGCCGAGGCGGAGCTGCGCTCGCTCAGCGCCGGGCTGCAGACGCTCGCGACCCGCCAACAGCAGACCGTCCGCGAGCTCCAGCAACACGGCTACCTGCGCGACCGCGCGGTACCGGAAAGCTCGGGCTGAGTGTCGTCGCTGTCGGCGTCCCAGAAGCGCACGCTGCTGGTGATGGCGCTTGTCGTCGTCGCTCTGCACGTCATCGGCTTCCTCACGCTCATCGCGTTGATCGCTCCCAGGCACTACGAGCTCGGAGCCGGTGGGGCGTTCACGCTCGGGATCGGGGGGACCGCATATACGCTCGGGCTGCGTCACGCGTTTGACGCCGATCACATCGCCGCGATCGACAACACCACCAGGAAGCTGATCAGCGAGGGCAGGCGCCCGCTGAGCGTCGGCTTCTGGTTCTCGCTCGGGCACTCGACGATCGTTTTCGCCCTGGCGCTGCTGATCTCGCTCGGCGTGCGTGCGCTCGACGAGCCGGTCAGGAACGACCACTCGACCCTGCATCAGGTGACCGACTGGGTCGGCACGCTCGTGTCCGGCTCGTTCCTGTATGTGATCGCGGCGATCAACGTCGTGATCCTGGTGGGGATCCTGCGGGTGTTCGGCGCGCTGCGCAGCGGGCGCTACGACGAGGCGCAGCTCGAGGAGCAGCTGCGCAGGCGAGGCTTCATGAACCGGCTGTTGGGCAAGCTCACGCGGACGGTCACCAAGCCGTCGCAGATGTACCCGATCGGCGTTCTGTTCGGCCTCGGCTTCGACACGGCGACGGAGGTCGCGCTGCTGGTGCTCGCGGGGGGCGCAGCGGGGGCGGGGCTGCCGTGGTACGCGATCCTGTGCCTGCCGATCCTGTTCGCAGCGGGAATGTCGCTGATGGATTCGATCGACGGGTCGCTCATGCACTTCGCCTACGGCTGGGCACTGACAACACCGGTGCGCAAGGTCTTCTACAACATCACCGTCACGGGTCTGTCGGTGGCTGTCGCCGTGGTGATCGGCACGATCGAGCTCGGCGGGCTGATCGCCTCACAGCTCAACCTCTCCGGCTCCTTCTGGAACTCGTTCGAGAACATCGACATCAACTTCCTCGGCTTCGTGATCGTGGGGATGTTCATCGCGACATGGGCGCTCGCGCTCTCGGTGTGGCACTTTGGGCGAATCGAGCAGCGTTGGGCGATGCGGGACCCGCGCGGCACTGGACAGCCTTGACGCGGAGTGAGGCGAAGGCTCGATCTCGCCCAGGGCAGCAGCTAATCCCGGTGCTTGTCGCGAGGCGCTCGCAGGGCGGTGACCACGGCGGCTGTGTAGGACATCGTGAAGCTGCCTCCCACCGCATCGATCGCAGCTCCGATGCACGCCAACAGCTCATCCAGCGTGGCCGGGGGAAACTGGCTGTGGCCGCTGAAGGTAGGCACCCGGTCCAGCCACTCCTCGCGGGTGTATGAGTGCTCCCACTCGAAGCGCCACTGCTCAGGCTCGTCGAACGCGCCCGCCTCCCGTATCCCGTCTGCCGCGCTGGTGAAATACGCGGAGTACCCATCCAAGCCGGGCAACACTCCGTTGGCGAAGGGCGAGTCGGGCAGCGCCCGGCGATAGGCCTGCGAGAGCGCCTCCGAGACCTCGG
>Ga0187769_10002425_pt1 | contig 10906 bp, 5 predicted proteins | sample 0116_SJ02_MP02_1_FD_133140 | JGI IMG/M metagenome (GOLD analysis project Ga0187769, IMG submission 133140) | Tropical peat soil microbial communities from peatlands in Department of Meta, Colombia - 0116_SJ02_MP02_10_MG | ecosystem: Environmental > Terrestrial > Soil > Wetlands > Peat | place... | reverse complement strand
CAGAATCAACACACAGTAGAAAACTGTCAGTAATACACGCGCCTGAAAGTTGCCGATCTTGTGCGCGATCTTTTTCCAGCCTTCCCAGGCACGCTTCAGAATGTCCAACATCGCAGCTCCTAGAACAACGTGTAGAGGGATGGTGCAACCGCAGGGCTCTACGCCAGAACTAATGCTCTGGGCAGAAAAAGCGCTACGATCATGGCTACCAGCAACCCCCGTTTATTGTCATCTGTTTCCTTCGAAAAGCACTCAGGCAAAAATCAGGAGAGGTGGGGCCGAACTAATGAGGTTCTCCCCCGTCCAAATCGACGGTGAACGTACTTTATCAAGTTCCCTGGGGGCTGTGGGAGAGGCAAAAAGTCCATGGTCCGATGCCTCTAAAGCCTGAAATGGGGTAACCATGCGCCCCGGGGCTGAGCATGATACGGGATGGCGGCCACTCGGCGGTTATGCTGCCCCAGGCCACACTAGAGCCTTTAGACTCTAGGAACTAAGGCTACTTGTAGACACCGAATAGGCAGCCGTATTATTCCGACCAGTGCGGGTTCGCCGCTTAAATCCCCCATTATCAGTCAAAGGGAATTTTCCAGGAACGATGCGCATGAACCTTCATCGCATGCTCGTTCACATAAAGGTGTAATGAAGTTCTTCAGGCAGGACGGTTACTTTGTATCAACTTAGGAGTTGTATTTGCTGGTGCTCGTGGCGCATCCTGTTAGGCCATGATCGCTGAACCAGCAGTGCTGAAATCTACTTCACTCCATGTGCAAGTTTATCGAGCGGAAGAGGTTTCAGGTATTGAGAAAGTTACTTAGGGTCACCGAATGTGACTCAGGCGGCGAAGCTGTGATTAGGGGCAGTTCAAGCAACGGATATCAGGAGAAGTCAGGAATGAAAAGTTGGCAAAAGCAAACGATCACCTTAAGCATCATTTTGGCTCTGGCTTGCTTGAGTGGTCTGGCACAAGACGAACGAAAAGAAGCAGCCATCACCGATACAAGCGTCAGTACGACTCCGAAGGTGGACGCTTCACAATCAAGCCCGGCTCTCCAGGCGCGCCATCCACGTTACCGACTCGAGGCTGGCGATACCTTCGATATTACATTTGAGCTCAGCCCGGAATTTAACCAGAGCGCAATCGCGGTCCAGCCCGACGGTTTCGTGACCCTGCGTGGCGTCGGCGATCTGCACGTGGCCGGCGAAACGGTGCCGGAACTGATTGAGGCCCTGCGCAACGCGTACGGTCGAATTCTCCACGATCCCATCATCAGCGTGACCTTGAAAGAGTTCGACAAGCCCTTCTTTATTGCGGATGGCCAGCTGGGAAAACCCGGCAAGTATGACCTGCGCGGGGAAGTCACGTTGACCGAGGCCATTGCCATTGCGGGCGGTTTCACGGATGCCTCCAAGCACTCTCAGGTATTGTTGTTCCGCCGAGTGAACGAAGAATGGACTTCCGCCCAGATTTTCAATGTTAAGGCGATGCATGCTAAAGGAAACCTGAAGGAAGACCCAGTCTTGCATCCTGGCGATATGCTGTTCGTGCCCAAGAACAAGTTTTCCAAGATCCGATCGTTCATTCCGAATGCGTCGGTTGGTACCTTTGTAAATCCTACGGCATTTTAAGGAAAAGAGGCCTGCGATGAACGATTACGATATCAATGTGCATACTGAAGAAGGAAATTCCGGGTTCGGTTTGAAGGATTTCCTCGCGGTTGCGTTCCGCCACAAGCGGCTAGCAGGGCTCTGCTTCCTTGGAGTTCTGGCGGGCTCCATTCTGACAGCCGTGTTGCAACCAGCCGAATATCGCGCCAGCACCAAATTCCTGGTCAGTAAGGAACGCGTCGATCCGGCTGTGAGCTCAGAACAGAATTCTCCGGTTGTCGTCAACAGCGAAGTAAGCGAAGAGCAATTGAACTCCGAAATCGAGCTGCTGCGCAGTCCGGACATTATCCGCGACGTAGTGATCAAGTGCGGACTCGATAAGCACCCCACTCTATGGGATCGGGTTTTTCCTTCCTCGAATCCGGAGAGGCGAATCGCGGTCGCATCGGCTCGTTTACAAAAAGATCTTAAAGTCGAACTGGTGAAGAAAAGCAACATCATTGGCGTGACTTATACCTCGCCCGATCCACAAATAGCGGCGCAGGTGCTAAGCGCGTTGGCAGATGCCTACACTCAGAAACACGTCGCGGTACATAGTCCGCCAGGACAGTTTGAATTTTTCGCGCAAGAGACTGAACGCTACAAGAAGAACCTGAGCGACGCTGAGGGTCAGCTCAAAGAGCTTTCTGAACAACAGGATGGTGTAGCTCCTGGTTACGAGAGGGATATCACCCTGCAAAAGTTGAGCGAATTTCACTCCACCTTGCAACAGACCCGAGCCGACATCGCCGTCACCGAGGAACGCATCAAGACCCTTGAGCAACAGGCGGGAACGACACCGGAGCGGTTGACCACTTCCAAGAAGCAAACGGATGATGCCACGGTTCTCGAACCACTGAAGAGTACCTTGATGTCTCTGGAACTCAAACGCACCGAGCTGCTCACCAAGTTTCAGCCAGACTATCCGTTGGTAAAGGAAGTTGACAAGGAGATTGCCGATACGAAGACTGCCATCGGAGCGGAGGAAGCCCGCCCCATTAACGAAGAAACCACCGACCGCAACCCGACTTATGCCTGGATCAATGAAGAACTGGCCAAAGCTAAGGCGGATTACAGTGCGTTGCAAGCAAAAGCGGCGGCAACTCAGGCGATCGTGGGGAGATATGAAGAAAAGGCGCGCGATCTGGCACAAAAAGGTCTGATCGAACAGGACCTGCTGCGCACGGTAAAGGCCGACGAGGAGACCTATCTCCTGTTCCTGCGCAAGCGCGAACAAGCGCGCATGAGCGAAGCCCTGAATCGGACGCGGATTCTCAACGTTGCCGTGGCCGAGCGGCCTGTTGTGCCGAGCTTGCCTTCCAGTTCCCCGTGGTTGACGCTCTTCGCGGGTACGCTCCTCGCCGGGCTGGTCTCAATCGGGACTGTCTGGACCAAGGAGCGGCTCGATCCTTCTTTCCGAACGCCGACCGAGGTTGCGGCTGACCTGAAGATTCCGGTGTTGGCTGCAATACCCTACCGGATGAACGGCTTCAATGGAAATGGCAGGAATGGCCATGGGATTGGCGGCTCGAACCATGGCGAGGGCTCTGCATCGGATTCTGCTGCTCACATGGTTCCCCCCGACAGCGGACAGGGGCCACAGTAACAGCTGATGACTAAATTCTGGCGGCCACAAATTGTGCGTCCCGCTGGAAGGGATTCCGTTCGGACTTTGGGAGAAAGGGTCTTATGAGTAAGAATTTCGAGCTCTTGCGTGAGGAAGGAAGGGCTCAGGAACTGTTTAGTCTGCAGACGGGCGAGACTGCTGCCGTTTCACCTGCACCGGTGGTCCCGCTTGTAGGTACACCTGCGCTGGAAGTGGATGGAATGGCGCGCACCGAAGTGATGAAATTGGTGCAGCGCTTATTCTTCTCCTCACAGTCTCGAGGACCGCATCAAGTATGTTTCGTTGGCACAGACCCAGGGGATGGATGCAGTTGGATTTGTGCACACGCGGCGGAGATTTTGGCTTCACAAGTGCCGGGATCGGTTTGTGCCCTTGACTGCGATTTACAAGCTCCAAGTTTGCATCGCGAGTTCCGGGTGGAGAACCATTACGGCCTGTCCGACGCTTTGATCGGAGACGGGAGTATTCGTCAGTATGCGCGTCAGTTGTCGCGTCCGAACCTGTGGCTCCTGAGTTCAGGATCGCAGGGCGCGGATGCATTTTCGCCCTCGAATGTGGAGCGCATGCACCAGCGGATTTCCGAGCTGCGAGCGGAGTTCGATTACATTCTGGTTGATTCCCCGCCTCTCAGCGTGGGCAATCAGGGGGCTATACTGGGAGCCTGGTCCGACGGTGTCGCCCTGGTTCTGAAAGCAAACTCCTCCCGTCGCGAACAAGCGCGCCACGTTCTGCAGGAGTTCCAGGCAGCCAATGTCCCGGTCCTCGGGGCGGTCTTGAATCAGAGAACGTTCCCCATCCCCGATAAGATTTACAGCTGGTTGTAAAGCACCGGACACTTCCCTCCCCCGGCAATTGCATAGATTGAGTTGTTCCTCGTCGTAGGGCCTCACATGTCAACATTTCGACGCAGAATTCTTCTAGATGCGCTAAAGATATTCGATCTGGCGATAATGGTGTTCGCCTTCACCCTGGCCGCCGTGCTGGCGCTGGGCCACTCTCGAACCCTGTCGATCACCGACTTCTTCTCCATGCGGATCAAGGTAGAAAACTTTTTGATCTTCCTTGGCCTGCTTTTCTTTTGGCAGAACTTGTTCTCCATCTTTGGCCTGTACCACTCGCATCGCTTTTCCAGCCGTTCGGCCGAGGCCTTGGATATAGTGAAGGCAACCTCCCTTGGAACCCTGCTTCTTGGCGGGGCGGCGTTGCTGTTTCATATCCGAATGGCAACCCTTTCGTGTCTGGTGCTGTTTCTTGTCATCAGCACGGGGATGCTGGTTTGCAGCCGCCTGGTGCTGAGAGTAGTGCTGACAAGAACGCGATTGCACGGGCGGAACCTTCGCAATGTATTAATCGTCGGGACCAATCGTCGGGCGGTTGCTTTTGCCAGGAAACTTGAGTCCACTCCGGAGCTGGGCTACCGCGTGCTCGGATTTGCCGATCGGGATTGGCCAGCCATCGGCGAGTTCCATGAAAGTTCTTACCCGTTCGCTTGTGAATTGGACGATCTGCCGGAGTTTCTGCGCAAAAACGTCGTGGACGAAGTTGTGATTGCCTTACCCATTCGCTCATTTCACGATGATGCGGCGCGCGTTGCCGCCCTTTGTGAAGAGCAAGGCATCCTCGTGCGTGTGCTGTCGAACATCTTCAATCTAAAGCTGGCGCGCTCGCGGGCGGAGGAAGTGCACGGCGATTCGATGATCACGCACTACACCGGAGCCGTCGACGGCTGGCCGGTGGTCGTGAAACGAGTTTTGGACTTCATCATCGCCTTCGCTGCCCTGATGGTGCTGTCTCCGCTTCTGCTCCTGGTCGCCGCGTTAATCAAGCTGACATCTCCCGGCCCCATCTTTTTCTTGCAGAACCGCATTGGGCACAACAAAAGAAGGTTCGCCATTTGCAAGTTTCGAACCATGGTAGTTGCGGCGGAAGAGAAGCTGAAGCAGTTGGAGCACCTGAATGAAGTCAGCGGTCCCGTTTTCAAAATCAAGAATGATCCCCGCATTACGCCGCTCGGCAGATTTCTGCGCAAGACCAGCATCGATGAGTTGCCCCAGCTGTTCAATGTGCTGAAAGGCGACATGAGCCTGGTGGGGCCACGGCCGCTTCCACTCCGCGACTACGAAGGCTTCAGTGAAGACTGGCATCGCCGCCGTTTCAGTGTGCGACCCGGAATCACCTGTCTGTGGCAGGTAAATGGCAGGAATGCGATCGCTTTCGACCGATGGATGGAGCTCGACATGCAGTACATCGACAAGTGGTCACTCTGGCTCGACCTGAAAATCCTGGCTAAGACCATCCCCGCCGTTCTCAGAGGCTCGGGCGCGTAGGCGCTCAACCATCTCCCGTCCCCAGCAGCTTGAGTTTCACTTCCATTTTCAATTGGCAAACAAAACACAAAGTTTGACTTTGCCCACCCTTGCCACCGATATTTTCACGGTGAGCGCTGCACAGGATCAGCCTCGTGGAGCGGTGACTTCAGCAGAGAAAGTGCTGCACTGTGAACTGGTCAGCGACTTTCGGCGTTTGCAGGAGCTTTCGCCGGAATGGCAACGTCTCTGGCAAAGTGATCCGCAAGCCCAGATCTTTCAGGCTCCGGAATGGGCCATGGCCTGGTGGCGCTCCTTCGGGCACCGCTACACGCTTTGCTCGCTGGTCATGTTTGCTTCGGATGAAGTCGTCGGCATTGTTCCCCTGGTAAAAAAGAATGGTGCCATCCAGTTTCTGGGCACCCCGGAAGCCGACTATGCTGATATCGTTTGCAGCGAGGAATGGGCCAGTCGTGTGCTCACCACAGCGTTTCAAACCTTGCTGGAGTCGGCGGGATGGAGCGAGTGTTGTCTGCACCACCTCTCGAAAGATTCGCGCGTGATGCGCCACTATCGTGACCTGCCTCGGCCCTTGCTGCCAACCGTCAGTTGCATGACGACCGACCCTTATCAGATTTTTCTTCCCAATCAAGGCGAAGCAGGGTTCGATTCAGTCCTGCAAAAGCACCACACCAAACGAATCAGGAATAAGTTGCAAAAAGCCGGCCAGGTGCGGTTCCGGCACCTGGAAACGCCGCAAGACGCGGAAACGCAAATCGTCAATTTCTTTGATCAACATGTGCGCCGCTTCGCAGGGACTGGAAGGCAGAGCACATATGCTGCTGCGGAGGCTCGTCAGTTTTTGAGGGCATTGGTGGAGGAACTGGGACTGCGGCATCGGCTTCGCTTCGGCGTCCTTGAACTGGATAATCGGCCCTTGGCATGGCATTTCGGATTCGAAGTAAATGGCAAGTTCCTGCTCTATCAGCACACATTCGATGTGGACGCGGCAGGCTATACGCCCGGAGAGGTGCTCTTATGGAACCTGCTGGCGTACAGCCGGGATCATGGCATCCGGGAGTTTGATTTTGGTAGCGGAGATGAACTGTACAAGAACCGCTTTTCCAACAGCTCGCGAGAGACATTTTCCTTATTCCTTGAACCTCATAGCTTCGCTGGACGGATCCGGAGTTTGGTGCGCGGCACGGAAAGTTACGTTCAACCTCTTCTGCGAAGTTTCAAAAGGAAATTAAAAAGTCGGGCGACCATGAGAGCCGTGCGATCGGTTCGCCGATGGAGGCGGGCCGCCTCAGCCGTGGTGAAAAGAAACAACTGACCCTCGCGCTTCCGCTTTTTTTTCCTTCAAGGTTTTCATGAGTGAACTGAAATTCGTCTCAAACCCTACGGACGTAGCAGCAGTTGCCGGTAGCTCCGGCAATGGCCACCAGCCTGGCGCGATTGTGCCCCGGCCTGATGGAACAGGCGATGAACGGCCCGGCAGCACGCCGCTTTCGTTCGCTCAGCAGCAGGTTTGGCTGCATGCGCTCCTGACGCCGGGACTTCCCATTTATAACCAGTCGCTGGTCCTTACCCACACCGGGCCTTTCAACCGCGACGCTCTCGATAAAAGCCTGCTTGAAATCGTTCGGCGACATGCGAGCTTGCGCACCACCTTTATTGAGCAAGACGGCATTCCTGCCCAGGTCGTTGCGAAACCAGCAACCGTCCATCTGGACGCGGCGGACCTGAGCACGCTGGCTTTGCCGGAGCGAGAAGAACAGGTTCGCAGGATCGCAGGGGAGGAACTCGGGAAGCCCTTCGATTTGGCCGCGGGCCCGCTTATGCGAACCCGCCTGTTGCGCCTGGCTGACCAGAGCCACATCTTAATCGTGACCCTGCACACCATCGTCGCGGACGAGCGTTCTCTAGATATTCTTGCGCATGAACTAAGCGCCTTGTACGAAACGTATTCCGCAGGGGCGACTTCTGATTTGTCTGAACTGCCGTTGCAATACGCGGATTTTGCAACGTGGCAGAGCCAGACATTCGACGATCACGCGGTCGAACAGCAGATTTCGTATTGGCGCACGCGACTGTCGGGTATGCCTACCGCTTTGGACCTACCCACCGATCGGCCCCGGCCTCGCGCGCAGACATTCCGTGGCGCAGGCAAATCGGTCCTTCTGCCGAACAGCCTCAAAGAAGCGCTGGAGCAGTTGAGCGAGGAGCAAAATGTGTCCTTGTTCGTGCTCCTCTTAGCCGCGTTTCAGACATTGCTTCTGAGATACACGCGCCAGGACGATATCGTCGTGGGAGCGGTTCTGCCGGGACGCGACGAAATCAACACTCGAGAATTAATCGGACTCTTCGCCAACGTGGCAGTCATGCGAACCGCCCTGACCGGCGATCCCAGTTTTCGAGAGTTGCTTGCACGCGTGAACGAAGTTTTCTCGAGCGCCTGCCAGCACCAACCGGTTCCATTCGACCGCCTGGTCAAAGAAGTCCAGCCCGACCGTGATCCCAGCCGCAATCCACTATTCCAGGCATTGTTCTCCCTGCAAGATCTAAATTCTGACCTGAAGTCTGGTTGGCAGATCGCGAATGTCGCGACGGACAGCGTCACTTCCAAAGTTGACTTAGAACTGGAGCTGCACACCCGGCCAGATGGTCTTGTGGCGCATTTCACCTACAGCACCGATCTCTTTGATGCCAGTACGATTGCGCGCATGAGCGGACATTTCCGCAAGCTGCTGGAGGGTATCGTCGCGAATCTGGAGCAGCGCATTTCCAGGTTTGATCTGCTGACCGAGCCGGAAAGACACCAGCTTCTGGTCGAGTGGAATGACACCAGCGTTGACTATCCCAGGGACATCCCCTTGCACAAGTTCATTGAAGATCAGGTGCAGCGGGCGCCGAACGCGATTGCTGTCGTCTATGAAAACGAACAAATCACCTATAGCCAGTTGAATAGTCGCGCCAACCAACTCGCGCACCGGTTAAGGAAGCTCGGGGTTGGGCCCGACGTTTTGGTTGCGGTTTGCGCCGAGCGCTCCGTAGAACTGGTGGTAGCCCTATTGGCTGCTATGAAAGCCGGTGGCGCCTATGTTCCATTGGATCCCGAGTATCCGCGGGAACGTTTGCAAACTATGCACCAGGATACTGGGTCTCCGGTTCTGCTTACTCAGGAACACCTCCAGGAGCGCGTAGCCGGGCTACCGGGACGCGTCATTTTGCTCGATCGCGATTGGGAAACCCTGCAACAGGAGAGCACGGACAATTTGCCGGTCAACGTCGGCGGGAAGAACCTGGCATACGCGATCTACACTTCGGGTTCCACAGGGAAACCCAAAGGCGTGCCCAACGTTCACGAAGGCATCGTAAACCGCCTCTTGTGGATGCAGGACATGTATCAGCTGACGCCGGCAGATCGCGTGCTGCAGAAAACGCCCTATAGCTTTGATGTTTCTGTGTGGGAGTTTTTCTGGCCGCTCATGATGGGATCCACGCTGGTTGTAGCTCGCCCCGGCGGCCATAAAGATCCCGCCTATCTGGCGAACCTGATCGCGGAACAGAAAATCACGACGCTTCACTTCGTGCCGTCGATGCTCAGCATTTTCCTGGAAGCGGACGGTCTTGAACGCTGCCGCAGCGTAAGGCAGGTATTCGCAAGTGGAGAAGCCCTGTCCTTCGAGTTGCAGCAGCGCTTTTTCGAGCGACTCGGAGCGCAGCTGCACAACCTCTATGGTCCAACCGAGGCTGCCGTCGACGTCACCTATTGGACCTGCCGCCCAGAGAGTCAGCAATCGATTGTTCCGATTGGCCGCCCCGTCGCGAATACCCAAATCTACATTCTGGACGCAAGCCTCCAGCCGGTTCCGATTGGAGTAGCCGGGGAACTGCACATCGGGGGGATTCAATTAGCCCGAGGATATCTCAATCGCCCCGATCTTACCGCTCAGAAATTCATTCCAAACCCGTTTGGAAAAGCTCCAACGGACCGGTTGTACAAGACCGGCGACTTGGCACGTTTCCTGCCCGATGGCAACATCGAGTATCTGGGCCGAATTGATCACCAGGTCAAACTGCGTGGCTTTCGCATCGAACTCGGCGAGATTGAAGCCGTACTTGGAGAATGTGCCGGTGTCCTGCAGGCGGTGGTAACCGTACGCGAGGACAAGCCGGGCGATAAACGTCTCGTCGCCTACCTGATTCCCGCTTCTGGGCAGGATTTGCCGGTCGACAGCATTCGAAATGAAGTGAAAGCCAAGCTCCCGGAGTACATGGTGCCGTCGCGATTCGTGATCCTCAATGAGGTTCCGATGACGACTAGCGGCAAAGTCGACCGCAAAGCTCTTCCCGCGCCGGACGCGGCAGGGCTCGCAAGCGACGAAAAGCTGGTTGCGCCACGCGATCCGATCGAGTCCCAGTTGGTCAACATCTGGGAAAGTATTCTCGGCGTTTCTCCCATTGGCATTAACCACAACTTCTTTGAGCTGGGCGGACATTCCCTGCTCGCGGTGAAACTCATGCGCCGCATTGAGCAGACTTTTGGAAAGAACCTGCCCCTCGCCACGCTTCTTCAGGCGCCCACGATTGACCAATTAGCGGCGATTCTTCGGCAGAAGGGTTGGACGCCACAGTGGTGCTGTCTGGTTCCCATTCAGACGGGTGGTTCGAAGCCAACGTTTTTCTGTGTTCATGGCGCCAACGGCGCGGTTGTGCGGTTTCATGATCTGGCGCGATACCTCGGGGCTGATCACAACTTTTACGGCCTGCAGGCGCACGGGCTGGACCCAACCAAGCCCTGTCACACGCGAACCGAAGAAATGGCGGCTCACTACATTGAGGAAATGCGTCGCGTTCAGCCGGACGGACCATATTTCCTTGGTGGCTATTCCTTCGGTGGCATGATCGCGTTCGAAATGGCTCAGCAGTTAAAAGCCCAAGGCCAGGATGGCACAGTGGTCCTGTTTGATACTCATTGCCCTCCTCCACAAATCTACGGAGTTCCTCAGCAGTCACAATCCTCCTCCGCCGCACTACTCAACCTCTTCCGCGTTCCAACGGGGGAGAAGCTGGCTTATTTGCGGCGCATAGCCACTGCCCCAAATCGAGCGATCAAGAGGTGGTTGCACGTAGCGAGACTGCCGGGCATTGTCAAGAAAGTCAGAGCGGCTTGTTTGCAGGCTGAGAAAGACTACAAACCGCAGCCCTATCCCGGCCGGGTGCTTTTATTTCGTTCAAGCCACAAGCCACTAGGACAGGTGACTGATCCTCGCGCGGGATGTAGCGCCTACGCCGCTCACGGATTGGAGATTTACGAGAT
>Ga0187769_10002423_pt1 | contig 10908 bp, 10 predicted proteins | sample 0116_SJ02_MP02_1_FD_133140 | JGI IMG/M metagenome (GOLD analysis project Ga0187769, IMG submission 133140) | Tropical peat soil microbial communities from peatlands in Department of Meta, Colombia - 0116_SJ02_MP02_10_MG | ecosystem: Environmental > Terrestrial > Soil > Wetlands > Peat | place... | reverse complement strand
GCCGTCCACGGTCAGGCCGTGGCGGGCCTGCAGACGGCGCACCGCGGCCTCCGTTTCCGGGCCGAATTCGCCGTCAACCGGCAGGTGCAACGCGGCCTGCAGCCACTGCACCGCGCTCGCCGGGCTCGCCGGCGGGATTTGGATCGGGTTGGGCGTGCCGCCGCTGCCGGGGGTCAGGCCGGTGTCGGCGGCGGCGCCGGCGCCCTGCTGCGCGGGGGCGGGCTGGGGCAGGGCGGAGGCCGGCGGCGTCAGCGTTTCCTCGCCCTGCACTCCTATCAGCGCCCACGTCTGCGGGCCGACGACGCCGTCGGCGCTGAGGCCGTGGCGGACCTGCAGGCGGCGCACGGCGGCCTCCGTTTCCGGTCCGAATTCGCCGTCCACCGTCAGGTGCAGAGCGGCCTGCAGCCGCTGCACGGCGGCGATCTGGCCGTCGCCCGCCGCTTCTTCGCTCGAGCCCTGGGCGGAGGCGGGCGGGTCGAGCGTTTCCCTGCCCTGCACTCCTATCAGTGCCCACGTCTGCGGGCCGACGACGCCGTCGGCGCTGAGGCCGTGGCGGGCCTGCAGGCGGCGCACCGCGGCCTGCGTTTCCGGTCCGAATTCGCCGTCCACCGGCACGTGCAGTGCGGCCTGCAGCTGCTCGACCGCTTCCACCGAGCTGGGTGGCGTGGCGGGTTCTTCGTTGCTCTTGGTCGCGGCGGAGGAGCCGCCCGAAGGGGCCGTTTCGCCGGCGGAGGAGCCGCCCGAGGGAGCCGTTTCGCCAGCGGAGGACGTGCCGCTGCTGTTCGCGACGTTCTCCACGGTGCCGGAGCTCGCGCCCTGCGCCACCGCCGGCACCGTCGTGCCGCCGTCGCCCTGCGCCGGCGAGCTCGCTTCGCCGGCGCCGGCGCCTGCGGCTTCTTCGTGCGGGGCGGCGCTGGCGGCGACGGGCTCGCCGACGTCCGCCGCGGCGGACGTGGCTTCACCGGGGATGGGGGCCTCCAAGGCGCTCATCATCGCCTGGCTGCTCACCGCGCTGCGCAGCGCGGCGCTCGTCTGCGGGCCGACCACGCCGTCCACCGCCAGGCTCCTGCCGGCCTGGAAGCTGCGCACCGCCGCTTCGGTTTCGGGGCCGAAGACGCCGTCCACCTTGATGCCCAGCGCCTTCTGCAGCAGCCGCACCTGCCTGCCTTCGTCGCCGGAGCTGAGGGTGATGACGTGTTCGCTGGTGGTCGCCGGTTCGGGACCCGCGCCGGCGGCCCGTGCGTGCCCGGAGCGGCCGCTGGCGAGGGCGACGGCGGGGCCGACGGTGAGCGCCGCGAGGGCGCCGAGGGAGACGCGCCTGGCGCGCGAGCTGGCGGGCACGAAGCGCAGCTCGCGCGCGCGCCGGCGCGCACGCGAGCGTCCCAGCGACAGGTGCCAGGGCTCCTCGTCGGCGAGGTCGCGCGGCTGGCGCATGCCGTTGCGGGCGTCGAGCAGCGCCGCCAGCGCGGAGCTCGGCTGGACGCTGTAGCGGGTGCGAGCGCGCTGCGCGCGGGCACGGCGGGCGAGCGAGCGCTCAAGCGAGGAGCTCCACAGCTCCACAACGGCAAGATCACGCGGGGATCCCTGCATCCGAGGCGTCCTTTCTGAATTTGCATGGCGCCTACGGGGTTAGCTGACGGGCTCGCGTAAGCTTCTACGCTACGCCACAGTTGTGGCGATTCGCCCCAGCAGCCTCACGGCTGCAGTGGGTCCCCCGCTCCCCTGCCCCCGGAAGGGCAGCAGACTCGGCACGAACGGCGGGCAAGCTAACACATCTCGCTGCAATTTGCGTCGCAGGGGGAGGTCTGCAAGCTTCGTTGCCGACGGCGAGGGTCATCGCGGGCCGCGCCGGAGCTCGGCGTGGGCGCGAGCGACGGTGCTAACTTCGCTGGCTGATGCGCAAGAACGGACCGGACTTGCGGGTGATGCTGTCGCTGCTCGCGTTGCTGATCGCCGCCGGCGCGGTGGCGCTGGCGACGATCGGCGGCTCCTCGCGCGCGAAAGCGCAGCGGGCGAAGGCGCTGTCTGAGCATTTCCAGGCCGCCGCCGTGCTGGAACCGCCGACGCCGGCGCCGGCGCTGGCGCTGCGCAACTACCTCGGCCAGCCGGTCAACATCGACAGCTACAGGGGCAAGGCGGTGCTGGTGACGTTCCTGTACACCACCTGCCCGGACATCTGCCCGCTGATCACCTCCGACCTGCGCGTCGCGCAGAACCTCATGAGCGCCGCCACCCGCGCGAAGCTGCAGATCATCGCCGTCTCCGTGGACCCGCGTGTGGACACGCGCCAGGCGGTCGCCGCGTTTCTGGCTCGCCACGGCATGACCGGGCGCATGCTGTACCTGACCGGCTCGGCCAGGGAACTGGCGGGCGTGTGGAAGGCGTGGGGCGTCGGCTCGAGCCAGGACCTCGAACAGCCGCAGTTCGTCAACCACACGGGCATCGTCTACGGCATCACCGCCTCGGGCAAGCGCATGACGGTGTACTCACCCGAATTCAAGCCCGCGGAAATCGCCCACGACGTGCCGCTGCTGGCCGCCGGGTGAACGCCACCGCCATGCGCGCGCGGCCCCTGCGCATGCTGCTCGCCGCGCTCACCGCCATCGTCGCGCTGGGCGCGCTGGCGGTGTTCGGCCTGGCCTCCGCCGGCTCGCCCGCGGCCGGGCGCGTGGCGCCGGCGCTGCCCGGCGAACGCCTCAGCGGCCCGCCGGTCACGCTCTCCAGCCTGCTCGCCGGCGCGCACGGGCGCCCCGCGCTGGTGGTGTTCTGGGCCAGCTGGTGTGAGACCTGCGCGCAGGAGGCGCCGGCGCTCGAGCGCTTCTACCGCAGCGCCGCCGGGCGCGGGCGGCTGGTGGCGGTCGACTGGAGCGACCCCGTCACCGGCGCCGCGCGCGCGTTCGTGCGCCGCTACCGCTGGACGTTTCCCGTGCTGCGCGACGCGGAAGGCACCGTCGGCGCCGACTACGGGCTGGGCGCCGGCCTGCCCGACACGTTCCTGCTCGACACGCACGGGCGCATCCGCCGGGTGATGCGCGGGCCCCAGAGCGTGTCCTCGCTGAACGCCGCCGTGCAGGCGCTGGAACGCAGCTGAGCCGGGCGATGGCCGGCTGGGATGACGTCAGACGGGTGGCGCTGTCGCTACCGCAGGCCAGCGAGCGCTCCTCGCGCGGCCTGGCGCAGTGGCGCGTGGCGGACAAGCTGTTCGTGTGGGAGCGCCCGCTGCGGCCCAAAGAAGTGGCTGCGCTGGGCGCCGCCGCGCCCGCCGGGCCGATCCTGGGGGCGCGGGTGGAGCACCTCGGCGCCAAGGACGCGCTGCTGGGCGCCGACCCGGATGTGTACTTCACCACCTCGCACTTCGACGGCTACCCCGCCGTGCTCGTGCGCCTGGAGCGGATCGAGGCGGCGGAGCTTCGGGAGCTGATCGTGGAAGCGTGGCTGTGCCGCGCGCCCAAGCGCCTGGCACAGAGCTACCTGGAGGAGCATCCGCTCGAGTGAGCGACGCTCGGCCATCGCTCGGCCATCGCTCGGCGCCGCGGGGCCGGCGCTCGCGGTCTGGGCACGGCGCTCAGCGCAGCGCGCGCCGCAGCTGCGCGCTGTCCATGCCCTCCACGCGGATCAGCTTCTCGCGCGAGCTTGCGCCGCGCACGAGCGTGACCGCGCTCGGGCGCGTGCCCACGCGCCTGGCGATCAACCGGCAGACGGCGGCGTTGGCGCGGCCCTCGGCGGGTGGCGCGCGTACGCGCACCTGCAGCACGCCGTCACGTTCGCCGGTGATCTCGTCGGCGTGCGCCCGCGCTGTCACGCGTATGAGGAGCTCGCCCACGGCTCACGCGCTCGGCAGGGGCTGGCCGAGCGGGTCCTCGGTGAGGATCCACTCGATCACATCCTCGGCCTCGCTGCGGATCAGCGTGCGCTCCTGCTGCGCGGTGAGCGCGGCGATGACGGCGGCTTCGGGGCTGCCGTCGCGCCGGTAGACGACGGTGTGCGCCTCGACGCGCGCGTGGCCCGCTGCGGCGGGCAGCGCCTCCCGGAGCTCGGTGGCGGCGCGGGCGCGGCGCGCGGGTAGCTGGCGCGGCTGCGGTTTGAGGCTGGCGAACGGCCGGCGCGGCGGGCGCGCGGAGTACACGCCGGCGGCGTGCTTGGTCACATACCAGCCAAGCGCGGTGGCGAGGCCGTACGCGTCGGGGTCCTCGCGCAGGCGCCGCACGAGCGCGGCGAGGGCGTGCATGGAGTAGTTGTTGCCCGGTCCGCCGGCGAAGGTGAGCCCGCCGGTGAGCGTCAGCGGGCGGGCCTCGTCGTCGAGCGCCAGGCCGAGCTCGCGTGCGGCGATGTGCACGGCCGCGGGAAAGCAGGAGTACAGGTCGATGTGGGCGACGTCGTCGAGCGAGATGCCCGCGTGGCGGCAGGCGCCGTGGCCGACGGCGCGGATGGCGGGGGAGGCGTCGAGGCGCTGGCGCTCGCTCACGTGCCACTGATCGTGCGCGCCGGCGCCGGCGTGTACGAACACCCAGCGCTCCTTGGGCACCCCCGCCCGCCGCGCCGCCTCGGCGCTCGCGAGGATCAGGCCGGCGGCCATGTTCACCTGGATGTTGGCCGTCAGCAGGTTGGTGTAGGGGGCGCACACCAGGCGGTTCTCGCTCGTCGGCGTGGCGATCTGCTCCGGCGTGTACGCGCGGGCGAGCCACGCGTGCGGGTTGCCGGCGGCGACATCCGAGAAGCGCGACCACAGCCCGGCGATCGACGCCAGGTGCGTGTCGCGGTCGCTGCCGGCGCCGGCGCGCACGGCGCTGTCGATCAGCGCGTACATGCGCACCGGCGGCGCCAGCCCGACGGCGGCCTCCGCCTCGTTGACGCCCGCGCGCTCCTCCCCGAGCGTGCGCGTGGGGTGCACGTCCTCGTCCTGGCGCCGCCACGCCAGCGTGCGTCCGTCGCGCTCGGCGGCGCGCACGCTCACCACCGCCTCGCCGCCGGCCACCAGCGCGACGTCGAGCTCGCCGGCGGCGATCGCGCGCGCGGTGTCGTTGAGCAGTACCTGTGGTCCGTCGCCGCCGATCGGCGCGCTCTGCACCGTCTCGCGCGGGTGCGCCCCGAGATCCTCGGCGAGCAGCGCCGCGGCGTCACGGTAGTGCCAGCTGAGCACCGGCACGCAGCGCACGGAGTCGGCGTCGCGCAGCAGCCGCTCGCCGCTGGCGCTGTCCGCGCCCGCCTGGCGCAGCGCCCGCGCCATCAACGCGACCGGCTCGCGCGGCTCCTCACCGGGTGAGCCGCGGTCGAGCGCCTGGCCGGCGCCGACGATCACGGGCGTACGCGGGTCGATCATCACGCCGCCTCGCTTGCTCGCACGGGTCTGCTCACGCGCGCCATCTTGACATTCGCGTGCGTGTGCCGCCTACACTGCTGGCGCGGTGAGCGACCCGTACACCAGCCCGGACTTCGCGACGGCGGCGCTGATCACGATCGACACGCAGTGCGACGTGCTCGACGGCGGGCCGCTGGAGATCGCGGGGACATCCGCAGCGCTCGACGGCATGCGGGTGCTGGTGAAGGCCTTCCGCACCGCGCGCCGGCCGATCGTGCACATCGTGCGTCTTTACAGGACAGACGGCGCCAACGTTGACGTCTGCCGCCGAAGTGCGGTAGAGCGCGGCATGGCAATGCTGGCACCGGGGACGCAGGGTGTGCAGCTGGCGCCGGCGCTGCTGCCCGACCCGGCGCTGCGGCTGGACGACGAGCTGCTGCTCGCCGGCGGCGCGCAGGCGCTCGGAGCGGGGGAGTGGGCGCTGTACAAGCCGCGCTGGGGGGCCTTCTACGAGACCCCGCTCGAGCGTCACCTGCGCGAGCAGGGCGTCAGCACGCTGGTGTTCTGCGGCTGCAACTTCCCCAACTGCCCGCGCACCTCCATCTACGAGGCCAGCGAGCGCGACTTCCGCGTGGTGCTGGCACGCGACGCCATCTCCGGCCTGTACGAGCGCGGCGAGCGGGAGCTGGTTAACATCGGGGTGCGTCTGCTCGACGCGGCTGAGGTGGCTGCACGACTGTGATGGATGGCGATCGAACAGTTCTGGTAACGGGCGGCACCGGGTTTCTCGCCGGCTGGTGTCTGGTCGAGCTGCTGCAGCACGGCTACCGCGCTCGCACGACCGTCCGCGACCTGGCTCGCGAGCAGGAGGTGCGAGCGAGCGTCGGCTCGCAGGTCGAGGCCGGCGAGCGGCTGACGGTGCTCGCCGCCGATCTGACCCGTGACGAGGGCTGGGCGCAGGCGGTGGACGGCTGCGACTACGTCCTGCACGTCGCCTCTCCGTTCCCGCCGGCTCAGCCCAAGGACCCGCAGGAGCTGATCGTGCCGGCGCGCGACGGCACGCTGCGCGTGCTGCGGGCGAGCCTCGCGGCGGGCGTCAAACGGGTCGTCCTCACCTCCTCGGTCGCCGCCGTGCGCAACGGCGCAGGCGGCGCGCTCCAGGGCAGACGCGAGCTCACCGAGGAGGACTGGAGTGACCCCAGCGACGAGCACATGACGCCCTACGCGTGCTCGAAGGTGATCGCCGAGCGCGCCGCGTGGGAGCTCATGCGCGAGCACGGCGCCGAGGAGCGCCTCGTCACCATCCAGCCCGGCGCGATCGTGGGGCCGCTGCTGGCGCCTGAGAACCCCGACCGCTCCTACTCGCTGGAGGCGGTCGAGCGGCTGCTGCAGGGGCGGATGCCGGGGCTGCCGCGGCTCGGCTTCGCGTTCAGCGACGTCCGCGACCTGGCGGCGCTCGAGGTCGCGGCGATGACCGCGCCGGCCGCCGGCGGGCAGCGGCTGCTCGCAGCGGGCACGTTCCTGTGGTTCGCCGACGTCGCGGCGATCCTGCGCGAACGGCTGGGGGACGACGCCCGCAAGGTGCCCACGCGCCGGGTGCCCAACTTCGTCGTCCGCGCGATGGCGCTGGTGGACCCGTCGGTGCGCTCGGTGGCGGACGAGCTCGGCTGGGAAACGAGGTTCTCGCTGGAGAACGCCAAACGCCGCGTCGGTTGGTCGCCGCGGCCGGTCGAGGAGACGATCGTCGACTGCGCCCGCAGCCTGCTGGACAGGCCGGCGGCCGGGGTGAGCGCGGCGGCGAGCGCGACGTAGATCAGGGGATGTGAAAGCGCAAGCGCCCGGCGGTGATCGGGTGTCCCTGGCCCGGCAGCCCGATGACCGGCGTCGACGTCGTGGCTCCGCTCGCCGGCACGTACTCGACCCAGCCCTGCGCGGGGCCGGGGCAGCTGTACGGCACGAGCAGGTCGACGACGACGATCTGCCCGGCGCGGACGTCGTAGTCGGTGGGCGCGTTCGCGCCCTGATCGTCGCAGCCCGGGCTTTTCGCGTAGCGCAGTTCGGTCTCGTAGAAGCTGGCGCTGGAGGCGACGGCCGCGTGCGCCCGGAAGGTGATCCGAACGAGCAGCGAGGGCGCGGCGCCTGCGGGGATGCTCCTGTAGCCACGGGGAACGGCGCCTTCGCACGGCACGGTCGAGCGTTCGTCAGAGCAGTAGCGGCGCGCGGGCAGCAGGCGCACGCCGATGCGGGTGGCCAGCTCGCGTGCGGTCGGGACGGGGTTGCGCGGCGCCACGAACCCGACCGGCGGGCAGGATTCGAAGAGGGATTCCACCGGCACGCGGCAGGTGTGGCCGTCGGCGTAGGTGATGGCGAGGATCTCGCCCGACTCCACCCCCGGTCCGCCCATGCTGCCGGTGCCCGTGCGGTTGCCCGGCACGGCGTCCTCGCGGAAGACGAGCAGGTAGGCACCGTAGGGAGCGAGCAGGCGCGCCGTTCGCGTGCCGCCGCCGGGAACGACGTAGGTGATGCTCCGCGCCTGCGGGCCGAGCAGGCCGAAGTACGCTTCGCGCATGTCGCCGGCCGGGCACACCGACCGGGTGGGCGCACGCGAGCGCAGCGCCGGCGCAAGCGCGTGGTGGCTCGTGAGCTGTGCGGGCTGGCAGCCGCCGGCAGCGCGTGTCGCGCCGCCCCACAGCCCGCTGGCCGGCAGTTGCTGCAGGTCGACGTTCACGAACGCGTGTCCGGCGGCGTCGGTGGCGTCGCAGCCGAGGAAGTCGTAGAAGTCGGGCGAGAGCGGGTGAAACTTGCCGTCGTCGCCGAACGTGCCGTCCTGGCCGAGCACGCCGACGGTGCCGTAGTCGACGCGGCCGACGTCCGCGCAGGTGAGCCCGCGGCTGGTGCGCACGATGCGAAGGCCCCAGGGCAGGCCGCCGGCGGGGTCTGGCGCCCTCAGCGCCAGCAGCTTCACGGTGCCGGCGAGGGCAACCCCTTCGGCGGTTCCCGCGCTCGCGGGCGTTTCCGGGCCGAGCGCGGTCCCCCGCCGGAACACGCCGGCGGCACCCAGCCCGGCGGTTGCGGTCGCGAGCACGACAAGCAGGTTGACGAGGAGCCTGCCGCGCGAGGACAGCCCGCCTGCGCGCCAGGGTTGCCGGCGACGCGAAGAGGGGGAGGGCGCAGCGGACGGCGCCGGCGATGTCTGCGCGGACGCATCGGGCAGCCGGGCGGCCGCCATCACGAGCTCGTCGCGCAGCTGCGGCAGGCAGCTCATCTCGCCTCCTCCGTCTCCGGCCTGCGCGCGAGCTCGATGCGGTCGCGCAGCGAGCGCAGGCCGCGGCTGACGCGCTTTCGCACTACGCTCTGCGAGCACTGCAGCGAGTCGGCGAGCGCATCGTAGGAGCAGCCTTGGAGCACGCGGCCCTCGATCGCCCGCCGCTGGTCGTCCGGCAGCTCGCTGAGCAGCTCCAGCACGAGCCCGTCGACGGCCGCGATCTCCTCGATGCGCTCGAGCGCCGGATCGTCGAGCACGATCGGCTCCATGCCCAGACGCCGCCGCGCCCGGTCCTCGACCGCGCCGCGTTCCCACAGGTCGCCGAGATGGTGGCGGGCGATCCCGAACAGCCACGCGCGCGGGCTGCCGAGGTCCTCGCGGTAGCCGGCAACCGAGGCGAGCGCCGCGGCGAACACCTCCGCCGTCAGGTCGGCCGCGATGTCCGCGCGGCCGGTCGCCCGCATGAAGAAAGCCAGGATCTGCCGCTCGGTGCGGTCGTAGAAGACGCCGAACGCCTCGGGTTCGCTGCGGCTCGCGCGCAGCAGCTCGGCGTCGCCTCGCTCGTGGTGCCTGGACGAGAGCATCTACACCATGTTCCGATGTCGGCTCGTTTTGTGACAGCGACCGCCGTGCGCGAGCGACGCCAGTGCGCGAGCGACGCCAGTGCGCGCGCGACGCTAGTGCGCGCGCCTGCGCGTGAGGGTCAGCGCGAGCGTGAGCAGTCCCGAGAGAGGCGACGACCGGAATCGAACCGGTGTAGACGGCTTTGCAGGCCGCTGCGTAGCCACTCCGCCACGTCGCCGCGATGCCCCAGAGGGTACTGGGATAGAGCGCCGTTGCCGGCGAGCGGCTCACGCAGCGCCTCGCCACAGCCTCCAGCTGCCCGCGGCACGCCCGCCGACCCAGCGACGCTTCGCAGAGCCGTTAGCGGCGCTTTGGCACATTGTTAACGCCGGTACAGAGGCGGCGCTCACGATGGAACCTCCCAAGTCGATCGGAGGTGTCCCTTGAAACGTGTACTCCTGCCAACAGTCGTGGCCGCTCTGCTCGGCGGCGCCGTGGCGAGCGTGGCGATCGTCCTCACAGGGGTCGGCGAGCGTCGTCCCAACGCCGTCGTTCGCGCCGCGACGAGGCCGACGACCGTCGCAGCCAGCTCGACCGGCAGCAGGCGCGAGGTGGCCGCGACGGGGCTGACGGCGACCCAGATCTATCAGCGGGACGCCGCCGGAGTCGTGGCGATCAAGGCGGTGACGGCGGAAGGCGAGGACGAGGGCACGGGCATCGTGCTCAACGAAAAAGGCCTCATCCTCACCAACGATCACGTGATCAAGGGAGCGACGAGCATCGCCGTCGATGCCAGCGGCTCCTCCAAGCTCACGCGCAGCGCGACGCTCGTCGGCGAAGAAGCGAACGAGGATCTGGCGTTGATCAAGGTCGATCCCGCCGGCCTTGGCCTGAAGGCGTTGACGCTGGCGAGCGCCAATCCCGTGCGGGTGGGCGACTCCGTGTATGCGATCGGCAACCCCTACGGCCTGGAAGAGACCCTCACCCGCGGCATCGTCTCCGCGCTTCACCGCGAAATAGCAGCGCCGGACGGCGCGAAGATCTCCGACGTCATTCAGACCGACGCGGCGCTCAACCCAGGGAACTCCGGCGGCCCGCTCCTGAACGAAGAAGGCGAGGTGATCGGCGTGAACTCGCAGATCGCGAGCGACGCGTCGACCGCCGGCGGCGCCCAGCCGGGCAACACCGGCGTCGGCTTCGCCATCTCCTCCAACACGGTCGTGCGGGCGATCAGGGCGATCGAGTCCGGCAAAGGCGTGCCCTACCCGTCGGCTGTCGAACGCCAGCACGAAGCCGAAGCAGGAGGCGAATCGCCCTACAGCTCCCGTAGGGCATACGAAGAAGCGGCAGCCGGCGCGGCCGGGCGCGAAGCGTCCGGCGGCACCGGTGGACTTGGAGCCGCTGAAAGCGAAGCACCCGAAGTGGTCATTCGCTGAGTCTCCTGCTCGGTCCTCGGCGCCGCGGGATCACCCGCCTTCTCGCCCGCGGCGCCGAGGCGCCCTGCGATCGCTCTCGCTGCGCGCGATCCGCTTGCCTGCGGGCGATCGACACCCCGGCGCGTTGGTAGGCTTGGAGCATCCCAGGGCGATTAGCTCAGCTGGGAGAGCGCCGCCTCGACAAGGCGGAGGTCACTGGTTCGAGCCCAGTATCGCCCACTGCCAGATTTGCAGGCAACACGCTGTGTCACCGAGTCACGCTCGTCGACCGTGGGGATTATCAGCGCCTTGTCGCCCGGCCGGCCGCAGAGCAGCCGCCACTCGGCGAGATCCTGCGCGAGCGG
>Ga0187769_10002422_pt1 | contig 10908 bp, 10 predicted proteins | sample 0116_SJ02_MP02_1_FD_133140 | JGI IMG/M metagenome (GOLD analysis project Ga0187769, IMG submission 133140) | Tropical peat soil microbial communities from peatlands in Department of Meta, Colombia - 0116_SJ02_MP02_10_MG | ecosystem: Environmental > Terrestrial > Soil > Wetlands > Peat | place... | reverse complement strand
GACAGCTTGTTGGTGCTTGATGTGGGATAGAAGACCCCCGCCCACTCGTTGTAGGACCAGCCTGACGTCCCTATGAGGAGGTCGGTCAAGCGTCTCGGCCGTTGAGGTGTTGTTGATTTAAGTCTGACAGGGGGCCGCGCCTAGAGGACTGGCATCCATCCCGGCTTCGCGGACCAGGCTGCTATTGCGTCATGCGCGTGTATTGATTCGAAGCACCTGCTGCTGACGAAGAGGGCATTCGGGAACCTGTTAACGCACTCCCTCACAAGGTCCTCTGCGAACCTGGGGTTCGCCTGGGCCTCGAGAATCTTCTTCGCCTCTTCGAGGCGCTTCATGTGCTCCTTTGGCGAGGCTGAGAAGCACTCCGCTATCCTGCCCACGACGCTCATGGAATCGAGCGCCTTCTCGCTCTTCAGCACGACGGTCAGCTGAGCCCTCTGCATGTGACCGATACCGATCATCTTCTTCGAGCAGGGGCATGCCGTCATGCCTTCCACTACGTACTGGTAGGTTACTGCCCCCCTCTGGGTGGCCCTCATTGTGATCTTCGCGAACTGGTCATCATAGGGCAGGTCGAAGGTCGCCGTCACGCTCGAACCTGACTGGGTTCTGTTGACCTCGCCGCAAATCCATCTCAGCCACTGCTCCATGGATCCGGGTCGACGACCGTTTGCAGCCTTGACCAGTCTGCTCATGTGGACTCCCCTGTGCAGGCCCGTGGAGGTCTGAACAGAAAGCTCTACGGGCAACGACACGCTCCCCGCGCTACTAAGCACGCGAAGCTTTGCTATGCCCGCGTCTACCGGCAATCGAGAAGACTCGGATTGGACATCTGCAGTCGCGTCTATGATGTCCAGTGCGTCGGCGGTTCTATGTTCAGCACGTCCCAAGTAGTGTCGAACCCGTTTTTCATCCCTTAAGTAATTTTCTCCGGCTTCGAGCCTGCCAAGGGGTCAACTACCCCCGCCTCCTTGAAACACCTCTTGCGGGTGAGGCAACCGTTGCAGCTCCAGCAGTGCTTTACCGAATCTCGGTTGCAACTCCAGGTTAGTTCCAGGGGGACTCCCAATGAATCCGCCAATCTGATCACCTCAGGCTTCGTTAGGGATTTCAAGGGCCGAACGATCTTCAGGTTGTTCTTCTGAAGGATCGGTGACCCCTTCAAGAAAGCTCTCTGTAGGGAGCCAAAGAACTCCGGGCTGACATCCGCGAAGACGCCAGCATCGTCTCTGTTGTGCCCGCCTACGATGGAGGTGGCTCCCGTTTCCTCCGCATATGAGGCGGCGAGGGCGTAGAATATGCCGTTCCTGAGTGGAATGTAAGTCGGTGGCAGTCCAGAGGGTTTGAACCCAGGTATGTCTGCCGCCTCCCTCAGGTCTGGCAGCCTCACCATCCTGTGTTCAAGTACACCGGCCCTGGAAGCAATTGCCTTCGCGGCCAAAAGCTCGCTCCCTGCAATTCCCATGTACTCGATGGTGAGTGCACGCACTCCCTGCTTTTCCTTGGTCAGATAGAGCGCCGTGGCGCTGTCAATTCCACCAGAAAGGAGCACTATGGCTTGCTTCGTCGATCTCTCGCACCCTCTTGATGGAGCTTCGCCAGGATGTGACTCCCTTTGTTGAGGCCTTCGTAGACGTAGACCCCGACCGCTGCCACATTCCTTGGCATCCGAGGGGCGATTCTCGAGAGCACCTCCCTGGCCAGGTTCTCCACCGTAGCCTCCCCCTTCATCATCACCGTGGTGGCCTTTGGCGCCCTGATGGCGAACTCCCCGTGCACCGTTTCGAACTTCAGGGTCACGCTCCTCGCATCGATGGCAGTTACATACTTCTCGTTGATGAACAGCTTGTGGTCAAGGCTCCTTACCGCCTCCCTCACTATCTGCTTGGCTATGCCGAAGTCGACGACCATCCCCTCGACCGGCCTTCCGACCACCTCGACTAGGACGCTCGAAGTGTGCCCATGCATAACTGAACACTTCTCCGTCTTCGGGAGAATGTGTGCATAGTCGAAGTTGAAGGAAGGGTCGTCAAGGAAGATCGTCTGTCTGTCCCCCGACTCTTCCAATCCAACTACCCTGATCCCGTGGTCGAAGGCGTCGCTCCTGAGCGACTCACGCCGGATCAGGACGCATTTTCGCCTCCCAGCAAGAAGGACCCTTCGTTCCTGGTCTCGGAGCTCTCTCTCGACAAACACCCAGACTCCGTTGACTTTGAAATCCGCGAAAAGCCTGCTACGACCAGGCACCTTTACGTTCTCCTTGTACCTGATCCCGAGCGAATCTAACAGGTGCGCCACAAGCTGATGGGTGCTGGTATCTCTCATTGTCCCCCCGGTGAGATACGTCCTTCGGTATGCCCCTTCGTCCAGACGCTTCAAACGGGGCGCCAGCTTCGAAAGGAGTCGCTCACTCAAGCGTCGTAACCGGAAATGGCTTCGTTTATAGAATTTCATGCGATGGGGCTGGTGGCGCGGCCTTGATCCAGTGGTTAGGATAGTGGCTTCCCATTCATGAAGAGGAAAGAGCCACTCGCCCGGGTCCGAATCCCGGAGGCCGCATCGGTAATTAGCTCAGAATGTACTCCGTCCGGTAAACCGAGCGCGTATTGAGCTATCCGGGCAACCCTTGATTGGAGAAAGTTGGAAGAATGGCAATGGTCGCGAACAGCACCGGGTCCGCATAAGGCTGGCCCACCCGGGCCTCACCCAAGGCGTTCTTGCGAGTAGAATTATACACCCACACCTTACCACTACGAAGCAGGCACGGCCGTTGAAATCGGACCGGAAGTCACTCGGCACATATGCAGTATTTGCCATTCTCGTAGTGGCGGTTGTTGCAGTTACAGGGGCGGCGGCCATGCTCTACGCTCAGCCATCAAACGGTAGGTCCTCTTCGGCGGTCACCCCAACATCATCATCACAAGGCACCAGGACAAGCCATCCCGGGCTTGGGACCGCAACGGAAACTACCAATTCGTCGTTGGGCCTGAAACTCACGCTGTCGGTCAACTCGACGACGATACCAAGCCAGGACGCCATCGGCATCACCGCCTCCGTCCTGAACACCCTGCCGAGGGCGAACAACCTGACCGCGTCCTACGCTTGGGCGGTCGGTGGCTTGAGCTCGGGACCGTGCGACCCCGGCAACAGCACCAACATGCTGTTCTCTCCGGTGGGACTGGGCGTGTTCAGGGGGACGTATGGGCTGAACAATATTTCCAGCGCGAGCTCTCCGTTGTTCGTGTGGGCGTTGGTGGAGTGCATTGTCGATGGCGTGTCCGTCGGCACCCAGTACTACCCCCTGAGCAGCATCACCAGTTATTCCCTGCTCCCCGGGAGCGACAACGGGACCTACGCCGGCTACTACGTTGTCTCGACGTACGGGTCCCTCGCCAAGGGAGTCTTCCCAACGCAGATAGTCGACAAGGCGGCCATCTACGCCGCCAACGGCACCGGGTTCTACAACTCGCTCGGGTCGTCCCTCCCCGCGAACTACACCCTGGTGGCCGGCGACGAGTGGGGTCAGCTGGCGCTGCTGCACTTTTCGGTCGTGGCGTCCAACAACCTGCCGCAGGTGGGGAGCTTCCTGGCCAACGGCAAGGAGGGAGCTTGCACGGAGAACGGCAATCCGGTCCCATGCATTACCGGCGAGTTCTCGCAGGCGTTCAACTTCGACTGCGCCGTCCAGGCCGCAACGGTCTCTGGCTGCACAACCCAGGTCCCATCCTCCTTGGGAGCGAACTACACCATAACCGTGTGGTACCCGCTCATCGGCCACCCCATGGAACCCGCCGGGGACAACTGCAAGTTCAGCGTGCCTGGCTATACGCTGTCTCCGTACCAGTACTGCTTCATGGTCAACGCCACGGCGTTCGCCATGAGTCTGAGCCCTGCCTGAGCGGGTCCAGGGTGGCGGCCGGCCGTGTATTATCTGGTCCGCTGAATTGAGGTTATTCTGCCACCAAACGAGATTATCATTGGCTGCCCGTGATCCACTGTTCTCATGAGTAGAACTTTGCACCCCATGTGGCAAGGTGTGGTGATGTATGTAATGCTGGTCCGCCGTTTGCCTCTTTGCGGGTGTTGTCGAACGGATACTCAAGATTGGCGCGGAGAGCCCGACGCTGAGTGGAGCTGCTGTGAACGCCAAAGGAAAGAGGCTGAGGCACGGGTACTGTCAAGAAGAGTCGAGCAGTCCGATGCAGTCTGGCATGAGAATGTAAGACCGCTGCGGCAGTCCGACAATGTCGGAAGTGGAGGAGGCGAAGAGAGTGCTGACCGCCAATCCTGACAATTATTTAGGGCACAGGCATAACTAGTCTGTTGTCGAAACGGAACCGGCATGAATCTTACGAACAGGGGGATTAGCAGAGTCGTACCGGTAGTTATCGTGCTTGTGATAGTAGCGGTTGCGGCCATTGCGTATTACTTGGTGTCCACAACAACGACCTCCCCCAGTCCCACTTCCTCCTCCTCAACCCTTGTGTCCAGTTCTCTGAGCAGTACGCCGAGTTCAACCACCAGCATCCCATCGAGCACGACGACAAGTTCTACCCAGTCTAGCACTACAACAACAGAGAGCTCTACGACGGGCTCCCCATCAAGTACGACCTTTTCGACCACCAGCTCCACGACCTCTACGGCCGCGTGCCTCACGATTTCACCCTCCAACAGTACAGAGGAACAGGAGCTTGTCGGCTGGTTCGGCAACTACTCGTCGCTGGCAGTCACCTTCAACGGCACGAAGGACGGAAAGGCGGTCGACCTTACCTTGAGCTACACCGTGGCCTACAAGGGCCCACCGACGTACAAGGTGAACCTCAACATCGTCCTCAACGGCAAGTCCCATCCGTATACGCTCTGGGATCTTAGTAACGGGACCGTGCTTGCTCTCCTCGCCCCGAACGGGGTGAACTCCACCGGCTCGGCCGCCAGCAACACCGTCCTCAATTACTTCTATGACCTCGAGACACTGTACACGCTCGCACTGCAGAGCACCAATACGGCTTACTTCCACTCAACCGGAACCTCCTCCGTGACAATCGGAACGAATTCGTTCACTGTGACAAACTATGTCACTAACACGACTCCGGAGACGATTCAGGGGTGCAACAACTCGGGATACGGCTCCGTGAGCACCTCAAACGTGAACCTGGGGACGCCGAGTGGTTCGAGCTTTGAGCTGGTTACCTCCTCGACCTTCGTGGGCTCGATTACAGACGCATCTGGCACCACCACGACACTAGACTTCACATATCAGACTACGGCGCTCACGGTCGCATGAGAAGTTAGAGCGCTAACCTGAAACAGTGTCACGACGGGGTAGCGGCAAATCTCCCAATCACCAACACTATTCCACATCAGTTCTGGACTGCCGGGCGCCTCACTGTGCGCGAGTGAGAAAGCTGCCGAACGACTCTCAGCAATATGATCTTCCATTGACTCTTAGTGGGTTGGGTCCAAGCGAAAGCACCACCAATACCACTTCAATCGTGGAGGTTTCCGGCACGATGGCTGTCTGAGGGGTAACAGCCTCATCTGTCAGAGCCACCCGACGAAGCCGAAGTGGAGTTGTCTCACTAGCCTTAAATCTGTCAAGTGGGCATTCCCGTGCAAATGTTCCCTGCTACCATGTACTATGGGGACATCGTTCAGATAGTATTCGTAGGAGTCTCTCTTTTCCTAGTCCTGGTGTCGACGAACGCCTACAGAAGAAGGCAAGAGGGGCGGTACCTGTTTCTAATGCTTGCCTTCATACTCCTCTGCATAGTCGCGTCGGACACCGCTTTTTTTGAACTGTACACAGGTGTGGAGCCTGGGCTCGTCCAGCTGGCAATGCTCTATCTGAACCCATCACTGGAAATTTTCATGGTAGTCTGTTTTCTGCTTGCCATAGTGTGGTCCCGGGCGGTCCGCAGGCAGGTCATCGTCATAGCTCTCGCGACCATCTTCATCATTGGGCTGGCCGCTTCAATCTCGTACGTATCTAATGCCCCAGAGGATTACGGTACGATTCAAACCCTCCTTCCCGTTGGGTGCGCCAAGCCCGACGGAGGCTTCCTAATTATTGCGAGTTCTCTGGGATACAACGACAGCATTAGTCATGGCGCACCCTCTGCCAGTTGGCCGGTGCTCGACGTTGCCGCAGGAACAAATGTTAGCATAGCGGTGTGCAACACGTATGCGTTTCCCGTTGGTTTCCAGGTAACGCACTATCTCGACAATCGGCTGGTAAGCATTGCTCCCGGGCGCGCAATCAATGTCAACTTCATTGCGGACGAAACAGGGGTCTTCCTCATCTACTGCTCGGTATTCAATCCAATCCACGTCTTCCTCCAGGGCGGAGAAGTGATCGTGTCTTAGCGCCGCAGGCGTTAATTGGAGCGTCCTCTGTCGCCATTCCCAACTCCCATAGGGCGGGACGACGAGAGGCCTTCCCGGAATGAATTCCTCGAATGCGAATAGGAACAGGACGAGAGCCGTCATATCATCTCTTCCCGGTATCCATCTGCGAATGCTGCAAAGAATACTAGGCACGTCATTTAGCACCGTGCGCTACCACGTTTACAACCTTGAGAAGGAGGGAGAGGTTATTCGCCGAAGCGACAGCCGATATGAAAGGTTCTACCCCCGTGGGACTGCCGAAGCCATGCAGTCACTATATTCCATGCTCCATCGCAAGACCGTGCGCGATCTTCTTCATGCGGCAGTGGAGGACCACCACCAGAACACCACAGTTGCGGATCTTGTGAATCGAACCGGTTTGGCTACAAGCACTGTCACGGAGTGCATCAAACAGCTGGACGAAGTTGGACTCGTTGTCCGATCGCGAGGTTCGGATGGGCGTTTGAGATACGAGATTCGAGACAGGGATTTTGCCCTGCATCTCCTCGCCAAATTCCGGAGGAACATGATTAATGTTGCTTCTGACAATCTTATCGACCTATGGAATTTCTGATGCGCCACCCAGGTCCTGCTATATTGCCAAAGGGCGACCTTGGAGTGGATTCCCGGATACAACACAACCCTGCCCCCTAGCCACCCATGCTCGTGAGACGTGACTTGCGTTTTTCCGATTGAGCCACAAGGCTTAACCCCCACTGCGGAGCATCGAAAGGTGATACTTGCCGGCGTCAGTCCTCTCTGCCGCAGAACCGGCTGCCGATTCCTCTCCTCTGGGATGGGGCGACTAGTGACAGAAAGCGCGAAGGTGAAGGGGATTCCATGTTGGTAGCACTCCCAATTCTCTGGGTAGTCGCGGCCCTGATGGCAGTCTTCACGGCTTGGCTCCTGAAGAAGGGCTCTAGGATCAAGACTCTCACTGACGCAGGGGTGGTCCTGTTTCTCCTCGCGATGATGGCTTCTATGTTCGTGAGCGCCGTGATCTACCTGTACTTCCCGACCTACCTGGTCTTAGTCGAGCTGTTTGCCATTAACATGGTCTCGATGGGGGTGGCTATTCTGCCAATTCTGAGCGCACTGATGAGAGGCGACAAGCCACTTGAAGAGACCCGGACGGGAAGCGTCGTATCCAGTAGGGCCTTAGTTTACGTCTCTGCAATTGCACTTGCGATACTATCAGAGGTATTCATGGGCTGGACATTCGCAATTCTGTCGGGATCTGCCACGACCTCACAGGGAGTCATCTCTTCCCTGATAGAATCCATGAGCACCTACTGGTTCATCTTCACCATGGCGTCGGAGATGGCGGTCACACTCTACCTCGTTGGCCGGAAGTTTCCCAGCGCCTTCCGATGGCTCGTCGCCATTCAAATCGCTGTCATGGTTCTATCTCCCACCGCGATAAACGATTCGTCATGGGCATTCTGGTCGCTCTGGGGAAACAGCGCGGTAATGATCCTTGCGATTATCTTCATCTTCGAGTTTCTCTACAAGAACAGGACGGTAGCTTCCGGGGCTCTGAATTACATCGTCATGCTGTTGGGCGCCTACTCGTTCATGATGGCGGGTCTGTTTGTCTGGCTCATCTACGGTGATGTCACTCTTTTCGTGTTGTCTGTCGTGGCTGAGATGATCATCTACTTCAGCATCGTCCTTGACGAGAATAGGCTCACCGCCTCCCCCCTTCAGACCTGGCTTTCCAGGCCCTACTGGGCTTTCGCGCTCCTGGGCGGGGTCTTTGTCGCTGAGTTTTTCATGGGCGGGGTATTAGACGCTATTGAATCAGGCACAAGCTACTTTACCGGGCTCCCATTCGCCGCGGTCAGCGGCTCCCTCCCAACAATGCTCGGAGCGGCATTCTACGATTTCGTCGTCGGAATCAGCAGCGTCACTGCTTCATTCTGGTTCCTTGCAATGATGGGAGTTGAGATGGGCGCGCTAGTGGTCTTCAAGATCAAGTACGCCCGGGAGGCAGAGACCAAAATCAGGCTCGGCCTGGTGGTCGGAGCATACGCAATCTACAGCTTGTTCCTGCCGACATTTGTCTTCCCTAGTTCCCTTCCGAATGTTCCATGGATCGGCTGGAGCATGGGTCTTGGGACCGCGGGGGCGGTGGCGCCTGCCTTCATACTGGTAATACTAGCGACATATCTCATCTCGGGTTCACTGTCATTCCTCTTCGGCTCGCGGAACGTGTGTTCAGTCTTCTGCACTGCAGCCCTGATGTACCAGGGAACTGCTTACGACGCGATGAGTTCTTTCAACAGGACATCGAAGATAGGAAGGCACCTGCTCACGAGCCGGATATCCGGTGCCTACAAGATAGTGATCTCGCTAGTCTGGGTCTCGTTGCTCGGCAGCGCCATTTTGTCCTATCTTAGTTCGGTAGGCGTTATCAGCATCTCCTTTTTTGGAGATGACGTTAGCTTCTTCTTCTACGCCTTTTATTTCAGCGTCCTCTGGTACCTGATTTGGATTATGATCCCCTTTGTGGGCACCTATGGATGCGCCACCACCGGAATGTGCGGCTGGGGATCCTTCAACCAACTGATCTCACGCATCGGCCTTTTCAGGCTAAAGGTGAAGGACAGTGACATATGCGCACACTGTGAGACAAAAGACTGCGCCAAGGTCTGTCCGGTTGGTCTCACCGACATGCCCGGCGCCTTTATCGCCAAGGAGGAATTCAAGAGCTACAAGTGCATCGGCGTCGGTGACTGCGTCACAGCATGCCCGTACGAGAACGTCTACTTCTTCGATGTCAGGAATTGGGTCCGTACGAAACTCAATAGGCCACTGCCACCCCTGGTGAGTTCTTCACGAAGCACGACCGCAGGCAACCCGCTGGAGTTTAAGGCGGCCAGGGATACCACCGACTAAGCCAACGTCTGCCTACCTGCGACAAGACTAAGATCCCCTTTCGTTGCAGAGGGCTGACCGAGATTTGTTGCGATTTTGTTAACAGACCGCAGGTTAAGGTAGAGCAGGCAGACCGCGATTAGCGGGAAGAAGAAGTAAGTTACATCGTAAATCCATAATGAAGCACTTAGCGCGGCCGCGGTGGGAGCGGCCAGGGTCACTAGGACGGGAACGCTCAGACAGCACGAGGCGCCGAACACGATGCCGAGTGCTGGGAAGATCAACATCGACCTCGACCTCAGGTTCGCCGAACACACCTTCCCTAGCTCCCTGGTCCTCCCGATGTTTGCGACGATCAGGATCGCGATGACAATTGCTATGGAGATGCTGTAGAAGCTCAGGGCATCGTCGAACAGAGGCGGGATAGTGAGCGTTATCCATGGGTTGAACCACAGAGCTAACACCGCATTCGACACGGAGGGTGGTGCGAAGACGGAGGTAGTTATGGCGAAGCTTGCAGATGCAGAGGTGTACGGCTGGCTGAAGACGGAGACCAGTAAGCTCTCGAGCAAGAAGCCATAGAGGACGACATGGATGGCCAGATACAGCACAAAAACACCTGCGCCGAGAGCAGTCCTGATGTATTGAAGGAAATCTTCCCAAACGTGACGCAGGGGATACGCGACCAACAGAAAGCAGACGGCGTACCAGAAAAGAGCAGGCGCTAGGAGTTCGGCGGGATTGGGCGAAGTCCCACCCCAAAGGTAGGCAAAGTACGATGTAACTACGGCTAACCCAATGAATGTGAGGCCATGGATTGGGGGGACAATGCTGCCGCCAGCTCGCTTGGGGCCGACGTTATCCATGATCCCAAAAGGTCGCCCAGCAATGATAAGTCTTTGGTGAGTCTGTCCGAACGCTAAAGATGGAAGGATTTATCACATCAACTAGCTGTTCATTCCTAGGCGTGACGACTTGAAAAGGAGTGAATTGGGCCTCGTAATCTTGACCCTGGTTGGGGTCATGGCATCCTTACTCGTTATAGGTGGCGGGCTCAACAGCAGTCAAGCGGCCGTATCCAGCCCGGCTACCGTCGTTGGCCTTCCTCCCGGCTGCTCCAAGCCGCCCGGGGGATACTTGGTTGTGCTTAGCTCCTACGGGTACAACGATAGCGTGCTAGAAGGTGCTGGACCCTCGAAGGCGTGGCCGGTCATCAATGTAACGCAGAACACGACCGTCAACATCACAGTCTGCAATGCCGACAAGGTCCAGGCGCACGGATTCCAAATCGAAAATTATTTTGACAGTGATATCGTGGCCGTTATTCCAGGGCAAGTAATCCACGTATCATTTACGGCCACCAAGGTTGGGACCTTCCGCATCTATTGCGCCATCTTCTGCACGATTCACCCGTTCATGGTTAATGGAGAGCTTCAAGTGACACCCTGAATCTGGATTCACGCATACATGGAATCCGAGGAAGGTATAGGGACATTTGACCCGCTATCATAAATGGAAACTGCATTGCCACATTAAATACTCGAAACGAACGGCGAGGCGACATGGCTGGAGCCCTGCCATGCCCAAGGCAGTCTAGCCTTGCCCTCTCAAGGAGCGAGAAGGCGAAAATCAGTCTTCTCTATGGTG
>Ga0187769_10002421_pt1 | contig 10909 bp, 7 predicted proteins | sample 0116_SJ02_MP02_1_FD_133140 | JGI IMG/M metagenome (GOLD analysis project Ga0187769, IMG submission 133140) | Tropical peat soil microbial communities from peatlands in Department of Meta, Colombia - 0116_SJ02_MP02_10_MG | ecosystem: Environmental > Terrestrial > Soil > Wetlands > Peat | place... | reverse complement strand
GAACCCGGTCCCCTCGACCGGTGGCATCCTCGATGCGATCCTCACGGCGAAGAGCGAGCTGTTCCGCGGAAGCCGGGAGGTGCTGCGTGACTCGTACGTCCCGAGCCGGCTTCCTCACCGAGAACAGCAGATCCGCCAGGTCGCCGAGATACTGGCCCCGTCGCTTCGCGGAGACCTTCCGTCCAACCTTCTCATCTACGGGAAGATCGGGACGGGGAAGACGGCGGTCGTCGCGCAGGTCCGTCAGGACGTCCAGCGCCGCACCGACCTGTCGGGAAGCGTCACGTTCATCACGCTGAACTGCGGCAACATCGACACCCCGTACAGCCTCCTCCAGACGATCGCGAACGGTCTTGCGAAGAGCGAGGCGGACCGGATCCCCACCGGCTGGTCCCTCGACCGGGTCCAATCCGGAATGCGTCGCCTCATGGACACGAGGGGCGGGATCCTGCTGCTCGTGCTCGACGAGGTGGACCGCCTCGTGGCCCGGAGCGGGGACAACATCCTCTACACGTTGAGCCAGATCAACACCGAGCTCGAGAACGCCCGTCTCGCCATCATCGGGATCTCGAACGACCTCAAGTTCACGAACCATCTGGACGCACGCGTCCGCAGCCGCCTCAACGAGGAGAAGGTCCTGTTCCCGCCGTACGACGCGACCCAGCTCCAGGACATTCTGCGCGACCGGGCGCGCGAGGCGTTCCGCGACGGCGTGGTCGACCCCGGGGTGGTCGAGCGGTGTGCCGCCTACGCCGCGCTTGAGAACGGAGATGCCCGTCGGGCGCTCGCGCTCCTTCGCCTGGCCGCGGAGATGGCGGAGCGAGACCACGCGAAGCGGATCACGCCGGACCATGTCGTGAAGGCGAAGAACCGCCTGGAGCAGGACATCATCGTCGACTGCTGCCGGACGCTACCGCCGCACTGCAAGGTGCTCCTCTACGCAATCCTTCAGTCGTTCGAGCGACGGCGGAACGGGGTCCTCACGGGCGAAGTGTACGATAGCTACCGACGCCTCGCGGAGCGCCTCGGGCTCCAGCCGCTCCATGCCCGCTCGATCTCGAACTACGTCTCTGAGCTCGAGTCCCTTGGCCTCATCCGGGCGACGATCGTTTCGCGGGGCCGCGGAGGTCGCACGCGGGAGATCATCGTCGATGTCCCGATCTCCGAGACGATGCCCGCGCTCGAGGAGGACCCCCTCATCGCCCCGGTGGGTCGGCCGAAGCCCCGTGGGCAGCTGCTCCTCACGAACTTCGACAACCCGGCGCGGACCGACGGTTTCTAGCGTCTTTTGCGCCCCCGGCGATGCCTTGGGGGAGCTTCTCCGAGCCTTGGTCAGGTTTTTATCCAAGAAGAGTGAATGCGCGCGCCACGTCCCGAACCATGAGCGATTCGTCGAGTAGCCCTCGGGTGGCCGGTGTCTTCCGAATGAGCGTTGCGGTGGCGGCGGCATTCGTCGTCGTGGCCGCGGTCGCGGTCCTCGCGTTCTCGGGGCCCGCGGCAGGGGTGAGTTCCCACCTCCGCCCCGCGGGGGGCTCGACGGAGCAGTGGGCGTTCGGAGGCAACGCATCGGCCTCGTACAGCTGTTCGAACGCGAGCTGTCCCGGCGGCAACCTGACGAACGAGTCCTATTCGCTGAACTTCCAGTACTACATCGAGTGGGTCGTGATCTTCACCCAGACCAACGTCTCCGCGACTCAGACGATGATCGAGAGCCAGGCGGCCCTGAACGCCACGGCGAAATACTCGCTCTCCGCCTGCATTCAGAACGGGACGGGTCCGTGCCACTCCGAATCCGTGAGCCTCACCCTGAATGGCCAAGAAACCGCGTCCGGCTTCACGAACGTCACGTCCACCGGGACGGTCAACATGACGACCCCGGCGAGCGGCAGTACCACGGCGCTCGCGGTCATGAACGCGGCCTCGCAGGAGGCCTTCAACTTCAGCGGTAGCTACTCGATCGCCGGTCCGTTCGGACCGAACGGGACCGCCGTCTCGGGGAGCGCGAATTTCGATTTCGGGGCTCACGAGCAAAGTTCCGTCACGTTCGCGACGCCGCTGGGCCTCGTTCCTCTGAACCCCCAGCCCGGGGACGTCTGGAACTCGAGCGCTCCGTTCTCCGCCACCGGCTCCTGGACGAGCGGCTACAGCTTCTCGGCGACCGGCTACAACGGACAGGGCGGCACGGTCGCGAACTGGACCTCGGGAACGGTCGCCCCGTCGGGCACCTTGTTCGTCAACGGAACCGACCTCGGCCAGTACACGCTCTACGACAACTACACCCATCCGCCCACCCAGGTCACCGCCCAGCTGATCGCCCTCGACTTCAACAACGGCACCTTCGAGGCCGCGGACGGATGGATCCTGATCCCGTTCGGAATGTACGGCGGGGTCTTCTACGGGCTGGGAGGGCTCGCGCTGAGCCACGGCCCCTCGTTCCCGGTGGAGACGCTTCAGACGGCCGCGAGCCCGATCGGGGCTCCAACGGGCGAGTCCGCCTACTACGAGCAGGGCCCCGGGATCATCGGGGCGGGTGCCTCGGGAAGCGCGAGCGGCCCCCTCGGCGCCGCGGGGCCGTCGATCCAGCTTACCGCGGGACCGGAACCGGTCAACATCGCCGAGCAGCAGTACGCCGCCGTGACCCACTCGAGCGGAGGCGGTTCCACGAAGGGCTTCCCCGTCCTGGACCTCGTCCTGGTCGCGGTGGTGGTCGTGATCGTCGCGGCCCTCGCGCTGGTGCTTCTCTCCCGTCGGTCCCGTCGCGGCCCACCCGCGACGCCCCTTTCGCCCGCGGGCTCGGTCGCGCCGCCGTCGGGTCCCTCGGGTCCCGCACCTCCGATGCAGAGCGTCCCCGCGGGTGCCGGCATCTCGGCGATGGCACCGCCTCCGCCGCCGCCGACCCCCGCCACACCGGTCTGCCCCCACTGTGGGCAACCGAGCACGTACATCGCGCAGTACGGCCGGTACTACTGCTACACCGACAAGCAGTACCTCTGAGCCGGTCGCCGCGCCGTCCTCCCCTGCCCGGGGGGAACGGCTAGGCGACTTGCTCGCCCTGGGGCACCGACTCGGCGACCGGCGGCACCTCGGCCCGCCGGCGGATACGCTCCTTCCTTAGTTCCCGGAGGTCCTTGTCGATGTCGTTCAGTTCGGCCGCGGCCCGGCGAAGGCGGACCCGCGCGATCCTCTCGAGCGCCGCGATCTCCCGGTCGAGCTGCTCGTCGGTCGCGCGGTAGGGGGTCATGCGGCCGTCTCGGAATCGATCTGGGCCTTTTGGAGCTTGGTCGAGAAGTCGATGAAGACGCTCTTGATCTCGGTGAACTCCTCGATCGCCACGCTGCCGGCCTCGCGTCCGCCGTTCCCCGTGTTCTTGATCCCGCCGAACGGGAGCTGCACCTCCGCCCCGATCGTGGGCGCGTTGATGTAGGTGATGCCGGCCTCGAGGTCGCGGATCGCCTGGAACGCTCGGTTCACGTCGCGCGTGTAGATCGACGACGAGAGGCCGAACTCCACATCATTCGCCACCTTGACGGCCTCCGCGTACTCCTTCACCCGGATCACGGAGAGCACCGGGCCGAAGATCTCCTCCTTGGAGATTCGCGTCCCATGCTTCGTCTCGAAGATCGTGGGCTCGATGAAGAACCCCCGGTCGTAGGCGCCACCGACGAGCTTCGCGCCTCCGTAGCGGAGCTTGGCTTCCTTCTTGCCGATCTCGATGTACTCGAGGATCTTCTTCTCCTGGTCGGCGGAGGCGACGGGTCCCATGCCGGTCTTCGGGTCGAGGGGGTCGCCGACCGGGAACTGGTCGAGGCGGTCGGTGAGCATCTCGAGGAACTGGTCGTACACCTTCGCGTGAAGGATGAGACGGCTCGTCGCGGTGCACCGCTGACCGGCCGTGCCGAACGCCCCGAACAGCACCCCATCGAGCGCGAGCGGAAGGTCGGCGTCGTCCATCAGGATCACCGGGTTCTTCCCTCCGAGCTCGAGGTGGACCATCTTGAGGCCCTGGGCCCCGCGCACGTAGACGTCCCGTCCGGCCTCTACCCCTCCCGTGAACGAGACCGTCCGGACCCTCGGGTCCGCGACAAGCGCGTTCCCGACGACGCTGCCCGAGCCGGTGACGAAGTTGAGGACGCCGGGCGGGAGACCAGCATCCTCGTACAGCCGGACGACCTCCGCCCCGCAGCGCGCCGTGGCCGTCGCCGGCTTGAAGACGATCGTGTTACCGGTGATGAGCGCCGCGGCGATCTTCCAGTTCGGGATGGCGGTCGGGAAGTTCCACGGTGTGATGCAGGCGACGACCCCTTTTGGTTGCCGGACCGTCATGCAGAACTTCGACCGGAGCTCCGACGGGATCGTTTCGCCCGCCAGGCGGCGCCCCTCGCCGGCCATGTACTCGATGAAGTCGATCGATTCCTGCACGTCCCCGAGACCCTCGCTGATCACCTTCCCCATCTCTCGAGTGACCGTCCGGCCAAGGGAAGGTTTGGCCTCCTTCATTCGACGGGCCACCCCGAGGAGGATCTCCCCTCGGACCGGAGCGGGGGTGTCCCGCCAGGCGGGAAACGCCTTCGCGGCGGCCGCAACCGCGGCGTTCACGTCGTCCGGGGTCCCGAGTACGAATGAGCCGACCGGCTCCCGGGTCGACGGGTTCACCGTCTCGAACCGCTTCGCACGGGGGGGAACGACCCACTTTCCGCCGATGAAGTGACCGAATTCCTCGACCTTGGCCGGCATGGACCCTCAGCGGGCTCGAAGGAGAACGGGACGGCTAAAAGCGTGCCTCACGGGCCGGCGGCGAGACCGGGCCACCTCGAACCCCACCAGGGGCGGTGTCCGTCGAGAGTTATAACCCGCCCTCGGGTCCTCAGGCCGATGGAGCACCGCCTCGAGGCCGAGCTGACCCTCAGCGGAAGCCTCCCCCCGTCCGTACCGGTCGACGAGGTCATCCCGCGTCTCGCGGCCGACGCGATCGCCCACACCATTGGCAAAAGGGGCGAGGGGCGGCTCGCCGAATGGAAGCTTGAAGGGGAGACTCTTCACCTCGTGCTCGAGTCGACCGGACCCCGGCCCCACCAGGCGCTGCTCGCCTTCGTGCGTCGGCTCGGGGACGAGTTCGGACGGACCGCTCGGGTCGGGGTCAGGACGTTTGTCGCGACACGTTACCGGACGGAGTTCCCCCTCGACGCGGCCCCGAAGGCTCAGATTACGCTCCCGATACCGCACCACCTTACGGTCGAAGGGACGGTCGCTACCCTCTCCCTGACCGGACTCGGCGAGGAGGGGCTGCGCGACAACTGGATGGACCGCACGGTCGTGCTGGTCCAGGAGAAGGCTCGCCGTCAGGCGTACGAGGGCAAGGAGCAATTCTGGTCCCTGCTTTCCGCGAGCGCCCCCCGCGAGCACTCCTTCCGAGCCGACCCGACCGAGGAGATGTTGAAGCGCCACTGGGTCCGGTCGGGGCCGACCAAGGGCAAGTGGTTCCTCGGACCGATCCCCGCCCACCTCCTCCGGACGATGGAACGCATCGCGCTCGAGGAGGTGCTGCGGCCGCTCGGGTTCCAGGAGGTGGTTCAGCCCCACCACGATTCGTTCGACATCCTGCTCAAGACCGGCCATCTCGAGGGTCTCCCCGGGGAGCTCTACTACGTGACGGAGCCGAAGACCCGCGACCCGGCGGCGTGGGAGCGATTCACCGACCTCGTCAAGATCACCCGTCAGGTCCCAGAGGAGGAGCTCGCCCGGATGGTCTCCCGGCCCTCCGCCGTCTCCTGCTACGCGCAGTGCCCGACGGTCTACTGGTGGCTCTCCGGCCGGACGCTCTCTTCCGAGAGCCTTCCGTTCAAGATCTTCGACCGGGCCGCCGTGTCGAACCGTTACGAGAGCGGGGGTCGCCATGGACTCGAGCGCGTTGACGAGTTTCACCGGATCGAGCCCGTGTACCTCGGGGCACCGGACGATCTGATCGCCCTGAGAGAGCGACTGCTCGAGCGGTACCGGCACGTGTTCGACGAGGTGCTGGAACTCGAGTGGAGGACCGCCTGGGTGACCCCGTTCTACATGCAGCAGAGCGGCAAGGTCGGGGTGGAGGACGCTCAGACCCGAGTGAAGGGAACGATCGACTTTGAGGCGTACCTCCCGTACCGCGGGACGCGGGAACAGTCCGAGTGGCTCGAGTTCCAGAACCTGTCGATTGTCGGCGACAAGTACACGAAGGCGTTCTCGATCAAGGCCCAGAAGGGCGAACTCTGGTCCGGGTGCACCGGCATCGGGCTCGAACGGTGGCTGACGGCGTTCCTCGCCCAGAAGGGGCTCGACGCGTCCGGCTGGCCGGCGGGGTTCCAGCGGTACGTCGGCGACCTTCCGAGCGGCGTCCGATTCCTCTGACCCGCGCTCGGGGACGGGCAAAGCGTCTAAGGCGCGACGTTCGCTACGGCGGACGGGAACGGGTGCCGTGAGCTCGCAGCGACGCCTCGACGACTTCTCGGGCGAGGCCGGGCCCATCGCGGTCGAGGCACCGGCAGGGCGGGCGCATCCCCCCGCGCTGCCCGGTATCTGGGAAGTCGCCGAGGGACACATCGTCCATCCGCTGGTGAGACCCGGGGAGGTACGCGCGCTGCCGTTCCAGCTCGACATGGCCCGCGTCGGTCTTTCCGAGGACCTTTTGGTCGTCCTGCCGACCGGGCTCGGGAAGACCGTCATTGCCGCACTGATCGCCGCCGAAATCCTCCGTCGGTCGGACGGGAAGGTCGTCTTTCTAGCGCCGACCCGACCGCTCGTCCAGCAACACGCGGACGCGTTCGCACGGTGGCTCACTCCACTTCGGTCGGCCCGCTTCACGGGCACGGTACGCCGGCCGATCCGGGAGGGAGCGTGGGAGACCGCCGACGTGGTGTTCGCGACCCCGGAGATCGTCGTCAACGACCTCGCGGCGGGCCGGTACACGCTCGCCGAGGCGGAGCTGGTGATTTTCGACGAGGCGCACCATGCGGTCGGCAAGTACGCCTACGTACCGCTGGCGGCCCGGTACCGGACCGAACGCCCCGCGGGAGCCAGAGTCCTCGGCCTGACCGCCTCACCGGGAGGGAAGGACGAACGCATCGAGGAGGTCGTGGCGAACCTTGGGTTCCAGCGCATCGAGGCCCGGACGCGCGAGGACGACGGCGTTCGGGAGTACGTGCAGCCGATCGAGGTCGAATACCGCTGGGTCGACCTCCCGCCGGAATCCCAGCACATTCGGGAGCTTCTGGAGACGGCCGCCCACGCGACTGCACGGAAGCTGCAGAAGATGGGCTACCTCCGCAAGAAGCCGATCAAGTCGCTATCGGTGAAGGACCTGATCGCGTTGCGGGCCGAGATCTTCGCCCGCCCCGGGCCGATGGTCCGCCGGTTCGGTCCGCTATACCATCAACTCGTGCTCCTTCACCTCCACCACGCCCTCGAACGCCTCGAGACCCAGGGGCTGGCCCCATTCGTCCACTACCTCGACCGGTTGGCCGGGAAGGAGAAGCCGAGCCGGGGCGACCTCGCGGTGCTGAAGCTCCCAGAGGTGGTCACCGCCCGGAACGAGGCGGAGGAGTTCCTGAGAACCTCCCGGGAGTCGTCCCACCCGAAGCTCGACGCGCTCGTGGAGCTCGTCCGGGAAACCCTAGAGCGACCTCGGGAACACCCCCCCCGCATCCTGGTCTTCGCGCAGTACCGCGACACCATCCAGTCGATCCAGTCGATGCTCGAGCTCCAGGGGTGGACGACGGGCCGGTTCGTCGGCCAGGCGACCCGGGACGCGGACGACAAGGGAATGAATCAGAAGGACCAGGCACGGATATTATCCGCATTCCGGGGAGGGCAGTTCCCCATCCTCGTGGCGAGCAGCGTGGCGGAGGAGGGTCTCGACGTCCCGGACGTCGACCTCGTGGTGTTCTTCGAGTCGGTACCGAGCGAGATTCGTGCGATCCAGCGTCGGGGCCGGACCGGGCGCAGTTCCCTCGGTCGGGTGACCGTGCTCCTGACCCGGGAGACGCGCGACGTGCGCTACCAGGTCGCGGAGGTCCGGCGGGAACAGGCGATGCGTCGCATCGTCCGACGGCTGTCGCGCGAGGCGAGGAAGCGGTCGACGGAGGGCGTGCCGGCCGAGGAAACCGCCGACGCCGGGCGCCCGAAGGACGGCGTATAAACCTTCGGTCGGCGCATGCGATGGTGCCTCTCGGTCACTGAGGCTAAATACCGACTCCCGGGTCCAACGCTCTAAGGCGTCCGATGGGTCCTTTCGTTTGGGTCTCGCAGCACCTCGGCCTCGTGGCGCTGACGCTGATCTGCGTCGGTCTCACCTGCTACCTCGTGTACTGCATGATCCACCCCGAACGATTCTGAAAAGAGGTCGATGTCGTTCGACATCCGCTCGCTTTGGGACATCATCCTCGTTCTGGCACTCGCCATCGCCATCGCCCCGTGGTTCGGTAGCTACCTCGGCCGCGTCTACATGAACCGCCCCCTGTTCGGGGACGCGCTCCTCACGCCGGTCGAGAACGGAATCTACCGTCTCCTCGGAACGTCGCCGCGGCATTCGATGCGGGCGCGGGAGTACATGCTCGCCCTCCTGATGGTCAACGCCGGGGTGCTGCTGTTCCTGTTCGTTTTCTTCTTCTATCAGTCGGAGATGCCGCTCAACCCGCTCGGCATCCCCAACATGGGATGGGACCTCGCGTTCCATTCGGCGTCCAGTTTCACCACCAACACCGACTTCACGCACTTCACGAACGAGGCCCAGCTGAGCCTCGGCTCGCTCACGATCGCCTGGCCGCTCGCCCTGTTCCTCTCACCGGCGACGGGGCTCTCCGCGATGGCCGCGATGATTCGCGGCTTCGTCCGCAAGGACGGGACCATCGGGAACTTCTACGTCGACATGGTCCGGTCGCTCACCCGCCTTCTCCTTCCGATTGCCATCCTCGGCGCGGTCGTCCTCGTGCTTCTCGGCGTTCCAGAGACGTTCACGGCGTATGTGACCGCCCATCCGCTTACGGGGGGGACCCAGACGATCTACCTGGGCCCGGTCGCGAGCTTTCAGTCGATCTCCCTCCTGGGGACGAACGGAGGCGGATTCTACAGCGCGAACGCGGCCTCCCCGCTCGCGAACCCGTCGGCCCTCTCGAACCTGTGGGGCATCGGTCTGATGCTCCTGTTCCCGCTGTCGGCGCCCTTCGCCTTCGGTGAGATCGTTCGTCGGAAGAGCGAGGCGTGGCCGTACATCGGGACGATTGTCATCATCCTCTCGATCGCGCTCACGCTGTTCATCGTCTTCCAGGCGGCGACCAACCCGGCGCTCTCCACCGTCGCCGGCCTCGGCCCGCAGACGAACGGGTATCCGGTCGGCCAGGACACCCGGTTTAGCCTTCCGGAGTCCTCCACGTTCCAGGTGGTGAGCGTCTACTCCAACGTCGGGGCGAACAACCTCCAGATCGGTTCGCTCTCCCCCATCGGCCAGCTGGTGCTGCTGTTCGGCATGTTCACCCAAAGCACCCCGGGCGGTGAGGGCACCGGTTTCGGGATGCTGCTCCTGTTCGCGGTCCTCGGGATCTTTGTCGGCGGCCTGATGGTCGGCCGGACCCCGGAATACCTCGGGAAGAAGATCGGCACGTCCCAGGTGAAGTGGGCGGCCCTGGCGCTCCTGATCCATCCCGCGAGCATCCTGCTCCCGTTCGTGGTGGCGGTCGCCGGGAACTTCGTGGTGGTCGACGCCTCGACGATCGGCGCCACCTCCCACAACTTCACCTCGGTCCTCTACGAGTTCACCTCCGAGTCGGCGAACAACGGGAGCGCCCTCTCCACCTCGGCGTTCACGGACAACACGCTCTTCTTCAACATCGCCGGGGCCATCGTGATGCTCGTCGGCCGTTTCGTGCCGATCTGGGCGATGCTCAAGGTCTCGGACCTCTTCTCGCACCAAGAGGTCCTTCCCGCCGGCGTGGGAACGCTGAGGACCGCGAGCCTCACGTTCACGCTCTACATCACGCTCTTCCTGATCGTCGCGACGGCGCTCCTCTTCCTGCCCGTGATGGCGATGGGCCCGCTGGCCCAGATCTTCGGAGGGATGTAGCGTGGCGGCGCCGCTCTCGATCGAGCCAGGGGCTCACGTCTCCGTGCGCCGGGTGCCGCACACCTCCTGGCGAAGGGTCTTCGCGGCCTCCCTGAAGGGGTTCGACCCCCGACGCGAGATCCACAACCCGGTGATGTTCTCGGTGTATCTCCTGTTCCTGTTCCTCGTCGTGCTGACGATCATCCCCTGGGCGTTCCCCGACATCGCGCACACGTACAACCCCGATTACTATCTCGCGGTCACCGTCATCTTGTTCCTCACCCTCTGGTTCGCCAACCTGTCGGACGCGATCGCCGAGGCCCAGGGAAAGGCGCAGGCCGATAGCCTGCGCGAGATCCGGAGCGGGGTGCGCGCCCGGCAGATCCGCCCCGACGGGACCGCCGTCTGGGTCGCCTCGGACGTGCTCCGGATCGGGGACACCGTCGAGGTTCGACCGGGCGAGCCGATTCCGATCGACGGCGACGTGATCCGGGGGGCGGCGCTCATCGACGAGTCGATGATGACGGGGGAGTCGGAGCCCGTCACCCGCGAGAGCGGCGGCGACAAGACGAGCGTCCTCGGAGGCACGACTCTCCTCCAGGGGACCATCCAGATCCGCGTCACGACGGTGCGAGGCGAATCGTTCCTTGACCGGTTGATTCGGCTGGTGGAAGGACAGGGGCGAGATCGGACTCCGAACGAACTGGCGCTCGGCGTCCTCCTTTACGCGTTCACGATCGCCCTGTTCTCCGTGGTGGTGACGTTCATCTTCCTCGCCGACTTCACGAACATCATCTACATCGACATCGCGACGATCGTTGCGCTGTTCGTCTGCCTGAT
>Ga0187769_10002420_pt1 | contig 10909 bp, 10 predicted proteins | sample 0116_SJ02_MP02_1_FD_133140 | JGI IMG/M metagenome (GOLD analysis project Ga0187769, IMG submission 133140) | Tropical peat soil microbial communities from peatlands in Department of Meta, Colombia - 0116_SJ02_MP02_10_MG | ecosystem: Environmental > Terrestrial > Soil > Wetlands > Peat | place... | reverse complement strand
GACCCATCTGAGTTTGGAGAGGTTTTGCCTGATCCTTCTTCCAACAAGGAGGATTTGGAGGGTCTCAGGTGTGGTGATAAGAATCTCAGGGGGAGCGAAACTGAGATTAGTTCTCTCAGCCTGCGTGCTATCCCCATGTCTCACCCCCAGTCTGATATCGAAGCGTTTGCACCACCACTGCATCCGATCCAGCATATCCCTGTTTAGGGCGCGCAATGGGGTGATGTAGAGGAGTTTAGTTCCCTTCTGTCTCGATTCCCCTTCCCTGATGAGGGAGTCAAGGATAGGGAGAAGGGCAGCCTCAGTCTTGCCAGTGCCTGTTGGGGCCATGAGGAGGGCGTTCTTACCCGCTCGTACGAGGGGCACCAGTTTCATTTGAGGGTCCGTTGGTGCTTCGAACCCCTTTTCCTTGAGAGCTTGAAGGAGCGGGGGTGAAAAAAGCTGGAAGACGTTTTGTTCGTTCAAATATGATCCTCGTGACTGTTAGCTGAGAACGTGGGGGACAATTGACTCGAGTCCGAAGACGCCCCGCACAGCTTTCTCCTCCAATAACCTTGCGGTCTTCAATCACGAGATGACGGATGCGGAGACATGGCTAGTTTCTCATTCTCTGTCGAAAACTTCAGAGGACGTACCGGAGGCGACGAAAAGCTCTCCACCCTCTTTGCAAGAAACCCAACAATTCCGACGCAGCCTTGACAGAACCTACATGCTATGCTTAAATAACTGATTATAACATAAGTAATAAAGTCATGATCAGCCCATACGAAATAGTCTCCAAGTCGGCTCTCCCTGCTCTCAGGGCGATGGTAGCTAGGCGTCTACAGGAAGACTATCACATGACTCAGCAACAGGTCGCGAAAGCTCTAGGAATTACGCAAGCTTCTGTCAGCAATTATGCCAGAAGGACACGCGGCAGGATGGTGAATTTCGAGGGGGATGCCGTCGTGGCCAAGGCTGTTGACCGGATTGCCAGCGAGCTTTCTTCGGAGTATCCAGACCAAAGAGAGGCTCTAAAGTCCATGACAGAAGTGCTGGACTACATCAGGCTCAACCATATGATGTGCCCATTGCACGGTGACATCGAACCTGGTTTCCAAGTCGAAGGGTGCTATGCGTGCGACGGGGCGCTCTCGGGCAAGGGCTTTGAGAGGCTCCGCCTACCGGCCGGCATCTGAATTGGTCGCCGAGATAAAGCCAGACTGGCTGGTGGTGAAGCCCCCGGGCGGCCCGAATCATTCGGAGCTGAAGAGTCTCTTCACCAAGCTCGGACTGCACACGGTCTGCGAGGAGGCTAGATGCCCGAACGTGCACGAGTGCTGGGGAGGGGGGACGGCAACCCTAATGCTGATGGGAGAAGTCTGCTCGCGCGCGTGTCGCTTCTGCATGGTCACCCCTGGCAAACCAAGCGGAGTGCTGGATACCTTGGAGCCTGAGCACGTAGCGTTCGCACTCTCCGAGATGGGCCTGACTTACGTTGTCCTTACATCAGTCGACAGGGATGATCTTCCAGACGGAGGGGCAGCGCACCTTGAGCGGACAATTAGGCTCGTGAAAGAGCGAATCCCAAGGCTACTTGTAGAGGTTCTGATTCCCGATTTCCAGGGGGATCTGGACTCACTCCGGACGGTTGTGGGAGCGAGACCCGATGTCATCGCGCATAACATAGAGACCACGCTCTCGCTGACGTCCAAGGTACGGGATCCGAGAGCAGGATACTGGCAGTCACTCTCCGTCCTGAGGAACGTCAAAAAGCTGAACCCCCACACGTTCACCAAATCGTCCATCATGGTTGGACTCGGCGAGACTGAGGAGGAGGTCATAGAAGCGATGACCCACTTGCGTCTAGCTTGCGTGGACTTCCTCACAATAGGGCAGTATCTCCGCCCTTCGAAGAGACACGTTGCTGTCGTGGAGTATGTGAAACCATCACAGTTCGAGCGGTACAGGGTCCTCGGAGAAGGGCTTGGGTTCAGGCATGTGGCATCGGGTCCCCTTGTACGAAGCAGCTACAGAGCAGGTGAGTTCTTCATCCGTTCGGCGATTGAAAGCGATCTCAGCCTACATCAGTCTTATATCCCCGGCGGCGTCGAAGCGCGGGTTTGACCGAGTCTGAGTTCCGGGAGAGCTCCGGAGCCGATACAATCCCCCGGATCTTCAGTGAGGCAGACTTCAGAATCTCCAAGCCCGAGGATGCGCTCTATCAGAGGCTAGCCCCAGACGGAACCCTGAGCGGAAAGGAGCCCAATCTCACTCATGACGGACTCATGCGGATGTACGAACAAATGTCATTTGGCAGGGTTTTCGACGAGAAGGCCAGCAACCTTTCGACGCTCAGGGAGATCGGAACCTACGCCCCGGGGAAGGGGCAGGAGGGGGCACAGGTTGGCTTCATCAACGCCCTGGAAAAGAGCGACTGGTATGTCCCAATGTATAGGGACTCTGCCGGGATGCTCGCGTTCGGGATGCCCCCACAACAACTCCTTCAGTATTGGGGAGGGGATGAAAGAGGGATGAGGATACCTGAGGGGCTGAACATGCTTCCTCTCGCCGTTCCTGTCGCCACCCAGCTTCCTCACGCAGTTGGGCTCTCGATGGCCCGGTGGTTGCAGGGGGAGAAGTCGGTGACGCTCACCTGCACCGGCGACGGCGGGACGTCCAAAGGCGACTTCCATGAGGCCCTCAACTTCGCAGGCATCTACGACTTGCCTGTGGTATTCTGCGTCGAGAACAACCAGTGGGCCATCTCTGTGAAGCGGGACCAGCAGACCGCATCACTTACGATCGCCCAGAAGGCTTCTGCCTATGGCTTCGAAGGCATCTTCGTCGACGGTAACGACGTCATTGCCTCCTACGAAGCGACGAGGTATGCGGTCGAGAAAGCTAGGAGAGGGGGAGGTCCGACTCTGCTCGAGTTCTCTACATACAGGATGGGCCCGCACACCACAGCAGAGCTTGTCTCAAACAAGCTGAAGTCACCAGAGGAGGTAGCCGAATGGGAGAAGCGCAGCCCAATCACACGCTTCGAGAAGTACCTTCAGTCAAGGGGAATCCTGGACGGGAACGTAAAGGAGGCCGTGGCCAAGCGAGCTCAGAAGAGGATGCTAGATGCGGTCGCTGCTTTCAGGGCAATACCTGCCGCGGATCCTTCAGTTATGTTCGATTACATGTACTCATCACCAACGCCGCTGTTGGCCGAAGAGAAGGCAGAAACCTTCGGCGGCCCCCAGCCGCGAATTGAGAATCCCGCTCCAGAACCCGACGTCAAAGGAGGGAGACCTGGCATCAACATCAGGAACGCCGTCAACATGGCTCTCCGCGAAGGAATGAAACGCGATGACAAGGTCGTTGTCTTCGGGGAAGACGTGGGCGAGAATGGAGGCGTTTTCCAGGTTACACGGGGCCTTCAGGACGAGTTCGGTCCTGACAGGGTCTTTGACACCCCGCTAGCAGAACTCGGAATAGCTGGAATGTTTGTAGGACTCTCCATTGGTGGGATGGTTCCCGTCGCAGAATTCCAATTCGACGGCTTCACCCTCCCAGCCTTCGACCAGATCTTCGGCCACGTCGCCCGCATGCGCAATAGAACGAGAGGGAGGTACGTCCAAAGGGGCGTAATCAGGTTCCCATATGGGGCCGGAATCCGAGCTCCTGAGCATCACTCCGACTCCCCGGAAACATATGACGCTCACACACCCGGGCTCAAAGTGGTCATTCCATCCAATCCCTTTGACGCGAAGGGACTCCTCTGTTCAGCCCTCCGAGAGCCCAACCCCGTCATATTCATGGAACCGAAGAGACTCTACGACTCTCCGAAGATGGATGTCCCGGAAGAGGAATATGCAATCCCGCTTGGCAGAGCAAGGACAGTCAGAAATGGGGCCGATTTGACCTTGGTCTCCTACGGCGCAATGATGTTTCAGACCTTGCAGGCCGCCGACATGTTGATCTCTGATCATTCCATCTCCTCGGATGTAATTGATCTAAGGACCGTTGCCCCGTTGGACTTCCCAACTATACTGGCTTCGGTACAGAGGACTGGGAGACTTGTCATCGTGCACGAAGCCCCGCGAACCCTCGGCATCGGCGCAGAGATAGCGGCGACAGTGGCTGACAAGGCGCTCGATTATCTGAAGGCTCCGGTGAAAAGGGTGACAGGGTTCGACACCGTCGTTCCGCTAGCCCGGCTGGAGGACAGCTACATTCCGAGCAAGGAGAGAATCGTCAAGGCGGCCCTAAGCGTTGCTCAATACTGACCGCGAAAAGCACTAATAGAGTGCAAGGATCGAGTTGCTCCGATTCTGCAGTTGGTCTTTGAATTCAAGCTCCCTGACATCGGCGAAGGCGTGGCTGAAGGCGAGATTCTGAAGTGGATGGTAAAAGAAGGGGACGAAATCAGGGAAGATCAACCGCTTGTAGAAGTAATGACAGACAAGGTAAACGTCCAGATTCCTTCCCCTCGGAGCGGCAAGGTCACCAAGATCGCTGCTAGGGAAGGAGAAGTTGCGAAGGTCGGGCAGACGATCATGGTGATTGACGATGGGAGCTCTCAGCTGGGAGGGGAGCCGACGCGGGATGTGCCACACCCTTCTCCTACTTCTCAGACAGGGGTCACCCCGATCAGACAGGCAGAACCTACCACGCCGTCGGCAGGTGTCATAGCGACTCCTGCGACAAGGAGACTGGCAAGAGAGCTTGGCCTCGACATCGCCAACATCAGGGGATCTGGACCTCAGGGCAGAATCACAGAGGATGACCTGAGGCGGGTTGCTTCTGCTTCCGCCACAAATGCGCCTCAACTAGTCCCTGCTAAAGCTCCGGCAACGCGTGAAGGGCTCCAGGAAGAGGTCGTCCCACTTCGCGGGCTTAGGAAGGTGATTGCGGAAAGGATGACGAAAGCAAGTCTGACGACCGCACAGGTGACCCACGTCGACGAGGCAGACATGACCGAGCTCGTATTGTTACGCGAGGCCTTCAAGGGTAGCGCAGAGAAACGTGGTGTTCGTTTGACCTACCTCCCCTTCGTTATCAAGGCAATCGTGCCCGCCCTGAAGGAGTTCCCTTACGTCAACTCGTCACTGGACGAGGCTGCTGGAAGTATCGTTCTGAAGAAGTATTACAACATAGGTATCGCGACTGACACCCAACAGGGACTCGTCGTCCCGGTAGTGAAGAATGCAGACACGAAAGACATCTTCGAGCTCGCTAGTGAAATCGAGACGCTCGCGGAGAAGGCCAGGGCGGGGCAGCTTGCCCTCGACGAGGTACGCGGTTCCACCTTCACCATAACCAACGTGGGTGCAATCGGAGGTCTCTTTGCTACGCCCATAATCAACCTCCCGGAAGCTGCCATCCTCGGCCTCCACAAGATTACCAAGAGACCAGTCGCAAGAGACGGGAATGTGGAGATCAGGGACACCACCTATTTGTCACTGAGTTTCGACCACAGGATATTCGACGGCGCGTACGCCGCCCGGTTTACTAGCAGGGTCATCGAGACACTCCAAGATACCAAGAAGTTGCTCGCTGAGGTCCTCTGAATATCGGACCAGCGCTCAGCAAGGTTTAAGCCATAAACGAGGTCGAAGGCCGCAGAAGAGTTAGTCATGCTGGACGCAGACATCACAATCGTCGGGGGCGGCCCGGGGGGGTATACATGCGCAATTAGGGCGGGCCAGCTAGGCCTGAGGACGGTCATTGTCGAAGCAGACAGAATAGGTGGGGAATGCCTCAACTACGGATGCATTCCATCGAAGTCTCTCATCACCATCTCGAAACTCCTCGAGAAGGTCAGAGAAGGAGAGAGATTCGGGCTGAAAGCTACAGAGGTGACGGTCGACCTCGAACAGGCGCAGAAGTGGAAGTCTGAGGTAGTTTCGAAACTTGTCGGCGGAGTAGAGATGCTTCTGAAGGGCAACCATGTCACCATCCTCTTGGGAGAAGCAGAAGTCGTCGGAGACCACAGGCTATTGGTAAGGGGGAACGACGGAAAGCAGGAGGAAATCAATACCAAGAACCTCGTGATAGCCACCGGCACCGAGTCAATCCAGCTCCCGGGACTGGAATTCGACGGGGGTATGGTCATCGGCTCCAAGGACGCCCTCGAGTTGAGGAGGGTCCCCGGCAGGCTGCTTGTCGTAGGAGGGGGCGCTATCGGGCTCGAGTTCGCCTCGATGTTTCAAAGGCTAGGGAGCTCTGTCACAATCGTCGAACTTATGGACCAGCTGCTGCCTGGAAGCGACCCCGAGGTCGTCCGTGTTGTACAACGGAAGCTCGAAGGTAGGGGGGCAGTAATTCATCTGAAGTCGAAGGTTAGCAAGCTTGCAAAGGGTAATGACGGTGTCAGCGTAGACGTTGAGACTCCTAGTGGCATTGTCACAGCGAAGGTCGACAAAGTCCTTGTCAGCGTGGGACGCAGGCCCCGAACGAGGGGAATGAATCTCGAGGCTATCGGGGTAGGCACAGACCAGAGGGGTTTCATCGCAACTGACGGCAGGATGCGGACCTCAGTTTCATGGGTCTGCGCAATAGGAGACGTGCGCGGTCCGCCGTTGCTCGCCCACAAGGCGTCCAAGGAAGGTGTCGTAGCAGCAGAGTGCGTTGCGGGGTTACCCAGCGCAGCAGATTGGAAGGTCATCCCCGACGCAGTCTTCTGTGACCCCGAAGTAGCTAGTGTGGGACTTACGGAGGCTAAGGCCATCGAAGCCGGCTTCAACGTAAAGCGAACCAGATTCCAGTTCGCGGCGCTGGGGAGAGCGCTTTCTTCAGGAGACGGGGAAGGGTTCGTCAAAGTTGTGTCAAAGGCTGACGACGGCCTCGTTCTAGGCGTTCAGATTGTCGGCCCGGAGGCGTCAGACCTCATCAGTGAGGCCGCCCTAGCAATCGAAATGGGAGCCACAGTCGAGGACATCGCACTCACGATTCACCCACACCCAACATTCCCAGAAGCGATTATGGAAGCGTCAGAGTCGGCGGCGGGAAAGCCGGTCCACCAGCTGCGAACATGAACGGGTTATACGTCGATCTTGGGCTCACTGAGTATGGAGCGGCCCTCGAGCTCCAGCGGTCGCTCGTCGAACGCAGGGCAAAGGGAGAGATTCCTGACGTCCTCATTCTTCTCGAACACGACCATGTGATAACCCTCGGGAGAAAGACGTCGGTAGGCAACCTCAGGGAACAGGATGTCCCCGTGTTCTCTGTTGAGCGGGGAGGAGATGCCACCTATCATGGCCCCGGTCAGCTCGTGGGCTATCCAATTGTAATGCTCGGAGATCACGACGTTCGAAGGCACGTCAGGAACATGGAGGATGCAATCATAGGCGCAGTCCGGTGTTTCGGCATCGAGGCTTCACACGTCGACGGTCGCCCGGGGGTCTGGGTGAATGGCAAAAAGCTCGCATCCGTCGGGGTTGCTGTGGCGGGCTGGGTTACCTACCATGGGTTCGCACTCAACGTGAACACGGAGCTGTCCTACTTCGGGCATATCATGCCCTGCGGTTTCGAGCCGAGCGTAATGACCTCAATGGAACGCATCAGGGGAGTGAAGTTGCCCTTCGATGAGGTGAAGAAAACCATGCGAGACGAATATGCCAGGGTGTCCGGCCACGAATTTGCGCCATGGACAATGGATCAGACTTCATTAGCTGGCAAACGTTAAGTAGCGCAAAACGTCGCGCGGGCTGCAATGCCAAAGAAAGCCGCGCCCAAAGTTACCTACGTGACCCTTTCCGCTGACGAGAGCCTGCACCCAAAGTTTGAAGAGGAGCTGAAGAAGTTCAAGGCAAAGCTCGGCGCCCGGCATCCGATGTACATAGGCGGCCGAAAGGTCTGGTCTGACTCAGGAGAGTTCGAACACCACAGTCCCATTGATACTTCAATCATCGTGGGGCGCTTCCAGGTGGGCACGAGAGAGCACGCGGCTGCAGCCATTGCTTCAGCGAAGAAGGGATTCGAAGCCTGGAGTGAGACTCCGTGGAGAGAGCGGGTCGGAGCCATGGAGAAGTTTGCGAGCATTGTCGACCAGCGAAAGTTCGAGATCGCCGTGGCCATTACCTACGAGGTTGGCAAGACGAGACTTGAGGCTCTAGCTGAGGCCTGGGAAGCCATGGACTCGGTGAAATACTGTTCCAAGCTCATGCGAGAAAACGACGGCTATGTAACAAAGATGGGACCCGGGGGCCCGGGAGAAAACACGGTTGTCTTGGAAAAGCCATACGGAGTGTGGCCAGTCATCTCGCCCTTCAATTTCCCATTCATGCTCGCAAGTGGGATGGCCATCGGTGCACTGATTACTGGGAATTCTATAATTCTGAAACCCACGAGCACTGCTCCCTTAACGGGGCTCATGCTGTATGAAGCGTTCTGCGACGCGGGCGTGGCGCCAGAGGCGGTGAATTTTGTCACCGGCCCAGGGTCCAGCTTCGAGGAGGAATTCGTCTCGAATCGAGATGTCGCCGGAATAGCCTTCACAGGCTCGAGGGACGTGGGGATGCGTCTCTACAAGAAATTCCACGCTGGTCAACCCTATCCGAAACCAATTCTCCTGGAAATGGGGAGCAAGAATCCGACGATAGTCACTTCAAAGGCAGACGTCGAGAAGGCCGTAGAAGGGACTGTCAGGGCAGCTTACGGTTACGGAGGCCAGAAGTGCAGCGCGACTTCGCGACTCTATGTCCAAAAGGGAATCGCCAAGGAATTCCTCACAGCTCTGAAAACACGTGTCGATAAGATCCTTGTCGGAGACCCACGCGAGAGAGATGTCTTCATGGGACCGGTAATAGACGAGGCGGCCGTATCCAAGTTCGAGGCGGTCGTAAAGGAAGCTGAGGCATCTGGAGGTAAGGTAGCGATTGGGGGCACAGTCCTGAAGCGGGGCGCGCTTTCGAAGGGCTACTACGTTTCGCCGACGGTCGTGACGGGACTACGGTCTGGCCATAGGCTCTTCGAGGACGAACTCTTCCTTCCTTTCGTGGTCGTAGACGAGTTCTCGAGTGTTCAAGAAGCAATAACCAAGGCCAACGCAACCGAGTACGGCTTGACCGCGGGCATCTTCTCGAAGGACAAGGGAGAGGTAAAGCAGTTCTTCGACCAGATCAAGTTTGGTGTGACGTACGCCAACAGGGGCGGGGGCTCCACGACAGGTGCGTGGCCCGGGGCGCAGTCATTCACCGGTTGGAACGCGAGTGGCGCCACAGGGAGGGGGGTGGGGGGGCCGAACTACCTTCTGAACTTCCTACGCGACCAATCTCAAACGACAGTCAGCTAGTACACGGATTACTGGACATTGAAGCGGGCTCACTTCAGAGGCACGTAGAGGCTCGAGCGGCTGGAGCCGATTCCGGGTGTCCCGTGCACCACCTTCTTGTTCGTGATCACAAACTCTCCAAGGTACCTTCCGATCATCTCGGCCTTAATCTCGAGGGGAACAAATTCCTTCCCATTGTGGACCCCTATGGTTAGTCCGACCATAGATGGCAAGACTATCATGTCTCTTGCGTGGGTTTTGATCTGTCCCTGCAGTCTCCCTTCCTTAATCGCCCTGGCATCTTCTAGAATCTTTCTTTTCTCTTCTGAGACCCCTCTGTTCAGCGATCTCCTCGCCCTCGAAGGAAGTAGCTCGAGCAAAGCTTCGGTGGACATGGAACTCAGCTCCTCTATAGACTTCCCCCGGTACCTGAATTCCTTTGGCAACTATCCCTTGACCTCTGAGCTGGCCCTCGGCAATCTTCCTCGTCCGGTCTTCCGCGGTGCTATTAATCCTACCTTCCGGCCTGGTGGGGCATTCCTGGATGTGCTGGTCGACTTGCCAGGGTGCTGGTGTCTCCCTCCTCCGAACGGGTGATAGACCACAGCCATGGCTATCCCTCTCATGCGAGGGTAGACTCTCCCTGCAGCTCTCATTGCATGATGTCTTGCTCCGGCAGTCAGGAAGGGTTTCTCTCGCCTTCCTCCTCCGGCGATCTCGCCCACCATTGCGCGGCACCTGTCATCCACAAGAATGCTCTTTCCAGATGGTAGCTTGATGATTGCCTTGCCGTTCGCTTTTGAGAACAACACCGCCGATGTGCCTGATGCCCTGACAAGCCTCCCACCGTCGCCCTGTCTCAGTTCGATGTTGCAGATCCGCGTCCCTTCTGGAATTCGGGAGAGCGCTAGGATGTTACCAGAGGTAGCAGATGCGGCAGGTCCCATTGAAAATTCCTTACCTACGGCCATGCCAGACACAGCCGGAAGATACGTGAACTTGTGATTCCCGTAGCCAATCTGTGCGAGAGGGGCTGACCTGCCTCTTTCGTCCCGTAGGGCCGTAACAACAGCAGTCCCTTCCGAGTCGCCCCCCATCCGCGGATACCTCACTGGCGCAATCTTTCCGCGAATAGGTGCCCTGAACTGAATGCCAGCCTTTCCCCTCCTGCGCTGAAGGATCCTCTTTCCCAATTCTTACACCAGCCCCAATCTTGATGCCAGCTCAGCGGCCTTGTTTTCCTCCAAGAGCCTTACGAATGCCTTCTTCCCCTTCACTGTTCTCTCAGTGTTGATTGCGGCTACCTTCGCCTCGTACAATGCCTCGAACGCGCTGGCTATCTGTGGCTTTGAAGCGTCGTCGTCGACAATGAAACAGAGCTTGTTCTCCTTCTCGATCTGGTCAAACGTACGCTCCGTGACATACGGGCGTCTTAGGAGTTTCTGGGCGTCCTCGATCCTCAAGCTATCGCATTCCCTCCTTTTCCCTCGCGCTCAGCGCGCTCATTGCTGACTCAGTCCAAACTGTGAGCCTCCCTGGCACCCCCCCAGGTGCGAGGTCCAGCACGCTAAGAGTCTCTACTCTTGCGACCCCAACTCCAGGTATCCCACCAGCCGCTCTTCCTAGACCCCTGTCGTTGGTAACCACGATAAGTGGTCCGACCCT
>Ga0187769_10002419_pt1 | contig 10910 bp, 8 predicted proteins | sample 0116_SJ02_MP02_1_FD_133140 | JGI IMG/M metagenome (GOLD analysis project Ga0187769, IMG submission 133140) | Tropical peat soil microbial communities from peatlands in Department of Meta, Colombia - 0116_SJ02_MP02_10_MG | ecosystem: Environmental > Terrestrial > Soil > Wetlands > Peat | place... | reverse complement strand
TCGCGCCTACAGCACCAGCGACAAACCGAGATGGAAGCCCTGTTAGCGCCGGAAGTTGAGCGGGTGGCGAGGGAGCGCGGCATCCGGCTGATCACCTACCGAGAGCTAAACTAGTTACCAGCCCGCTCCTTGGGTCGCGTACTGTATAGACCACTTTTGGCTTTTTGTCCTACGATCGACTGCACCGTCCAGCAAGAAGCCATTTCCTAAGTGAGGGGGAAGAATGAACAGCCTACAGAAGTCGGCGTTTGCAACGATATGTCTTTTCGTCATGGTTCGACTCGCCAGCGCGCAAATGGGAATGGGCATGCGCCCGACGCCCATGCCGGGTGGCCTATTTAGCCCGGTGATTGGTGCCGGCGCCGGGTATGAAATCACCTCGGCCGAAGGCCGCAAGATGAATGTCGAGTTCGCCATCGTCGGAAAAGAAACCGTGAACGGAAGGGACGCCTACTGGATGGAGTGGACGACCAACGCGATGAGCGGCGACATGATCATGAAAGTCTTGGCTGTCCCGGGTGATACGATCGTGATGACGCGCACGATTATGCAAATGCCCGGACGTCCGCCCATGGAGATGCCACAGCAGATGGCTAGCCGCGCCAATAGTTCCGGCATCCCCTCTGACATCCACGCAATCGCCGACAACGTAGGCAGCGAATCCGTTACCGTCCCGGCCGGAACATTCACGTGTGAGCACTACCGAATGAAGGACGGCTCGGGCGACACGTGGGTCACCACGAAGGTTTCGCCCTTCGGAGTCGTCAAGCACCAGGGAAAAGATTCGACGATGGTATTGACGAAGGTGATCACCGATGCCAAGGACAAAATCGTCGGCACGCCCGTGCCGTTCAACCCAATGCAGATGATGCAGCCGCCGCCGCAGCCATAGAAAGCCCTATTCGAGGTCGGGCGGCGTCACCTGCGCGATCCAGGAGTCGTAGTCGCCCGTATATCCCGCGCGCTCTTGTATCTCGCGAATGCGCCGTTCGACCGCGTCCACCTCGCTTGGCGACAGGGCCGGCAGTGTTCGAACTTTTTCCAAAACAGCCTGTGCCTCACTGACTCCTCGTGCTTGTTCCTGTGAAGGCGGCGTGGAGGTGCCGTCTGGGCAGCGGTTCAAATAGTTTTCCACCAAGTGTTTCGTTACTTTCTGGCTGTGAATCAACGACACTCGAATGTTTCCCTGCCCAGTGACCACATTGCCCACACCAAACACGCGTTCGCTTCCTGCATAACGCGGCAAGTCTTCTTCCGTGAAGGTATAGTATTCGCCTTTCGTGGCCACGCCCGGCAAAATCTCTGGAACAGATCCGATCGATGAAATGACCAGGGGCGCTCGAATTTCCTGGTCGGTTCCCGGAATGGGTTGCGCGTTACGTCCTTCGATCTTTGTTTCCGCCACCCGCAGCCCTACGAGCCGGCCATTTTCGACGAGGAGCCCAGTCGTGAGCCTGCGGTCTTGAAATCGAAAGAGGTATTTCTCTCGTGCCAGGCGCAGCATTTTTTGCCTGACCTGTTCGGTCTTCAACATTTGTTCCGGAGTTGCCTGATCCGGTGGCTGCGCGAGCGGCATGTCCTGTTCCCGCCGGCGATATATGAGCAGACAGCCCTTGATGCCCAGAACCTGTGGGTCGATCCCATGCGCCTTGCAGACGGCTGGAATGCCTTTCTCCAGCTCGTGCAGAGTCGTTTCGACGCCACGGGCCTTGAGCGCGCGCTCGTAGTTCTCCAGCTGCAGGACTTTGACGACGTCGATCGAGGCCAACCCGCCGCCCACCACCAGGGTTTCATCCGGCGTCTCGTATCTGGGCCCTGCATAACTTTTCTCGTTCTTGTGGTTGTACCAGTAGATGAAAGGATTCTGGTACACGAGGCCCTTGTCCACGAACTTCTCGGCTTCCGGTATGCCCAAATCCCTGTCGCGCCAGGCTCCGTTTGCAAGAATAACGGCCGAAAATCCCCACTTCTTCAAGAGATCATCGAAATTGATGTCCCGGCCGATTTTCGTTGACGGCACGAAGCGCACCCCAGCCTTTCGGAGGCGCGCGTCAATGCGCGCATACTCCTGTTTTCGCTGCTCGACGTGCCATCGCGGCAAGCCGTCTTCGATTTTTCCATAGGGCCGCTTGTTCTGCTCGAAGACAGCGACGTGGATTCCATAATCCGCCAGTATTTCCGCTGCCACCGAGCCGGAAATGGCCCCTCCCACAATGGCGACGAAATATTGTCCGTTGCCTGACATGGTCTTCCGGATCCTAGATCTAGCAGTTGCGAGAAGCGAGATTGTACACTGGCCGGCTCGGTTTCCAGTTGAGATCGGCCGCTTTTCTGTCTGCTAGATTGGTCGAGTGGAGGCAATTTGATATAGTTCCCTCGCCGAGGAAAATCGAGGGGAATCGAGGGTCCCTGGCGCCATCGCCGAAGGAGGCAGCGGCTATGCACGTAGGTTACGGATCGGGTTTCCAACACCTGGGAGGCTACTCCGACAGGCAGTTCATGCGCGAAGAGTTGGGCCATTGTGAGATGGCGGAGACCTGGGGCTTTGATTCTGTCTGGGCTACCGAGCACCACTTCGACAACTACTCCATGAGCCCCGACGTGTGCCAGTTGCTTTCCTATCTGGCGGGCAAGACGAAACGCATCAAGCTCGGATCGATGGTAGTCGTCGTGCCGTGGCACGATCCGATGCGGCTGGCGGAGCAAATTTCACTGCTCGATCATGTGTCGGGAGGCCGCTACATCCTAGGCGTGGGACGCGGCCTTGCCCGTAGGGAATTCGAAGGGCTGCGCATCGATCAGAATGAAGGCCGCCAGCGCTTCGATGAATATACGAAGCTGGTCCTGGACGCTTTGGAAACCGGAGTCATGGAGGGAGGAGGGACGGTCAAGCAACCACGTCGTGAGATTCGCCCGCGACCCTTCAAATCCTTCGCCGGAAGAAAATTCGCTGCGGCTGCCTCGAAGGACTCCGTTCCCGTGGTCGCCAAGCTCGGATTGGGCCTCCTTGTGATTCTGCAAAAGCCCTGGGACCAGGTTGCCGCCGATCTCGACACCTATCACAAGCTATGGAACGAATTTCATCCCCAAGCGGTGCCTCCGAAGCCTTTCTGTTCGGGTTTCTGTTTCGTGGACGAGAGCGCGGCCCGCGCCGAGCAGTTGGCACGCACCTATCTGGCAGCGAATTATCGCGCCGCCCTACTCCACTATGAAATGTTCGGAAAGCACTTCGAGATGACCAAGGGCTACGAGCGCTATGCGGACATGAGCAAGCACCTAAATTCTATCGGTGAGGACAAGGCAGTAGAGGACTACATTGCCCTCATGCCTTGGGGTACCCCGCAGCAGGTGCTCGAAAAGTTTGAAAAGATGAAAGTGCTCACCGACATGCAGGGGATTATGCCCAACTTCTTTTTCGGCGGAATGCCGTACGAAGAGGCGCAGCGCAACGTGAAATGCTTCGTAAAGCACTGCTTGCCGGAGCTGAAAAGCTGGCCGTCGGCTACGCTTGACGAGCCGGAGGAATTGGCGCTGGCCGAAGCGTAGGGAGCGTTAACGTAGCTGGGCTGCGGGAACCGCAAGAGCTATTCCCGTTGCAGTTTGAAGTACATCACCGCCAGTGGCGGCAACCGCAGCTGGATTGAGTAAGGCCGGTCATTCCAAGGAATCGGTTGAGCGTTGACGCCGCCGTCATTACCCACGTCGCTGCCTCCGTAATATCTGGAATCCGTGTTCAAAATCTCACGATAGTACCCCGGCCGCGGCACGCCGACGCGATAGGCGAGCCGCGTTACCGGCGTGAAATTGCAGACTGCAACAATGAAATTCTCTGGGTCCTTTGCGCGCCTGAGGAAGGTAAGAACGCTCGCAGCTTGGTCGTTGGGATCCAGCCATTCAAACCCAGCCCACTCGAAATCGACCTCGTGCAGCGCTCGCTCCCGCACGTGCAACCGATTCAAGTCGCTGGTCAATCGCTGAATTCCTCGATGTGGCGGGGAACTCTCGAGCCCCCACTCCACCGTGCCTTCCTCCCAGAATTCGCCGCGCTGCGCCAGCTCGCTGCCCATAAAGAGCAGTTTCTTACCCGGATGGGCGTGCAGGTATCCGAGGAAGAGCCGTACGTTTGCAAATTTCTGCCAATCGTCGCCGGGCATCTTTTCGAGCAAGGCTCTCTTGCCGTGTACAACTTCGTCGTGCGAGATCGGCAGAATGAAGTTTTCATGGAAGGCGTACAGCATCGAAAAGGTCAGCTCGTTGTGGTGGTATTGGCGATGAACCGGATCGAGCGTCATATATCGGAGTGTGTCGTTCATCCACCCCATATTCCACTTCAGATCGAAACCGAGGCCTCCAATGTAGGTCGGGCGCGAAACCGCCGGCCACGAGGTCGACTCCTCCGCGATCATCAGGGCGCCGGGACGCCGCGTGTGCAGGACTTCGCTCAGCCGCCGAAGAAACGCAATCGCTTCGAGATTCTCGCGCCCGCCGTGGATATTCGGAATCCACTCTCCTTCCCGCCGAGAATAGTCCAGGTAGAGCATCGAGGCCACTGCGTCCACACGCAGCCCGTCCACGTGGTACTTTTCGATCCAAAAAAGTGCGTTCGAGAGCAAAAAGTTTTGCACTTCGTTGCGACCGTAGTTGAACACCAACGTGCCCCAATCCGGATGCGCCCCGCGCCGAGGGTCCTCATGCTCGTAGAGGTGCGTACCGTCGAAAAACGACAAGCCGTGCCCATCCCGCGGAAAATGCGCGGGTGTCCAGTCCAAAATCACAGCGATTCCTTCCTGGTGACACCGGTCGACGAAGTACATGAAATCGGTGGGCGTTCCGTACCGGCTGGTGACAGCGTAATAGCCGACCGTTTGGTAGCCCCACGAAGCATCGAGCGGGTGCTCCATGATGGGCATCAATTCGATGTGCGTATAGCCCAATTCCTTCACGTACGGAATCAATTGATTGGCTAATTCGCGATACGTCAGCCAGCGGCCATCCGGGGTTCGCCGCCAGGAACCTACGTGGACCTCGTAAATGGACATGGGCGCGTGCAGCCAGTCTCGCGTCTCTCGGCCGGCAATCCAGGCGGAGTCGTTCCATTGGTAGCCGTCGATGTTGCAAACGACGGATGCACTTTTCGGCCGTAGCTCTGCCGCAAATCCGTACGGGTCGGACTTTACTCCGAGATGTTCTTCTCCCACGCGCGACAGGATTTCGAATTTGTACAGCGAGCCTTCGTCCAGTCCCGGCAGGAAAATCTCCCAGACTCCGGTCAACCCGCGGCTGCGCATCGGATGCGTGCGCCCATCCCACCGATTGAAGTCGCCCACCACGCTCACGCGTCTCGCATTCGGCGCCCAGACGCCGAAAAGGACGCCGCGCGCCCCCGCGATTTCTCGCACGTGGGCACCCAGCTTTTCATAGTTCTCGTAATGCGTTCCTTCCCCGATCAGGTACAGGTCGTACTCGTTTAGCGCAGGGGGGAATGCGTAGGGATCGTAGGTTTCAAAGCGGCTCCCATCCGCAAAATGAAATCGCAGGCGATATGCCGCTGGCTCGATGGCGTGCCAGGCCTCAACGCCGGAGCCGCCAAGCGGAACTATCGCCTCAAACACTCCGTCCGGATGGATTCGCTCGGCGCCATACGCCTGCCCGCTCGCACTCCAGACCACCTCCAGTCCGCTCGCGCCGGGACGAAAGGCTCGGATTGCCAGCAACGGATGGCCGTCCCGCTCCATCCAATGCGGTCCGAGAATGTGAAATGGGTCGGAGTGCTTGCCGCTAACTATCTCTTCGACTTCGCTGATGCCCTTCGCCTCCGTCGAAGTCTGCTCGGCTCTGTGCATGATGGCCTCAGATTCCTCAATCCATCTTACTCAACTCGAATCCCCTTGCAAAATCATGGGCTGCGAGCCGATCTTTTTCCGTCGGATTCAGGTTGCCCCTCACTCGTTTTCAGAGCTACTATCCTTCGCGCTCTTATTTCTGACAAGTGAGCTGAAAGGTGACAAAACGAATTTTGATCCGAAGATTGTTCCTCCTAGGCTGCCTGGCGGGCTCACTGTTCGCCTGTTCAGCTCCAAGCGCTAGCGCACAAGAGCATTGGGTAGCCACGTGGGCGGCGTCGCCACAATCTCCTCGGTTGGTGTTTCCGCGGTTTGCAACTCCCCCACCATCGGCGGCTCAGTCGAATCCACCTCCGCCCCCGGTGTTTCCTCTCCCGCCAACCATCAGTAACCAGACCGTGCGTATGATCGTGCGCACCAGCATCGGCGGACGCCGCTTGCGCGTACAGCTCTCGAACAGGTTCGGGACCAGTGCGCTTCTGGTGGGCGCCGCGCACGTGGCACGGCGCGACAAGGAATCGGCCATTGTCGAGGGCTCTGACCGACCTTTGACATTCAGTGGAAAGACTTCGTTCACGATCCCGCCTGGTGCCGAAGCGCTCAGCGACGCTGTAGATTTCGAAGTCCCCCGACTGGGCGATCTGGTCATCAGCCTTTTCATCCCCGGCGAAGCCGGCACGCCAACCGTCCACCTCACGGCTCTGCATACCGCCTACCTTTCACAGACGGGCGACTGGACGGGCGCGCCTTCGATCGCCGATCCGAAGACCGTGCAACTGTGGTACTGGATTTCTGCGGTCGATGTTGAGGCGCCAGCGAAAGCTGGCCTCATCGTCGCCTTCGGTGATTCGATCACCGACGGTGCGACGTCCACACCTGATACCGACCGCAGTTGGCCCAGCCAGTTGGCCGAGCGCCTGGCGGCGAACAAAGCGACGGCCAACCTCGCGATCGTAAACCAAGGCATTTCCGGCAACCGCCTGCTGAATGACGGCGCAGGTGTCTCGGCCTTGGCCAGATTTGATCGCGATGTGCTCAGCCAGCCCGGCGTGAAATGGCTGGTCGTGCTCGAGGGCATCAACGACATCGGGCTGGGCGGCCGTCCCGACGCACAGCCGCCCGATGTGGTTACCGCGGACGACTTGATCGCGGCGTACAAGCAGATCATCGAGCGAGCTCGCATGCACGGAATCAAAGTTATCGGTGCCACGCTAACACCCTATCTCGGTGCGGCCTATGCCACCGATCAAGGAGAATCGATACGCGAGGCCGTTAACCAGTGGATTCGCACGAGCCGTGCCTTCGACGCCGTCATCGACTTTGACGCCGCCGTCCAAGACCCTGCCAATCCAAAGCAGATCCGTGCCGCGTATAACACTCGCGACCATCTGCATCCGAACGATGCGGGCTACCAAGCCATGGCCGCGGCCGTGGATCTCTCTCTCTTTTCGGGGAAGAGCAAGCCGTGACCGCCTCATGCGCGTTGCGCAAACGGATCGTACCGCAACGATCACTTGACAGGCCGATTGCGGTCCCTAAGATGGTTGGCTCGGCACCTCGGAGTTGAAATCGTAGTTAGGCCAAGTTGCCCCGACAGCCGCCGGAAAGGTCGAGAACAAACTGAGGATGCAAGATTGGGCCCATTGGGCGATCGAAACGGCCAAGCGTCGTGGCGCTTCTTACGCCGATGTTCGCGTGATGGACATTCGCCACCGCGACATCTCCGTCAAGAATGGCGAAGTCGGGACGCTCGCCGAATCCGAGTCGCTGGGCATTGGCATCCGGGTGATCGCGAACGGGGCGTGGGGATTTGCCTCGACCGACCGGTTGACGCGCGAGGGCGTACAGGCCTGCGCATCCGAGGCGGTTGCGATCGCGAAAGCCTCAGGGCTCGCCAAGCGTGAGAATGTTTCTCTCGCGCCCGAAGAAGCCTATGTCGACACCTGGCAGAACCCCTTCCTCAAAGATCCATTCCGGATTCCGGTCGAACGCCAGATCGATCTATTGCTCGCCGCCGACAGGGAAATGCGCCGTGTCAAAGGAATTACGCTCGCCGAAGGGTCGATGTCGTTCCGCTCCATCGAACAACTTTTCGCCTCGAGCACTGGCTCCCTGATTCATCAAATCAAGATGCAATCCGGGGCTGGCATTGTGGCAATGAGCTTCGCTGGAGGCGAAATTCAGAAGCGCTCCTACCCCAACAGTTTCGGCGGCCAACACATGCTGAAGGGTTACGAGCTCATCGAATCGCTCGACCTGGTAGAGAACGCGCCGCGCGTCGCCGAAGAATGCGTCGCGCTGCATTCCGCCGCCCAATGCCCCGAGGGACACAAAACGATCATCCTTGGTGCCTCGCAGTTAGGCCTGCAGATCCACGAATCGATCGGCCATCCCATCGAACTCGATCGCGTCCTTGGGATGGAGGCCAACTTTGCAGGGATGAGCTTTCTTACCATCGACAAGTTGCGGAAGCTGAAGTACGGGTCCGATATCCTCAACGTCGTGGCCGACGCACGCCTCAATCATGGTGCCGGCCTCGGCACATTCGCTTATGACGACGAGGGCGTCCCAGCGCAGTGCACGCCCATCATTACCAACGGCCTTTTCACTGGCTATTTGTCGAGCCGCGAAACCGCTGCGGCAATCGGCGAAAAGCGTTCGGGTGGAACGGTGCGTTGCGAGAGCTGGAACCGCCTACCGATGATTCGCATGACCAACATCAGCATCAACCCCGGCAGTTGGAACTACGATGACCTGATCGCCGACACCGACGACGCGATTTTGATGGAAACGAACCGCTCCTGGTCGATTGACGACAAGCGATATCACTTCCAGTTTTCGACCGAAATTGGCTGGGAAATCAAAGGCGGCAAAATCGGTCGCATGATCAAGAATCCAAGCTATAGCGGCATTACCACGGAGTTCTGGAACAGTTGCGATGCCATCTGCTCGCGCGAACATTGGACGCTTTGGGGCACACCCAACTGCGGCAAGGGGCAGCCGCAGCAGACCATGGGCACCGGCCACGGCGCGTCTCCCGCACGCTTCCGCGATGTCCGTGTCGGCGTCGCCTTCTCAAAATGACAACGATCATTGCTCGAGTCCCATGGCATCCTTGCGGGTTAGTCTGCAAATGAGAAAACCGAAAACCATTGCATCCCCCGCCGAACTGAGACGCATCGCCGAGCGCGTGCTCAAGTTCAGTGATGCGGATGAGACGGAAGTCGAGATCGATGCCACGACCGACGCGCTGACGCGCTTCGCCAACAACACAATTCACCAGAACGTCGCTGAAAAAATCTGCAGCCTTTCGGTCCGCGCCGTTGTGGACGGGCGCACCGCCCGAGCGACCACCAATAAGACCGATGATGAGTCGCTTCGGCGCGTGGTGGCCTCTGCGGTGAGCCTCGCTCGCAACGAACCTGAAAATCCTGACCTTCTGCCCATGCTGCGACCGCAGAAATATCAGAAGGTCGCGCGCTTCTTTGCGGCCACTGCCAACACTACGCCCGAAGATCGCGCCCGCGCCGTCGCGCGTGTCTGCAAAATGGCCGAGAGGGCCAAGCAAACCGCCGCCGGGATTTTTGCTAGCGGCGAAACCGAGTCCATAACCGCAAACTCCAAGGGCTTGGTTGCAACGTACCGCCAAACCCGCGCGGAATTCTCAGTCACCATGTTGGAAAAGAACTCCTCCGGCTGGGCCAAAGCGAATTCGCCAGATATCGGCACGATCAACCCGGAGGCGCTGGCCCTCAGTGCGAGCCAGAGGGCGTTGAATTCGCGCGAGCCGCGCGAGATCGAGCCGGGCCATTACACAGCGATTCTTCCGCCGGCTGCTGTGCTCGACTTGGTCGGATTCCTTTTTTACGATTTTGCAGGAACGGCGGTGCTCGACAAGCGCTCCTGCTTTACAGGTCGGATCGGGAAGAAGATCCTCGGCGAAAACATCACACTCTGGGACGATGTATATCACCCTCTGCAGAGTGGTCCCGCGTATGACGGGGAAGGCCTGCCCAGACAGAAAGTCCTGTTGGTGGATCGCGGCATCGTAAAGAATTTGGTGTATTCGCGCGCAACCGCCAAGAAAATGAAAGCAAGTCCCACGGGGCACGGCTTTTCGCTGCCGAACGAATACGGGGAAGCGCCGATGAACTTGGTTTTTGAGGGCGGTAACACATCCATCGACGAGATGGTTCGCGCGACCGAGCGCGGCATCCTCGTCACCCGCCTTTGGTACATCCGTGAAGTTGATCCTTACGAGAAAATTTTGACTGGCATGACACGAGACGGCACGTTTCTGGTCGAAAACGGCCGCATCTCCGGCGGCATCCGCAATTTCCGTTTCAATCAGAGCATGATCGAGATGTTATCAAACGTGGAGATGCTCGGGCCGGCCGTGCGTGCCGCGGGCGAGGAATCCTTCGAGATGGTTGTGCCCGCTATGAAAATCGCGAACTTTCACTTCAGTGAGGTCACGAAATTCTAGGTGCTATTCGGTGAACTGAAGGCTCGAAATCGCCCGCGAGATGACGTTTTCCTGCAGTTGGACGAGGTCGTTGTCCGCCCGGGTCATTCCGAAAATCGTGTAGAGTTTCGTGCCCCGAGCAAATAGAACCACCACGCCGGACCAATCGTGTTGGTCCACGCTACCGCGGAAACGGTGTTCCATCGCAGTTTGCCCAGAAACGGTGAGGTGCTCTTCACTGAGCGCGCGAAAATTCTCCATCACTGCACGCAAGCGATGCTCGGTCGCGTCCATGTCCGCCGCAAGCGACTTTCCCGCGGGCTCCTGCCCAATGAGCAGGTAGGTCGTATCGTCGGGGGTTCCCATGGCCGTGATCGCGCCCGGGAGAACGGCTGGAGCGGATGCGATCACGTCCCAATCGGGCGGCTTGAACATGCGGAAACGGTAGGTTTCGTTGGTGTAGGTGTTTCCGCTGACTTGCTCACGGATCGGCTCCGGCGCAGGTTTGGGTGGTTCGGTAGGGGCGGGGGCAGGACTTGTCGCGACGGGTGCAGAATTCTTCGCGACGGCCGGGGCTGGAGCAGGCGCAGCAGCTGTCGGTG
>Ga0187769_10002418_pt1 | contig 10911 bp, 10 predicted proteins | sample 0116_SJ02_MP02_1_FD_133140 | JGI IMG/M metagenome (GOLD analysis project Ga0187769, IMG submission 133140) | Tropical peat soil microbial communities from peatlands in Department of Meta, Colombia - 0116_SJ02_MP02_10_MG | ecosystem: Environmental > Terrestrial > Soil > Wetlands > Peat | place... | reverse complement strand
GTTTTGTTCATGCCGTCCAGAGCCGCTGGGAAGGAAATTCGTGGCGTGGCGCCTAAGAGTTGGCGCTGGTGCGTCATGGCTGAATGGTTTGCGGCGGCAATGCTCGTGGCGCTCGCTTGGGGACCGAGTGCGCCCGCGCAGGAACGGGTGCCCGTAACAACAGGTGGAAACGCTGGGGTGGCGGCCTCCCCTTCCTCGCTGGATGCTTCGCTCGCCCCGGCTCCTAAAAGTGTGAGCGCCGTCGGCACCCAGAGTGTCGCGCTCACCGTACCCGCGGGGACGCCCCTTCATATCGCACTCAATCAGGAGGTGCGGGTTCAAAAGACGGGCCAAGTGATCGAAGGGCATGTCGTCGAGCCAGTTTACGCGTTCGAGAAGCTGGTCATACCGGTCGGCACGAAAGTCACAGGACAGATCACCCAAATCGAAAGTGTATCGCCGGGCAAGCGGACCCAAGCGGCGCTCGATGCGAATTTCACGCCAGCGCGTAAGGTGGAGGTCGAGTTCACTGAAATCAGCCTGCCCAGCGGCAAACTGCTACCCGTCCACACGAAGGTCACGCCCGGCTCAGGGAATGTGGTGGAGTTCGTCTCCGCGGCGGACGAGCATCAAGGAAATAAAGCCAAGGACGTGGCGGCCGAACGAACCCGCGAAGCTAAGCAGCAGGTGAAGCAGGAGTGGGAAAGCGCGATGGAGCAAGTAAAGGAACCCGACAAACTGCATCGCCTCAAGCGGTTCGCGCTCAACGAGCTTCCCGCTCACCCCCAATACCTCGACCCTGGAACCGTGTATTTTGCCGAGTTGCAAGAGCCGATCGATTTCGGAACTGAAACGCTCTCGCCTGACTTGGCGGCCTCGCTGGGCACCCCTCCCCCGGACGGCAGTGTCGTCCAAGCACGTCTGATGACTCCGCTCAGCTCAGCTACCGCACACCAAGGAGATCCTGTCGAGGCCATCCTGTCACGCCCGTTGTTTGACGGCGATCACCTGATCGTCCCGCAGGGCAGCGTGCTGGAAGGAACCGTCATTCAGGTACAGCCTGCGCGCCACCCCGGCCGGAACGGCCAACTGCGAATCACCTTTCACGAGTTGCGACTCGACACGGGCGTGGAAACCAAAGTGCAAGCAACGCTAGCGGGCGTCGAGGCACAAAAAGAGCAAAACCTTAAGCTCGACTCCGAAGGGGGAGCACGATCGACATCTTCCAACACGCGATTCCTGACGACCGGTGTCGTGGTGGCACTGGCTGGTTTTGCGTCCATTGGAGATAGTGGCGGAGGCGACATTGCCCACAGCTCCGCAGGAGGAGCCGCCGGTTACAAGCTGATCGGAATTGCGGTGGGCCTGGCGACTCGATCCCAGCCCGTGGGAATGGCATTCGGAATCTTTGGAGCAACGCGATCGATTTATACGAATTTCATTGCCCGCGGCCACGAGGTGATCTTTCCAAAGAACACAGCCATGGCCATCACTGTGGGGACGCGCGCCTCTGCCCAAGTGAATCCATCGGGTCCGAACACCGCTCCTCCGCCACAATAAGCCCGCAGAAACTCTCGATTCCTGTAAAACAGACAGTTCTGCTGGCTTAAAAAAGCCGTGAGTTCCGCCTAGACACTGAAATCGGTTTATGCAAGAATCCCGCCGCTGATCCGGCCTTGTAGCCCGTGTGGAAGTCGAGCCCCAGCTCGTTTCCTACCGCCTACAAGCACCCGAATCGGGACATCACTTGAAGGAGCAGCGACCGTTGGCTCGAGAACAGGGTGTGGTGAAGTGGTTCAACGCAGCAAAGGGGTACGGTTTCATTCAACGCCAGTCCGGGGAGGATGTTTTCGTTCACTTTTCCGCCATCCAGATGGACGGATATAAGTCATTGAACGAAGGTCAGCTCGTCGAATTCGAGGTCCGTCAGGGCCCGAAAGGCTTTCAAGCGGAAAACGTAATGAAGGTGTGAAGAGAAAGGGCCTGGCTCCGCTCCCGCGGGACCAGGCCTTGTTCCTTTCCTTTGTGCCTCGCGAGTGTCAAACTCTAGCCGCTCCCTCCTCGCATATCGAGCAGCCGCGGTGCGTCGCTGCTCCAGACTGTGATAGCATCGGTTGAGAGATCTTGGGAGCCAAGCTTGACGCAGCATATTCCCCGCAAGCAACTGAAGAAGGATGAATTTCGCGATACTCTCGCCCACGGTGCCGAAGCCGTTCTCTCGCACCGGCAGCTTACATCCTATGTCGTGATTACAGCTGCGGTGATTGCTCTCGCCGGCTTCGGCTGGCGGACGTATTCACAGCATCGGACCGTGAAAGCTTTCGCCGCCTTTGATGCAGCGATGAAGGTTTTTCAAACGCCTGTGGGAGCGCCGGTGACACCGGGTGAAACGACTTACCCCGACGAGAACAGGAAATTCACCGAGGCCAACCAGAAATTCGCGGAAGTCGCGACCCAATATCCCCACACCCGAGCGGGTCAGCTCGCCAGCTATTACTCGGCCCTGAGTCTTGAAAAGCTGCAGAAGAATGACGAAGCGAAAAAACACCTCGAGAGTCTTGCGAGCGGCAGCGATTTGGAGGTTGCAGCGCTGGCGAAGTTCGAGCTCGCCGGGCTCTACGACCGCACCGGACAAGGAGATGAATCCGTAAACCTCTACCTACAGCTGATCGCTAAGCCGACCGCGCTTGTGCCGAAGGCCGTCACCATGCTCGCCCTAGCCGATCACTACAGTCGGAAGAACCCGGCGGAAGCGGCCAAGCTCTACGGACAGATCAAAACCGATTATCCCGACACGCCGATGGCCCAAGAGGCCGATCAGGCCCTCGCCCTTTTGCCTGGCAAGTCCTAGGCGGGCCGCGCCTATGTTGCTCCAAGCATACGCCATGGACGTGCGGCGTTCGCGGGGGCGACGCTACCCTGAGACGCCACATCCCTACCGCAACGACTACGCGCGGGATCGCGACCGGGTGATTCATTCGCGCGCGTTCCGTCGATTGGAGGCCAAGACCCAGGTCTTCACCACTCGCTTCTCAGACCATTTTCGCAACCGACTTACACACACGCTCGAAGTCGCACAGATCGCCCGCACGGTAGCGGGCGCACTTGAGATCAACACGGATCTGGCCGAGGCCCTGGCGCTCGCTCACGACATCGGTCATCCGCCTTTTGGTCACGCCGGGGAAAAACAGCTCGATCGGCGCATGCGCGAATTCGGCGGACGCTTTGATCACAATCTTCACGCGCTGCGCATCGTTGAACAATTCGAGCAACGCTATTTGGACTTTCCCGGCTTGAACCTCACATTTGAGGTGCGCGAGGGGATCATTAAACATTCCCGTGACTATACGCCTGCGGAATTCCCGGAGCTCAGCGAGTATCGCCTCGACGAGCGCCCCCCGCTGGAGGCACAGCTGATCGATCTGGTGGACGAAATTGCCTACAACACGGCCGATCTCGACGACGGTCTCGAAGCGCGCGTTCTCGATCTCAACCAACTCGTAGCAGAGGTTTCCGTGTTTCGGGCGGTTTATCAGGAGGTAGATCGCCGCTACCCACTCGGTTCCCGCAAGCTGAAGTTCAATGAGGCGCTCAAGCGCGTTCTCGATCATCTTGCGACCGACCTGATCGAAAATACACAGCAGCAGGCGGAACGGGCGGGCGTCCGGACCGTCGAAGACATTCGCCGCCATCCCAGAAGACTTGCCGGATTCTCCCCCGAGGTTGCCCAACAAAATGCGGAGCTGAAGAAGTTTTTGTCTTTGCGACTTTATTCCGATCCGGCCATCTCCGAAGAGCGAGAGCGCTCGGTTCGCGCCCTCGATACGCTGTTCGACCTCTTTGTCCAACAACCAGACCGAATGCCGCCCTACTACGCCGAGCTCGCGCAACGCGAGCCCCGGCACGTAATCGTCTGTGATTACATCGCTGGCATGACCGATCCCTTCTTAGTTCGCCAATGTCAGGAATTTCTGGTGCCGGCTAAATATTGAGGGGGCGCTCGGGCAAGAACCGAAGTCCCCAAAGCTTGCCTGTTATTGCTTGTCTCGTGTCAGCCGATACAAGTTCGCTCTGGGCTTCCTTGACATCGCAAGTGGCGGACATATAATGAATTTGCGCGTGGGATTACGGGGGGAAAAATCCAATGTTTCTGGATGTCAAAGAACTTGCCCTCCGTAAGGCGCGCATCCGGAAGAGCTACTCGCCCGGGACCTTAGATTTTCACTCTGGCGAGTTTCGCCAAATCGAGCCCCTCGAAGTCCGCGCCACAGCAGAGTTTGTAAACGGACAGATTCGCGTCTGCGGAAACCTGCACACGCGCGTCGAATTGGTCTGTGCGCGGTGCCTCGATACGGTAGTCGAAGAGATTAGCCGTGATTTCGATCTCTACTACCGATCGACGACGTCCATCGCAGAGAGCGACGAAGTTCAGCTGAATCTGGATGATACGGAAATCGCCTTTTTCGAAGGCGATGGGCTTTTTCTGGCCGACGTCCTTGCCGAACAGGTCAATCTCGCGCTTCCCATGAAGGTCATTTGCTCCAGCGACTGCCGCGGCCTGTGCCCCCATTGCGGCGCGAATCTGAACAACGAGGAGTGTCGCTGCGAGAAAAGCGGCGGCGATCCCCGACTTGCCCCGCTCGCCCGGCTCAAGCAGGACTGGTTCAAAAAACAATAAAACAGTACACTAGTTTATTGCGTTCAGGCCGCTTGTGTCTGAGCCTGTCGCAGGGAGAGGGAATGCCGAATCCGAAACGACGCCACTCGAAGCGGCGCACAGCCAATCGCCGTGCCCATGATCACCTCCGCGCTTCGTCCTTGGGGGAGTGTCCGAATTGCCATGAAAGGAAGTTGCCCCATCGGGCGTGTTCCAAGTGCGGGTACTACAAGGGCCGCGAAGTAATTGACACCGAGGCTAAGACAGCCTAACTTTCCCTCGCCAACCGCTTCAAGCCGGTGCTTAGATGACTACGGTCGCCTTGGATGCCATGGGGGGAGACCATGCCCCCCGCGTCGAAGTCGAGGGTGCGATCCTCGCAGCCCGTGAGCTGGGCGTGCGCGTTCTGCTCATTGGTATCGAAGCCGGCGTCCGTGAAGAGTTGAATCGGCACCGGCATCGTACCTTGCCCATCGAGATCGTGCACGCGCCGGACGTCATCACCATGTCCGATTCTCCGTCACAGGCATTTCGCCGTAAGAAGGACAGCTCCGTGCACATTGCCGCGCGGATGGTGCGGGATGGCCAAGCAGACGCGCTCGTCAGTGCCGGCAACACAGGCGCGGTGATGACCGTTGCGAGATTCGTGATTGGCACCTTGCCCTCGGTAGACCGACCCGCCCTGGCGGCTGCGTTCCCCAACATGAAGGAAAAGGTATCGGTCATCCTCGATGTTGGTGCGAACGTCGATTCAAAGCCCGAACATATCGAGCAGTTTGCCGTAATGGGTGAGATCTACTTCCGGTCCATCTGGGGTGTGAGGCGTCCGCGCGTCGCTCTGCTCTCGATCGGTGAAGAAGAGGCCAAGGGCAACGAACTGACGCGAGAGGCGGCGAACCGCCTAAAGCATTCCTCACTGAATTTCGTCGGCAACGTGGAGGGACGCGACGTTTTCCGCGGCAATGTGGACGTAGTTGTGTGCGATGGGTTTATTGGCAATATTGCGCTTAAGCTGAGCGAAGGCTTGGTGGAACATATCGGCGCCATGCTCAAGAGAGCGATCAAGAGCAGCCTCACATCGCAAATTGGCTACGCGCTGTCGAAACGGGCATTTGACGAGTTCCGCAGGCGCACCGACTATTCGGAAACAGGCGGTGCCCCTCTTCTGGGAGTTCGCGGCATCACGGTGATCGGTCACGGCCGTTCCAACCCGAACGCCATCAAAAACGCCATTCGTGTTGCGAGCGACCTCTGCCGTTCCCGCGTCAACGAGAAAATCGAACAGGAGCTTTCCGCCGCTTCGGCAGTACCTTCTCGCGGATAAGCCAGAAGGATCTCACACAGCCATGAGCAAGCTCGCATTCCTCTTCCCCGGTCAAGCCTCGCAGTATCCGGGGATGGGTCGGGATCTCGCCGATCATTTTCCCGAATCGAGGGCAGTTTTCGAGGCAGCCGACACCGTGCTCGGATTCCCGATATCGAGCGTGTGCTTTGAGGGGTCCGAAGAGGCCCTCAAGCTGACCGAGAACACTCAACCTGCGATCCTTACTGTATCTGTCGCCGCGTATCGTGCCTTGGAGGCGCGCGGGATCGTGCCGGACTTTGTGGCCGGACACAGCCTGGGGGAGTATTCGGGGCTGGTAGCGGCGGGCTCTGTGGAGTTCTCGGCGGCGATCAAGCTGGTGCGGCAGCGCGGGCGGTATATGCAGGAGGCTGTGCCAGCCGGGGAAGGCGCCATGGCGGCGATTTTAGGACTTTCTCCGGCCGACATTGCGGAAGTCTGCAAGAAAGCCGCGGCAGGCGAGGTGGTCACCGCCGCGAACTTGAACTCACCCGAACAGACCGTTATCGCCGGAAACGCAGCAGCCGTGAAGCGCGCGGTCGAAATTGCTTCGCAGTCGGGCGCCAAGCGCGCCGTGATTTTGGCAGTTTCCGCGCCCTTCCATTGTTCGCTTCTGACATCGGCACAGCAGCGTTTGGAAGCCGATCTACGAGCAACGGCTTTCGGCCCGCTCCGTTTTCCTTTGATTACCAACGTCGACGCAGAGGCCGTGACCTCGGGCGAAGAAGCCCGTGAGGCACTCATCCGCCAGGTGACGCTACCGGTGCGCTGGCACGAATCGGTGCGCGAGATGATCGACCGCGGAGTCAATATTTTCGTGGAGGTCGGGCCAGGAAAAGTTCTTTCCGGCTTACTCCGCCAGATCGATCGGTCCGTGCGTTGCCTGAACGTCGAGGACGCTGCTAGTCTGCGATCGACAATCGACAGAATTGCTCAGGCGCGCGTCGAAGTGGCGGAGAGCTAACGGCATGTTCTCTCTTAAAGACAAAGTAGCGCTGGTGACCGGAGCCTCCCAAGGAATTGGGCGCGCGACGTCGCTCGCTCTAGCGGAAGCAGGTGCGCAGGTAGCGGTTGCCGCACGCAGCGCCGAAAAGCTCCATTCGCTCGTGGCTGAAATCGAAGCCGCGGGCGGCCGAGCACTGGCCATGCCGATGGACGTTGCAGACGCCGCCCAGATCAAGACAGGCTTTCAGCAGGTTCTGGCGCATTTCGGGAAACTCGACATTCTCGTGAACAACGCTGCGATCACACGAGACACGCTGGCGCTGCGAATGAAACTGGAGGATTGGGACGCTGTGTTGCGGACCAACCTCACGGGCGCTCACCTTTGCATTCAGCAGGCTCTCGGCGCCATGCTGCGACAACGTTCTGGCCGAATCATCAATCTGAGTTCTGTGGTCGCCGAGACCGGAAATGCCGGGCAGGCAAACTACGTCGCTTCGAAGGCCGGCTTGATCGGACTGACGCGTGCTATCGCAGTGGAGGTCGCCTCTCGCGCGATCACGGTGAACGCCATTGCGCCCGGCTTCATCGAAACGCCCATGACCGATCCGCTTCCCCAGGAACTAAAGGACAAAATGAAGTCGCTCATTCCGTTGGGCCGCTTCGGGCGAGACCGCGACGTCGCCACGGCCATTGTTTATCTGGCCAGCGACGAGGCTGGTTATATCACTGGGCAAGTGCTAGAGGTGAATGGCGGCCTACACATGGGCTAGTTTGAAGCAGGGGTCTCGAAGCGCAGATTGCTCGAGAGCAAGCGGATAATGTGGCTGCCAGGTTGACCCTGTCATGGGCCACGCATAAAATGGGCAGGTCATACGGGGCGCAACTTCCCTGGCGTACAGCCCAAGATCCAAGATCGCTGAAATCGGAGGAGCAACCAGAATGGCCAGCGTCGAAGAACGCGTGAAGCAGATCATTGTCGAGCAGCTCGGTGTGGACGAAGGCGAAGTGACTCCCAGCGCTTCATTTGTGGACGACCTCGGCGCCGACTCGCTTGACACGGTCGAGCTGGTGATGGCCTTCGAGGAGGCATTCGGCATCGAAATCCCAGATGAGGATGCGGAAAAGATCGCGACGGTGAAGGACGCCATCGAGTACATCGAAAAGCACTCCAAGGGAAAGTAGTAGTCCCGCTGAGTCATCCACCAGAACAGGAGAGGTTTTTTGAACCGCCGAGTCGTTGTGACGGGCATTGGCTTGGTCTGCTGTTGCGGTATCGGGACCGAAGAGGTCTGGCGCAACTTGCTGGCTGGTAAGAGTGGCCTGGGTCGCGTCACCGCGTTTGACGTCACGGGCTTCGACTGCCAGATTGCCGGTGAAATCAAGAATTTTGATCCTCTGAACTGGGTCGAGAAAAAAGAGCTCAAAAAGATGGCTCGGTTCATCCAAGTCGCCATGGCGGCTTCCGACTTCGCCATGCGCATGGCCGGACTGAAAATCAAGCCTGAATTTGCCAACGCGACCGGCGTGTACATCGGCTCGGGCATCGGTGGATTCGATGTCATCGAACGGGAGCACTCCAAGTATTTGCATGGTGGCCCGGGTAAGATATCGCCCTTCTTTATTCCTTCTGCCATCGTGAATCTGGCGGCTGGCAACGTTTCGATTCGCTATGGTGCAAAGGGGCCGAACTCGGCCACGGCTACGGCCTGCTCCGCCTCGGCTCATGCCGTGGGCGATGCGTTCAAGATCATCCAGCGCTGCGATGCGGAAGTGATGATCGCGGGAGGCTCGGAGGCTGCCGTCACGCCCATGGGCATCGGCGGATTTGGAGCGTTGCGTGCACTCTCCACTCGAAACCATGACCCTGAACATGCCAGCCGTCCCTTCGACGCCGAGCGGGACGGGTTCGTCGTCGGCGAAGGGGCGGGAATTCTGATTCTGGAATCTCTCGATTTCGCCCAACGCCGAGGTGCAAACATCCTGGCCGAAGTCGTCGGCTACGGGATGTCCGGCGATGCTTACCACATCACACAGCCCGCCGAAGGAGGCGATGGTGGTTACCGCTGCACGCTGGCCGCGATCAAGGACGCGAAAATCTCGCCGGACGACATTGGTTACGTGAATGCGCACGGCACATCCACGCCGATGGGAGACAGCATCGAGACGGTGGCTCTTAAGCACATTTTCGGTGAGCGTGCGAAACAAGTTCCCATCAGTTCCACAAAATCGATGACCGGGCATCTTCTCGGAGGTGCCGGGGGGCTCGAAGCCGGCATCAGCATCCTCGCCCTGCGCGATCAGATTCTTCCGCCGACCATCAACCAGGAACATCCCGATCCTGCCTGCGATTTGGACTACGTACCAAACCATTCGCGCCGAGTAGAAGTGACATATGCGGTCTCAAACTCCTTCGGCTTTGGCGGAACGAACGCTTCGCTGATCTTCCGACGCTGGGAGGGACGCTAGGTATGAAAGTAGGAGTTTGCATCAAGCAGGTTCCGGCCAAAGATGCACCGCTTGCAATCGTGGATAGCGGCGCTTGGATTCGGGAATCCGACATTGGATTTGAGACGAACGAGCCGGACAGCTTCGCCCTGGAGGAAGCATTACGCCTCAAGGAAAAGCACGGCGGGGAAGTCGTGGCTATTTCGATGGGACCGGAGCGCTCCAAGCAGGCCATCAAAGAGGCGCTCGCCAAAGGCGCCGAGCGTGGCATTCACATCTCCGACCCTGAGTTTTTTACCCTCGATCCGCTCACATCGGCTCGTTCTTTCGCCGCGGCGATAGCCTCCGACCATTTCGACTTGATTCTCACCGGGCTGCAGAGCGAGGACCAGGGCTTCGGTCAGACCGGAGTGCTGCTCGCCGAACTTCTGGGGTGGCCGCATGCGACGATCATCATGGCGATCGAAGTGACCGACACGCGCCTGAAGCTGAAGCGGGAACTCGAGGCCGGCTGGTTCCAGTGGGTCGAAGTGCCGCTTCCGGCTGTGCTTACGATTCAGTCCGGCATCAACAAACCGCGGTATGCGACGCTGAAGGGCATCATGGCGGCGAAGAAGAAAGAGATTGCCACGATCGAGCGCCGATCGCTCGGGGTCGCCGATGCCCACACCCAGATGGTTGAGCGAATTTACGTTCCTGAAAAGTCGAAGAAGACCGAGTTCATCACCGGCTCGCCCAAAGAGGCGGCGGCAAAGCTGGTCGAAAAACTGCGGCACGAAGCGAGAGTGATTTAGATCATGAAAATCTTGCTCCTCACCGAGCAGCGCGGCGGCCAGTGGAACAAAGTCAGCTTCGAAACACTCGTGGCCGCGCAATCGATTGCCCGAGATGTTAAAGGGACGCTGTCGGGCGCCGTTATCGGCAACGGCGTCGGAAAGCTGGCGACGGAGTTATCCGAATACGAGCTCGAAGAAGTACTTCTCATCGAGCACCCTCTGCTCGAGGGCTACACGCCCGACGGATTCTCGATCGCGCTGCGACAGGTGATCGAAACCGCGAAACCTGATCTACTGGTATTGCCCCACACCTATCAGGTGCGGGATTTCGCTCCGAAGCTTGCCGCATCGATCCGCAAGGGAATGATCGGAGACTCGGTCGGCTACCGCTACGAAAACGGAAGACTCGTCTTTGTGCGTCAAATGTTTCAGGGTCGAACGGCGGCAGACGTTGTGTTTCAGGGTGAGCCGCCGTGGGTTGCGTCGTTTCAAGCGGGTGCGTTCCGAGCCGATCTAGCCGCGAAACGCACGAGCGGCCAGGCCGCTGTCAAGCCGGTTCCGGTGGAACTAAAGCCCGAGCAGATTCGCACCAAGCCGCTCGAGCTGTTCCGCGAGGCCAAGCAGGCGGTGGACTTGACGCAGGCGCCGGTGCTGGTCTCGGTCGGGCGCGGCATCAAAGCGCCCGAGAACATTCCCCTGGCAGAAAAACTGGCGAAGCTGATGGGAGGGGAAGTATCCGCATCGCGCCCGATTTGCGACGAGGGCTG
>Ga0187769_10002417_pt1 | contig 10916 bp, 10 predicted proteins | sample 0116_SJ02_MP02_1_FD_133140 | JGI IMG/M metagenome (GOLD analysis project Ga0187769, IMG submission 133140) | Tropical peat soil microbial communities from peatlands in Department of Meta, Colombia - 0116_SJ02_MP02_10_MG | ecosystem: Environmental > Terrestrial > Soil > Wetlands > Peat | place... | reverse complement strand
GGTCAGGTCCTGACGGGAGCAGCCTTACCGTGACCCGTCGACGCTGGCGGGGCGACGGGGCCGAGGGGCACGCGGGGTCTCCGCACGGTCCGCCCGAACGGCAATCCTGCTGGCCTAGCACGCCGGGGCGCCCTCGGGCGGAACGGGATTCATTTAAATAGAGGGTTCTCGCGTTTTCATCCTGCTCGCTCGGCCATGCATAGCTACGTGGACCTCTATTTCACTCCCGAGAGCGCTTCGCCGCTCGAGCTCTCGGAGCGACTGCGCTCGGTCGCGGGGCTCTCGTTCATCATCGGCCCCCACGACCTCGTCTTTGAGTGGGACCTCGAGCACGAGTTCCAGGACCGGCTCGCCAAGATCCACGAGGCGCTCAAGGGGAGCGGCGTGTTCTACCGGGTCGAGACGGTCTCCGAGGACCCGTCCTTCGTCCCCCCGGTGGCCTGGCCCCCGCCGATGCCGCGCCGGGACCCCGAGCACCCCGGGTTCTGAACGGGACGCTCTCCCCCGCTACCCCGCCACTCCGGGCCGCCTCCTGCGTCGTGCGCCGCGTCGCCGTGCCGGCGAGGGCGTTCCGGCGACTATTCGAATTGAAACCCGACCAACCCGCTGTTGCAGCCTAGGAAGCCGAAGCCGTAGAGCCACGAGGCCGCGGAGGTGAACGTGACCGAGAACACGCCCCCGTCCGTGAAGTTGACCGCGCCCCCGGTGATCCACCCCCCAAACTCCCCCGTATACTGGCCGGTCCAGCCCGAGATCGTGGAGTTGTAGGTGGCCACGGCCGTTCCGTTCTCCGCCCGGACGGTGATGGTGAGGGGCGCGCTCGTGTCCAGTTCCTGACCGACCTCGGGGAGAAACTCGAGGTCGCCCGCGGTCAGCGCAGTATTCGCCGATAGGACCGTGAAGTTGACGGTACGAGGTGAGGCCACCGGGAACGTCCCGTTCGCTGCGCCGAGGAGCAGAGGAATCGGCTGGGCGCACGGCGTCCCTTCGGGGCAGCAGTCGGGACTCGCGGCCGGGCCGCTGGATGCCTCGGTGAGGGACAGCCCCGCCACCGCCGCGCCCGCCGCGACCCCCACGACGATGGCAATCGGGATCGCGAGCCTCTTCCGGTCCCGAAGGTCCATGGGAACGCATCGCCGCTAGGCGCTCCAGAACGATGCGATGGGGACCGAAAAGGGAATGGCTCGGGAAATGCGGGGGTCTTCGTAGGCCCACGGTAGCGGTTCTCCGGTCCACGCGTTGGGCGGCCCGGAGTCCGCCCCACCCACCCCCCCGTTGCCAGTGGAGCTGTTTCCTACCAGCCTTCGTCCCTCGGGTCGACCGCGTCGTGCTCTAGGACCGCTCGGCGTTCGGCCGGGATTTCCCGCTTTTCGCCCTTCGTGTAGTCGTAGACCACGCTCACCGTCCGGCCGCGGGCGGTGATGGTCGAGGTACCGGCGAGCGTGAAGCGGTAGAGGAGGGTGAAGCTCGTGCGGCCGATCGGGCGGGCCGGAGCGACCTCCCCGACGAGCTCGGCGCCGTACGGGACCGGGGCGAGGTAGCGGCACGTTGCCTCGGCGATGATGATGTCGATCTTCGTCGGGTCGACGGAGCCGATGAACGGCAGGTAGTAGTCGCAGCGGAGCGTCTCCATGTAGGGAAAGTACGCGGCGTGGTTCAGGTGGTTCAGCACGTCCAGGTCGTGGTACGGGACGTAGAATCGGCGGGAGACCGGCCAAGGGTGGGGCGCTGCGGGAGCCGTCGGTTTGGGCATGGGCGCGGCGGGGACGTGCACGGTCCATATATGGCCTCGAGCCGATGGACCGGTCCACCGTTTCGGCGGGTGGGTGAGGGGTCGTTCATGGTGGGTCACGAGGCCAAATCCGGTTCCAGTGGAAACAGGGGGGTGGGGGGGTTCGCCGCGCCCGCGCCGGCCCCGGGCGAGATGGCCGCCACGGTCGCCCGGGTCCGCGACGCCGTCCGCCGCCACTCGACGCGGTTCGAGAACGCGATCCCCCTGATCGCGAGCGAGAACCTCCTCTCGCCGTACGCGAAGGAGCTATTGATCAGCGACTTCCACTCCCGCTACGCCGAGGGTCTTCCCGGGGAGCGGTACTACGAGGGGAACGAGCAGGTCGACGAGGTGGAGGAGGTCTGCCTCGCCCTCGCGAAACGCCTGTTCCGCTGCTCCTTCGCCGACGTTCGCCCGACGTCGGGCACCGTCTCCAACATGGCGGTCCTCAAGGCGCTCGCCGAGCCGGGCGACCTCGTCGGGACGAGCCGTCTCGCGGACGGGGCCCATATCTCGAGCGCCTCGTTCGGTGCGTTCGGGCTGCGCGGCGTGAAACCGGTCTACTATGCCTGGGACGCGGAGCGGATGACGGTCGACGTCGGCCGGACGCGGGAGATCCTGCGCGCCGTCCGGCCGAAGGTCTGTCTGTTCGGCCTCTCGCTGTTCCTCTTCCCGATGCCGCTCGAAGAGCTCCGACCGACGCTCGAGGAGATCGGCGCGCGCGGCTGGTACGACGCCGCGCACGTCCTCGGCCTCATCGGCGGGGGAGAGTTCCAGGACCCGCTCCACGAGGGGTGCGTCGTGATGAGCGCGTCGACCCACAAGACGCTCCCCGGCCCCCAGCACGGGATCATCCTCGCCCAGACCGAGGACTCGGAGCTCGTGAAGCGCCTCCAGGGCGGCGCCTTCCCCGGCGTCACGAGCAACCACCACCTGAACGCGATGGCGGCGCTCGCGGTGAGCCTCGCGGAGCACCTCGAGTTCGGGCGGGAGTACGCCCGACAGACGGTGGTGAACGCCCGGGCGCTCGCGCAGGCGCTCCACGACCGCGGGTTCGACGTTCTCGCCGCAAACCTCGGGTTCACCCGCTCCCACACGATCGCGGTCCGGGTCGAGAAGGAAGGCGGCGGTGAGGCGGTCGCCCGCCGGCTCGCCGACGCGGGGATCATCTCGAACAAGAACCTCCTCCCCGGCGACAAGAGCCCGAAACATCCGGGGGGCCTGCGCCTCGGGAGTCCGGAGGTCACCCGGGTCGGGATGCGCGAGAAGGAGATGGAACGCATCGCCGAGCTGTTCGACGACCTCCTCCACCGGGGCCGGCCCGCCGCCGAGGTCCTCCGGGAGGCCGCGGAGCTGAAGCGCGGATTCACGACCCTCCAGTACTGTTTCGCTGCCGGCGAGGCGGCCTACCGCTACTACGACCTCGTCGGACGCGACCCGACGTAGGCCCCTTCGTCAGGGCGTCTCCTCGTCCTCGGGATTCGCCTGCGTCGCCGCGTCGCGTCGCGCGATCCCCTGCGCGAGCGCCTCCTCGTCGAGCGTCACCCGCGGCTTCGCCCTCGGCGGTGCGGCGAGCGAGAACCGCGCCGGCCGCTCCGCGTCGAGCGAGGCGGTGAGCGTGCCGTCGGTCACGAGCGACGCCACCCAGTCGGCGAGCGCCGGCGGGGCGGGCGGAGGCTCCCAGGCCGCCTCGATCTCGGAGAGGGCGAGCGGCCCCTTGGCGCGGACGATCTCGACCACCGTCGCCCGTCCCTCGGCGAGCCGCCGGAGTTCCTCGTCCTCCCCGGTCGGAGCCCGGATCGGACGCGGCCGTCCCCCCGCGAGAAGGGCACCGATGCCGGCGAACCCTCCGACGGCCAGCAGGGCGACCGCCGCGAGCGCGAGCGGGGAGAGCGTAGGGCCGCTCGACGAAGGAGCGGCGACGACCGGAGGCACCGCAAGCGGTCCGAGCAGGGTCCCTCCCGCCGCATCGAGGACCGTCACGGAAGCGCCGCCGGCGCCGGGGACGGTCACGTTCACCCAGGCTCCGCTCGTGCGGTCGGCGAACCCGACGACGGGCACCACGGTCTGGTTCACGGAGGTTCCGGTGGTGACCTCGACGAGGAGCTCCGCTCCCGGCGCCGGGTCCCCGAACCGGTCGCGTACCTGCCAGAGCGCGGAGTAGGTACGGGCGGCCGCCGAGAGGTTGTTCTCCACGTGCGTCGCGTCGTAGAGGACGAGCTGGCCGAGGTCGGGAAGCACCGCGACCAGCATCGCCCCCGGCGCCGACGGGAGGAGCGGACCGAACAGATCGACCCGGACGGGGACCGCGACCGCCATCTCGAACGAGAGGTTCAGCCGCCCTCCCTGCCAGGCCGCAGCGGGTACCCCGAACGTGCCGTTGGTCGCCCGCGCGAGCGGTCCGGCCCCGGAGGAGTTGACCCAGGCCGGCGCCGTGGACCCGTTCGCGGTCTCGGTCACGGTGAGATACGCCGCGGCGGCGAACGACGAGACCGGCGCGCCCTGCGCGTCGAGCGCCTGCCAGGCGACGACCGCCGGCGTTCCCGCCGTGACCTCCGTGGGCGCGGGGCCGACCACCACGATGGAGACCGCGGTCGCCGCGTTCGGTGCCCGGCCCAGTTCGTTCGAAAGGCCGCTCATCCCGAGCGCGGGACCGGCCGTCCCGCCGTGGGGCAGTAGCAGGCCGACAAGGAGCAGGAACCCGATAGCGCCGAGGAGGAGCGTGGACGCGTGCGATGCACCGGACCGCGGTCGAGCGGGCGCCAACCGAACCCCATCCCCTTTCCGGCGAGGAACCGGCGAGGGAGTCGAGCCGACCCGCTTAACGGTGTCGTCGACCCGAGGCCGGAGTGGTCGCTGACCCGGCGGCGTCGGTCGGCGACCTCTTAGCGGTCGGTGCCTCCCGACACCGTGGACGCTCCGACGGTCACCTCGATCACGCCGCCCCCGCTCGCCTCGTTGCCGGTCGAGCGGGAACAGCTCGAGTATTCGTCGCGGTGGATCGTCTTCGCCGCGGACGGAGAGCGCCTCCTCCGGGCGTGGGGAACGCCCGAGCGGCCGTGGATCCTCGCCGTAGAACCGGACGGGCGGCGCTGGCGCGTCAGCGCGTGGGGCGCGGACGCGGGCACCGCGCGCGCCGCCGCCCGCGCGCTCTTCTCGCTCGACCATCCGATTGAGGCGTTCTACCGCCTCGTTCGGCGCGAGCCGGTCCTGCGCGGGACCGACCGGCGGTTCCGGGGCCTGCGGATTCCTCGCGACGCCCATGTCTACGAGGCGATCCTCCACTCGATTCTCGGCCAGCAGGTCTCGGTGCGCGCCGCGTCGACGATGAAGGAGCGTCTCCTCGAGAGGACCGGTGCGTTCGTCGAGGCGGATGGGGTCGAGGTCCCGCGCGTCCCCACCCCGCGGGAGCTTCGGTCGCTCGGGGTCGCGGGCCTTCGGTCGACCGGCGTGAGCGGAGCGAAGGCCCGCTCGCTCCTCGAGCTCGCCCGCGCGGCCGAGGGGGGTGCGCTCGCCCCGTCACCGCTCGCGTCCGCGCCGGTCGCGGAGGCCGTCGCAGCGCTCGACCGGCTCCCGGGGGTCGGACGGTGGACGGCCGAGAACGCGCTCCTGCGGGGGGTCGGCCGAACGGACGTGTTCATCGCCGGGGACCTCGGGATCCGCGTCGCGCTCGAGGAGTATGGGGTGCTCCGGCGGTCTGCCTCCGAAGAACGGGCGCGTGCGTGGGCCGACCGGAACTACCCGGGATGGGGGAGCTACGCGACGCTCTACCTCTGGCGAAAGCTGGTCGCGGACCGCACCGGAGCCGAAACGGGATAGGTCAGGGCGAACCGTCGTGGAGGGGCGGGGCGTGCCGAAGTCGAACGGTGATATCGCTCCCCCTCAAACCGCCGACCTCGACCAGTTTCGCCCGAGTCCGACCTCCGCTCACGAACCGAACCGACGTTCGGGGGACCCCCAACCATCCGGCGAGAAGACGCGCGATGGCTTCGTTCGCCCTCCCCTCGGTCGCCGGCTCGCGACAGGAGACCACCCAGCGCTTGCGCCAGTCGTCCCACTCGATTCCGTCTTGGCGGCTGCCGGGCCGAGCCCAGACCTCGAAACGCCCCACCGCGGCTCTCAGCCGCCAAGAACCCGCGTCGCTACTTAGACTCAAACCCCCTCGCAACCGAAGTGGGCGACCGGTCCGGCTCCCGGATCAACCGCCGGTGGGATGGGGCTTTCGAGAATCTACGCCGGATCCGGTGCGCGAGCCATGAGCGGGAACGTCCGCACGGTCCGGTGCGTGGCGCCGCGGGACGAGAGCTCGCTCTCCTTCAGGACGAACTCCCCGACCCGGAACCGACGCGGGTTGGGGGGAGGCAGGGCGCCCGTGAGGAGCTCGCGGGCGCGCCGAAATTCCCCGGGGGACCGCACGCGAAAGAGGGTGAGGTGGGGCGTGAAGGTAGTCTCGCGGCGCGTCGGGTCTCCTTCGTTCGCAAGCGCCTCCCGAACGTCGTTCGCGAGCCGGACGAGTTCGGCGCCTCCCTCGGTCGCCCCGGTCCAGACCACCCGCGGCCGTTCGTGAGACGGGAACGCACCCACGCCCTCGAGCGTGAGAAAGAACGGAGCCGTCCTCGTGCTCACCGGGAGGAGCGCTTCGGTGATCGGACCGACCCGTTCCCGCGGGATCTCTCCCAGGAACAGGAGGGTCAGGTGTTCGGGGGCCGGTGCCCGGCGCGTTTCCCCGGACGGCGGCGGGACCTCGACGGCCACGAAGGCACGCACGCCGCGCTCAACAACGGGCCGTTCTTACCTGTTCGTCGCGGGGGCCCCACCGGTGGAGCCCGCGGGAAGATGCAGGGTCCACACCTGAGCTCGGTCCACGCCGAGCCCCATGGCACGGAGGACGGTGCGGACCCGGCGGGCGCGGTGCGCGTCTCCGACGACGAACAGGATGAACGCGCCGTGCCGGAGCGCCTTGCGGACACCGTGGCGAACCCGCTCGACCCGGAGCGCGCCCGACACCTCGGCTTCCACGTGGACATCCCGCCCGTGGAAGAACCTCCACGCCCACCCGGTGCGTCGATGCTCGAGCTCGGAGGCGAGGTCGGCGGGCACCGGCGTTTCGTCCCGCGAGGGGAGCTGGCGGAACCGTGCGTCGGGCAGGGTCGTGTCGAACCGCCCTTGGCGGAGGATCTCGAGACGGTACCCTCGAGCGGCAAACCGGCGGAACGCGGCGAGGAGCAGGGCGCGATGCTCCGCACTCTCCCGTGTCGCCCCGGTCGGCGCCGTGAGTCCGAGCCGCCGTTCTCCGGCCGCCGTGAGTCGAAGCGTGTCCGGTGTCTCGTCGAGATAACCGTCTCGGATCAACGTCGACAGGCGGTGGGCAAGCATCGCCGGGTCGATCGACGGGCCGGGGAGGCGGATCGCCGCGGCGACCGCGTTCTCGCGCCCGACCACCGAGCCCGACTCCGCCGCCGCGAGCACCGCGAGCAGCAACCGTCCCGTCGCCTCGTCCGCGTCGGGCGATTCGGTGGATTCGGAGATTCCGACGAGGAACTCCCCTCGGGTTACCTCGAGGGCGTCGTTCCAATCGGCCGTCCCGGGGGAGGGGACGGATACCTCCGGAGGCACCGCGCGCAACCCATCGACCCGCGTGTCGAGGGCCAACCCCAGCCCGGTAGGAAGGTTCGGGAGGACCTCCGCCGCGTCGTCCGGGCCGAGGCCGAGCCATCGACCGACCTCGGGCGCCGTCGGACGAGGCACCCGGAACGCGACGAACCCCCGGAGGGCGCCGCGCGCGGCGCCCGCGAGCTCCCGGGCGAGCCGGTCGGGGTACTGCGTCGCGATGACCGCCCGGATGCCGAACTTCCGTCCCTCGGTGAGGAGCTCGGCGACGAGGTGCGGCGAGAAGGCCTGGACCTCGTCGAGGACGATCGATACGGGGCGGGAAAGTCGCGCGGGCTCGCGGGCAGCGGCGACCCCGAAGTAGACCCGGCCGAGGACGAGCGTGGCGGCGAATCCCGCCGCCTCCGGTCCGAGGCTCGCGAACGGGAGGCGGACGAGCAGCGCGCGGTTCCCGCCGAGGAGGTCCTCGACGGGCAGTCCCCCGTCGTCCGGCGAGAGGAGCTCCCGGAGCGCCGGCACGAGCATCACCTTCGAGAGCCGGGTCGCGGCGGACCAGAGGAACTCGGGGTTGCGCCGGACCACCGGCGCGAGCTCGTCGAGGAACCGGGCGAGCTCGACGGAACGGGTCGACAGCCGCGCCGCGTCCCGTCGGTCGGCGTTCGTCAGGAGGTCGTACATGTCGGCGACCGAACCGCCCGATTCGAGCGCGAGACGGACCACGGTGTCGAAGATCCGTTCGAGCCGGAACCCCCAGTAGAGGTCGGTGCCGTCGGGGGTGAGCCGTTTCAGTGCGGCGACCAGGTGCGCCGCGGCCCGGTCCCGGGGCCCGTCGGCGGCGACCGCCGAGATCCCCGGCACCGGGGGACGGGTCGCGTCGATCGCCACGACCCGCCGGCGCTCTTCGGGCGTGAGCCGGGCGAGGAGGGCGGGGGCGAGGTCCCCGTGCAGGTCGACGGCGAAGAGCGGTTCGCCCCGCCGGACGACGCGCGCTCCCCACCGAGCGAGGTACGTGGTCTTCCCCGCACCGGAGGCCCCGAGCACGATCGCCGGAGTTTCAACGGGAACCTCGTCCGCGAGCGTACGAGCGCGCTCGAGCGTGAGCACCGTTCGGGCCGCGGTCGCGGGCGGCCGTTCGAACCATCCGTCGGAAGGCACGGACCGAAGACCCCCGAGGCGCCAGTCGCGCCGGCATCCGAAACGAGCGGGGCGGGCGACCGCCGGGATCCCCACCGTCTGGCTCCACTCCGCGGCGATCGCGGTGCCGAGCGCCCGGAACCGCGATTCGGCCTCTTCGCCCGAGCTCGCCGCGAGCCGGAACCGTCGGGCGAGCCAGACCGTTCCGCGTCGGGCCGGCAGCCAGAACGTCTGGAGGCCGATCCAAACCCGGGTCCCGAGGCCCGGGGCGATTCCGACCGGGTCGATGGAGAGCTCGCTTCCGGCGGGGCCCGGAACTCGCCCATCGCCGGCCCGGACCAGGTCTCCGGTCCGTTCGCTCCGGAGCTCCGCCGGCGGGGCAGGGGCCACTCCGGTACCCGGGACGCACTGGACCGCCATTCCGGCGACGCTTCCACCGAGGAGGCCGACGACCTCGGGAGGGCGGACGGTGACCCAGACCCGTGGGTCGTTGGTGGCGCTCTCGATGAGGACCGCGGCCGGGGAAGGGGTGGCGGCGACGAGCCGGGCGAGCGCTCCGTACCAGGCGCGGAGGTGGGCGGGGGTACCCCGGCAGCAGACCGTGATCGTGCCGGACGAGGTCACGGCCGCTCGCCTGCGGTCGCCCGGTCGACGAGCGCGTCGACCTCGGCCCGCACGCGGGGAAGGCGGTTCACTCGGGCGAATTCCCGCAGGGTGGCCGTCGAGACGAGATGCGGCACGGCCCGGTCGTACTCCCAGAGCCGGACGAGCCAGAGGAGCCGTCCGTCGGGGTAGCGGTACAGACGTGCACGGGGGCAGTAGGGACCCGCGATCGGGAGGCGGATTTCTCCGACCTTCCGGACCCGGCCCGCGGGGGGCTCGGGAAAAGACGGTTCGGGAACGGGTTCGACCGGCGTTGTGACGACGATGCGTTGGGCATCCAAGGTTCTCCAAAACTCCCCCATCCCCTCCGCGGGTCCCGGACAGGACAGAGTAGGGCGCGGCACCCCTCGAACGAGGGATTCGGGTCGTCGTCCCCAGGACCCGCCCCGCGGCCGGAGCGCCGTGAGGCTGGGGGCGACGGGCTCCGGCGGAACGCCGGGAAATGGCTCAGCGACGGCGCGCCCGCCCGCGCTCAGGACTCTCGGCGCGTCCGGCCGAGCGTCCGCTCACGGGTGGCGTCCTCGAACGACCCCTCGTCCTTCGAGGCGACGCCGGTCACGGGGCGGTTGGAACCCGAGGAGCGGCGCGGAGGCGCCCGCCGATCTCTCGGAGGGACGGCTCGGGACCGCGTCGGGTTCGGGGGTCTTGGCGGGGCGTGTCCGAGGTCGACGAGATCCGCGAGTAGACCTTCGGGTCGAGCGCGGAGGGAGGTCGAGGGGACGGCACGCGACGCCGCATGGCAACGGTCCCGCCGAGGGCGACCGACCCTACCTCGGGTCGCCGCTCAACGAACGATGAACGGTGCTCCCGTTCGAGTGGCGGGTTCGACGAGGGCCGCTCCCCGGCGGGGCGGTCGCGCGCGCCGCGGACGGGCGCCGGACCTAGGGTCTTTCTTCCCGAGCCGGCTGGGGGACGACCGATGCGGATCGTGAGGGCCGCGGCGAACGAAGAGCTGGCGGCCGCCAAAGCGCTGATCGAGGAGTACGCGGCGTCCCTCGACATCGACCTCGGGTTCCAGGGGTACGACGAGGAGATCGCGGAGTTCCCGCGGGGCTACGCACCGCCCGACGGGGCGGTGCTCGTCGCCTTCGAGGGCCGGAGCCCGGCGGGCGTCGTCGCGCTGCGGCGCCACGACGCGACGGCCTGTGAGATGAAACGGCTCTACGTCCGCCCGAACTTTCGCGGCCACGGGGTCGGACGCGCCCTCTCGGAGGAGATCATCCGCATCGCCGCGAAGCTCGGCTACGCGAAGATGCGTCTCGACACCCTCCCGACGATGGACGAGGCGATCGGCCTCTACCTCGCCCTCGGGTTCCGGGAGATCCCGGCCTACCGGTTCAATCCCGTGGCCGGCGCCCACTACCTAGAGCTCGACCTCACCGGGCGATAGCCGACGCCTTCCCGATCGATTCGAGAACTCGGAAGAACGGTTTTGGAAAGGTCCCTCGCACGCCTGGGACACGGTGCTGTCCCCTTGCGGCGATCTGGAGGGACCCTTCCGGGGTGGTTGCAAGGGAACGATGGCGGCCCGGGGTATTTGAGGCACGGGCGGGGGGTCATGAAACGGCTCGGAAGCGAGCCGTTCCGCCTACCGGGCGTGATGCGGTTCGCTCTGGCCGACGACGATGCGGGGAAGCTCGCCCTGGATCGTCGGGGGCCGGTGGGTCGCGGCGGCCGCCGCCCGGCTCGTCTGAGTGGCCCGGGGGAGAAGCCACCGCTCGCCCCAGAGCCGGAGCTC
>Ga0187769_10002416_pt1 | contig 10916 bp, 11 predicted proteins | sample 0116_SJ02_MP02_1_FD_133140 | JGI IMG/M metagenome (GOLD analysis project Ga0187769, IMG submission 133140) | Tropical peat soil microbial communities from peatlands in Department of Meta, Colombia - 0116_SJ02_MP02_10_MG | ecosystem: Environmental > Terrestrial > Soil > Wetlands > Peat | place... | reverse complement strand
CGCCGCCTCGAGCGGTTACGAGGAGCCCAGTCTGGTATTCCTCGCCGGCACTGCGACGCGCTTCACCAACGCCGAAGGCGCCGCCGACTTCCTGCGCGGCGGCGGCTGCCGCCTCGCCTTCGTCGACGCCCGCCAGGAGCGCGCCTTCGCGCTGCGCGCCGAGGCGATCGGCTTGCGCTACAATCCGGGTCCGCGCATCGATGGCTATGACCTGAGCATCGGCAAGCCGATCACCATCGCGACATTCCAATCGGCGGGCGCGCCGTGAATGGACAGCATGACAACCGCTGACGCGCGCGGCGAGCGCCGGCTCGCCGTGCTGGCGCGCAATGCGGCGCAGAATTTCGAGCGCTGGATTCGAGCGCTGCTGGCGCCGCCGCTGCGGCTGCCGCGACCGAATCCTGGCGCTTTCGCCGCGGCGGCCGGCCTGGTGGCGGCGACGGTCGCGTCGATGTTTTTTCTCGACGCGGCGGCAAGCGACTGGGCGAGCCATGAGCCGGGCTGGGTGAGAGGCGCCTTCGAGCGCATCACGCAATTCGGCCTGTCCGGCTGGTTCCTGTTTCCGTCCGGTTTCGTGCTGCTCGCTCTTGCCGCCGTGATCTCGCCGGCGCTGCCGCGGCGCGTACAAGCCATCCTGACGGCGCTGGTGGTGCGCTTCGGCTTTGTGTTCCTTGCGATCGGCGTGCCGGGCCTGTTCGTCAGCATCGTCAAGCGCGGCATCGGCCGCGCCCGGCCTTTTGTCGGCGGCCAAATCGGCGGCCACGACGATCCGTTCCTCTATCAGGCGCTGGTGTGGCGGCCCGATTACGCCAGCATGCCGTCGGGACATGCCAGCACCGCGGTCGCGGCCGCGATCGCCATCGGCGCGATCTGGCCGCAAAGCCGTGCCGCGATGTGGCTCTATGCGTTTCTCATCATGTTCAGCCGCGTCATCGTGCTGGCGCACCATCCGAGCGACGTGATTGCCGGCGCGCTCACCGGGGCCGCGGGCGTTTATCTGGTGCGCCGTTGGTTTGCGGCCCGGCGGCTGCTGTTCAACCGCCGCGATCTGAACAGCTTTCCGGGGCCGTCGTGGCCGCGTGTCAAGCATGCGCTCGACTGCGTAATGGGGCGCCGCGCCGCCAAGATTGAACGCGGCCGCAAGGCGCTTTAGAAGCTTGCGCCCATGGTGGAAGATCACAACGCCTCCCCGCGCAATGACGCGCCGGCGGTCTCGGTAGTCGTGCCGGTGCGCAACGAAGCCGGCAATATCGGCCCGCTGGTCGCCGAAATCGCCGCGGCGCTGGAAAAAAGCGCGCCCGACGGCGGCTTCGAAATCGTCTGCGTCAACGACGGCTCGACCGACGCCACCGACGCCGAACTGCGCAGCGCCATGGCGGCGCGGCCGAACTTGCGGCAGATCCGCCACCGCGCCTGCTGCGGCCAGTCGGCCGCCATCCGCACCGGCGTCGCCGCCGCGCGCGGCGCTGTCGTGGTGACGCTCGACGGCGACGGTCAGAACGATCCGGCCTTCATTCCGGCGCTGATCGCGGCACTGGCGACCGGTGCGCCGCGCATCGGCTTGATTGCCGGTCAGCGCCAAGGGCGCAAGGCGAGCGGATTTAAGAAATTGCAGTCGCGCATCGCCAATGCCGTGCGCAAGACCGTGCTCAAGGACGGCACGCGCGACACCGGCTGCGGGCTGAAAGCCTTCCGCCGCGATCTGTTTCTGGCGCTGCCCTATTTCGACGGGCTGCATCGCTTTCTGCCCGCGCTTGTCCGCCGCGAGGGCTTTGACGTCGGCTATGTCGCGGTGGTCGATCGGCCGCGCCGGCACGGCGTCTCGAACTACGGTTTTTGGGACCGGCTGTGGATCGGCATTTTCGATCTTGCCGGAGTGTGGTGGCTGGTCCGCCGGCGGCAACGCGTTCCGCAATCCGAGGAGGTAACCCTTGCTCATTGATATGTCGCGCGCGGTCGGCGCCTATCTGATCGACGTCTTCGTCACCCGGCTCGACTGGTGGGTGCTGCTCGGGCTCGTCGCCCAAGGCCTGTTCACCATGCGCTTTCTGGTCCAATGGATCGCCTCGGAGCGCGCCGGCCACAGCGTCATTCCGCTGGCGTTCTGGCTGTTCTCGATCGGCGGCGGCATTTTGCTGCTGGTTTATGCGCTCTATCGCAAGGACGCGGTGTTCATCGCCGGCCAGGCCTTCGGCGTGTTCGTCTATCTGCGCAATCTGTATTTCGTGCTGCGCGACCGCCGCGCGGCGCCGGCGACGTAGTTTCCTCCCGCCCGCTGGCGCGAGGAGATGCTCAGCTCGCTGCCGCCAGCGCCGCAAAGCCGCGTTCGAGGTCGGCGATCAGATCCTCGACCGCTTCGAGCCCGATATGGAAGCGCACCGTGGGGCCGCCGGGCGCCCAGCGCGTCGCGGTGCGGATATGGGCGCAGTCGAACGGCACGGCCAGACTCTCGAAGCCGCCCCAGGAGGCGCCGATGCCGAATAGCTCGAGCTCGTCGAGGAAGGCATCGACCGCCTCTTTCGGCGCCGGCTTGAGCACGATCGAGAACAGGCCGCAGGCGCCGGTAAAATCCCGCTTCCAGATGGCGTGGTCGGGATGGCTCGGTAGCGCCGGATGCAACACGCGCAAGACTTCCGGCCGCGCTTCTAGCCATCGTGCCACGGCAAGGCCCGAGGCGTAGTGGCGGTCGAGCCGCACTGCGAGCGTGCGCAAGCCGCGCAAGCCGAGATAGACGTCGTCCGGGCCTTCGCACAGGCCCATGAGCCAGACCAGGTTTTTCAGCGCGGCGGCGGTCGCGGCATTGGCCGCCACCGTGCCCAGCATCACGTCGGCATGGCCGCCGATATATTTGGTGCCGGCCTGGATGGCGAGATCGACGCCGTGGTCGAGCGGGCGGAAATACAGCGGCGTCGCCCAGGTATTGTCCATCAGCACGCAGGCGCCCTTGGCATGCGCGGCTTTGGCGATGGCGGCGGTGTCCTGCATTTCGAAAGTCAACGATCCCGGCGATTCCAGATAGACCGCGCGCGTATTCGGCTGCATGAGCGCTGCGATGGCGCCGCCGATACGCGGATCGTAATAGGTGGTGGTGACGCCGTAGCGCGTGAGAATCTGCTGGCACAATTTGCGCGTCGGCTCGTAGGCGCTGTCGGTGACCAGCACATGGTCGCCGGTCTGCACCACCGACAAGAGCGCCACCGAAATCGCCGCAAGCCCGGACGGCACCAGCACGACGCCGGCGCATTGCGGCCCTTCGAGCTCCTGCAACGCGGTTTCGAGCGCCTCGGTGGTCGGCGTGCCGCGGCGGCCATACTGATAGCGGGCGCGCCGGGCGCGGAAATCCGCCGCGCTCGGATAGAGCACGGTCGAGGCGTGATAGACCGGCGGATTGACGAAGCCGTGGTTGGCCGCCGGCTCGCGCCCGGCGGTCACCACCTTGGTCGCGACGCGGCGGGTTTTCTTGCGGGAGCCTTGCTCGCTTTTGTCGTTCATACCCGGTCCCTAAAATCGGCGATGCATCGCCTGGCACGGCGTTTGCAACCAACGCAGCTTAATTTGAAGCCGCGGTCAATCCCTTGACCTTGCAAGCGTGATCGCCTTCAGATGCCGGACGAATAGAGGCGAGGGCGGCTTGCGCGTATCTGTTGGGGAAGGTCGCATCATGAGTAGACTCGCCAAAGCCGGGACCGTTGCGTTCCTTCTCGTGCTTGTCTTGGCGCAAGCCGCCGCGGCGCAGACCCTGCAAGCGGTCAAGGACCGCGGCGAGCTTAACTGCGGCGCCAACGGCACGCTGGCCGGGTTCGGGGCGCCCGATGCGGCCGGCAATTGGACCGGTTTCGACGTCGACTTCTGCCGCGCCATCGCCGCGGCGATCTTCGACGATCCCACCAAGGTCAAATTCGTGCCGCTGACCGCGGCGAACCGCTTCGGCGCGCTGCAATCCGGCGCGCTCGATGTGCTCTCGCGCAACACCAGCTGGACCATGTCGCGCGCCACCGAACTCGGCATCGTTTTCGCCGCGGTCAATTTTTACGACGGCCAGGGCTTTTTGGTGCGCAAATCGCTGAAGGTCAATTCCGCGCTCGAGCTCAACGGCGCCGCGATCTGCGTGGAGCAGGAAACCACCACCGCGCTCAACCTGGCCGATTACTTTCGCGCCAATCACATGGATCTGAAGACCATAAGCTTCGCCAGCGCCGACGAGGCGGTCAAAGCCTATGACAGCGGACGCTGCGACGCTTACACCACCGATTCCTCTGCGCTTTACAGCGAGCGGCTGCGGCTTGCCGATCCCACCGCCAATATCGTGCTGCCGGAAATCATCTCGAAAGAGCCGCTGTCGCCCGCCGTCCGCGAGGGCGACGGCGCCTGGGCGGAGCTGGTGCGCTGGACCCATTACGCCATGCTCGACGCCGAAGAGCTCGGCGTGAACCAACATAACGTCGACGACATGCTGCATTCTGCGGCGCCGGACATCCGCCGGCTCCTTGGCGTCGAGGGTCGGTTCGGCCAAGCGCTGGGATTGAGCAACGACTGGGCCTATCGCATCATCAAGGCGGTCGGCAATTACGGCGAAAGCTTCGACCGCAATGTCGGGCAGAATTCGCCGCTCAAGATCGCGCGCGGGCTCAATGCGCTGTGGACCAAAGGCGGCTTGCAATACGGCCTGCCGATCCGGTGACTTTGGTCATTGCGGACGACCCGCCTACGTTCGCATGGCGAGCTACGGCGGGTTTGAGTCCGAAGCGCGAAGGCGGAAGCGAAGCAATCCAGCCTTTCACGCCAGCCATTCTGGATTGCTTCGCCGCGGAGCCTGTCATCGGACCGCGCGACTTCGCGCGGGTCCGTTGGCTCCTCGCAATGACGAGCGGCGCAACATTACCGACTTGTAATCAACACGCCGACCTGTCGAAACTTTAACTTGAGTTCGCGCGGCCGCGGTCTTTTATGTCGGCTAAGGTTCGCGATCTTCAGGAGGATCACATGCTCAGGCCGGGCAGCTTGAAAACACGCGTGAGAACACTTTTGGCCGCGACGGCGCTATTTGCGCTCGCCGGCGCTTCGTCGGTTTATGCGCAACAGGATTTCGGCGGCCACGGTTTCGGCGGCATGCATACCGAGCAGTGGCATCGGCCGAGCATCGCCGACATCAACGCCTTTGCCGACGCGCGGATCGCCGCGCTCAAGGCCGGTCTCGAACTTAACCCCGACCAGGCGAAGAACTGGCCGCCGTTCGAGCAGGCGCTGCGCGATCTCGTTCAGCTGCGCGTGCAGCGGCTGCAGGCACAGCAATCCGAGGCGCAACAGCCGCCGGCCTCGCCGTTCGACCGCCTGGCGCGGCGCGCCGACGCCATGGCCAAAACCAGCGCCGCGCTCAAAAAGATGGCAGACGCCGGCGCGCCGCTCTATGCGAGTCTGAACGACGAGCAGAAGGGCCGCTTCGTGAAGCTCGCCCACATTCTGCGGCCGCATCCGCACGGCTTCATGCAGCATGGCTGGCATCAGGGATTCGGCCATCAGGGATTCGGCCATCAGGGATTCGGCCCTGGCCGCTTTGGCGGTGACGATGGTGACGATGGCGGCGATACCGGCTCGCGGCTGTAAGGCGAAGCCAGGTTTGTCGGCGTCCGCTGAATTCCCCTCCCTGCAGCGGGCGCCAAACTGAAAGCCGCAGGATGTACTCCTGCGGCTTTCGTGTTTCAGGTCGGCGCGCCACGTAAAGTTACGTAGTGCGCAGTGCGGTGCAAGGCCGTCATGCGGTGCGCAAAGAAATCGAGCTTATTCTGCGCGCAGGCCGGCGTCCTTGATCAGCTTGCCCCACTTCGCCATTTCCGCCTTGAAGAACGCGGTACACTCTTCGGGCGAGTTGCCGATCGGCACATAGGCCATCGCGGCAAGTTTCTCCTTGACGTCGGGCGCCGTCACCGCAGCGACGATCAGGCGGTGGAGTTCAGCGATAATGTCCTTCGGCGTGCCGGCCGGCACCACCACCGCGGTCCAGGTGGAGCCTTCGACTTCGGGGAAGCCTGCCTCCGCCATGGTCGGAATCTCGGGCAAAGTCGGCGAGCGCGCGGCGCCGGTCACCGCCAGCGCGCGCAAGTCGCCGGATTTGATCAGCGGCACCGCCGGCGCCATGGCGCCGAACGAGATCGGGGTGTGATTGCCGACGGTCGCCTCGACGGCCGGTCCGCCGCCGCCGAACGGCACATGCACGAGGTCGAGATTCAATTCATGGGCAAACAGCGCGCCGACGAGCTGCGGCGGCGTGCCGGTTCCGGGCGAGGCGTAGCTGTATTTGCCGGGATTGGCGCGGATCAGCGCGACGAGTTCCTTGACGCTACGGGCCGGCACCGAGGGATTGACCGCGAGCACCACCGGCGTTGCGGCGCCGACCGTCACCGCGTCGAAATCCTTCAGCGGGTCGTAGGGCACCTGGCTGTAGAGGAAAGGATTGTTGGTGATATTGCCGCCGGTGACCAGCGCGGTATAGCCGTCCGCCGGCGACTGCGCCGCGCGCGCCGCGCCGATATTGCCGCCGGCACCGCCGACATTCTCGACATAGAAATTCTTGCCGGTCTGCTCGGAGAGTTTTTGCGCGATCAGCCGCGCGAACAGATCGGTCGGGCCGCCGGCGGCAAAGCCGACGATCAGCTTCACCGGCCGCGCCGGCCAGGTCTCGGCCGCCGCGTTGGCAAGGGCCGCGGCGAGCACCAGCAGCGCCAAAACCAAAGGTTTTCTCATCATCGTCATGCTGCGAGCGCTCCGTTGGCCTTCTTCCAGGCGTCGATGCCGCCGGCGATGTGGCAGGCGGTCGTCAAGCCGGCGTCTTGCGCCGCCTGCACCGCCATGGCCGAGCGCTCGCCGAAGGCGCAATAGAACACGAGGCGCTTGTTTTTTGCCAATTCGTGGATCAATCCGCCGGCGGCGATCTCCTCCTGCAGGCTGGCATAGGGCGCGTGCAGCGAGCCGGGAATGACGCCGTGCTTGGCGCGCTCGGCGCTCTCGCGCAGATCGATGATTGCCACATCGGCGCAGCCGCACAGCGCCATCGCCTCGGCCGCGCTCAGCGCCCAGCCGCGGCGCGCGATGTCGTCCTGGTGCAGGCCGACGCGCATATTGGCCGGCACGGCGACGTCCATCATCTTCGGATTGGGCAAGTTCAGGTTATTCATCAGCGCGGCATATTCGTCCATCGATTTCACGCACAGCCGCGGATTGTAGAGCTTCTCCTCGCCGATGGTGGATACCATGTCGCCCTTATAGTCGTGCGCCGGATAAACGAGCGTCGCGTCGGGCAGTTTCAGAAGCTTGTTGAAGATGGAATCGTATTGCGCGCGCGGATCGCCGTTCTGAAAGTCGGTGCGGCCGGTGCCGCGGATGAGCAGCGTGTCGCCGGTGAAGACCCGGTCGTCGAGCAGGAACGAATAGGAATCGTCGGTGTGGCCGGGCGTGTAGATGACGTTGAGCCGCAGGCCCTCGATCTCGATGCGATCGCCTTCGGCCACCCGCATCGACACCACGTCGGCTTTGCTCTGTTCGCCCATCACGGTGATGCATTGGGTGCGGTCGCGCAGCGCGCCGAGCCCGGTGATGTGATCGGCGTGCAAGTGGGTGTCCACGGCCTTGACGAGCTTGAGGTCGAGCTCGCGCACGAGCTGCAGATAGCGGTCGACCTTTTCCAGGACCGGATCGATGACGAGCGCCTCGCCGCCGGGCCGGCTGGCGAGAAGGTAGGTGTAGGTGCCGGAGGTCGCGTCGAACAGCTGGCGGAAGATCATGCCGGCATCGTAGCCCGAATCGGGCCTAAGACGAAATCCGACAAGGCCGCGGTGCGGAGTTCCGAATTCCCCGGCCACTTCCACTGCGCCGGCCCGACCCGCTACCATGCCGCATGTTCAAGCCTGTCGAGAGCGCGATGCGGCGGCGCGATTTCATTTTCCTCTGCGCTGCGGTCATGGCCCGGCCGGGCCTGGCTCACGGCGAGCCGGCCCGCGTGGTGGTCGGGGTGCTCGACGCCGCCTCCTCGGTGGAGAATTCATCGTTCCTCGCCACCGCCCGGGCGGGCCTGACCGACGCCGGCTATGCCAGCGACAACGTCACGGTCGATTATCGCTGGGCGGAATCCGACCCGGATCAGCTGCCGACGCTGGCGAGCGATCTCGTCGAGCGGCATCCGGCGGCGCTGTTCGCGGCCGGCCTGCCCGCGGCCTTGGCGCTGAAACGAGCCACCGCGACGGTTCCGACCGTATTCGTGGTCGGTCCCGATCCGGTTTTTCTCGGTCTCGTCACCAGCTTGAGCCGGCCGAACGGCAACCTGACCGGGGTGAGCCTTTACACCAGGGCGCTGGTGACCAGGCGCTTGGCGTTGCTGCACCAGCTCGCCGGCGGCGCCGAACCGATCGGCTTCGTCGTCAATCCATTCAGCGCGATGTCGCGCTCGGACCGGCAGGACGTCGAGATGAGTGCGCGCGCGCTGGCGCTCTCGCTCGCGATTCTGGAAGCCGGCAGCGACACCGATTTGGACGCGCTGGCGACGAGCGTGCCGCAGCGCCAAGTCAAGGCGCTGCTCATCGGCAACGACCCGTTTCTCAACAGCCGCATGCCGAAAATCATCGCGCTGGCGGCAAAGCTCGCGATTCCGGCCATGTACGGTTTGCCGGAATTCGCCGAGGCCGGCGGGCTGATGAGCTGCAGCACCAGTCTCGACGACGCCTACCGCCTCGGCTTCAGTTATGTCGGGCGCATCCTCAAGGGCGCCAAAGTGCGGGATTTGCCGGTCGTGCAGCCGACCAAGTTTCAGCTCGTCGTCAACCTCAAGACCGCTCAGGCGCTCGGTCTTGTCGTGCCGCCGGCGCTGCTTGCCGCCGCCGACAAGGTCATTCGCTAGGTCGGCGGCGAACGCGCGCGAACGCTATTCCTCGTAAATCATCTTGCGCGTCATGCCGCCGTCGACGACGAAATTGGCGCCGGTGATAAAGCCGGACCGCTTGGCGTCGAGCAGGAAGGCGACGATCTCGGCGATGTCGCCCGGCCTGCCGACGCGACCGGCGGGATGCTGGGCGTGGTCCTTGCGGCGCAAGCCGGCATAGTCCTTGGTCGCGATCCAGCCCGGGCTCACGCAATTGACCCGCACCTGCGGCGCCAGACTGACGGCGAGCGCATGGGTGAGCGCTAGAAGCCCGCCCTTGGACGCCGAATAGGATTCGGTATTCGGCTCCGACATCAGCGCCCGCGTCGAGGCGATGGTGACGATGGCGCCGCGCGAGCGGCGCAGCGCCTTCTCGGCCGCGCGCGCCAGAAGAAAGGTCGCCGTCAGGTTGGTGTCGATGACGCGGTGCCACTCGGCGGCGGTGAGCCGGCGCAGCGGCTTGCGGATCATGATCCCGGCGTTGGACACCACCGCATCGAGCCGGCCGAATTTTTGCATCAGCGCCTTCACCGCGTCCGTTGCGGTTGCTTCGTCGCGCACGTCGCCTGCGATGCCGAGCACGTTGCGGCTGCGCGCGGGAAAAACGCGGCGCAAGCCGCTGCCGGGCAGGTCGACAATGCCGACGTTCCAGCCGTCATCCAGGAGGTGCCGGGCGATGGCGCGGCCGATGCCGTGCGCGCCGCCGGTGACGAGGGCGACTTGTTTGATCGGAGCCACCGGCCGAACCTTTGCGGATAATCAGTCGCGCTTGACCGGCAGATCGGGTCGCGAACCCCATTCCGCCCACGAGCCGTCATAGAGGCCCTGCGGCGCGCGCCCGAGCGCTTCCAGCGCCACGGTCAGGATCGCCGCCGTGACGCCGGAGCCGCACGAGGTGATGATCGGCTTGTCGAGATCGACGCCGGCTGCGGCGAAGGCGGCTTCGATGCGCTCGCGCGAGGCAAGCCGGCCATTCTCGAGGACGCGGTCGAACGGCACGTTGAACGAACCGGGCATATGGCCGGAGCGCAAACCGGGGCGCGGCTCCGGCGCCCGGCCGGCAAACCGTTCGGCCGAGCGCGCATCGACGACCTGCACGCTGTCGCTGCTCAGCGCCAAGCGCACGTCGTCGAGCATCGCCACCGCGCCGACATTCATCTCGGCCGTAAATGTCTTCGGCGCGCGCTTGGTATCGCCGGTTTCCAGCGGCCGGCCCTCGGCTTTCCATTTCGGCAGGCCGCCGTCGAGGATGAAAACGCTTTTCGCGCCGAACACGCGGAACGTCCACCACACCCGCGCCGCCGAATAGAGGCCGAGACTGTCATAGACCACGATGGTGTCGCCGTCGCCGATGCCGAGCGCGCCGACCGCTGCGCCGAACTGCGCCGGGCCCGGCAACATGTGCGGCAGCTCGGTGGAATGGTCGCTGACCTCTTCGATGTCGAAGAATACCGCGCCGGGAATATGGCCGGCGCGATATTCGGCGCGCGCGTCGCGTTTGAGCGTCGCCAGGAAATAGGAGCCGTCGACGGCGACAACGTCGCGCTCGGCCAAGCGCGGCGCCAGCCAATCGGTCGGTTTGAGCAGGCGGCTCGCGGGCGGAGAGTTCTCGGTGCGCAACATGATTTTATCCGATCAATGAACGCCGCGCCGGCGGCGAAGTTCATTCGTAAGGGATTTTGACGCTCGATTTGCGCTCGAGCCACGCCGGCACCGGCAAATTTTTACCGCGCAGAAAGGCCGGATTGAACAGCTTGGATTGGTAACGCGTGCCGTAATCGGCGAGGATGGTGACGATGACGTGGCCGGGACCGAGTTCCCTGGCGAGGCGCACGGCGCCGGCGACATTGATGCCGGTCGAGCCGCCGAGGCAAAGGCCCTCGTGCTCCAACAGATCGAAGATGATCGGCACCGCTTCCGCGTCGGGAATGAGATAAGGCTTCTCGACTTTCAGCCCATCGACGATCGGCGTCACGCGGCCGAGCCCGATTCCCTCGGTGATCGAATT
>Ga0187769_10002415_pt1 | contig 10919 bp, 9 predicted proteins | sample 0116_SJ02_MP02_1_FD_133140 | JGI IMG/M metagenome (GOLD analysis project Ga0187769, IMG submission 133140) | Tropical peat soil microbial communities from peatlands in Department of Meta, Colombia - 0116_SJ02_MP02_10_MG | ecosystem: Environmental > Terrestrial > Soil > Wetlands > Peat | place... | reverse complement strand
TTCTTACAAAAAGCATGAAATCAAAGAGTTCACTTTGCAAGTTCAGAATCCTCAATTGGAAGATGTCCTGATGGATTACGTGCGTAAAACCAATGGGGAAATCGACTTGAGCCGTTGTTCAAGTGAACTTCAAACTTCTAACGAAGAAATCGAACGTGCCCTGGAAAGTTTAGGCACAAAGGGCAAGATAAAAATTGAGTTAAAATCGCCAGAATGAGGAGAAAGGAGAGAGATTAAATGAGCGCTTCAAACGAACTTGAGAAAGCAGCCACAGCTTATGCTTTGGATGCTGTGCGTTTAGATAAGCAGGGGCAAAAAGGCAGAGCTATCACGCTTTACCAAAAGGCAATCGAAGCCCTGCTGCAACTTGTCCAACTTTATCCCGAATACGGTTTAAACAAAGTTTACGTTCAGCGAGCAATCGCCTACCAAGAAAGGATCAAGGCCCTTCAGGGTGCCGTTTCATCAGCGGAAATGAACGAGGCAAGCAACAGCGACGGAGAAGGAGGAGGCGCAACCATGGAAGGTGGCGGAGCTCTAAAGCCGAATAGTGAGGAGCTCGTTATGACTGAGAAACCCAAGGTGAACTGGAATGAGGTCGTTGGCTTAGATGTCGCCAAAAAAGCCGTAAAAGAAGCTATTGTTTACCCGGTTCAAAGACCCGATTTGTTCCCGCTGGGTTGGCCACGCGGCATACTACTTTTTGGTCCGCCAGGCTGCGGAAAAACTCTGTTGGCCGCGGCTGTTGCAACAGAAATCGACGCGAACTTCTACTCGATTGACGCAGCGTCTATCATGTCCAAGTGGCTGGGGGAAGCGGAGCAGAACGTCGCTAAACTCTTCGGTTCAGCCCGCAAATCAGCCACGGACGGCAAACCTGCAATTGTCTTCATTGACGAACTGGACTCATTAATGGGTGCGCACACTAACGAAGTCGGCGGAGAAATACGCGTCCGTAACCAGTTCCTCAAAGAAATGGATGGCATAGTTGATAAGGGCAAGAACCTGCACATTTACGTCATCGGCGCAACCAACAAGCCATGGGATCTGGACTGGGCGTTCATCAGACGCTTCCAGAAGAGAATTCTTGTCCCGTTGGCAGACCACCGCACACGCCTCAACATGTTCAAGGTCTATTCAAGCAACTTGCAGATAGCCACAGACGTGGACTTAGACGAGTTAGCACGGCTTTCTGAAGGTTTTTCAGGAAGCGACATACGAGACGTTTGCCAATCAGCCCAGCTGAAACTCATAGGCGAATTCTTCGAGTCAGGTCAAGCATTGGACAAAGCAGCCACGCCAAGAGCCTTAACGATGACTGACTTCCGCCAAATACTGGAAGAGCGCAAACCAAGTGTTTCGCTGGATATGTTGACGGCTTACAACAGGTGGTTCGAAGCATTCAAAGCATTATAGTAAAGGAGGGCACAACAAAAAACCGAAATATGGGTTGGGTGGAAAGGTTTGGAGAAATTATGTTTTTTACGCTCTCCCTTCTCCCCCCTCAATCATCTCCAAACCCCACAACCCAATAAAATCTTTCATGCCTTCAGCTTTAGCCTAAGAAACGGATGCTGGCGAAAAATTTTTTCGATTAAGAAGCTGAACTTTCATGCGTCACTGTTATTGTTTAAATATTTCTTGCGCACTGTGGTTTGTTTATGAACTATCGACCTCAAACACGTTCACGGGACAATACCGCCCGCCAGTCCTCGAAGTCGGAGCGTGAAAGGAAAGCCAAGGAAAAGAAGCAGCGCAGCGCCGGCAAATACATGGAAGAACAAACGGAAGTTTCGCCGGAAGAAATCGTGGAAAAAACACTCGGCAGCCTGACTAGACTGGGCAACCAGATTTTTGCCCTTTCTCCGTTCAGCCATTACTTCGACGATTGGCTTGTACACCTTAGGCAAGTCACTTCTGAGTTTGAATCACACCCGGACATAAAGGTCGACGAACAATTCGTTAAGGAACGCGCGCAGATTTTTCTCGACGTTGAAGGCGCCCTCGCTGAAAAGAGAGTCCAGGAGTCAAGCCTCGATGGGGAAGCCAAAGAACTATCTGACAACAACCATCTTTTGGTTGAAACCGACAAGGAGTACGCTGAAAAGACGAGGCAGCTGAGCAACAAGCGCAACGCCGACGTCCAGCGTCTAAGCACGGAAATCCGTGAGCTAGAAGATGATGTGGCAAGCCAAGAATTAATCAAATTCAGCTTCTACAAATTTAATGCTAAGAAGAAGGCTGCAGAAAGCCTTGCTCAAGCGAGGCAAGCGTTAAAGTCCAAGAAGAACGAGTTGGAAGTGACGCTTTCGAGCTTCACAGCTGATCAAGAGAAACTTCATGACAGCTACGAGAAGAAGAAACAGGAAATCACAGGCAAAATTGACAGCTTACACAAAACGCTGGAAAAACTTGAAACCGACACATCCGTGGAACCGCGGCAAGCCGCCTGCGCCGCATTGGTCAACGCAATAAAAACTCTTTTGCAAAGAACCCCGCATTCCTTAGAACAACAGTAAAAGCAAAAAAACAGATTGAAGTGATCAGCCACCTGAGAGGTGGGCCTATGTTGATTTACGCTCGGTTAATGAGTTAGCTTATCCTTGCCCATCAGATCCTTAAGCGACTTGGCTTCTTCCCGCAAAAGAGCAACCTCGGTCTCTAATGCAAAGGCTTTTGCATCGGCCAAAATCTTCAGTTCATCAATTTCAGCGAAAAGCCTCTTCTTTTCAGCTTCTAAACTCTTGATTTTCTCAATTGTGTTCTGCAGGCTACTCATTCCTGTTACCCCATGATGATTATATCATCACCCGTTCTGGCACTTAAGACTTTTGCAAAGACGCTTTCTCCATAGCGAAGCCTGAAGAAGCCTTACCTAAAACCTTTAAGGAATTTTGCAAAACTTCTTTAAGCCAATGCAGAAAGAGGCGCTAATTAACTGATAATGTAGTTTTTATATAGGTACTTGCTGATTAAACCCTACCGTTTACCTTTCATATTGTCGGATTGTGGCTGGATGAGGAAAACCATCTTCAAGAAGCTGGAAGCGCAAGGATTGATCGCCAATTACAACCGTTTGAGAAAAAATCTACCACCTAAGCTTCCTGACCGCGTTTTTATTTGGGATGAAACCTTTCGTGAAGGCATCAAGGCGCCAACGGTCTACTTGACTTACGTGGAGCAGGTAAAGCTTGCGAAGTTGATGGATGAGGCAGGCGTCGCCGTCATTAACGTTGGATTCCCAGCGTTATCTGAGGATGAAAAACGCAATGTTAAACGCATTGTCAATGAGAGTTTCACCAGCGTCAAGCTTACCGCTTCGGCAGAGCCCACCAAATACAGTATAAACTCTTGCCTAGAATGCGGGATCAAAGACATAACGATCGAATCCCCAATCAACGGTTTGAACTTGCAATACAAGCTGAAGATTACAAAAGCGCAAGCTTTGCAGAGGCTTTCTGAAAGCATAGATTACGCGAAAAAGCATGGGGCAGCCGTGGATTTCATTCTCGTCGACGGCACCCGAACCGCGATTGAAGACATCTTGGAAGTTTTCGATATTGCAGCTAAGGCTGGAGCAAAAACCCTTGGAATAGCTGACAGCGTGGGCTTCATCAGGCCGCTTTCCCTGCGTTACTTGATGGCTCATATACGCGAGGGATTGCCTGACTCGATACGGAGCAAAATCCCGTTGTCGATACATTGTCACAACGACTTTGGCTTAGCATCAGCCAACACCTTGGCCGCCATGGAAGAAGGCGTGCCATACTTGCACACATGTATCGCAGGTTTCGGTGAGCGCGCAGGCATAGCCCCTTTTGAAGAAATTGTCGCCGCGGCGGAGCTTCTTTACAACATGGACACGGGAATAGATATGGGCAAAATTTACCGAATCGCTCAGTCGACGGAAAAAGCCTTTGCACTGCCAATCCAATTTCATAAACCCATTATCGGCGAAAACATTTTCACTCACGAAGTTGAGGAAGAAGCTGAGGAGATGATGGCTCAACCCCTGCTATACGAACCTTTCCCACCCGAAATCGTAGGGAGAGAAACCACGATTTTCATAGGAAGAAGCACAGGGCAAACCCTGATTCAGAAACTTCTGGAGAAAGCTGGAATCCGCGCTTCCCCACGCCAAATGGACGAGCTTTTCAGACGCATCAAGGGTCCGCAGGAAAACTTGGATAAAGGCGAAGCCCAAATGACATATTACCAGGTGAAGCGGCTCATGAAGGACCTGCTGAAAGGCTATACGATGGACGAGTTCTGGCGTCTAGTTGAGCAGGTAACGAGACAGAAACCGAAGCTTCCCAAAGACGAGAAGCAAACCGCAAAGACAGCTGACCAGCTACTCGCCTAGCTGAGTTTAAGCTGGTTTTCAATTTCATCGATTTCTTCACTGCTTGGTTTTCTGGGGAAATTATAGATTGGTCCGCTCGGTCTCTCATTATAGAAAGGTCTGTTGCAGCTGGGGCAACCTGAAGTGAGGAAAGGTTCACCAGACTCAACTGCCTCTTCCAAAGCCTCTTTCGCCAACCCGAAACTAAGGATTTTCCCTTCTCCATCAAAACGCATTTCACCCACTCTGGCGATCCCTTCAACAATCAGGTACCTAGCTAGCTGTATCCGCCTGTAAACCTCGAGACGGGGCGGCACGTTTTTTTCCAGCGTTGTCCCTCGAACAGGCGTGAAAGAAAAAAGCGCAGGTAAAACACCCATGTCCACGCACCTCTGAATTATTTGCGTTGCCTCCTTTTCAGTTTCGCCTATCCCAACGATGATATGTGTGCTAACGTTGCCTTTCCCAAAAACCTTAAGCGCCTCAGCTAGCAAACGGAACTGGCCGTCCCAACAATAAGGTCCACTTGTACCTTTGCCCTTAACACTGTCAAACACCGCCTCAGTGGCTGCGTCCAACGCCACCGCAAGTCTATCAACTCCAGCTTCCGCTAGAAACTCAATATTTGCATTGTTTTGAGGCTGGCAGGAAACAGAGACGGGAACAGCAGCCTCTTTTTTTATTTGCCTGACCAGAGCCCCGAGGTGCACAATAACACTCGGGTAGTTGAGAGCTTGAACGCAGACTCGCCTTATTTTTCCTTGTGTTACTGCGTTGCGGAGAGATGTTATAACATTTGCCGTTGGAAACGTAGGCCATGAAACCCTCGACAGCAGCTCCGCGCTACTTTTGGCGTCTCTTGCTTGAGGGCAGAAACCACAATTAGCCGCACACTTTCCTACCGTAAACGTCATCAAGTAAGCCGTTGTAGGTTCGGCATTCAACTTTCCTTCTAACAACTCAAGAACTATGGCTGTGCCCGATGAAACACGAATTTGCTCTGGTATGTCGCTTAGGTATCGGCAAGTTTTTGTTGACAAAGGTTGCACCGAGGTTGACGGATGAATAATGAGAAATTGGTATATTAGTTTAGAGCTGCAAAGACAAATCATCTCATCATTTCGAAGGCTGCATCAGTCAACCACTCAAAAGGCTTCCCCAACACGCCGTAGCCGGTACGCCCGAGATGCCGCCGACCGAAAAACTGCACATGGGCTTTTCCAATGACGAATTTGAGCTTGCCCTCGCTGAAGCCAGATGCGTAAAGCAGCTTGTGCCTTATTAAACGGTAATTTCTGGGCTCCTCCCAATCCTCAACCGCGACGACCTTGTCTTTGACGCGCTCGTAAAGTGGTGTGCCTGGAATAGGGTAAGGCAACGTGAACGACAAGTAGTCAAGTGGTAACCCCGAAGCAAAACGCACAGTATCCAGCACCGTCTTGTCACTTTCTCCAGGATATCCGACGATGAAGAAGGCGCCAACCTTGAGCCCCGCGGCTTTCGCGGCTTGCACCGCTTTTTTGGCTTGCGCTGTCGTGATCTGCTTGTTCATCAGACCTAAAACTGAGTCGTTACCTGATTCTATCCCGAAGAAAACCCGTTTGCAACCAGCACGCCTCATGTTCTCCGCCACCTGCCTATCCATCGTATCCACCCGCGACAGACACTCCCATTGTGCATCTACTCGGAGGCGGACCAGCTCATTACAGGAATCCAAAAGATGCCTGCGATTCAGAGTGAAGCAGTCATCAGCGAACCAGACCCGGTCGTAGCCCAGCTCCTTGATCTCTTTAACTTCGCCGACAATGTTCTGCACACTTCGACTTCTCATGTCCATCCCAAAGATGGGTCGGCTGCAGAAATCGCATGAAAATGGGCATCCACGAGACGTAATCATCGACGATATAGAGTACCCGAAACGTTCAAGATAATATCGCTTGTACGACTCATTGTCAAAGAGGTCACGTGCTGGAAATGCCAAAGCGTCCAAGTCTCTAATAAACCGCCTCGGCTCCGTTCGCACAACTCGGTCACTAGTCTTAAAAACAAGCCCGCAGACGCCTGAAAAGCTATTCCCACTCGAGAAACATTCCGCAAGCTCAACTATCGTTTCCTCCCCCTCGCCGATGGCGACTACGTCAAAAGCGCCGAGGAAACTTTCAGGAGACCAACTTGGCAATGGACCACCAACAACCAGCAAGCCGCAGTTGCCCCCACATGCGGTCCTGATAGCCGTTGCCAATTCAAGAGTCGTTTTCTTCATCGAAAACATCGAGTAAAACCCAACGATCCGAGGCTTGGCACGTTTCACCTTTTCAACCGCGTCTTTGAACTGCATAAAAGTGCAGTCCACCAACTCAACCTCGAAACCCTTTTTTCTAAGTGCGGCAGCCAAATAGCCAAGGCCCAGCGGAGGAAAACGGAAAATTGAGTTGTCGTTCGCTGGGTGAAAATACGGGTAAACGAGAGCTACCTTGGTCGCCATCTCAGAACGTAACCACCAAACAATGAGTCTTCAATAGCTTGATCCTCAAAAACTCCTAATAAAAATAGAGAGTGTAACCCTTTAAAAACCTTCACACGAGTCACTTGACGCTTTATCCGCGAAAAATTAAGAACAACACAGTTGGCAAAACTTAATTATTGCGGTCTTCTAGGTCAATTGGGGTTGTGCATTGGCTAGGCTTACCGACTTAGGTTTCTTGAAAGACGTAGTTGCAGAAGCCGTAATTTCCACTTACAACGGCAATGGGTCGCCGAACGCTGCCCCCATGGGCGTAACCCTGATGGATGAGCAGCACGTAGCCGTCAGCCTCTACAATTCCTCCGCCACCCTATCAAACGTAAAAACAAGCGGATGCGCAGTTGTAAACTTAACAGGCGACATAAACGTTTACTATAGAACAGCCTTCAAGGAAGCAAACCCAAATGGCGCGCTACCTCAAGAATGGTTTACGAAAGCCCAAACTGTAAACTCGCCTAAACTGCGCTCGGCAGAGGCAACTATTGATGTCTCCGTTGCTGATTTAGCGGAGGTCGGCAAGGAAAAAACTAGGGTGACTTTCATCGTGGGGCTGGTGCAAGTGACACCGCAGTACCCATGTGTTTACTGTCGAGCGTTTGGAGCAACTGTTGAAGCCATTATCTGTGCAACCCGGGTTAAAATCTTCATTAACGACGCAACCGAACAGAAACGGGTTAGAGAACTTTTGAGGAGAATTCAACTCTGCAGAGACATCGTAAACCATGTTGCTCCGAACTCCGCTTACTCCGTGATTATGGCGGATTTGACAAAAAGAATTGCGGTTTGGGTTAAGAAATGAAGGTGCTCTTAGTAACTAGCCAAGTCGCCAAAGACGAGGTTGAACGCTACGCAAGAGAAAGCCAAGTGGAAACCACCGTGTTAGCTCTCAACGTTGCCGTCGCCGCCTTCTTAACGCCCAAAACGATCAGCGAAGCCCTAAAAAAATCTGATCTGAAAGCTTACGATTTAATTCTTACCCCTGGGCTGATAAGTGGCGACACCTCAGTCATCTCCGCCGCCGTCGGCATCCCATCGTACAAGGGTCCACGATACGACGCTGACCTGCCGCTAGTACTAGATGCACTTCGGCAAATCAAGCTTTCGACAGTTGAGCCGGCCTGTGACCTCCTACGGGAACAGCTTCAGAAGAAAGCTTTGCAGGAAATCGAGAAGACCGAACAAAACCGCATGGAATTGTTAAAGAAGCCTGGCAACATTTTGATTGGGAACTTGGCAGTCGGCAAAGATTTTCCGATGCGCGTCGTCGCAGAACTCGTCGATGCACCCTTGATGGATGAGCCGACGATCAAACGGCACGCAAAGCGCTTCATGAAGGAGGGCGCAGACATCATCGACGTAGGCATGGTTGCAGGCGATCCCCATCCTTCAGACGCGAGACGGGTGGTTGCTCTTGTCAAACGGACGGTCGATGTGCCGGTAAGCATTGACTCGCTTGATCCTGATGAAATCCGGGAGGGAGTTCTTGCTGGCGCAGACCTGGTTCTAAGCGGCGACGAAGGCAACATATCGGAAATCGCGCCTTACGCCTCAGGTGTCGCGGTTGTGGTGATTCCTTCAAATCAGCGTCAAGGACGCTTCCCGAATAAAGCAGAGGACCGCGTAACCTTCCTAGAAGAAATCATTGCGAGGGCAAGACTGTTAAGCATTTCAAAATGCGTTGCTGACTTGGTTCTTGATCCGATGGACGTTTTGGGGTCGCTCGCCGCTTTTCGCATGTTCGCCCAGAGAAACCCCGCCATACCCATTTTCGCGGGCGTTTCCAACGTCACTGAACTGATGGATGCCGACTCGGTCGGCGTCAACGCCCTGCTGGCACGCCTATGCTCAGAGGCAGGAGTAAACATGATGCTGGCAACCGAAAAAAGCGACAAAGCAAAAGGAAGCATTAGCGAAGAAGCCGCCGCGGCTAAAATGATGTTTCTTGCAAAGAAACGCGGTTCAGTTCCCAAAGATCTTGGAGTTGACTTGTTGCTGTTTAAGGATAAGAAGAACCGCGAGGAACAATACGACAAAAAGTTTGAGAAAAAAGCAAGGGTTATCCGTGCGGAAACTTTGGGTTCCCTGGACTTGGATCCAGTGGGTTCCTTCAGAATCATCCTCGACCGCCTTAGCGAAGAAATCGTAGCGGCGCATTATTCCAGTCAAAAGATGGATGAACCCGACAAAATCATCAAGGGCAAAACGGCAGATGCAATCTACGGCGAAATCGTCAAACTCACCTTAGCTTCCCAGCCTCGTCATTTGGCTTATTTGGGAGCGGAACTTGCGAAGGCTGAAATCGCCCTAAGAACGGGAAAAGAGTTCATCCAGGACATTCCGATGTTCACAAAATGATTTCCTCAGGAGAATGCAGATTGAAAAATTCCATGCCGTTTTTCCTTTCAGTTTTTTGCCATTAAAGAAACTTTATCTTTCCAATTGTGCAGACTATTTTTAGGAAAGGAGAAGTTGAATTTGGAAAGTAATCCGTTACGAATAAGCCTCGCGGGACTTGAGCTGGCGAACCCGACGATTCTTGCATCTGGCGTTCTGGGCTTCTCCGCGGAAATTTTCAATCGCGTGGCGAAGGGTGGCGCAGGAGCTGTAGTATCAAAATCCATCGGAGTTGAACCTCGAGTCGGATACTCAAATCCGACAGTGGTGCAGGCAGATGCCGGGTTGATAAATGCAATGGGGCTCCCGAACCCTGGTATCGAGGAGTACGCGGGTGAAATAGAATACGCAAAAACCACACTTCACATACCACTTATCGTCAGCGTCTTCGGCTACTCGGCCGAAGAGTACGCAGTCGTCGCTGCTAGAGCCGTAGTAGCAGGCGCCGACGCTGTGGAACTCAACGTTTCATGCCCACATGTTCAGTCGACAGGTTCCGAGATTGGGCAAAACCCGAGGCTTCTGAGCCAAGTTGTTGAAAAAGTCAAGGCGGCTGTCACTAAACCCGTAATTGTGAAGCTTACGCCAAATGTCGCCGACATTGCGGTGACTGCTAGGGCGGCTGTCAAAGCTGGCGCCGACGCTTTGACAGCGGTGAACACGCTCAAAGCCATGGCAATTGACCCTGAGACTATGCGTCCAGTTTTGAGCAACATCAAAGGCGGATTGTCAGGGGCGGCCGTCAAACCTGTGGCGTTGAGGTGCGTCTATGACATCAGAGATGCTTTGCCTAATGTGCCGATAATCGGTTGCGGAGGCATTGGCAGCTCGCGTGACGCTATCGAGTTCATGCTTGCGGGCGCCTCTGCTGTCGAAGTGGGCACTGCAGTGGCGTGGGAGGACACGACTGTTTTCCAAGATATAACTAAAGGCTTAGAGACTTACCTTAGAAAGAAACATTTTGGGAGTGTGAAAGAAATTGTCAACCTCGCTCATCGCAGCTAACACGATTAGAACCTCGGAAATTGTCCAGGTTCGAACTGAAAGCCCAACCGTGAAAACCTTCACCATATATGACAGACTATGCTCCAAAGCGAAGCCTGGGCAGTTTTTGATGCTTTGGATTCCAGGTATAGATGAAATCCCATTGAGCATAATGGATGTTGGGAATGGGTTGGTTTCCGTTTCGGTCAAACAAGTGGGAGACGCAACCAAGCACATGCACGGCATGGCGGCAGGCGATACTGTAGGGGTGCGGGGGCCCTTTGGGAACAGCTTCACTGAAAGCCGAGGCAGAGTCTTGCTGGTGAGCGGCGGCACGGGAGCTGCGCCGCTGATGTTTTTGGCAAAGCAGCTTTCGGCGAAGACTGAGCGGTTGTCGTTTGTTGAAGGCGCAAGAACCAAAGACGAACTCCTTTTCATTCGGGAACTCGGTGGCATCTGCAACGAAAAAACTTTGACTACAACCACTGAGGACGGTACCTATGGCTTGCAATGTCTGGTGACTGAACCTTTGGCTAAGTTGCTTGACAGAGAAAAATTCGACATGATCTACACGTGTGGACCCGAAGTCATGGTGAAAAAGATTTTTGATTTGACGGAGGCACGCAAAATGCCCTTGGAAGCGAGCCTTGAACGGTTAATGCGTTGCGGCATAGG
>Ga0187769_10002414_pt1 | contig 10919 bp, 8 predicted proteins | sample 0116_SJ02_MP02_1_FD_133140 | JGI IMG/M metagenome (GOLD analysis project Ga0187769, IMG submission 133140) | Tropical peat soil microbial communities from peatlands in Department of Meta, Colombia - 0116_SJ02_MP02_10_MG | ecosystem: Environmental > Terrestrial > Soil > Wetlands > Peat | place... | reverse complement strand
GCAATTTTCGGCACCACGCTGTTGGCCACTGCGTTCACCATTTTTGCCCCGGCCCGGATGATCCCGCTCCACTCCGCCTCTTTCCCCACCATGAAGCCGTTCACATCGTGGAAAAAGATCAGGGGCACGAGGTTCTGATTGCAGTCCAGAATGAACCGCGCCGCCTTTTCCGCCGACTCGGTATAAATCACGCTGCCGAATTCCATGCGCTGCTCGCCGGTATGCGGCGCGCGCGTCTGCACGTGGCTGCGCTGATTGGCCACAATCCCCACGGCGTAGCCGCCAATTCGCCCGTAGCCGCACAGCAGCGTCTGGCCATACTCTGCGCGGTATTCTTCGAAGCGTCCGCCGTCCAGCACGCGCGCCAGGATATCGTGCGTGTCGTAGGATTTCGCCGGGTCAGAGGAAAATATCCCGTAAATCTCGTCCCCGGCGTGCGCCGGGAGTTCCGCGGCGATGCGATCAAACGGCGCCTCGGGCCGCCTGCCCATTTTGTCCACCAGCGCCCGGATGCGGCGGATGCACGCGTCGTCGTCGGCTTCGCGAAAATCCACCGTGCCGCTGATCTGCGCATGCATTTTCGCGCCCCCTAGATCCTCCGCGGAGACCTTTTGTCCAATGGCCGCCTGCACCAGCGCCGGCCCGGCCAGGAACAGACCGCTGCCGTCTGTCATCAAAATGTGGTCGCACATCACCGGGAGATAGGCCCCGCCCGCCACGCACATTCCCATGATGGCAGTTATCTGCGGTATACCCAGCGCGCTCATCACCGCGTTATTGCGGAATACCCGCCCAAAATCGTCCGTATCGGGGAACACGTCTTCCTGCAGAGGCAAGAAGACGCCCGCCGAATCCACTAGGTAAATTGTCGGGATGCGGTTTTCGATGGCGATATTCTGGGCGCGGATCACCTTCTTCGCAGTCATCGGAAAAAACGCGCCCGCTTTCACCGTCGCGTCGTTTGCGATGACCATCACCAGCCGGCCCGCGATGCGCGCCAGTCCGGTCAGCGTTCCCGCGGCGGGCGCACCGCCCCATTCGGTGTACATTTCGTACGCGGCGTAAATCCCCAGCTCAAAGAAGTGCGTCTTCGGGTCGATCAGCCGCGCGATTCGTTCCCGCACCGTCAGCCGGCCCTTTTTGTGTTGCGACTCGATGGCTGCCTTTCCGCCGCCTTGCCGTATCTGGTCTTCTTCATTCTTGATTTCAGTCAGCAGGTCCACCATGCGCCGCGTGTTCCGCTCGAATTCCGGCGAGCCGTGTTTCACGCCCGTTCCGTGAACTGGATTAGCCACTCGATTCACCTCACGGTCTCTATCCTACTCCGGGTTTTCGGTTTCTTTGCGCCCTGCTTGTGAGTCCTCATTTTTCTTTGAAGCCGGTAGGAGTGGCCGTATGATCAAGCCTGCGCTGATACAGTTGGCGTGTTAACGCAAAACACTGCGGCGAAAATACGATCAAGAAGAGGGGGAGTGGGGTGAAAAGGACGGCTGCAATCTGGCTGATCGCGGCGCTTGTGGGGGCCGCAGCACCAATCCCTCTGCTTGCCGGGCCGATTCACGACGCTGCACAGAAAGGAGACATACCCGCCATAAAGGCTCTACTCGCCCAGGGAACGGATATCAATGCGAAGGATGAGCAAGGCGGCACGGCTCTGCTCTACGCGACGATTCGAAGCCAAAAGGCGACCGTAGAGTTCTTGCTGAATAATGGAGCCAAGACGGAAATCGCAACGGGCGAGGGAGCGACGGCGCTGCATCTGGCCGCGCGGTACGGGGAAGCCGACATTGCGTCCTTGCTTGTGGCCAGGGGCGCGAAAGTCGATGTCCCTCTTCCGGGCGGAATTACCCCGTTAAGCCTCGCGGCACGATACGGATCTTTGGATATCGTTCGGCTCCTTGTGGAGCATGGGGCGAACCTGAATTCATCGGAGACCGAAGGCTACACGCCTCTGATTTACGCCGCGGCACTGGGTAACGGCCCAATTGTTGACTACCTGCTCTCGAAGGGGGCAAACGCCAATGCGGTGACCAAGGGCCCCCATCCACCCAGAACTGCTCTGGGGCTTGCTGCGTGGAACCGGCATCAGGACGACGCAAAATACAAGCCCATCATCCGGGCGCTTTTGGCCCATGGAGCCAAGGACGTCTGGCTCAGCGGGGTACCGGGGTTCGATCCCGAACAGGTCTCGGGGCTCCTGCTGAGTCAGGGCGCCGATGGAACCATAATGGTGGGCTCAGTCCCGTTCATTCTCGCACTGCATTCGGCCGTCAGGCCATGGAGAGACCCGGGCACGCCGGGCAAGAGCGATCACGGCAACAACTTCTTCGTGTGGGATACACCGCCGCGGGGGGACAAATCCGTGACTCTGGTGCTGATTGAGGACCAAGCCGGCAATAAAACATCCGGTGTCGCCGTGCTGCCGGCCTTCGTCGGGGAAGGTGGCGTCGTTTACAACGAGGGTGTTTCAACGATCGGCAAAGACGGACCATTCGCCGAGCTCGCGATCACCTGGCAAGACGCGAATAAGCGCCCGATCTCCGGCGGCCACATCCGCATAACGCGAAAGAGCGAAACGGTTGATTTGACAACGGACCAGCAGGGAAATGCGACGCATCTGTTTGGGCATATCACGATCAATGAACCGATGACCGTCGCCTTCATTTCGGATAACGGTACGTCAAAGAATACCGAGCTCGATTGCGTCCTGCGCGGCGCAAGCCAAGCAAGCGTCGAATTTATCATCCAAAAGACAAACTAATTGCGCGGTCAAGCCGCACGGCGGGGAATGCCAGCTTTCAGCTCTTGCTGTTCTGTTTGACACCAAAGGCAACCTGATGTCCTTTTGCGATCTCGCCCTCGCCCGCCGACTGGAGGCCATGGAGGCCTTCTGCTCCGTGGACACGGCCCAAAATGTTGCCAAGCTGCACCCCGAAATCCCCACAGCGGCGGAACAAATCGCCGGCGGCTGGGCCGTCTTCACCGGGGCAGGATCGCCGATCTCGGAAGCGCGCGGCCTCGCCATGGCTGGTCCGGTCATTCCGGCCGAGATGGATCGCCTCGAAGCTTTCTATCATTCTCGCGGCGACTCCATCCGGATCGAAGTCTGCCCCCTGGCTGACTCCACACTCCACCAACTGCTCGCTGTCCGCGGATACCGGCTGCTCGAATTCTCCAACATGCTCTCGCGTCCTTTGGAGCGGGGGCAGGGAACGAAATCGCGTTACGATAACTCAAACATTACTACACGCCTCGCAGCCACATCCGAAGGCCCTCTCTGGGCCGAGACTGTTGCCCGCTGTTTCGCCGGGCAGATGCCCATCACCCAGGAGCTTATCGACGTGGTCAGTTGCTGGACGCGCTCTTCCATCGGCTCCTGCTATTTTGGATTTGTGGATGGTGAAATCGCGGGAGGCGGCAGCGTCGCCGTGAATGCGGGGGTGGCGCTGCTCGGCGGCGCGGGTACGGTGGAACGATTCCGCAACCGGGGTGTTCAACAGGCGCTGATCGACGCGCGCCTGGAACATGCTGCGCGTGCGGGTTGCGATCTGGCTATGACCGTGACGCTTCCCGGCTCGGGTTCGCAGCGCAACTGCGAACGCCACGGCTTTCGGGTCGCCTACACACGCGCCAAATTCATTCTGGAATGACTCAGGGCGAGGCGCCCGCTCCGGGGCCAACCCGCTTGTGGATGAAGTCCACTATCTCCTGCGTCGCCGTCCCGGGAAGAAAGATCGCGGCAATTCCCGCCTGTTTCAATCCCGGGATGTCCGCTTCCGGAATGATCCCGCCGATGATGACGGGCACGTCCTCCATCTTCTTCTCCCGGAGCAATTCCAGCAGGCGCGGACAGAGCGTGTTGTGCGCCCCGGAGAGGATGGACAGCCCGATGACATCCACATCTTCCTGCGCCGCGGCGGCAGCAATCATTTCCGGAGTCTGCCGCAGCCCGGTGTAGATGACTTCCATGCCCGCATCACGCAAGGCCCGGGCAATGACCTTCGCGCCGCGGTCATGACCGTCGAGTCCCGGCTTCGCAATGAGCACCCGAATCTTCTTGTCAGTCATTGCGGGGCAAGAATACTGCATCTTTCGCGTGGCGGAAAGCTCGATGCCACCCGGCCGCTAGGGAAGCCCTTTTATAAAATCCTCCAGCACTGTATTGAACCGGTCGGCGTCGTCCACGAAGAGAGCGTGACCCGCATCGTCGAACTGTTCAAGCCGCGCTCCCGGAATCCGCTTCTGCATATCGAAGGAAATCGAATCGAACGGGCTCTTCGTGATCACCAAGAGCGTGGGCCTCGCGAATTTGGCCAGCGCCGGACGATTATCAGTACCCAGGGCGCCCACGAACAACGCCATGGCCTGCGCCGTCGGTGTCTCCAGCGACGCGGCAGTCACGCGGTTCAGATACTCCTCGCTCTGCGGTTTGCGGTACATATTGCGGACGAATGCATCCGTCTTGGCAGGCCGGTCTTTCATGATCGAGGCCGCGAATTTCAGGAATGCAACCGCCATGGAATCCTCAAAGCCGGCGCCTCCATCCACCAGCACGATTCCCGCTACGTCTTCATTGCCGAACTCCTTGATATAAGAGGCCACTTCGCTCACCGCCATCGACCAGCCCACCAGGACTACGGGGGCCAGATGCAACTGGTCCACCACCACTTTGATGTCTCGTGCGCGCATGTCGGGATACAGGCCTTCCGTCGTTTTGGTGGACTGGCCTTGCGCGCGCGGATCCATGGCTACCACGCGCGTCGTTTTTGAGAAATGCTCGATCTGTTTTTCCCAAATCCACGCCGGCATCGTCCAGCCCGGAATGAACAGCAGGGTTGGCCGTTTGTCGGCACGATCCCCGCCGGGCCCGCGCCCCGCGTCGAGATAGTGAATCATTGTCCCGTCAAGGGAGGTTACCCATCCCCCCGCTTTGCCTGCACGTGTCTCCATCTGCGCCCACGTCGTCGAGGCGAGAGACACTACAGTTACGGAAATCAGAATTGCCATCCTTCCAGGATTCGAGTTCATGGCCGGCCCTCCACAGATGAAGGTTTGTTCGCTGGCAGTATGCTGCGATTCCCCAGACGATACTTCTCGAAAATTGCGGAATTGGTTGCCGCTAGGTGATGGCAGTTTCTTCGTAGGTTCCGAACACGGTGCGCATCGCGTCGCAGATTTCGCCCAGCGTGGCGTAGGCCTTTACCGCGTCGTAGATGAACGGCATCAGATTGTGCGTGCCCTCCGCTGCTTTCTGCAACGCCGCGAGCCGCCGGCTGACTTCCTCAGACGACCGTTCGTCGCGGAGCTTTCGCAACGATTCCGCCTGCTGTTTCGCCACGCTTTCGTCAATTTGCAGCACCTCGATCGGTTGCTCTTCGGCCACAAACTCGTTCACGCCCACCACAATTTTTTCCTTCCGGTCAACCGCCATCTGGTACCGATACGACGCCTCCGCAATCTCGCGCTGCGGATACGAATTCTCGATGGCCGGCACCATCCCGCCGAGGGAATCAATCCGACGGATGTAATCCCAGGCCCCCGCCTCCACTTCGTTCGTCAGCGCCTCGACGAAATAGGAGCCGCCCAGCGGGTCCACCGTATTTGTCACCCCGCTCTCGTGCGCCAGGATTTGCTGCGTACGGAGGGCGACGGTCGCCGCGAACTCGGTCGGCAGCGCCCAGGCCTCGTCCAGCGAATTCGTGTGCAGCGACTGCGTGCCTCCCAGCACTGCCGCCAAGGCCTGCAGCGCCGTCCGCACCACGTTGTTGTAGGGTTGCTGTGCGGTCAACGAGCATCCCGCGGTCTGCGTGTGGAAGCGCATCGCCCACGACCGCGGGCTCGTGGCCCCGAACCGCTCCTTCATGGTTTTGACCCAGATGCGCCGCGCCGCGCGGAACTTCGCAATCTCTTCGAAGAAGTCGCTGTGGGAATTGAAGAAGAACGAAAGCTGCGGCGCGAACTCATCTACCGGCAAACCCCGGCGGATGCCCCAGTCCACGTATTCAATTCCGTCGCGCAGGGTGAAGGCCAGTTCCTGGATCGCCGTCGAGCCCGCCTCCCGGATGTGATAGCCGCTCACCGAAATCGTGTTGAATTTCGGCGTATGCTTCATCCCGAATTCAAACGTATCGATCACCAGCCGCATCGATGGTTCCGGCGGGTAGATGTACTCCTTCTGCGCGATGTATTCCTTCAAGATGTCGTTCTGGATCGTTCCCGAAATCTTTTTCCAGTCCGCCCCCTGTTTTTCCGCTACCGCCAGGTACATGGCCCAAATCACTGCCGCCGGAGAATTTATAGTCATCGAGGTGGTAACTTGCGCGAGCGGAATCTGGTTGAACAGCACTTCCATATCCGCCAGCGAACTGATAGCCACTCCGCATTTCCCCACCTCGCCCTCGGAGAGCGCGTGGTCGCTGTCGTAGCCCATCAGCGTGGGCAGATCGAACGCGGTGGAAAGTCCCGTCTGCCCCTGGGTCAACAAATACCGGAATCTCCTGTTCGTATCCGCCGCGCTCCCGAAGCCGGCGAACTGCCGCATGGTCCACAGCCGCCCGCGATGCATCGTGGCGTGGATTCCGCGGGTGTATGGCGGCTCCCCCGGCAGGCCCAGGTCGCGTTCCGCATCCCACTCGGCCAAATCCGCCTGCGTGTACAGCCTGCGGATGGGATGCCCGGAAATGGTGGTGAATTCAGAAAGCCGTTCAGGAGATTTTGCCAAAGTGGGCTGGAGAGTCTTCTCTTCCCATTCCTGTTCGCGCCGCGACGGCCGCCGCTTCTGCGTTCCTTCGGCGGTCAGCGTGGTTTTCGACGATTCACTCATGGCATCTCCCAGCGGGGCCAGCATTTGCGGGTAGAATTCACTGCCGCAATTCTACGGCAGCGTGGATTGAGGGGCAACAAACGCAGCAATTTGGCGGGGACTGTCCACTACACGGCAGGATATAGAGGGGCCGTAGCGCCTGCGCTCTCGCGATCTGCGAAGCGCGCCGGAATGATCCCAATCTGAAACGCGCGGTTCGGACCTCAGTAATCTCCGTTCCGAACGCCCTTCTCCAATTCCGATGTCGGGGTACCTGGAATCAACGGCACTTTCACCGGTTGCGAATGCATTGCATCCGCCACGTCAATGCGGTTCACTTCCAGGGTGCGTCCCAGCGCCCGGTCGAAGTTCACTTTTGCTTCCGCGAGGTTGGCCAGCGAGCGTACTTCCGTGCTGCGCGCCGTGGCCAGGTCGCGTTCCGCCTGGATCACCAAAAACGTGGTGGAGGCACCGAGCAGGAATTTCTTCTGCTCGGCGTCTAGCGTCTCTTCCGCCAGAATGCGAGCGCGGATGTCTGCCACCACCGCCGCCTTGTCTTGCGCCAGCATGATTTGCGCGTTGCGCACGTCCACCGCTACCGCATTGCGCAGCCGTTGCAGCGAGGCCGCACTCTGCTTCTGCGCGAGTTGGGCCTGAATGTTCGCCGCTTGTGCAATACGGTTCCGGATCGGAAGGGTCAAATTCAAGCTCACTCCGTAAGTCGGGAAATTGCTCTGGAACACCTGCGCCAGGGCGTCATGCAGCCCACCCATCACGATTGTGGAACCAGCGGGTGGCGGAGCCCCGGGTGTACAAACTATCCCTGAGGCCTGAAAGCACTCGTTCCCTCCCAGTCCCGCCGTCGAGTATTCTCCGGAGAGCGTCAGCACGGGCAGCAGCAAGTTGCGGGTGCCCCTCACAATAATTTTCCGCGCATCCAGGTCCAGGGTTCCTTGTTTCACGTCCGGACGCTTCGTGGTCGCCTCGGCCACAGCATCCGTGAGGGGGATTTCCGGGACGGCCATGTTCTCGTCCGGTTTGTCGGTCGGGACGATGCTGATTTCGGCGATCCGCGAATCCATCACATTGCGGAAGATCAGTTGCTTCAGCAGTGTCTCCTGCTGCAATGCCAGCGTTTGCGCGGTAATCAGCGCGCCCTTCGCCGAGGCCACTTCCGACTCCGCGCGCGTGATTTCGATAGGCGCCAAAGTCCCGATTTCCACCTGCCGCTTGTTGTCGTTATAGAGTTTTTCGTCTAGTGCGAGCGTCTTCTCCTTCACGCCCACGTCCTGCTGCGCGAACACCAGTTCGTAGTACTGCGTCATGGTGTTGACCACGGTCGTGATCACCTGTTGCTCGAACTGCAGGTCCGACTCCTTCTTATTGATTCGCGCTACGCGCAGGTTCTGCAGGTTGAACGCGGTGCCGAACCCCTGCAGCAGGTTTTGCGTAAAGCCCACCGTCATCGAAGAGTTGATCGAGGGGTTGAAGAAGTTTTCTGTCGGGCTTTGCGACGTTCGGGTGTTATCCAGCGACACAGAAAACGACGTGCCGGTGGGGAATGCCTGGCCGTATGCCACGTTGCCCACCGTCTGCTGCGTGTTCAACGCCACCAGTCCAGCGGCCCCGGTGCCCGACGTCAGCGGGTTGTTGATCGGCGTGGAACTCCGCGCCCACTGCAGCGTGGAGCTGAAGCTCGGATCGAAGGTCACAAATTGTCCCGTTTGCGTGACGAAGCCCGGCCCCGCCTTGGCGCCGAGCACCTGCGTGTCGGCCTGATATGTGATGTACCGCTGCACGGTGATGTCCAGGTTGTTTTGCAGGGCGAGTTGCACCGCGTCCTGCAGGCTCAAAACCAGTTTCCCTCCACGGATCAACTGGTCGAGCGTCGCCGCGTTCTCGACTGCCGGTTGTGGCAGGTGGACCGGCGCATAAGGTTTGAAGATGTTCGGAAACACGCTCGGCCCGTTTGTGTAGTCCTCGTCGTTGAGGTGCATCCGAAACTTCTCGGCAGCGGTTGCGGGCGTTGCCGTCTGGGCCGGAGCCGCCGTCGGCGCCTGCTGTGTGTCTTGTCCCGGCGCCGGGCCCTGGGCCGATGCGGCCATCGGGCTGAACACCATGGCTATCGAAGCAATCATTGCCAACCAGCGATTCGACCTCATTGCTGTCCTCTCCACCTTCCGGGTGGTCCGCCGCCCCATGGGGCGAGCGTCTCCCCCTACCATTCCTGGATTTCCCTGCATTCTAAAACGCACGCCACTACCCCGATGTTTCAACTATTTCCGGTTCTTCGAGCCTTGCGTCACCCCGCCAAACATTTCGACGGAGTCTAGCAGCCACCCGGCGCGTTTGCCAGCCGGTAGCAGGCCCCTTTCATGCGATACTTCGCCCCGGACATGCGCAACCTCCGCCTGACCATTGCCTACGACGGCACCGATTACCACGGCTGGCAGCTCCAGCCCAATCGCCCTACCATTCAGGGTGCGCTCGTGGAAGTCGCCGCTCGGCTGACCGGCGAACGCGTGTTCCTGTTCGGTGCGGGACGCACGGACGCGGGCGTCCACGCGCTCGGGCAGACTGCCAGCTTCAAGACGCGCTCCACTATGCCCCCGGGCGATTTCCTTCGCGCCTTCAACGCGCTGCTCCCTCCCGCCATCCGCGTCCTTCGCTGCGTAGAGGAAAGTCCCGATTTTCATCCCCGCTGGCAGGCCCTCGAAAAAACCTACCAATACCGCATCTACCGCGGCCGCATCGTCCCTCCCTTTGACCAGCGCTACGTGCTCCACTATCCGTTTCCCCTGGATGAAGACGCCATGGCCCAGGCCGCGCCGCTGTTCGAAGGCGAGCACGATTTCACCGCATTCGCGGGCGCCGAAGGCGACGAGGAAGAGGGCCGGCAGCGCACCCCCGTCCGCGAAATTCTGAGCGCGCGCGTCGCCCGCGTCGCGCGACAAAACATCTGGTCTGAAGCTTTCGCCGGCTCCGTCACGCCTGCGCCGGTTCCCTCGCCGCCGGCCGAAGAACTCATCTTCACCGTTCGCGGCCGCTCCTTCTTGCGATTCATGGTCCGGAAAATGGTCGGCACGCTGCTCGAAATCGGCCGCGGTCGCCTCGCCCCCTCCGACATCACGCTGCAATTCGAGAAACGCGACCGCTCCGCCGTGGGCCCGACGGCGCCTCCCCATGGCCTGTTTCTCGTCTCCATCGATTATCCCGACCGCTGGTCGGTCAAATCCGGGGAGTAGTACCCAATTGCATTCATTCGGGCATCGAAGAGGCCACGGGATTCGAATCGAGGTTTAGGACACGCCGGTCGCCAGGAGGTAAGCCATGGTAGTTGTGAAACTGGCCGCCATGACGTGTGTCTTCTATCTTGGGTCGGCCGTTTTGATGGAAGCATTGCTTGTCCTCTTGGCCCACGTGCTGGGCACAGCAGGGTTTTCCCTATCCCGATCGGGCTGGATGGTGCTTTTTGGGATCGTCTGGCTGGCTTCATTTTTGCTGGCATGGCGCGTCGTCATACCACCAATACTCGCCCGCATTCCGAAATGACTGGTCAACTGACAGTCGGGCGGACCCGTTCTGCGTTTCCATGTGCTGTAGCCAGCGTCAGCCCCTCAATTTCAGGTAGAATCGCCGTGAATGACTACGACGCTCTCCATCACTCCAGTTGCCTCTGGCGCAGACGCAGTTGAGTCGATCAACCCGGCGACCGGAGAAGTGTGCGCGCGATTTCCGAACACTCCCGCCGCCGGGCTTTCGGGGATCGTTGCGCGTGCCCGTGCAGCGCAAATCGCGTGGGCTGCGCAACCCGTTCCAGAGCGCTGCCGCCTCCTGACGCGCCTTGGCGAGTTGCTTTACGCCCGCCGGGAGCACGCCGCCGGGCTGGTTACTCGCGAGGCCGGCAAACCTCTTGTCGAGGCGCTTTTCGCGGATGTCCTTATGTCACTGGACACGGCGTTTTATTTCGCGCGCCAAGCGCCTCGGTTGCTCGCCCCGGATCGCGTCCAACATCACAATCCCGCGCTCAAAGCGAAGCGGGCTTGGTTGTTGCAGGAACCTATCGGTGTGATCGGCTTGATTTCTCCCTGGAATTATCCTCTCGCCGTCCCCATGG
>Ga0187769_10002413_pt1 | contig 10920 bp, 9 predicted proteins | sample 0116_SJ02_MP02_1_FD_133140 | JGI IMG/M metagenome (GOLD analysis project Ga0187769, IMG submission 133140) | Tropical peat soil microbial communities from peatlands in Department of Meta, Colombia - 0116_SJ02_MP02_10_MG | ecosystem: Environmental > Terrestrial > Soil > Wetlands > Peat | place... | reverse complement strand
GCCCATCAGCGAGCTCGTACCCGGCTCTTTCTGATTACCACGCTCCGCCGGCCTGGGTCCAACGGGGGCCGGTATCCGAATAGCGACTCGCACAACCCTTATTGCGAGCTCGCAGACTCCGCAGAACTCCTTCGTTTGGCGAGCTCACTGGACGACTCATCTCAATCTAAGCGTGCGCGTTATCTATTCGCGGGTGCGATCGCGGGAATAATCCTCTACGTCATTCTGGACGCTGTGGCCCAGTCCCTCCCACCATACTACAGTCCGATTAGCCAAGCCGAGAGCGACCTCGCAGTCGGACCATACGGGTACATCATGACACTGAATTTCATCGATAGGGGGGTCCTATCGCTCTGTTTCCTCTTTGGCCTCGTCCTGACAATCTACAGCACGGACACGGCGAGTCCAAGGGTCAAGAGAGGCACATACGCGTTCGCAGTCTGGTCCGTGGGCGCCCTCCTCCTGGCGGCGTTTCCCACGGATGTCCCCGCCACCCCTGTCTCTTGGCACGGGGCTGTCCATCTGCTGGTGGCCATAGCGGCCTTCCTCGGCGGAGCATTCGGGGCCCTCTACATCTCCTTGGGAATGGTCGGGAGCAGCCCTGTCGCAAGGGTAAGGGGGGTTGCTCTGCCGCTTGCCTCCTTGGCCGTTATTCTTTGCATCCTAGAGCTCCTTGGCCCCCCTGCCGCCCCGGGCTTCTACTCTAACTACGGGGGGCTGGTGGAGCGCTTGTTCCTTGGATCTGTGCTACTCTGGGTCGGCGCCGTCTCCGCAAGGATGCTGATGACCACTCAACCTCAGATGGCCGGGGAGCCCACTGCCACGAAACACACGGCCACATAGCCGTTAGAGCCAAAACCTTCAAGCGACGGTTACATCAGTTGTACCTCAGCCGAAGGGTTGTGATTTGACAGTCGAGATTCCTGGCTAGGATTCGTCCCTGTGTAGGAGAGACCTCCTCGACAGATACTCGCCCAACACTTTCCTCTGTCCACGCCTGAGGATTTCATCTAGGGTCGAGGCCCTGATCCCCGTTTCGGCAGCGAGTTCCTTGAGCCCTCTCTTTTTCGGGAAATCGAAGTAGCCCCTCTCGAACGCGATTGAGAGTATTTGCTCCTGCCTAGTCGTTAGCAGGTCAGTGTCCCCAAGCTCCTTCTTCAGCTTGATTTCAACGGGAATCCTGCGCTTGTCGAGGGCTCTGTTAAGGTCCTTGAAGGACTCGTCGCTCCCGAGCAAGGTCCATTGCGCCTTTTCTTTCGAGCTCACAGACACGGACGTCAGAAAGCACCTCGACTTTGCGATCTCCTTGCAAACGGTGCACCTGGACGAAGCCGCCGACCCGTAGATATGGCCGTTCTTCGACCTGATCACTTCCAGGAGGGCCAGGTCCCCATCTCTCCTCATCTCGGCGATGAGATCATCCATCATGCTCGGCTGTACCTGGATATCGAAGAGATGCTGGACCGTATCCTTTGTCGGCATCTTGGAGTCGAGTATCTCGACATCTGCAGAGTACCCTCCCACTGCGATTTTCATCCACCTGTGCGGGTGCGGGCCCTGAAGAACTACTTCGAGCACGGGCTGGCCCGCTCTAAGTCCTCCTAAAAACATCGGGTCATGACAGGAAAGGCGTATCGCGGCTTGGATCACGCCATCCCTGAAAATTAAGGGCCAAGCCTTAACCCGAATCCGCACCCGGCGGTTAACCGGCGAGCAGTAGGATGGTTCGAGAGGGCCGGACAGGGATGTCTTCGGTTGGAGTCGTGTCAGTTGCCGTCCTGGTTATCCTTGCGACGTCTGGAATAGTTTACATGGACACGGTCCAGTCATTCAACACCCAGATTTCCTCACTACAGAGCAGCATAAGCCAGCTCTCTACCCAAAGCACAAGTCCTGTTAACTACAACAGCTCTTGGGCAGAACAGACCTGCTCTTCGACCACAGGAAGTGTAACTTATACCCTTGTGGCCAAAACTGCGAAGGTACAGATTGTTGCCGGCGTCACCTACAACGCCTGGACCTTCAACGGCACTGTCCCGGGCCCGACCATCTGGGTGAAGCAGTGCGAACAAGTTCACTTCACGCTGATCAACAACGATACGATGCCCCACTCCATCGACTTCCATGCTGCTGAGGTCAATTGGGCCACGGTCTATGCCCCTGTGGCTCCGGGTAAGTCCCTGTCCTTCGATTTCACTCCAGCCTATCCTGGCATCTTCATGTACCACTGCGGAGTCCCGCCCGTCCTCGAGCACATCGGAAACGGGATGTACGGGGTCATCATAGTGAACGGCACGGGCAGCAATGCCCTGCCGCCAGCCCCAGGGGGCCAGTACGTCCTGATTGAAAGCGAGTTCTATCTCAACTCACACCCCAACCCCGACGGCACCTACAGTGGCAATTACTCGAAGATGCTGGCTGTCGAGCCGGATTACGTCGTGTTTAACGGAGAGGCATTCAGATATCAGTCGTCCCCCCTGGTGGTGAAACCCAACCAACTCGTCCGCCTGTATCTCTTCAACGAGGGTCCAAGCGTCTGGGAGGCATTTCACGTCATCGGCGCAATCATGAATACGGCATACGTCGACGGGGACCCTTCCAACGCGCTCTACGGCCTCCAGACTCTGAGCATTCCTCCCTCAGGGGGTGCGATAGTCGACATGTACTTCAAGGACGCCGGAGGGGAGAACCCATTCGTCTCTCATGCTTTCGCCTACATGCAGAAGGGCGCCATGGGCCTGTTCCAGGTCCAGAATGGAACCGGCGGCATCACAACACAGACGACAACTACTACTACACAAGCCCCGGCCGGACCCGTGGTTGACATCCCGTCTGGAGCAGGGATGCAGATGGTCCCTGGCAATGAGTTCTACTCCCCTTCGACCCTCACGGTAGTCATCGGGGTCAACAACACAGTGACGTGGGTCAATAACGACGACGTCCCGCACACAGTCACAGCCAGTGACGGCTCCTTCAATTCAGGCAACCTGAACGCCGGTCAGAGCTGGAGCCACACCTTTACGACCCCGGGCACCTACACCTACTACTGTTCATACCACTCGTGGATGAAAGGCACGATAATCGTAAAGGCTGCAGCAGCGTAGAGCTACCTGTGGTCGAGCAGGGCATAGGGCCCATTGGAGGGTCCTCCAACGAATTCTTCTGACGACTCGAAGCAGGAAAAGGCGTCTGCTTCGAGGCGCTTCCTGCCGAGACAGATGGACTTCGAGTCCCTGATCAGGGTGCTCGCCGAAGAACACAGGGTCATGGAGACGGGGCTCCTACGGATGGAGCAGGCCGCTGGCCGGGGTGATTTCGCCGAAGTCGCTGCCGCTCTTGCGGAGCTCGAGCCGATTTTCAGACAGCACATAGCAGACGAGGAGTCCCAGATACTGCGGTTGTTGATTGGCGAGCTGGGTGTGACGGGCGCTGAAGATGAGATCAAGGTCTTCCAGCAACACAGGCCCATACACAGACTAATGCAGCTTATCGCGGAGCTTGCAGCCAAGTCGGCGACGGAACTGGCGGAAGACCAGCGCCAGCTGAAAGAGCTGTTCCGAGAGCACACATCAATGGAGGAGCAGGGCGTCTTTCCGAAGGCGTTGGGGATTTACAGGAATCAGCGTGGGCGGCAGGCTGCTAAACGCACATAGCCCGAGGACACCGTCCGGCGCAGGCAACCTTTTTCCAACCGATTGCCCTCTGGTCCCTCCACTTGGCAAGAGGTCTCTTTGCATTCGTCGTCCAGAAGCACTTGGCGACCGCCCTCCACTACGACTTCAGGCTCGAAATAGGCGGGGTCATGCCCTCCTGGTCGATTCCGAAGGGCCCGACCCTCGACCCCACCCCAAAGAGGCTCGCCATGCCGACTGGGCCCCACGACTTGGAGTACCGGAAGTTCGAGGGCATAATCGAGAAGGGGAACTACGGTGCAGGGACCGTCATGATATGGGACGAAGGGACCTACACCCCCGAGGTGGAGGTTCGCAAGGGCGTCCGGGAGCTGGTGAAGGGCAGAGGGGAGGCCGAAGAGACGGCCGAGGCAGGATTGCGCGACGGGAATCTGAAGTTCACCCTCTACGGCAAGAAGCTCCAGGGCTCCTTCGCACTCGTCCGGACTAGGGGCATTGGCGGAGCGAAGGAAGCATGGCTTCTCATCAAGCACAGGGACGAGTACTGCGTTGCAGGATACGATGCAAACGCCTACGACCTCTCCGCCGCTACCAACCGCTCCCTAGAGCAGATAGCCATGGAAGGTTAGGCTCGTCCCTTTCACAGGAGGGCACTAGCAGGGTTCGGAGAATCTTTTAAGGCACCCCGGCCCCCTTGTTAGCGTTCTGTCATGGCGAGGATCGTCCTGGTCTCAGACACCACTTTAGCCCGAAACTACAGGAGTGTCCCCCTACTGGATTTCCTCGCGAGCGCTCCCACAAGCATTCTTCCCGAAAGGATCTACAACTTCCTGAAGGGCCCCCCGCCTCCCTCCCAGGATGGAAAGGCCGTAATTGCCCCCTACGCCACAAGGAAGCTTGAGGCGTCTTGTCTGAAGTTCTACAAGAGGGAAGAAGTGGTGGTGGCACACGAGGACCGCGTCGCCGATTTTGTCGATAATGACACCGAGATAATCGGGGTGTCCACCATGGACCCTCTGGGCCTCGGTCCGCTTACCATGTCTTACAGTGTTTTCTTCGAGACACCCTCCCCCGCTTATGTCTACAGGGAGTTCGTGTCCCTCCTGGCCAGGATTAACCGGGCCAGAGCTGGGAAGAGGGCTAAACTTGTCGTGGGCGGCCCAGGCGTCTGGGAGCTCACCGTCCGTCCCGAGGAGCTTGAGAGGAACCACATCGACTACGCCTATCAGGGGGAGGCGGACGACATCATAGGGGACCTCTTCAGGTACGTCGTCGAGGACGGAGGTGAGAATACGGAGTTCTTCCGCGGGTACCAGACCTTCGACGAGTCCTTCCACAAAGAGTGGAAATCCAGCTCAAAATTCATCAGCCGCTACCAGTTCTCGAAGCAATTCCCCAGGCTCGAAGACATCCCAGAGATAGTCGGCCCCTCCGTAAAAGGAATGGTCGAGGTAATGCGTGGGTGCGGGATTGGTTGTGACTTCTGCGAGGTCACCCTCAGGCCACTCCGCTACTACCCCCCTGAGAAGGTGAGGAAGGAGCTCGAAGTGAACGTCAGGGCTGGTATGGACACTGGATGGCTCCATAGTGATGAAATCTTCGCCTATGAGCACGGCAGGAACTTCGTCCCAAATGAGGAGGCGATTGAAGGCCTCTTCTCAGCAGTGATGGCCACTCCGGGAATCAATCGGTCGAACCCGACTCACGGCAGGATCTCGATTCCAGCGGCATACCCAGACTTCGTTCGCAGACTCTCCAGCATAATGAAGGCGGGTCCCAACAACTGGATAGGGCTCCAGATAGGGGTGGAGACGGGGAGTGACAGGCTCGCGTCCGAGCACATGCCGAACAAGACACTCCCGCTGAAGGTAGGCCCGGACGGGAGCTGGGCAGACATTGTCTGGAGGGGGACCTACGTGCTTAACACCTACTACTGGCGCCCGGCATTCACGGTCCAGGTTGGGCAGGCCGGGGAGACACCCGAGGACAACTGGGAGACAGTGGCCCTCATCAACCGCCTAAGCAATTCTACAACGGAAAACGGCAGGCCCTTCGAGTTCACGATAACCCCGATGCAGAACGTCCCCCTGGGGCTTCTCAAGAGCATGGACTTCTCCTCGGTTAAGCTGAACCCATCACAGCTGGCGGTTTACTACGCGTCCTACAAGCACCTGGTGAAGATAGCCACAAGGGACGCCACAACAGCGTCGTCGGAGCAGAACCCTATAACGAAGTACGTCACCGGCGGGATGATGGCTCTCGGAGCCTGGGGAATGTTCCGGGTGGTGAGGAACAGGTGCAGGAGGGGAGGGCTGGACGTTGACAAGGTAGACCGTTACGGCATGGAGAGGGGTCCGCTGCAGACCCCTATGATTCACGCGTAGGGGACGACCGTCTACACATACTCCCGTCGGGCAACATCTAAGTATGGATGGAAGGGCGAGCGGCTCTGTTTGTTCGTAGTAGAATTCGTCCTTCTGATGTTCTTCATTTCGATTTTCGCGGGGATATTCGGGTCGATAGTGGGACTCGGCGGCGGAATCGTGGTAATCCCGGTCCTTACCATCCTGATGGGAGTCGACATCCACTTCGCTATCGGGGCCAGCATAGTCGCAATCATCGGTACCTCCAGTGGCGCAGCTTCGACCTACGTGAGGGACAAAGTGACCAACCTCAGGATTGGCATGTTCCTTGAGCTTGCGAGCGCCAGCGGGGCCATAACCGGCGCCGCGATAGCCGCCTATACGAACTCCGCGGCCCTCGAAACAATCTTCGGAAGCATCCTGCTTGTGTCCCTGGTGCCGATGGTGATGAAGATAGGCGAGGACATCCCAAAGTCCCCCGAACTCAAGGGGGTGTCGAAGCGCCTAGGCCTCACCGGCTCCTACACAGAGTCTGACGGCAGGGTGGTCAACTACAATTCAACCCGCCCCGTGGAGGGCCTGGCGGGGACTGCGGTCGCCGGAGTCCTGTCGGGCCTGCTGGGGATTGGAGGTGGTGCCTTCAAGGTCCTCTCCATGGACCTGGCCATGAAGCTCCCCATGAAGGTCTCCACGACAACGTCCAACTTCATGATAGGCGTGACTGCAGCGGCGAGCGCAGGTATCTACTTCGCCAGGGGAGACGTCGTCCCCCTTATCGTTGCGCCGGTCGCCCTCGGAATCCTGATTGGCGCTGCAATTGGAGCTCGGGTCCTGCTCCGTTCGCGAAACACCACCGTCAGGAAGATCTTCGCGGTCGTACTCGCGGTAGCCGCCATAGAGATGATTCTGAGTGCTTTGGGGGTGTCTGTATGAATTGGAGGGACCCAGAAACGATGAACGTAGTGATAGGTAAGGTCCTGAGGTACGGGGTCATCTTCTCGGGCGCCATAATCCTTCTCGGGGCAATAGGGTTGGCGGCTACCAACGGACTCTCCGATTCGTCGGGGATGCTCACCTACAACCCCAACATGATCCCCCACGACAACTTGGACATAAGCCTAGGTGGGTTGGTTCAAGGGCTCACAACTTTCTCACCATTCTCGTGGATAGAGCTCGGGGTGATATTGCTGATCGCGACCCCCGTTTCGAGGGTCACAATCTCTGTCTTCCTTTTTGCCGCAGAGAGGGATAGGCTCTACGTTATCATCACGGCCGTTGTCCTCACCCTACTGCTGTTCAGCATGCTGGTGACGCCATTCATTCCGGGGTTCCATGCCTGAGCCTTGCGCCCTGTCAGATGCAATTAGGCCGTAGGAGCTTCGATTTAGACATTGAAGACAAGAGCCGTATTCTTCGACCTTGGTGGTACCCTCCTCGTCATGCGTCGCGATAGGATCTTCCGAAGGGTCCTCCAAGAGGAGGGGTGGGAAGTCGACCTCGGACAGGTACACTCTGCATACTTGAAGGCGGAGTCTTGGTGGATTCCGTACTACGCCGCCCGGGTTCTCAACGCGGAGGAAACAGCCGAGGCTTACAGGGTCCTTGACCAGAAGGTGTTCTCCATACTCTACCCCGGAGAGAGGGAGCCGGAGGCGCTAAGGATCTCGAAGCTCGTCAGGAAGAGGTGGCCTGAGCTCGAATCCGAGATCCCCCTCGAGCTCTACCCCGATGCAGAACCCACCCTCGAAAGGCTCGTTAGAGGCGACTATGCGCTCGGCTTGATTTCAAACGCCCCAGCAGACACCATCAGGGCGGTGGAGGCATTGGGACTCACCAAGTACCTTGGCACCATCGTGATATCCGGGGCGGTGGGGTACACGAAACCTCATCCCGAGATCTTCAGGATCGCCCTCCGGAGGGCCGGCGTCGACGCTGCGGAGGCGATACACGTAGGTGACCTGTACGAAGCCGACGTCGTAGGCGCGAGGAATGCGGGCATGGAGGGGATCCTTGTTGACAGGGATAGCACCCACCTAGGCTCCGACTGCCCGAGGGTGCAAAACCTCACCGAAATCTACGAGTTCATCCGATGAATAACACCAAAGACGGCGGCACTGCCCGTTCAGCTGACTAACTCCTGATGGGCTGATAGCTTGCGCAGAGCATCCCGTAGTAGGTTGGAACTTGATATGACACCAGCTCGGCCGTCATCGGAACGACTGAGAGGGCGCCCACGAGCATAGCCATCTGCCAGAGACTGTCCGGCTTCGCCCCGTCGACGAAACTTGGCGACATCTTCACTATTTCCTCCAGCTTGTTGTGGCGGATAAGGTCCACCACCTGTTTGTCGTACACCGCCGCCCGCTTGTCGAACCCGTAGGGCCCGCTCTTCTGGTGACTGTGGGCCTGGTCAGCGCTCGCGACGAAGGCAATCCTCTTCTTCTCCCCCTCCGCAGTCTCAGCGACCACCCTCCCAAACTCCACATTCTGGGACAAAGGTATCTCCCTCGACGGCGTCACTATCACGATTCTGCTCTTCGTGCGCGCGCCCTTGAGGAAGAACCAGAGTGGTACCATCGTCCCCCAGTCCATAGCCATGTCAGAGAGAGGTCCGCCAAAGACGCCATAGTTCGCTGCTACGACCGGGAGCCCAGATGCTTCCCCAGCTTCTGCCAGCTTCGTAGCGAACTTGACATCACACTTGGCCCGAAGTCTAATCACCCTGCGCCCTTCTGCCGTGCTCCCCGACGAGTTCGCGGCAGTGACTACAGCTATGTGCTCGTGAAGCCTCAGGTTGTGAGGACTCGCCAACACGATTGTGTCAGGCCTGGCGTCCCTCATGGCAGTGGCCAACACCCTCATACCCTTCCTCGTCGGGGAAAAGAGCTTCATTTTTTTCCCGGCCAGTGCGGGGACGATTTCTCCACCGTGGGGTGCTATGCAGGCGTAGACTAGAGGCACAGGGCACGAAGAGTACTACGAGGTGTTCAAAAATTCTTCTCGAAGTAGTGCATTATGCCCATAATCCGTTAATGGTGCATTATTCATGCCATCATGTAGAGGGAAAGCATTTCCTCCTTCTGTGTCTGGCATTGCAGCGTCGGTTTAGTCGGTTGGGTATTTAGCGACGACTGGTTGCCCTCCCTAAGGAGAAGCTCGCAAGAAATCTGTAGGAGAATGGAACATCTGATGCCGATATACCATATCCTGGGTGTTTCTTAGCGAACTTTCTCAGAAGGCTAATAACAGCACATTCGATTGCCAACTCTGACAATTGTAATCCACAATAAGAGACACAACAAATTTCCGTTTTCCTTTGGCCGACATGGAAAAGTATGTTGTCGGTTCGAAAATATTGAAGAAAGAACAAGTTCTCATCAGCATTTTCCTCATAGCTATTCTCGTCATAAGTTCAGGAAGCATGGTTGCATTCGCCAAGAACAACACATACGTCGTCATTCCCAGTGGAGACAAGACGGGAGCGACTGACACTATAGCCATCCAAACGGCGCTCAACAAGTGCACAGGGGGCAATCCGCATTGCACAGTTCAATTGTTGACAGGCACCTATTACATCTCCTCGCAGATCACGGTGTACGGGTTCCAGGGCAGCTTCGTCGGTGCGGGTCAGGGACAGACCAACATAATAGCGCTCGGTGGCATGCCGTCTCCCAACCCCGCATACAACATACCATGCGTGGGATACCCCACTTGTACAACTACTACCGGTGCAGCAGGGGGCGTCCCATACTGGGCGGGACTGCCTGGACCGTCTAATCCTTGGCCTGTCCTTTTCACCTTTGAGGGTGGATCAATCGCGATTTCAGGGATGACCATAACCGACACATCTCCTACCCCGATAATGCCAGGCTGGTATCTCCCTGCGATAGAGGGCAATGGTCTCTTCTATACGCTTCTTTATGCATATATTGACATCACCGGCCTGCGAGCTTCAGCCACAATTGATCACGTGTCGTTAGTGGGGGGAGCCAGCAGTTGCCCAGTTTGTTACGGATACAACAATGGGAACGGAATAACCTTCACCAGCTCCAGACTTCCAAGCACCTGGACTAATCCCGACGCAGACCTGATCCAGCTACAGGGAAGCTTCTCGGTAACCAACAGCGTGTTCGACGATGTCATGGGAGCGGGGCCTGCATACCTACTCAACTCGAATGTTGCAATCTGTGACAATACTGTTTCAAGCGCAGGGATCCCTACTGGCGTGTTTTTCCCCTTCGGTGGGGTAGACCTATCGAACACCAATGTACTCATCTGTAGGAATCAGGGGACTGTACCCAACGGGAATGCCATAACCATGTATCAAGGGCTTCGTCTATCCGGACTGCTCCCGTCCACACTGACAATCATCGGCAATAACTTCCAAGTCACCGGGGGGGCCAGCGCCGTCGCCTTGCTCGACTTTGAAACATTCTCCGGAGCAGCACCCACATTGAACGCCGTAATATCCGGAAACACATTCCAGAATAGCTATGCCGGGCCAAGCAATTGGTATACCTCGGTTATCTACAGCCTCTCCAAGTCCACCATTGTTTCGTTGAACAACATCGCAGGTGGAGGACAGCCGGGCATATACCTCAACGGCGGAACGGGGACAATAATTGGCAACAAGATCGCAGGAGCTTCCACAGGCATTTGGCTTGACGCAGTAAACGGTGTCCACGTGGCTGGCAATGTTGTTACCAACAGTGTGATGAGTGGCATCGCTTTGACAGACTACAACTTTGCAGGATTTGGAACAACCCCGCCCTACTCCAGCAACAACATGATCATTGGAAACTCTGTGCATAACAGCGGTACCTGTACTGCAACACAAGGGTGCGACCTGTGGTGGGACGGGTTAGGCACTGGCAACGTCTTTCACTGGAACTTCTGCACGACCTCCCAGCCTTCGGGACTGTGCT
>Ga0187769_10002412_pt1 | contig 10920 bp, 10 predicted proteins | sample 0116_SJ02_MP02_1_FD_133140 | JGI IMG/M metagenome (GOLD analysis project Ga0187769, IMG submission 133140) | Tropical peat soil microbial communities from peatlands in Department of Meta, Colombia - 0116_SJ02_MP02_10_MG | ecosystem: Environmental > Terrestrial > Soil > Wetlands > Peat | place... | reverse complement strand
TGGCCAACATTCTGAAGAGTTACCATCAAGTTTCCAGTCGCAGGATCAGCTGAGTAACTCTGGAGTTGTAGCGCGTTTACAGGTCTGTTTGCTGTCCCTCCGAAGTAGCCCGCATACCATGCATACGCTAATGCAGAGGCTACAACTGCCACTACTATTATTAGAATTATGATTATTGGTGAGATTGCCTTTTTAGAGGGTTGAACCTTGATAACCCTGGGCACTTGTTTGTTTCTTCCTTGCTTTTTCGAAGAGCGTTTGCTGGGCAAAAGGGGCGTCTTCCCTGTTTTTGGTAATGCTTAGAGGGGTTGCTAATAAAAAGATTGTTCCAAACAAGGAAGTTGATTGGTTTTGTGTGTGTGCAGCTTGAAAGTTGGGTGTTTTGTATTATATGGTTGTTTCTAGGATGATTCTTTTAAGGATGGTTGCGCCGTGTTTGATTTTTAGTTTTTTTTCGCCTAGTCTTTGGCGGTACTGGATGGGGATTTCGATTGTTCTGTAGCCTTTTTTTTGTATGTGGCTGTTCAGTTCGACTTCTATGTCGAATCCTTTGGATTTTATTTTCCAGTTTTTGAGGGCTTCTGTGCGTATCACTCGGAGGCCTGTTAGGGGGTCTTCTAATGCTGTGCCGTTGAGTAGGCTGTGGCTGAATGCGAGGAGTTTGTTTCCAAGGTAGAATCGGTTGCGGAGTGCTTTTGGGTCCACGTTGCCGTTGAAGCGGTTACCGCAAACCATGCCTACCTCTGGGTTTTCCTGCAGGATCTGGATCATTTCAGGAAGGTACTCTGCTGGGTAGGTGAAGTCTGCGTCCGTTAGGACCAGGTAGTCCGCGTTTAGGTCGGCGTGTTGGATTGCTGTTGCTATGGCGTCGCCTTTTCCGGTTCCGGTTTGAAAGAGGACGTCTGCGCCCTTGTCTTTGGCGACTTCGACGGTTCTGTCTACGCTGTTGCCGTCTACGACTAGGATTCGCGCCGTGTTTAGGTGCTGCCCAAGTTCGGTTATGGTGGGTCCGATTCCTGGTTCCTCGTTTAAGGCGGCTATGATCACCTGTGTTTGGTGCCCTAGCTCATCTGCATTAAGTAACAATTTAAAACATTTCTCCAATCGCTTGCTGTACATACTACGATACACGATTATCTTATAATAATTCTTGTGACTGTAGCGACACAGTTACAATACGGTTTTATGGCAAAAGGCAATTTGCAACGCGCCATACTAATTGCTTTGTGCCCTCAAAATGACGGTATCTTGAATTGGGCTTCCAAAAAAATCATCGTTGGCCTTCTACCTACCGTCTAGCGTATCCTAGTTTTTTAGATCGCACGCCCAATTAATTCAGTTAGACATCAACAAATGTTTTGAGTCATTAAATGTAACCTAACACTTGTGTAGGTAGAAGGTGAAGGCAAATTGGCCTTCTTCCATGCGTTTGTCTTGGAGTTTTGTTGTTTTTCTATGTTACTGCTGAGTGAATCAAGTAGGCATTGTGCAAACGTTGTGCCACAGCTTAAGGCGACATGCACTTGTTGAATCTGGAAAATGCTGAATTTGCCTTCTACCCGGCACTTTTGCCTTCTACCCGACACTTTTGGCTTCTATCTTATGATTGTTTGATTATCCAGCCTCTCTTTTGTAGGATCTTCAGACTGATGGCAGATCAAGATCGAACCTTGCATGTTGGCAGTTGCCTGATCGCGTAGTAATTCACTTAATATACCGAACAATTAGGTTAGGCGCCAAAAATAATCCATGAAACCCTACCTTTAGCTGGCACACATTGTCCTTAGTCGGCACATCTCACCTCACATTGAAATTGTTGCTGTCATAGACAAGTACACCCGTTTGCCAAAAAAGCAGGCTGCAAACGCTTATAGAGCAAAAACCGTCACCCCTGATTTTGAGACAGTGGATTATCTTTCAAGCTGGCTTTAGCCTGCACTACTCGGTAGTGAGCACTGTTTTTGAGAAAATGAAGAACTTAGATTCCATAGAGATTGAACATCTGAGCGCCCCGCGCGCTGCTTGCAACATACAACAGGCTACCGCGCAACCGCTATCATTTCTTCTTCTTTGATTCAGCGACTTCTTTGCCGACCTTGTCAAGATGTTCTCGCAACCGTCTAGAATACAGTTCAGTTTCCGGCAGAGTCTCAGAAGCGAATAAAACAGGAGCTATTGAGACAAACAATAAGACGCTCAAAACAGGTGAAAGAAGGCTCACCGGCTCGCTAATACCAAGAATTAATGGCACCGGAAAGGTAAGCGAAAAACCGGCAAAGGCCAAAACGTTGATCAGTGCATAATATTTTTCTCGCGAGGCTGACCCAGCTAAATCCGCTGGAATTGTAAGATATGCAACCATGCAGAATCCCCAAGCAACTCCAAAAACCGTTTCTTGAAAGATAACACTTAGAGGGCTCGGTGCCACTCCCAAGACCGCGAAACTAATTCCGAACATCAGAATACCTACAACAATTGAAGGTTTTCTTCCAAATCGATCACACACAAAACCCGACACTATACTGAAGACTGCAACACCAAAGAATTGCGCAATATCTCCAGTGTTTATTGCTGAAACAAAATCAGGTCCTTTTAAGCCGGGATATATGAAATTTGATAGACCACTAACAACATTAAACATTATCCATGGCAGCAGGTACAAAACTACGTCTCTTCTATCAAGAATAGAAGACCAAGTTTTATCTTTTCCAATTTCTCCGCAACACGTACCTACAGTCAACGGCAAGAAGCCTAAAGCCCTCAGTACTACAGCTATAGTAATGAGTTCCAACGGACTGGCAATTTGGGCAATAGACATTCCAACAGCTATTAAAATGAAGGTGATAAGAACTAAAATCCCAGCACATCTGCCCCTAAACCCTATTTCAGTCGAATCACTAAAAAGTGCGGCGGCACTCGGGAAACCTATTCCGTAAGAAAATCCCATCAGGCTCCCCAGAAGCAACGAAAAAACATTACCGTGAAAAATCGCAAGTGATAACGTGGACAAAACTCCAATTGACACCGACCAAAGAAGCAGCTTCCTTCGATTAACACTTTTACTAATGTAAGCCCCAAGCAAGGTGGAAAGTGTTCCGAAAACAAAGAACAAAACCCCTGCGCCAAAAACCCAGAATCTGTCATTTGTTACGTATTGAAAGAAAGTTCCAAAATTCAATTCCAAAACAAAGAACCACGAAAGAGCACTAGCTACGGCAAAAGTTTTTGCAACTTGTTGCTTAGAAATGACCCTCCTAACATCATTCGAGAAGCTAACTGCTCTCAACTTTCACCACAAATCTAATTAGTTATCTTTACTTTATTAGACATTTAGCTGCTTAAAGGTTTTGAGGAGGTGACAGAATGAGCAAGAAGGATCAAGTAGGAGCTTTAGAAAGAGCGAAATACGCAAATTTATTTATAGAAACAGGGTATTTTCTCCGTGCTGGCGCTGCCTTAGTCGCGAAAAACAAAAAGGACTTCCTTGCGGTTCTTTGTGAAGCGGGAGTTCCGGATAAAATGCAAGAAGAATTGTACAAGTCAGCTGCGGCTACCTACGAAGAATGTGGAATTTGGTAAGTTAAAAGGCTTTAAGGTAAGAGCATTATTTCATTTTGGTTAATTCTATTTTTATTCTTTTTCTGAATGTTATTCGGAAAATCAACTGCTATGGGCATAGTTGCGATACACTTGCGCATATGCTGTTAACAAATGACCTCAGCAATTCTCTCGCAAGCGTCGGTTTGAGGGAATCTAACAGAAAATTTGTCTTCGCAGCTTCTTGATTAACAATATGGCGCAGATAGATAAACGCATCAGCGTCAAAGCATATTTTCAGGATTTCCTCGATGTCCGTTGGAGTAATAGAAGGTTTAACGATTATTGATCGAATTTTAGAAGACCTGTCTTTTGAAGATTTGGCCGCGTAAAGTATAGGAAAAGGAACACTCTCGTTTTGTATGCGATGAGGAAGGTAACCCTCCACGTTAAGAGAATCTTTAAGGTCATCTCTCAAACCAAACAAGAGGCTGAGACTTTTTCCAAACTCAGCCAAGCTTGTAACCTGCTTTTTTGTTGCACCGCCTAATATGGCTCCAAGACAGGCACAAGCTCTGATGCCGCAATTGATTTTTATGAGAACATCCTCATACGCGGCAAGGTCAGTATCCAAATTTTTTCTGCAAGAAATCTCCGCAATCTCTCCCTCACACATTTCAATGAAGAAATCTTCATACGCTCCAGCGAAGGATGCGACCATGGATTTATCGCTTTTACTCATCATTTTATACATCAATGCCCAGGCCTTTACAATGAGAAGGTCTCCAACTAACACTGCGTTCTCCACCCCTTGAGTTCCGAGAGTTGTCATCCTAAAACGTTTCCTCAAAGTCTTGTCGATGATATCATCATGAATTGAAAGCCCAGCGTCAAACAGATTTAGCATGACACCCGCGTCAACGTTTCGCGAAGATTCTCCTCCAACTGCTTCACAACAGAATGATATCAAAGCCGACCTAAACGAACAGGACCAGTAGTCCGTTATTTCTTTAATCACAGAAATTAATCGAGGGTCAGTAACACCTAAGCTCATCACTTGCGAAAACTTGTCGGCAACTCTTTGAGATCGATCTCGTATTGCTGCGTCCAATACTTCAGAAACTGTATCCTTTTTGGCTTTTCTCATTTTCAATCAGTTGGTATTTCTTTGTCTCTTCAATCATATTATGTTTTTCAACAATAAGATTTCCTCTCTTCAATTCGTGCTCAAATCCCATCGTTATCTCCAACTCAACGGAAAAAGAAACAAGGGGGACTCAGAATTTTGCTTTGGTGAATTGGTTAAGCATAAAGATTATTAAGCTTATTACCGAGTACTTCTGCTTCGACAAATTCCTTTCTGCTAACATTAAAAGGTTTGAGAAAATAGAAGGGGCTGAAAATTAGAGGATGCTCTCGAATATCGTTAATATGTTCCTCCAATAAGAGCGTATGTTTCAGCATACTTTCAAAGCCATCGAACAGAAGCTGATACTTGCCCGATTCCAACAATTGTGAACCAGGCAGAGGAATTAATAAATTTATGTGACTATTTTTCACTCCGACGTCTAGACATTTTTTGTGTAGCTTTACTGTTCTTATTAAGTCCGCTTTAGTCTCTTCTGGAAATCCAATAACAAAGGAAGTTGTGATGTGGAATCCTTTCTTGGCAGCATGAATCAAGTTATTTATGACATAATCAAGATTCAAATTTTTGTTAATCAACCGCTGGATTCGCTCCGAACCAGATTCAATTCCTGCATTAAAAGCCCGACAACCACCGGCCCATAACGCATTAAGAGTTTCTTCATTAACGCGATCTAATCTCAGCCAACATCCCCAAGTATACGGCTTTTTTGACAATTGCATCAGTTTGCAGAATTTGAGTAAATAATCTTGATCTGAATTAAAGCAATCGTTGACAAGAGTAAAGTTATCAATTGAATACAACTCATTCAAGATATTCATTTCCCTAATAACACGAAATACGGATTTGCATCTCGGATGGTGTCGCCAAAAAACGGAGGTAGAACAATAAGTGCAATTAAATGGGCAGCCTCTGCCTTGTTCAATGTGAATGCTTGATTCGCTGTTCTTGTACTTGCCGACATTATTGTCTACATTCAATGATTCAAAATCGGGGATGGGAAGCTCGTCAAGGTTTTCAATCAATGAATTCGGTTGATTTATGATGGTTTTTCCGTTAAGTTTGAAATAAATGCCGGGTAAGTCGACCGGAACCTTACCTTTCTGAACCGAATGTATCAACTTGGGGACTGTAATTTCTCCTTCACCGGAAACTAAATAATCAATAAAGGGAAATGCGTTCAATATGGAAGGTGCTAACGATGGGGTCTGCGGTCCCTGCCCTCCCACAACAATGGTTATTTTTCGATTTTCTTTTTTAATTCTTCTAGCAATTGAAACAACATGATGGAAGGATGTACAGTTCGTTGATAATCCAATTAAATCGTAATTGCCATCCAGTAAGAATCTTGTCACATAATGATAGAAATCCGCGGAAAAATTTTGCCCCCCTTGTTGGAGCATACAGTTTAAATCTATAAGATTTACATCGTTAATATTCTCTCTTCTTAAGCAGCCAATAATACTTAGTATACCAAGCGGAATGAACGGAGTCGATGCACCATCTGCTTTAACGACAAAATTTGGGATGAAAGCAATTTTCATTATCCTACCTGCTTCGTTCCCTCATAATAGAATTTTGGACTTTTTGTTGTATTCCTTTGATGGCCCACATTTTGGCATCTATTCCACATTCCCCATACGCTATTTTGAAGAATCCGTCTTCTCCGAACAAAGGTCCCCAACTGTTTTTGCAGATCCAGTATCCCTCTCCGTCGTCGTATCCTACGCATGAAACGCAATGACCACCAAGGGATGTTCCTACCACGTGTTTGTATATGCCTGATCTGTAAAACAAGAAGTCGAGGTACACCGTGTAGGTAGCTACCAGTGGGCCTTTAGTTGAAATCCAGCTTTTCATTTCATCCATTGAAGACAGGGTCTGCCAGCCAGTGATTTTTGTTAAGCGGTTTTGCCAATCAGCGCACAAATTACTGCCGTTCTGATGTATCAAATTGTATGGATAACACGATTCGTCGACTACACCTTTGGCACATAAGAAATCGAGAGCGGGTTCTGGACGCCAACCGTGGAAACAGCTCGTGCCTTCGGTTTTGCCATAGCAGAAAAAGAGGTGAGCTTCAGAAAGGTCAATGTCAAGAAAAGGATTTTCCAGCAATTTACGTGCGGCACCTTCAACCGTTGCAATTGTTCCAAATGCCACACAGGATAGGCATATTCCTTGATTTTTGATACTTGTAATGTAATGTTTCCCGTTCATATTTCTCAGATCACAAGAAACTGGATATGTTACTGTAACTGCTCTTTTCTTTACAAATGCTGCAAAATTTGCTTTTGCCACATTTTCAGCTTCTTCGAGCGACAAGTCTTGCGGTCCGGGAACATAACCGAGCAATAGCGACCGTGTGGTTGCTGACATTCGCGTGAACTTATTCTCACTTGCCGTCCAAGTTGCCTTCGCACTCAAAATTGATGATTTTACTTTGTCGATTTTTAAAGAATCCACTAGTATCACATCTATTTGGTATTAATTACGCAATCCCAAGTTTGGAGTTTCCTGCTTAAATTACTTGCGGCTTGATTCATTTGCGTTTTTTCTAAGAGTGCTCTGACGCGCATAGCCATTCTTGAAATAATAGGCAGAATTCTGAATCTATGTTGACCATGTTACATAAAACCAGAATAGATAATGATTAAGAAAGGATATATGCTAATCACGACATATTCCTCTCGGCTAGTATATGTTGAATAAGCAACAAAGAGCTTCTGGAAAAACAATTGCCCTTCATTCTTATAAAGGCGGAACAGGAAAAACAACATTAATCGCAAACCTTGCTTCATACTATGCAAAGATTGGGCTAAGCGTTTGCCTGCTTGATTTTGACTTATATGCACCTACACTATCCTTGTACTTTCGAAAGCGACCTAATGTATATCTAAATGACCTTTTAAGAGGAGAAACTAAGCAAAGATCGGAAATTGACATCACGGACGTCCTAGTGGACGTGAGCAGTGAATTAGGTCTACGCGGAAAACTACTTTTGGGCTTTTCTAGTTCAGGGAAAGAAGATATTAGCGAAATTGAAATTAAACACGAACAGAAATGGCAGCTTGCAGCAATCAAGAGGTTTCTGTTTGCTAAGAACAAGCTTTTCGACGAATACGGTTTAGATTATCTTTTTCTGGACACAAGCCCAGGAATTAGGTACTGGTCAATAAACTCGCTTCAACAGCTGATCTGCTTTTCCTGATAATGAAGAACAGCGACATGGACATTGAAGGGACAAAGAAAATGATAACAGACATATATCAGGAGTTAGCCAAGTTCGGGTCGAAATACTTCATAATTCTAAATAAGGTTCCAGGGGCCTCGCCTGTTGACGAGGTTCGTTGGGGAGTTGATGAAAAAGCCTTCGAATCCCAGTTGGAAAAGGACATTGGAACAAGTATTGTTGGGTCGATTCCTTGCTTCTGCGATATCCAGTTCAGCAAACATGAGTTTCTCTATGCTATTAATCAGCCTGACCATCCTTTTTCCAAGAATCTCGCAACTTTGGCTGAGAACATCAGGAGGTTAGGATGATTCATAGACCAATAGAAGTTTTTCCTGGCTCTTCAAAACTCGTTGAAGGAACACTACCGTCAGCATCGTTGCTCTTGATGGGACAACCTGGCGTTGGAAAAACTATTTTCTGCAAGCAGTTTCTCTTCAACGGTTTTGCTGCTGGCGATCCATGCATATACGTGGCGACAGATGAATCGCCGATAGGAATAGTCAATTCCATGAAAAGATTCGGGTTCAACATCGAACAACTGAAAGGCCCAACATTTCGGATAGTTGACTGCTACTCTTGGAAGCTAGGTATTGGATCTTCAAGTGAATACATGGTCAGCAACCCAGCGGACCTTGCGCTTGTTTTGGGCACCACTAAAAAAGCTATGCGAGGCTTGCGAAATATCCGATTGGTTCTAGATTCAATAACTGGGTTAACTTCCATCTGCAATCACAGCGCTGTTGAGTTCTCAAAGTTCTTGCAGGTCTTGGTTGCTGAAATAAGGTATGCTGGAGGAAAAGCTGTTTTTGCCGTTACTCCTGAAGCACATGACCTCCAGCTCATAAATCTTCTTAGGCAAACGTTCGAAGGGACTTTGGAGATGAGGGAAGACGAATCGGGGAAGGAAATAAAGCGTCTTCTTAGAGTTTTTTCGTTAAGGGACGCTAAGCACAAGACAGCTTGGATGCCATTCGACATAACGGATCATGGAATAATAGTGAAAAGTGATGTCGAGCTAAGGTGCGCCATGTGTTCTAGGCTAATTGACTGGGAACCGTATGTCGAGGATATTGGGGGAAAACAATACAATTTCGACTCGCCAGAATGTGCGAACACTTACAAGAAATTCAAAGAACTGTACGGCGGTTACTTCGAGTAAACTAGCTCAAGAAAAGCATCTCCTTCGCGGCGCTCTCATTTAGCGCGTACCCTTTAGGTTTTTCTCCTTTCTTTTCTTGCCCCAATACATCTGAAGTTCAAATCCGCCACCTGAACCATTAATAAATAATCGCGCTTCTTCAAAAACAGAATAATGTCAGCTCTTCATAACTTAAAGAGCTAAAGAGCATGTTGTGTTTTGTCTTTTTTGTTTTATTTTAGAATTTCTTCATCAAGAATATGTTACCTTGGGCATCTCTTGCTCCTATACCAATCGTGTCTAACGCCGGAACAACAATTTTAGATGGAAACAATGACTGAAGAGTGCAGACTCCGGAGTCACAAGCCAAAACCACTAACATATCGCCCTTGTAGTCAGTTCTCTTAGCCGCGTCAATATTACATGCCATAGGAAGCAGCTCAGTATCAACCACATCAAAGCCATCCTGTTTTAGCCTCGACGCGAGTTCATCCATTTTCTCTTTTCCACCAGTTTCACACGCTCTCGCACAAGAATTACAAGAAACTATGCCGATCTTCTTCCATTTTTTCAGCGTCCCCCTGACGATTCCGTAGGGTTTGGAGTAAGTTATTATCGTCTTGTGATCTCCCAATAAGACCTTCTATTTTAATCTGCTTAAAACACTTTTGGAGAACCATCTCTAAGAAGGAAAAAATTTGCCTTTCTCAACAATTATCATTTGAAAAGTTATATTCTAAGATCACTGTTATTATGTAGATGTGAATGCAGAAAGAGAAATTGCTGCTATCTTTGCCCTTCATAGGACTCGTTGTGCTAGTTGTTTTTCTGTACCTACCTCCGTTGGCGCAGTCCAACGAAGCTTTGGGTCTTTCTGGGCTCACATTTATGGATAAAACTACGATACTTCTCACGTTCGCCCTAGCCGTTTTCGCCGCCATCGAAGGGTTTTCAACGTATAAACGCGCATCCACCGAAGCTAAAAGACACCAAGTTGAAGACGCAAGAAACGAGCTTGAAAAGGCCTATGGTCCACTGTACACTTTGCTTAACAAACCTTCAAAACCTGACAACACACTGTTATGGCTTGACTTTGATGAAAGACGAAAAATTGACGAGATAATGGCAACCTACCCTTTCATGTTCCCGTCGCACATAACTGAGATGTGGCAGCAAAAAATTAGAAGCCTCCCAACTGCTCTAGAAGCTTATGGCAAATCATCAAAGTATGAAGTAAACCTCGATGTTTACAAAGAGCTTAGAAACATAATAAACGAAGAATACAACAGCAGAGTTAAAAACTACCATAAACTTTTAGGAAAATGAGGCGTAAAGTTTTCTGCCATTTTTTGCTTGTTTACGGGAAAAGACTTATCCGTAGCTACATGTTTGCTTAATCAATCACTTGGGGAAGCAAACAACAATGCCGAACATCACGTTAAACAAAACGGCTTTAAATCTAGTTAATAAGCTCTGCAGCGAACCAGACAAATACCAGATTAGTGTTGAAAAATCAGAATCTGGAACCACCCTCATCGACGCTGGGCTTGAAGTCGAAGGCGGTTTTCTTGCAGGCGAAATGGTCACTGAGATCTGCATGGCTGGGTACGGCACCGCGAATGTTATGCCTATCCAGTATGGGAACTTTGTTTTGCCCTCAGTTTTCGTAAAAACAGACTATCCCGCTTATTCTTTGCTAGCTTCTCAGTTTGCCGGGTGGCAGGTTAAGGGCGACGGTTACTCGGCCATAGCTTCGGGTCCAGCGAGGGCGCTATCTCTTAAACCTAAAGACCTGTACGAGCTGCTTAACTTTAAAGAACAATCAGACGTGGCAGTCCTTGTTTTGGAGACCCAAAAGAAGCC
>Ga0187769_10002411_pt1 | contig 10926 bp, 8 predicted proteins | sample 0116_SJ02_MP02_1_FD_133140 | JGI IMG/M metagenome (GOLD analysis project Ga0187769, IMG submission 133140) | Tropical peat soil microbial communities from peatlands in Department of Meta, Colombia - 0116_SJ02_MP02_10_MG | ecosystem: Environmental > Terrestrial > Soil > Wetlands > Peat | place... | reverse complement strand
TTCGGCGTCGGTTTCGGATGGGGTTGGGGCTGGGGCTCTTACTGGGGAGGTTACCCTTACGCCTACGGATATCCCTATTACCCCTACTCTTATCCTTACTATCCTTACTACCCGTACCGCCCCTACGACTACGACGGCCCCTACGCAGGCGCGCCCCAGACTCCGGGCGCTTACAACGCAAACCCTGCCGGCAACTCCCAGCAACGGAATTCCAGTATGCCTAATTCGGACAACCGCCCTGCCGGTCTTGTGACCAGCAACGCCACAACGCCTCGCTCACCTGCATCGAACCGACCTCTGGTCGCGAGCGATACCGACACCAGTTACCGGACCGCGAGTTTCACACAGGAACTCTCTGGGCTCCGGCCGCAGGCGCGCAATGTGATACGGGCCTTGCTCGCTATGCCGCCACAGGCTCGCCGCCGCCAAGTGGAATCCGGGCGCTACAGCAACTTTTCTCCCGAAGAGCAGGAACTCTTCAGAAACGCAGCGCAGCTTCCGCCAGCCCCGGAAAGAATAAGCGGAGACTGAGAAGGCAGGCTGGCAGTAGAAGTCATGCGATAGCAGAAGGGCGCCCTGGTTATTCCCTCAGCAGCAACGGGCAACGAGCCTGCCGAAGTGGCGAACTTTTCCGGCAGCATAGTGTCCGAAGTCAAACCTTGGCGATCAAATATAAATTCCCGGATTGTTAACTCTGTCAGCCGAGAAGCTGAAGCCCAGAAAGCGTACGAGGTGCCCGAAGCGTTGGGAACGCTTCACGCGAGCGTTGACGTAGAGCGAACTCCTGCAGGCTCAACGTTGTCGGTGTCGACGATTTTCCTGGCACTTGAACAGCGTTTTGTGACGGCGATCATATCTCAAGCTCCCGCCAAGTGTGATACAAAGTTGTGTGAGCTTCATGCACGTGCCAGGAACTTTTCATTACAACTTTGTGATTTTTGCGGGTAGCCCGTGCTGAGGGCGTTTTTTATTTCCCTCGCCGAGAGTCGGGTATTGCGAGGGATTGCCGAGCGCTCCTCGATTGGGCAGAAGTTTTCCAGCCGTTTTGTTGCCGGCACGCAAGTCGGCGACGTCCTGCAGGCCGCGCGCAAGGTGAATCTGTCGGGCTGCAGCGTTTCTATCGACAATTTGGGCGAGAATGTCACCAATGCTGACGAAGCTCGCGCCAGCGCTGCCATCTACAATCAACTGCTCGACGAGATCGCCGCCCAGAACCTTAACGCAAACATCAGCTTGAAACTCACCCACATGGGCCTCGATGTCGACGAAAAGCTCGCGCACGATCAGGTCTCAAGCCTGGTGGCGAAAGCGGCCGCGATGAATCCGCGCAATTTCGTGCGCGTGGATATGGAAGGCTCACCTTATATTCCGCGCACGCTGGAATTCGTTCACGAGCTGCACCGCCTGCCGCAGAATCAAGGATGCGTGGGCGCTGTAATCCAATCGTACATGCATCGTTCTGAAGCCGACGTGGAGAAGCTGTTAGCTGATGGCATCCGCATCCGGCTTTGTAAAGGCGCATACAAGGAGCCACCGGAGATTGCATTTCAGAAGAAATCCGAAGTAGATGCCAATTACGTCAGGCTGATGAAGATTTTGCTGAAAAGCGGGGTCTACCACGGGCTGGCGACGCACGACGAAAGCATCATCAACCAGGCTAAGGCCTTCGCTATTCAGGAAAAAATTGCTCGCGATTCCTTCGAATTCCAGATGCTTTACGGCATTAGGCGCGATCTGCAGCAACGCTTGGTAAAAGATGGATGGCGGATGCGGGTTTACATTCCCTTCGGCACCGAATGGTATCCCTATCTGATGCGGCGGTTAGCTGAGCGGCCCGCCAACGTGTTCTTCATCGCGAAAAATTTGTTGCGAAGATAACTAGGATGCCGCGCTGTGTTCCGAGGCAACCGCTTCGTCTTTTGCGTGGGAGTGGCCTGACTCCTCGCGCGCGAGATCGAGGTCGCGGTGCAGGAGATCTAGAATCACCATCGGAACCTCTGATCCCCATTCATCCATCTCTGCTTCGGTCCAGCTACCGTTTAAGCGGATGGCGTCGGAAACGTCTTCCGGGAAGGCCAGGCGATATTCCCCCTCGCGTTCGAGGATGTCACCAATTTCGCGTCCCGTGGCCAAATCGAAAATTCGTCGGCGGGATCGTCCGTGATCGTTGATGAAAGCGAAGAGGACTTCCCCATGCTCTTCGAAGCTAGGCCGGTAATACCAGGCCTGGCTCGATTCGAACTTGGGATGAGGACGGCGCCGTTTGTGAGTCACGACGGGTTCTACCGGCTTGTCGTGAGTAGGATCGTGATAAAGAATGCGCTGGCACGAATCGCAGAAAACAATTCCTTTGGCGGCGCGAACGTCGTTGTATGTCTGCGGCCGCAGCATCACCTGGCACGCCAGGCATTTGTGGTCGCGCGCTTCAGAAATTCCGGTGCCGCGATACTTGGAAACTCGATCGTACTGAGGCAGCAGATCGGCGTCGACGCCGGATCGCAGGCTATCCCGCTTGGTATTCCACTCCGCCAACTGCTTCTCGTCTTCCGTTGTCCGCTGCCGCGCTTCAGCTTTTTCTTTCTCGATTTCCGCGGTCTCCTCTTTAAGCTCACGCTCGGCCGCCTTCACATCTTTTTCCCGTGCGTCGGCGTTGACCATCAATTCCAGAATCTTGTCTTCGTTGATCCGGATGTCCTGCTCGGCAAACTGTATCTCGTGCAACAGCGCTTTGTATTGCTCGTTGGTCTTTACTTCGAGCGATTGATCGCGGTACTTCGAGATCTTCTGCTGCAGGTCCTGAATGGCGGTTTCGTACTTGCGGCGGGCAGCTTCATCAGTCTTGATCGCAGCCTTCGCCTTTTCCAGCACGGCTTTGGTGCCGGCGAGCTTCGCCTCAATCGCAGCAACGCGCTTGGGTAAGGCTGCAATTTCTTCTTTGAGGCGAAGAATCTCCCGGTCGGCTTGCTGCAGCTCTATGAGTTTCTGAACGTCTGGAAGCATGGTTGGAGCGATGAACTGTTTCGATTTTAGCACGCGGCTGCACGGGAACGCGGCTTTCGTCCCCTCACCCCGGCGCGTGATCTGAGTCACAGACCGCAGTGCTTACGGCGGCGTCAAATCCCCACTGAGGTGCTTATGGAAGCGGATTTCGCTGCCATGCGGCAAAGCGTGGTCGACGGCGCGCCGGAGAATGCTCTGGCCCTGGCCAAGCAAGCCCTGGACCAAGGCCTGCCCGCGTTGGAAATCATCGATAACGGATTCGTACCCGGCATGAGCGAAGTGGGCGAGCAGTTCGCAAAGCATCAAATGTTTTTGCCCGATATGCTAGCCGCCGCCGAAGCCATGAAAGCGGCCATGAGCGTCCTGGAGCCCGAACTGAAGCGGCAAGGCGAGGAGCGGCCCAGCGCGGGAATTGTGATTCTGGGTACCACCAAGGGAGACATTCACGAAATTGGCAAAACCCTGGTCGGAACGCTTCTGACTGCGAACGGGTTCAAAGTTCACGATCTGGGGGTGGACGTTGCCAGCGATCAATTTGCGGCGCGCGCTCGTGAGCTGAATGCCGACATCGTGGGTGTTTCTGCACTGCTGACGACAACCATGCGAGGGCAGAGATCGGTTGTCGAAGCCTTAGAGCGGGCAGGTCTGCGTTCCACGGTGAGAATTATTGTTGGAGGCGCACCGGTCACGCAGCGCTGGGCAGAAGAAATTGGAGCTGACGGTTACGCGAAGGATGCTATGAGCGCCGTGGCGTTGGTAAGAAACCTACTCCGTCGCAAATTTGTGTCAGCCGAAATAACGGTATGAGACCCAAGCTCGAGCTTTTGGATCATTCGCTTGTCAGCCGCATTCTCGACGAGGCTTTCGAGCTCCTGGAGAGGATCGGGACAAAAGTGGGAGCGCCCGAAGCCGTCGATCTTCTTGGTTCAGCAGGTGCTCGGTTGGAAGACTCTGGTGCACGTCTCCCAAGAACCTTGGTGCGGCAAGCTTTGGAGTCTGTGCCCCGCGAATTCTTCCTTTACACTCGCTGCGGTGAACGTGCAGTTCATTACGGGGGAGATGACGTTCACTTCGATCCCGGGTCCTCCTGCCTCAACATTCTGGATGCGCACACTCAGCAGCCACGTGCTGCGGTTTCTGCCGATCTGATCCGCATGGTGCAGGTCACGGAGATGCTGCCCGAATTTGCAGCACAGTCCACCGCTATGGTCTGCAACGATGTGCCCAGCGAAATTGGCGACTGGTATCGGTTCCTGCTTGTGCTGTGGTACTCCGAGAAGCCGGTAATCACAGGCGCATTTAGCATTCCCACACTGCAGACAATGCTCGATCTGCTTGCCGCGGATGCAGGTGGTTTAGCGGCGCTCAAGGATAAGCCGCGAGCCGTCTTTGACGTGTGCCCTTCGCCGCCGCTGAACTGGTCCGAATTCGCGTCGCAAAATATGATTGAGCTGGCGCGGGCGGAAGTACCCGCAGAAATTGTCTCCATGCCACTTGCCGGCGCGACCGCCCCGGTCACGCTGGCGGGAGCAATCGTGCAGCATGCAGCGGAATGCCTGGCGGGGATCACGATTCATCAGTTGGCGAATCCTGGTGCACCGGCAGTTTGGGGTGGGGCTCCAGCCATCTTTGACATGCGAACCGGCAACACGCCCATGGGCGCCATCGAAACGGCCATGCTCGATATGGGCTGCGCGCAAGTGGGAAAGTCGCTCGGCTTGCCGACGCATGGTTATCTCGTAGCCAGTGACAGCCGACAACTCGATGCGCAAGCCGGCATGGAGAGCGGTGGTTCTGCGCTGCTGGGAGCGCTGGCGGGAATCAACATGATTTCGGGCGCAGGCATGCTTGATTTCCTTGCCTGCCACAGCATCGAGAAGCTGGTGATCGATGCCGAGGCGATCGCCGGCGCACAGCGGTTGCTTGCCGGAATCGAACCGCGCGGAGAAACATTAGCCCTGAGCGCGTTTGCCGAAACAGGTTTGCATGGGGACTTCCTAAAACTGAAAGAAACTCGCTCACTGTTCCGCCAAGAGCAACATTTCCCCTCAGCGGTAATCGACCGAAGAAGTGAGGCCGAGGCGACGGAAATTGTGAGCCGTGCGCACACACGAGTAAACGAATTGAGCGATAGCTATCAAAGACCTCAGTTACCCGCTGATTTGGAGGAGCGATTATTCGCAATTGCGGCGCGCGAGGCAGGGCGCATGGGGCTTGATCATCTGCCGGGCATCAAGGTTTCGGTTCCTTCCCGTTCTTGAGTTCCGACCACAACGTACTGCTTTGCGTTTGTGCGCTTAAGAGCTCTTTACCACAAAGAACGCAGGGATTCGCAAGATCTCAAGGAAGATTCGGCAAACCAGCATTCCAGAGTGGTCGCATTTCCTGACCTTCCCTCACTCGGTGTACACTTCCAGTTTTGCTTTCTATTCAAGTTCTCTCAGGAGCTGGCGGTGAAGCAATTTTTTCATCTGGCACTGGTCTGTTTTTTCATATCGAGCGCTTTCTCTCAGTCTGCAGAAAAGTCACTCACCATCGAAGCCATATTTGCCGAAGGTGGAATTACCGGCCGCGGTCCGGAAACCATCAAGTGGAGTCCGGACAGCACGAAGTTTTCTTTCGTTCAGCGCGATGATTCTGGCGAGCATGGCCAATTGTGGTACGTGGACGCGGCCACGGGCGAGAAAAAAGTTCTCGTCAGCGAGGGGAAACTCGCGGCGCTGGCGCCGCCGGTCGGCAGCATCAAGGACGAACGTGAGAAGGAGCGCGTCACCCGCTATCATGTCGCGTCGTACGAGTGGACGCCCGATTCCCAGCATCTGCTGTTCGATTCGCAAGGCCAGCTCTGGCTGTATACGATTGAGAACGGCACCGCCGTACAAGTCACTTCGGCGCCCGATCCCAGCAGCGATCCCAAGTTTTCTCCCGATGGAACCAAGCTGGCCTACGTCCGCAAACACAACTTGTATGTGCGTCCCACTGCTGGGGGGAACGAAAAAGCGCTCACCAAGCCAACCGGCGAGAAAGAGAAGGATGAAAACCTGCTGAACGGAGAAGTCGACTGGGTATACGCCGAAGAACTCGAAGTGCGCAGCAATTATTTCTGGTCGCCGAATGGCAAGGAACTGGTCTATTTGCAAATGGACGAGACCAATGTTCCCGCGTACCCAATCGTTAACTGGATGCTTACACACCCGAGCGTTGACATGGAGAAATACCCGAAGGCCGGGGACGCAAATCCAGCGGTGCAGCTCGGGGTGGTGGGCGCGGATGGCGGCAAAACCAAGTGGATTTCACTGACAGACGACAAGGACATCTATATTCCGCGCTTCGGCTGGGTGCGCGATGGGATGATCTGGGCGGAGGTGTTGAACCGGGCGCAGGATCGAATGGATTTGTACTTTGCTGACGCGCGCTCCGGCCGCTCGCACAAAGTGCTCGCCGAAACTGCGCAAGATGCGTGGATCAATGTCAACGATGACTTCAAAGTTCTGAAATCAGGCGACCGGTTTACCTGGCAGAGTTGGCGCGACGGTACGGGTCAGCTTTACTTGTACAGCTTCGATAAGAACAATCCGCTGGGATCGGACGCAAAACTCGATCATCAGCTCACAAAAGGCGACTTTGAAGTCCTGGGAACCGGCGATCTGCCGCACTCGGCCATCAACGCAATCGATGAGAACGCTGGCCTGATTTATTTCACCAGCGACAAGGATGATCCCCGCGAACGGCAACTCTATTCCGTGAAACTGGACGGCTCGGGGATGCAGAAAGTATCCGGCCAAAGTGGTACGCACGAAGCAACTTTTGCCGACGATGCCAGGCATTATGTCGACGAATACTCAGCCATCGTGACCCCGCCCAGCTTATCGATTTGCGCGCCGGGAGGCCCGTGCAGAAATGTGTGGGACTCGCGTAAGGTGGATGACTTCGGACTGATCACCCCCAAATTCCTGGAATTCAAAGCCGATGATGGAACCACACTGTACGGCGAATTGATCATGCCGGCATCGGCGAGCACCGGAAAGATTCCCCTGGTCGTTTACATCTATGGCGGGCCTGCGGCCCAGACAGTGCGCAATCAATGGCTCGGCCGCGACCTCTTTCACGAAATCCTGGCTCAGCAAGGATTCGCGGTGTTTACGGTCGACAATCGCGGAACGCCGGCGCGGGATCGCAAGTTCCAAACGGTAATCCGTCATCAGTTCGGTGGGATCGAATTGAAAGACCAGCTCACCGCGCTCGATCAACTCTTCGCCCAATACCCACAATTAGACCGGAACCGTGTAGGCATTTGGGGATGGAGCAATGGCGGATCGATGACGTTATATGCCGTCACCCACTCGGATGCGTTCAAAGCGGGGACTTCCGTTGCGCCGGTCACCGATTGGCGTGACTACGATTCAATCTACACCGAACGCTATTACGGATTGCCTAAGGAGAACACCAAGGCTTACCAGGATTTGAAAGCCTCAAGTATGGCGCAGAACCTGCACGGCTCTCTGTTGCTAACTCACGGGACCAGTGACGACAACGTGCATTTTCAGAACAGCGTGCAGATGGTGGATGCGTTTATCAATGCGGGCAAGCAGTTCCAGTTCATGATTTATCCGGGAAAGACGCACGGAATCGGCGGCTCCGGTGACCGCGATCACCTGTTCCACATGATTGAAGATCATTTTGAGCGCGAGTTGAAATAGGCAGTGCTCGCGTAGGAACGGCCGCCCTAAACCGTTCGGTCGAGGGAAGCTCGACAGTCTTGTATCAGCGTGACAATGCAACGTCTTAACCTTGGCAACTTCGAACTGACCGCCGTCTCTGACGGCATTTACCAACTCGACGCCGGAGCCTTCTTCGGGGTAGTTCCCAAGACGATTTGGGAAAGGAAAGTAAAAGCTGACGCGGCGAATCACGTTCCGGCCGGACTGAATTCGGTTGTCGTGCGCACCGGCGATCACACCATTTTGATCGAGACCGGCATCGGCAACAAGATGCCGGAGAGGCTGGTTAAGTTTTATGGTCAGCCGGCCAAATTGCTCGACAATTTATATGCCGCAGGATTTTCGCCGGATGATTTCGATACCGTCATCAATACCCATCTGCACTTCGATCATTGCGGGTGGAATACGATTCGTCATGGAGACGAGTTCCTGGCTACGTTCCCGACGGCGAAATACTACGTGCAGGAAGGCGAGTGGCAGCACGCGCGACGGCAGCTCGAGCGTGACGCCGTGAGCTACATGAGCCCAAATTACGACCCACTGATTTCCAGCGGCCAGATGCAACTACTGCGCGGCGATCAGGAAATCGTTCCCGGGATTTCTGTGAAGGTCTTTCCCGGCCACACGCGGCACATGCAGGCCGTGATCATCCGGAGCGCGGGAAAGACTGCTTGCTACATTTCCGACCTGATTCCGACTACTGCTCACCTCGATCTGAATTGGGTTATGGCATTCGACCTCTTTCCTCTCGAAACCATCGAAAGCCGCAAGCAGTATTACGCCCATGCAATCCCGGAGAAGTGGCTGACCATCTTCACGCACGATCCGAATGTGCCTTGGGCGTATGTGGAGAAGGATGAAAGAGGGAAGTTGCTAGCGAAGGCAGTGTAGGGAGCTCTTACTTGGGAGTGCGCACGATGCGATCGATTCCACGGTTACTCTGCGTGTTCGTAATTGTGCCATGTGTATTCTGCTGTTTCGTCAGGAGAGTGCCAGCCCAAACCACGCCCGAGAACGCGAGCCTCGGAAAGCGTCAACCCAGCATTAAGTCCAAATCGCGGCCTTTCCGAAGTTCGCCAAAATTGCAGAATCCGGAAAGATCTCGTAATTGGGTCGACCAAGATACAAGTGAAAGCTTTGTGGGTGAACGCCGGTGGTTTGGAGGATATTTCACAACAGAGGATGGAGGCTGGTTTTTTGAATCCGAAGGGGATGCCTGTGGCGAGAAGGCCTACACTCTAACTTTCGAAGCCGACAGTCCAGATATGCTCCCCGTCATGGGAGACTCGCAGCTGAGACGTATCATCCACGAAGCGATCGATATCGTCGACTCAATTCACTACAAGCGCTGCCCGCCCGCATGACGCCAATAAGCGCGAACGCTGCAGACAAGCTTCGGTAGTAAGAGGCTATACCGCGCCGCACAATCTTGCTTCGAAGAATTCTTCGACCCGCGTAAGAATCTCTGGTCCACTTTTCGATTCGTAAATCGCCCTGCGCAGAGATGCGCCCCCGGGCACGCCGTGCGTGAACCATGAAGCGAACTGCTTCATCTTGCCCACCGCGTCAGGCAATTCTTCTTCGATCAGCATCTGGAAATAGGTGCGGATCATCTGGTAGCGATCGGATTCGGTAGGTTGATCGTAAGGATGCGCGCCAAACGCACGATTATTGCCCTCGCAAACAACGCGAGGGCCGCGTGCGGCGCGCCCAGATCCTTCGTCGCCAAAAGAAGGCTCCTCAGGATGACAAGGTGCCTGGACGGGCGGGGCGCCCGTCCCCACACCTGCTTTGCTGATGTAAGCGCAGTACTGCTGAATCTGACGGAAAATCCATGGATTCGCCGGCGCAGTCCGGCCGATCATGACCGCATCACAGCCGGTTTCGGCAACCATCGCACAGGCATCTTCCGGTGTCCGGATATCGCCGTTGCCAATCACGGGAATTTTGACCGCGCATTTTACTGCGCGAATCCAGTCCCATCGTGCTTCTCCGCTGTAGCCCTGTTCGCGAGTGCGGGCGTGCAAGGCCACAGCGCCCAAGCCGCAATCCTCTGCCATTTTGGCCAGCTCTACGCATACGATTTCCTGATCATTCCAACCGGCTCGAAATTTCACCGTAAACGGAATGTTCACCGCCGCACGAACCGCTTCAAAGATTCGCCCGATCACTGGCAAGTCGCGCAGCAAGCCTGATCCGCCATTGCATTTGACAACTTTCTTTGCCGGGCAGCCCAAATTTAAATCGACCAAATCAAACCCCAGACCTTCGACCATGCGAGCAGCTTCCGCCATCACCTGTGGATTGCTGCCGAAAAGCTGTGCCGAAATCGGGTGCTCGTCTTCATAGAAGTGCAGGTACCGCTTGGCTTTCTTGTCTTTCGCGCGGAGAACGCCATCGGCCGAGGTGAACTCGGTCATGATCAAACCGCAGCCGCCGAGATTGCGAATGAACCGCCGGAAAACGGTATCAGTGACGCCAGCCATGGGCGCTAAAACAGTCGCGGGAGCGATTTCGACGTTACCGATGCTTAAGCTAATGGGCACGACTGCACCCGCACGGGCGAGGACGCCCGCGCCTACACCATACGGATTCTCCCAATATTTGTGCACTTAGTTATCTTAATCGTTTCCCACCCTTCGAAAAACGCGAAGGGTGGGGCAGCCAACTTAATTATTCTTTTAATCGATTGTATTTTTTCAGTACTTCTCGCAGGCGGTCATGAGGCAGTGCAGGTACGGTGTGGTTGTCGATTCCTGTCATCGTCTCGGCAGCAACCATCGCGTTGACCACGGCTTCTTCGGTCGCTTGGACGGTCGCCAGGAAAAGCGGATCGAGCTGTTCATTGGGAAGCATACTGACCTGGTGCAAGCTTTGCGCGATGCCGGCCCCGGCATTGGCCGTGGAAAACGCAATGAAAATATCTCCGGAGCCATCGCCGGAATAGCTTCCGTCCCTCCCCAATCCCAAAGACACACGCCGCGCCACGCGTTTCAGTTGAGTCGGAATCAGCGGAGCATCCGTAGCCACGACGACGATAATCGAGCCAGTGTCATCGTCGTAAACGTGTCCCGGAATCTCCTTTCCAACGGGCACTCCGGCGATGCGCAACTGGTCGCGACGTCCGTAATTGCATTGCACCAGCACGCCAACGGTGTAGCCCCCATGTTTCGCATCCAACACGCGAGAGGATGTGCCAATTCCG
>Ga0187769_10002410_pt1 | contig 10929 bp, 7 predicted proteins | sample 0116_SJ02_MP02_1_FD_133140 | JGI IMG/M metagenome (GOLD analysis project Ga0187769, IMG submission 133140) | Tropical peat soil microbial communities from peatlands in Department of Meta, Colombia - 0116_SJ02_MP02_10_MG | ecosystem: Environmental > Terrestrial > Soil > Wetlands > Peat | place... | reverse complement strand
TCCTTGTCCGTGGGATCGCGCCACGAGAAGCTCTTCTTCACCGGCAAATGCGTGTTGGAATCTATGTTCAAAGTCACGCCTTGATTGCTGGAATTCATGATGGTGACCTGCTGCGTATCTTTCTGCGCCGCAACCGTCGCACCCTCGTAAAACAACGCAATGCCAGGCTCGTTCAGCCACTTGCGCAACATCCAATCGAGCGAGCACTGGCGGCGACGGATGTACTCGCTGACTGTCTTTGGATCGTCGGCGCGCGTGCCTTTATAAGTAATCTCGAAGCCTTCGTCGCCTCGATATATGTAGACCACATCTCGTTGCTTGGTTAGCTCGACGCGGTCTTTGTCGGGATATTTGTAGAAACGCCAGAAAAGAACGCCAACCCCTTCCGGTCGCCCCGCATGAAACGCGTAGCTGCGGCCCTCCTGGCTGATGTCTTGAATGTCCAAGTAGGCTTGACCTCCGAGAGCTTCAATCGCCTGGTTGAGGAGAGCTTTGGCCTTGTTGGCATTTTCCTGGTCCACCGGAATGGACTGGGAGGAACTGGGAGCGGCCTGTGCCAGGGCAACGGCCGTCAGCAGCAAAAGTGAAAAGACGTATTTCATGGTGCACAAATGTTAAGACGCTCTGGAACGAATTGTAGCTGCCTTGCGCGGAGGTGGATCTGAGAACCGAGAACTAGCAACTGATAACTGCCTTCCTCCATTATCGTCCCACGGTTGATTCAGGCGCAGAGCTGAGGCCGGATGCACACCGGCAACATCACCCTACCAGCACAGCTCCGCCATTGACATTGAAAATCTCGCCGGTGATAAAGCCGGCATGGGCTGTGCACAGAAACAGGATTGGCGCCGCAATTTCCTCGGGTGTTGCGACGCGGCCCATGGGAATCGTTGCGAACACCTCGGCGCGTCGCTTGGGATTACTCAACGCGGGCGTCGACATATCCGTATCCACCCACCCCGGTGCGACACAGTTCACGTAAATGCCATCGGGGGCAAGCTCAGTCGACAGGCCTTTCACCATGCTGATCAGCGCGCCCTTGCTGGCGGCATAATCGCAGTGGAAAGCCTCGCCGCGCTGTCCGGCGGTCGAACTCACCAGTACAATGTGCCCCGCCACTCCGCCTGATTTCCCCTGCCTTTTCATCTGGCCGACGGAATGCTTGACCAGGGAGAACACCGCGTCCAGGTTGACGGCAAGCGTGCGCCTCCACTGCGCCTCTGACATCTGGTCGACGGCAGCATCTTCCGGCTGCCAAATGCCGTGGTTAGCCACGAGAATATCCAACCGCCTAAAGCGTTTTACGGTGGCCGCAACCAGCTTGTGCGCAGTTTCCGTTCCGGAAAGATCGCACGCAATTGCGGCACAGCGATCCGATCCGAGTTCCTCCACCAGCTGCTCGGATCGCTCACGCGATTTCTCGTAGTTGAACATCACCCGCCCGCCGGCCGCGACGAACATCCGCACCGCCGCTGCACCAATGCCGCGCGAGCCACCGGTGATCAGCGCTACTTTGTTTTCAAGCGAAAGAGATATAGACACAAAGCTAGTTTCCAGTTTCTGGTTTCCAGTTGCAAGTGGGCTTGGCGTCCTTAGCGATCCTTTGCGTCCTTGGCGGTTAAGAGCTTTTCCGGGAGATCAGTGAAAGATAGACCTTCATCACTTCGGGGGTAGAAGCCAGAAACTAGAAACCGGAAACCAGAAACTGAATTACTTCAGCTTCCCAAACTCGACGGCGCCCGCTCGCTCTTCAATTCGCGGGCGAGAATGCGAACTAACATGCCGTCGTAACGAGTGCCGCTCAATCGTTCCAACTCCGCGAGAGCCTGTTCACTGGTCCTGGATCCAGCAAACGTGCGCTCGGTAGTCATGTTGACGTAGGAATCGGCTACCGCAAGAATGCGCGCCCACAGCGGGATCTGCTCTCCTGCGAGCCCATCCGGATATCCGCTGCCATCGAAAGCCTCGTGGTGGTGCTCGACGGCCTTTTGCGGCGTCTCGCTTCCTGGAATGGTAGCCAGAATTTCCGCCCCCACATGCGGATGCAGCTTGACCAGATAAAACTCATCGTCGCTGAGCGGGCCATTCTTATTCAGAATGCGATCCGGCACGAAAACTTTCCCTACATCATGCACTCGAGCCGCATACGCCAGGTCATCGAGCTCTTCGGCCCGCAGGCCAAGAGCTCGCCCAATGAGCTGAGCGTAGCGCGAAACCAGGTCTCCATGACCGGCGCCATTTGCCTCGCGCAGTTCTGCCGCGCGGGTCAGGGCTTCAATGGATTCCCGCAGCACTTCGGCGTGCTGGCCGTGTTCCTCCTCTTCGCCACTCGACAGCTTCTTCAGCGTGTTGAGAAGTTCGCTGAGGTGTTCGGGGCCGGTATGCTCGCGTTGCAGAAACCCTTCGATATACGCCGAAACCAGTTGCCGCTGAACCGCTCCGTGCTCGTCAACTCCGAACTCGTCCGCAGTCGAAACGCGGTCCCCGCCCGCATGTTTGGACAGATACATGCCGGAATCGGCCACGCGGATGATGTCCTCAGCCGACAAGCCATGCACCGGAAAACTGGCTACGCCGAAGCTGCCGGTGATGTGGTGCTCCTGCAGCATCGGATCGGTCGCCAGCCAAAGCCTGAGGCGCTCGGCCAGAGTCTGGGCCTGTTCGACCCCAGTTTCCGGCATGAGGATGATAAACTCGTCGCCTCCGTACCGGGCCACGACGTTCGATTGCCGGCACTTCTGCTCCAGCAGTCGTCCCACGCGCGCCAGCACCAGGTCGCCCTCAAGATGGCCCAGGCTGTCGTTCACTTCCTTAAATTTATCGAGATCGATCAGTACTACAGAAAATGGCCGCCCGGAGCGCGAAGCGCGTTTCCACTCCGAAGTAAGCGACTCCCAGAAGAAGCGCCTAGTCTTGATGCCGGTCAGCCCGTCCGTAATGGATTGCTGCTGCAATTTTTGAAACACGATCGAGTTGTGCAGCGCCGTCGCCAGCAGGTCAGCCAGCGTATTCATAATCAGAACATCTTCGGGCGAGAAGGCATCTTCCTCCCGGCTCTCGACGTTGAGGACGCCTAGCAAGGTCTCTCCGTAGGCGATCGGAATGCACAAGACAGCTCGCGATTCAGGCAATACACCTTGCAACTGGGCGTCGCCAGTCGTTTGCACCAGAGCACTCTCTCCGGTTCGTGCTACGCGGCCCAGGATCCCCACGCCAAGCGGGATACGTTTGCCCAAGGCTTTGGCAGTCGTCCCAGCCTCAGCTTTGATCTCCACATCCTTGCGGGTGTAATCAAAAATTCCAATACCGATGTGGTCAAAGCGGAAGTTCTTTTGGATGTGGCCCACAATCTCCAGCAGCATCTGCTCTGCGTCCTCGCTGGAGATAGCGGTCTTCGAGATGCTATTCAGGAATGCGAACTGGTGCGCGCGGCGCTGCTCTTCGGCAAACAGGCGCGCATTTTCGACGGCCACCGACACCTGGCCGGCTGCCGTCTGCAGCACTTCCATATCACGCTGCTCGTATACGTACTCTCGCTCCGTGCTCAGCGCCGCCATGACTCCAGCCGGCTTGCCGGCGAGCAGAATGGGCGCGCCACAGAAACACTTCGCGGGATTCGGCGGAACGAAGGTGGTACCGAGGCGTTCGCGGGCTTTCTCCAGATCCGAACGGATCAGCAGCGGCTGCCCCGTTCGCAGAATGTACTCTGTCAGGCCATTATCGTATTGGCGCGACCGCTTCGGCAAAACCTGGCCCTTCACCACTTCGAGCTCGAACTGAATTTTGTCTCCGTCGTGGAACGCGACGTAGAAATCGGTGGTATCGAAAATTTGCCCCAACTCTTTGTGCACCGTGCGCAAGATTTCATCCTGGTCGAGACGGGAACTTACCGCCTGGCCGATCTGGGTGAGGAGCTCATATTCCTTGGTGCGACGCTGCGCGTCGTGCATGACCACGTAATTCTCTAACGTCAACCCAATCTGCAGCGCCAGACCGATCAGCAGGCGCAGGTTTGACGACCCGAACATATTGCGAGCCGCATGAGGAAAGAAAATCACTCCAAAACTGTGTTCGCGCGTTTGCAGGCTGACGGCCGTAACATGCCGAATTCCTTCCTCGGCCATCAACTGCCGGAATTGCTCGAATCGTGCACCGGGGAAAGCGGGAAGAGGCTCGGAAATTTCCGCAACATTGCGGAAGGTCACGAATCCGCCGCGCCGGTAGGCCAGTTCGGCAATGTATTCGCCCGCACCGCTTTTTTCCATTTTGCTGATTAAATCTGCAGAGAAACCGCGCTGCACGGAGGGTAGAACCCCGCGCCAGCGCTCCGAAATGTAGATGATCGCCCGGCCCGTGGGCAGCGGCGCCACCAGCCGATCAAGAATGTTCTGCAAGCTGGGTACAAGCTCGTCTGCTGATAGGAGCCGCATGGGATCGACGCCCAGCGTCGAGAATGCCAGTGCGTTCTCCTGTACCGCAGTGCGTTCATTCTCAAACAGCACCATTACCATGGCCACGCCCAGCAGCATCTGAGGAATCGGCCCCAGGAAATGGCCCGCCGTTCCTAACATCGCGACGAAGGGATTCCGCAGCTCGCCAAATACCATCAGCACAGCCCATAACGCCAGCGACACGGCAAGCAACTTGAAGGCGAGGGAATTCTTCCGATGGGCATGGCGATAAAAGTAAAGAGAACAGTAGAGCAGCACAACGCCCATCCCCACATCCAAGGGCAAACGAGGAGTCGCGGACGTGTCCGGACGAAATACCCCCCCGGCAATCTGCGCCCGCACATTCCACCAGGCGAGAGCGATGCCAGCTAAACCGAGAGCCATGTCTTCCCATCGCAAAACGAACTTCTCTCGCATCAATCGCGTCGAAACGAAGATGCAAAGCGTCATTGCCACCAGTAGCAAAGAACCCACAAACGCCACCAGTGCCGACGGTTGATGGAGTGCGTCCAGGGCATCGAGGCAGTAGTGCAAGGCATAAAACGCCCAGGCCAATTGCCAGGCGCGAAAGTACTGCTGCCGGCTCTGTTCGTAAAGGTAAGTAAACAACAGGAAGAGCAGCAGAGCCACGATCCCTGGCACGACCACCATGCTGATAGCGAGGCTATTCATATCGCTGGAAACAGCTCTCCCTGCTTCTCATTTCTCTATATTGGCACGTTGGTGCCATCGTTTCACACCATACTAGACAAAACAATATTTTTAGATGGTAGTTGGGGAGTCCGGGTCCTCTTGGTAACCAAGCCGAGGTTACCGAAGTTTGGTTGACTGCCGGGTCCGAAAGCTGCATCTCCCGGCGGGCCTGACTGCCAAAGGCGGCGAGTTCCGTAACTGCGATAAACTGGAAAAGCAGATTAAGTACTTGCGGAAACATGGGCTCCTTTAGAGTCATCAGTTAACAGATTCAGAATTTTTCCTATGGCTGCTCCCAAACCCCAGGCCGCAGTTGGCGCGAAGCCAGCGCCCTCGTCCACCCCTTCGAACTTCATCCGCGACATCTTCCTCGAGGACCTGAAGACCAACAAATACGCCGGTCGGGTGCAAACACGTTTTCCTCCCGAGCCTAACGGTTACCTGCACATCGGACACGCCAAGGCGATCTGCCTCGATTTCGGACTGGCTGACGAGTTCGGCGGCAAAACCAACCTCCGCTTCGACGATACCAATCCTGAGAAGGAAGAAACCGAGTACGTCGAAGCGATCATGGCAGACGTGAAGTGGCTCGGCTTCCGTTGGGACGGCCTCTTCTATGCTTCAGATTATTTTGATCAGCTTTACGAGTGGGCCATCCAGCTCATCAAGGCCGGAAAGGCCTATGTCGATGATCTCTCCGCCGACGAAATTCGCGAATACCGCGGCACGCTCACCAAGCCCGGCAAGGACAGCCCATTTCGTAACCGCTCGGTCGAAGAAAACCTGAACCTGTTTGAACGCATGCGGGCAGTCGAGTTTCCCGATGGCTCGCGTGTTCTACGCGCCAAGATCGACATGAGCTCGCCGAACCTGAACATGCGCGATCCGGTCATGTACCGCATCCTGCGCGCCGAACACCATCGCACCGGGAATAAGTGGTGCATCTATCCGATGTACGACTTTGCTCACGGCCAATCAGATTCGATTGAGCGTGTGACCCACTCCATGTGCTCACTCGAATTCGCGGACCACCAGCCGCTGTACAACTGGTTCATCCAGCAACTGGGAATTTTCCCATCGCAGCAAATCGAGTTCGACCGCCTCAGCCTCACCTATACCATGATGAGCAAGCGCAACCTGCGCCGGCTCGTGGAGGAAGGTCGTGTTGCCGGCTGGGACGATCCTCGCCTGCCCACGCTCTGCGGTCTCCGCCGCCGCGGCTACACGCCAGAGGCCATCCGCAACTTCGTGGCCGCGGTAGGCGTTTCCCGCACTAACGGCATCGTCGAATTGGGAATGTTGGAGCATTTTGTCCGCGAAGACCTGAACAAGCGTGCTCCACGCGCTATGGCCGTGCTGCGCCCGCTGAAAGTTGTCATCGACAATTACACGCAGAACCTGGTCGAAGAGATGGACGCGGTCAACAATCCCGAAGATCCATCCGCCGGAACGCGCAAGGTCCCGTTCTCTCGCGAGCTCTACATCGAGCAGGATGATTTTCGGGAAGACCCGCCCAAGCAATATTTTCGGCTGTCTCCGGGGCGTGAAGTCCGACTGCGCTACGGCTACTTTGTGACCTGCACCGGCGTGGTGAAGAACGACAAGGGCGAGCTCATCGAAGTCCACTGCACCTACGACCCCGCAACCCGAGGCGGCAATTCGCCGCCCGATGGCCGCAAAGTGAAATCGACGATCCACTGGGTTTCGGCGGCGCACGCCGTCGATGCAGAGGTACGCCTCTACGACAACCTTTTCACCAAAGAAGATCCCAACCAGGTGGAGGAAGGGCAGGACTTCACCGCCAATCTCAATCCCAATTCGCTCGAGGTGCTACGCGGCTGCAAGTTGGAACCGTCACTTGCGACTGCCGCCATTAGCAGCCGTTATCAGTTTGAGCGTCTTGGATACTTCTGCGTCGATCCCGACTCCACGCCCGACAAGCCCGTCTTCAACCGCACCGTCGCGCTGAAGGATACTTGGGCGAAGATCGAGAAGAAGCAGCCAGTAAAGAACTAGCTGTGTGCGTGCGGGCTTTGCGCGGGATTCTTTTTCGGTGCAGCTGGACCCTTCACGACTTTCACTTCAAATTTCACCGGCAGATTTTTCGGCGGATAGCATGCGGCATTGTCGCAGGCCTGATAGCGCAGGTTGCCGTGAAATTCGTATTTACTGGGAAGCACGCTGACCAACGGTCTTACACTCACGGCCACAGTGAAATCTCCGCTATAGACGCTCAGTTTTTCATCGGGAGCAAAAGCGAAGCTCATTTCCTGGCCCGCCGGATACGTAGTTTTTCCCACCACGATGTCCGTCGGCGCATCCAGCTTGAGCGTGGTGGGGATTAGATATTCTGCGCTGGGCTTATTGGAATTAATGTGAAAGCCGGATTCCACATGAAATTCCAGGCTCACAATATTGGACTTGCCACGTGTCACGGTGGTGATCGGGGCCGGCGACATCGTGACAGAAGGACTTTTCTTGCCGAGGGATTCTTGGGCCAACGATGGTGCCGTCAGCATCAAGAACAGGGCGAATTTTGGCACGAGGTTCAATGTTCATCTGCCGAGCAGCACTCGGCCTGAACCCTTCGAGTCGCTCAGGGCGGGCCCGCGGGACGCCCGTTCCTACACGATCATTTTTGCGCCACTGCAGTCGAGGCGATGATCTTCTTGATGCCATCCTCGATTTCGCCGCGGCCTTTCAATCCGAAAGCTTTGTCCAACACTTTGCCGTTGCGATTAATATAGAAGCTCTCGGGTAAAAACTGCACGCCTCCGTAAGCGTCGCCTACAGCTTCCTTGCCGATCAGCACTGGATAATTCACGCCCATGTCCTTGGCGAAAGCTGCGATGTCTTTCGGGCTGGCATCATCCATCGCCACGCCCACAATCTGCAGCCCTTCGGGACCGTACTGCTTTTGCAGCTCCACAAACCACGGCATTTCAAGCTTGCAGGGTGCGCACCATGTCGCCCAGAAATTCAGCAGCACCGCTTTGCCACGAAAATCGGAAAGATGCACAGTCTTGCCATCGAGCGATTGCAGGGCGAAATCAGGCGCCATTTCTCCCTTCATCTGGACGGCAGCGGCTGGCTGTGTCCGGCGGGCCATCCTCAGCCCGACCACCAGCATCAGCGCGATCACCACCGCTACGATGACAATGATGAATGGATCACGTTTCACGAAAAGCTCCCATCACAGCGCAAACCGGTTCAGGAAAGACAAGTAGTTCGAGATGATCGTAAAGCGTCCGAAGACCAGCAGAACACCCAAAGCGATCAACAGCGCCCCACTTGCCACTTCCACAGCGTGCATATGCGACCGGAAGCGGCTGTAGAACTTCAGAAATCGCTCGATCCCGAAAGATGTCAGAAGGAACGGCACCGCTAATCCCATCGAATACACGGTTAACAGAGCAATGCCTTTGACCACTGAATCTTGGGCAGCGGCAAAGCCAAGAATCACCGCAAGGATCGGGCCGACGCACGGCGTCCAACCGAAGGCGAACGCGAACCCGATCAGGAACGCACCTCCGACCGTGCTCCCGCCTTTCACGTTGTGCAGACGCTTGTCTGCATAAAGCGCATGGATGCGGAAAATACCCGTCAAGTGCAATCCGAAAAGCACGATCACGACGCCCGCCACTTGTGCCAGCGTGGACTTGTACCGCGCCAGCAATTGGCCGACCTCGGTCGAAATCGCGCCCAGCGTGATGAACACGACGCTGAAGCCAAGAATGAAGCTGATCGAATTCAGCATCATTTTGCGCAGCAATTGCGTCTCGTGTGACTTGAGGTCTTCCACTCCCACTCCCGAAATGAGCGACACGTACCCCGGCACAAGCGGCAAAACGCAGGGCGAGAGAAACGAAACCAAGCCCGCAAGAAAGGCCGCGATTGGAAGAGGGAGATTCGTCATCAAAAGTTATTTTACTTGCCCGAAAACTAGCGACTACCAAACGCCGCGAGCGCCAGAGTTCCTGCCCTTAGTTCGACGTTCTCTACGGCAAAAAGTTGCAAAGCGACCGCCCCTCTGAGCCCTCAGTGGGGTGCAGTCGACTTGCGTTTTTCTGCCGGAGGCACGATTCCCGGACCTTGCGCTGGCGTCGCTTCAGGACCCACCGCTGCCGGAGCTTCCGCTAGCGCTTTCCGAACAAATCCTGCCGGCACCGTGGCCGTAAGCACGGCATGGTCTTTTTGCTGCTCAACCTTCAGACTGTCGAACAATGCCCTCACATCTGCGTCCTGGCCTTGGGCCCCGGTCGAAATCTCGGCCGCATGGAAAAGATCCAGGTAGGTAGCCGCCCGATCTACGACGTTCTTGGCATCCTGCTCACTCGCAGTAAAAGCCACACCTCTGAAATGAAGTTCGCGAAGATAGCGTATCGAGGCCAGTAGCACAGCCGGTTGAGAGAACCAGGCAGACCAGCCCGGGCCGGACTTGAAGAACTCAGCCGATGGATCGACTCTAAAAATCGCCCAAGCCAGGCTCGCGAACGGAACATGCTTGTAATACTGCCGCAGCAGAGCCGGGCCACCAAACGGCGACGCCAGTTTGCGGGAGCGGTCGATGATACCGCGAATCACTTGCGGATTATCCGTATTTGAGGCAGCTACCGTGTCGAGGCCAAGAATCGCAACCCGCACCGTGCGCCCTTCCAGGGGAATGCTATAAATGTCGACCGAGCGGTAGTTCTCGCTTGAGCTGGACAATTTCGCTAAGTACGCGCGCAACCGTTCGCCGTGGATCTTCCCGACAAATACCTCAGAAAAGCGCAGCTGTGACACCTGCGCGCTTTTTGAGGGATAGTGAACCGCGAAAGCAGCTTCGTCGAGGTCGCGCTCAAACTGAAAGCCAGTAGCCTGGATGAACTGCTCATACTCTGGATCATGCGGCACCGCCGGCAACTCACCTAAAATATTCGCGCGCCGCATCCATTGCAGATTGATATAGACAAAGCCGTCCGCGCCCGGCAGCAGACGCGCCGGTTCCGGCGGAGCATGCTTGCGCAGCACCACAAGCAGGGCGACCGCTGCCGCGACCAGCAGGACGACTACAATGATGGGGAGACTGCGTCGCATTCGCATGGGGTACGGCCCGTTTATGAGGGTCGCTATACTCCGAAGTGGCTCGCGGAAGGCCAATCATAGCACCTGACCACCAACGGCATTGCACGCCGGGGCTTGCGGCCATAAGATTATCGAGTCGACGTACGGTCTAAAGAATGAAAAACATCAGCCCGGGACCGCAAATCAACATAAGCAAAATACCTGTCGGTGCCGGGGTCGCAGGCCTGATCTTCACTCTAGGAAGCATGATGATCTTCCTGCTTGGCGCTCCCGTACTCTGGTATTTTCTTGCTTTTGCTGCGGCGCTAGGCGTCGGAATAGCTGTTGTTCTTCGCCTCACGGAACCAAACCTCTGACAGACCCTCGCTGGCGGGGATGACTGGCTCATTGCACGTAAATTGCCGTTATGATATCTTTTAAAATTGTCCCGGACATTGCGAAGGGATCGAAGGGATCAACTTGCCCCGAGAGGGTATGTGTTCCCAAACTGCTGGCGTAGCTCAGCTGGTAGAGCATCTGATTTGTAATCAGAGGGTCAGGGGTTCAAATCCCTTCGCCAGCTCCAGGATTAGGTTTCGGAAGGTCGGGTATTTGGCGCGTCGCGGCGGCATAAAGGAACTTTTTCCATCAGCACTCCATACGGAAGCATTTCCAGATGAGGTGTAGGCGTGCGAAGGGATTTTCGTGCGCACTCGATTCTGCGTAATTTTGCTTCATC
>Ga0187769_10002409_pt1 | contig 10930 bp, 11 predicted proteins | sample 0116_SJ02_MP02_1_FD_133140 | JGI IMG/M metagenome (GOLD analysis project Ga0187769, IMG submission 133140) | Tropical peat soil microbial communities from peatlands in Department of Meta, Colombia - 0116_SJ02_MP02_10_MG | ecosystem: Environmental > Terrestrial > Soil > Wetlands > Peat | place... | reverse complement strand
GTCTGTTCGGCCACTGTTACGTTGTATTCGATTGACGTGAAGTTCTGTGTGAATGTCAGACCTAGCTGCTCGTCGAACGTCGAAAGGGAGGAAGGGGGTCCATGCCCTCTGTAAGGGAGGGTGATATCGGGCCTTGCCTCGTCTGTGCCACCGCATGAGCAGACCGTGGTCTTGACTGCACCCACGTTCGGAGATTCTCTGCCAGAGCTTGCAACAATTCCGGAGCAGAGTAGTAACGAGAGAGCAAGACAAAGGACGGTCTTAAGGGAACGCAAGCTCTCTCGACTTTCTTCCGTGACTTCCAAGAATGAAGGGTCGGAGGCAATCTCTTCTATTTAGTTTCTCGAACGGGCGTTACGGGCGGGACCTGGCGTCCCCGTTAGACTTTCAGAGCCAGAAGGTGAGTCCTAGTACCAAAAAAAGCATCATCAGATATGGACTAGTTATCTTGAATAGGGTGTATGCAGTTGTGCGCGTCCTGTCCACCGCAAGCTTCGCGCTGTAGGCGAGAACCAGCGCACCGAGCGCGAGAGCAGTCAATGTGTAGAAGATGCTAACTGGAGTGAAAAGGAAGATCAGTGCGGAGAAGACGGTGAGCATTGCACTAGCAGCCGCCACACACACGGCCGCCACCCTGTCTCCAAAGACGACGGGGAGCATCGGCACTTTCGCTGCTTCATAATCCTCTCTGCTGAAGATGGCTAGACTCCAGATGTGCGTCGGAATCCAGACCATAACCAAGGCAGACATGTACAGCGCTATGGGGCTGAACGCGTTTCCGACTGCGGAATATCCTACAAGAACTGGCATCCCCCCTGAGAACCCTCCCAGTATTATGTTGAGCCAACTCCTCCTCTTCAGGAGTAAGGAGTATACTATCACGTTGTCGAGCAGGCCAACCACCATAAAGCCGGCTGACTCGGCGTTAACAAAGAAGTAAGGAATGATAATAGATAGGGCCGCAAGTGAAAGACCAAAGGAGAGAGCTGCCCTCGGCGCTATTGCGCCGGAAGGAATCGGTCTCCTCATGGTCCGTTTCATTATGCCGTCGATGTCCCTGTCATGATAATTGGTCAGCACGTCAGCAGACGCGCTTCCAAAAACGAGTGAAATACACACGGTTAGCATTAGGGGGTAGGAAAGCACCGAGCCCGGCGTTTCACGGTACGCCACTAACATCGCCACTAGCCCGGTGAAAACGAGCAATCCCCATATCCTGGGCTTCGTCAGGCGCCAGTAACTCCCCATAGAACCTCCGAGGGACAACCGGAGTGAGCCATGCAACGCGACGATAAAACATTGCTGGTAAGGGGCCAAGGTGTATGCCAGAATCTCCATGCAAATATGAGATCTGGTAATTCTGATGATTCCTTAGTCTTGTTTCTTACGACACCAGAAGGAAGAGGAGGAAATAACGTGATCATAGAGGCGGAGAGAGGTTGTCTCGAAACTAGGCTGCTCCGTGAAGGGTTGGCTTCTCTTTCCTTTCCTTTTCTACCCTCCTCACGGTTATCTCTCCTTCAGTAACAATCAAGATGATCTGGTCCCTCTCCTTCCAACCAAAACCCTCGACTACCGGGTTTGGAATGGTGATTCTCAAGCTGTTCCCGGTCTTTCCGAGTGTGACCCGGAAGATGACAGGCACGGACGTACTCCGGTTCTAACGCCAATTTAACCTTAGTTTTGTCAGTGGAAAGCGAAGCTCTGGTCAATTCCGACCATCCAAAGCCGATATCAAGAGAGGTAATTACGAGAGTTCTAACATGGCTTCGCTTACAGAAGTGCAACATATCGTTGTGTGTAGGTTCCGCTGGGAGGACATTGGCTTCGAGCTCGACAACCTCGAGCAAGGTTTGGATGACGATTGGCCAGAGTAGCGCAGGCAACAACTTCCATTAAGACCTTGACCCCCTGGTCAAGGATGCGATGACGCTGCTGAAAGGACGCTTGAAGGGTTCTGACTCCCGAGGGCACGGTGACGATGAGAGACGAGGCCTTTGTGAATTGATTGAATTATCCGACCATGTAAGCTTCATCCTCAACGTTTTTAGCTATAGCGCGCGCCGGAGAGTTGAGGGCAACGATCGTCCATCAAGAACTAGTTGTGGACGGGCCGAATTTCAGATTAGGAGACACATTCCTGCCTCGGTCAAGACTCCGAAGCTTTCAAGTACTTACGTGAATGGTGTGTTTCATCCGAGAGTTCAGAAAGCGCCTTAGACCTATTCCGTAGCAAGGCTAAGACCCGATTTGGTGTCGGCCAGCGGTGCCCGTGTGTCTCGGAGGACATCCATCACCAGCCTCAGAGTGATTTATCTACCAGCGGTAAGAGTTTCACAGTATTGAACACGTTTTCGAATAGGAGCGCCCTTGCCAAGGCCCAGAATTTCGACGGAATATTCGAGATGGTCAAGGCTGCTACCGAAGAGGCGCTCGGAATGCACAGGGCGGGCCTAACACTTGTCCTGGGGGACATTCCAAACAACATTGGTGCATACCACCAGATGGGATCGAACACGATTGTTATGAATCGAAACCTGCTGAGAGTCGTACAAAAACTGTCCAAGTCAAAGATAAGGGTCAACTCCTACGTCTTCATGATACTCCTCCATGAGTACCTCCACTCGCTCGGCTACGAAAGTGACCAACAAGTGAGGGACCTCAGCCGTCAGATCTCTAGAGGTTTCTTCGGAAGGGGACACCTCGCTGGGGAAATGGCAGTTAAGCCCCTCGATGCGTTTTTCCCTGAATTGCCGAAATTCGTATCATTCAGGGACAGAGGTGCCTATGAGACCGTCCGCCGATTCGACTCCTCGAGCACTCCTTACATAGGTTGACGCGAATTAGGGCCGAAATCACGTTAGAGACCTAATTGATTCCAACCCTAATGAGTATTTTCGTTTTCGTGACAGGCGCAAGTTGTCAGATCTTCTGAGGTTCTTCTGCACGACGCGCCTGGCGGCGCCCAGTCGGAACTCGAGACACAAGTGACCTAATGCCCGGGAATCCGTAAATACCTCAACGAGTCGCGCCGAGCTTCGAAGGCTCACGGCGTCACTTGAGTTCGGCCCGATCGCCGTAGACATCGTCGTTTCATGGATAAGAATGATACTTGCCCTTGGGCTAAGTATTCTTTTCGCGCTTGTAATTGGAATAACCGCGGCCAGAAGCAGGAGGGCAGAGTCAGTGATTCTCCCTCTACTCGACATCTTCCAATCGATTCCAATCTTGGGCTTCTTTCCGTTCGTAATCGGAGCAATCTACGGGGTGATGCCGAATATCGTTGGAGCAAATCTCGCCGTGATTTTCCTGATCTTCACGAGCATGTCCTGGAACATCGCTTTCGGTGTGTATGAGGCAGTTAGGGCAATACCGCAAGACTATGCGGATCTCTTGAACATGTCGAACGCAAGTGGGTGGCAAAGGACAAAGTCACTGTACATACCAGCTTCGCTAAGCAGAATATCGTACAATACCCAGACATCTTGGGCAGTCGGACTTTTCTTCCTTGTCGCCAGTGAGATCATCGTTGTTGGGAAGCAGCAAATCCCCGTGGGAGCTGGCATTGGGATTGCCGCCACGAAGTTTGCCGGTGACTTCGCCAACTATGCTCTCCTGATAATCGGTCTGATTCTTGCAGTCGTGGTATGGAGGTTCATCTTCCTGCGGGAGTTCGCGCTTTGGTCTGAAAAGTACAAGATGATGGAAGAGCCACGCGAGATACACAATGACCCAATAATGCGATTTTACTCGTGGGTGAATCAACGCAGCATCTCCAAACTATTCCTTCTCACACATGGCAAAGGGGTAACGCGATTCACCTCCGCGATCTCGAGGTTCAGGAGAGGAATCAAGTATGCCGTAGCGATATTCTTGGGCATCTTTCTCCTGTTGGTTGTGGTGACCCTGCTGACAAGAACCGGGGTCACAACGATTCACATGCCGTCGCTGTCGAGGTTGATTTCTGACGAAAGCTACGTTCTCTACAACCTGGGCGCATCCTTCATGAGAGTGTGGTATGTCTATGGAATCTGCGTTGCCATTGGGCTACCACTAGGGATCGTTATCTCTCTGAATTTTAAGCTCTATGACTCTGTGTCCCCGGTCCTCGAAGTAATATCATCGATACCGGCACCAATACTGTTGCCAGCGATCGTCCTGATTCCAGTCCTCGGACACGCTCCAGAGGCCGTAGCGGCTATTGTGATAATGCTCTCCATAATATGGTACATCATTTTCAACGTCATGGCAGGAGTAAGGACTCTGCCAGCGGAACTCAAGGAGTTACCCCGTGTTTTCAGAGTGAGCCGGCTTTCAGCCTGGAGGAATGTGTACATTCCAGGAGCACTGACAGGTTTTGTAACTGGCTCTATCACTGCCATCGGGGGCGCCTGGAACGCCCTCATCATCGCAGAATACTTCAACCCGTCGGGCGGCATCCCCCTAACGCAGACATCCGCCGGAATCGGGAAGATCATCGTAATCGCAACAGGCAACAACACCGTTCCACCTGATTATCTGACACTCACCCTTGCAATAGTGTCGATGACTGTCTTAATAGTGGCGTTCAATTTACTCGTCTGGAGAAGAGTCTATCATCATGTGACTAAGCGGTACACGTATAACCGATAGGAGATCGGGGATTCTTGATGTCGGAAGTCCCGTCACAAATTCATGGAGGAAAAATCATCTCTGTCGATAACATCAGTCTTGTGTATTACAAGGAGAAGGAACCATTGCCTGTCCTTGCTGACGTTTCACTCACTGCTGGAAAGGACCAGCTTGTAGCTATAACGGGGCCATCTGGCTGCGGGAAATCAACGCTCCTGAGGATAATGGCAGGGCTGACGAAGGCTACGTCGGGGACAGTGAAGGTACTGGATTCCGAGGTGACTGGCCCACGAGCGGACATCACGATGGTCTTTCAGAATTTTGTTCTGCTTCCATGGCGAACCTCGTTGGAGAACGTGCTCTTCGGGCTCAGCTCCCGGACCGATCTCACAGAGGGACAGAAGCTGGACAAGGCGAAAAAAGCCCTCGAGGAGACCGGGCTTATGGGATTCGAGAATGTCTATCCTGGAGAATTATCAGGAGGCATGAAACAGAGGGTTGGAGTGGCCCGCGCACTGGCGACTGATCCCGAGGTCATGCTGATGGATGAACCATTCAGTTCGCTCGATGACTTGACTGCTGAGAGGCTGAGAAGAGAAATTCACGAGCTATTAATCAATCCATCGACGTCTGTCAAGACTGTGATAATGGTCAGTCACAACGTAGAAGAGATCATAGAACTCGCGGACAAGGCGATCGTGCTTTCCCAAAGGCCGGCTCATGTGGCTGGAGAGGTCAAGATAGACTTGCCGAGGCCTCGGAACAAAAAGTCCGAGGAGTTCTTCAAGTGGGTGGACAAGGTGTACTCGTTACTCTCATGACTGCGACACGTTTCTTAAGCCGGAGCTCTACCGGGTGAGGGGCTGGAACTCTTGTTCGAACCGGGTAGGCCCCTTCCGATTGCTCTGATAATGCCGGGCAACGTAAGAGCAGGTCAGGTAATTAGCCTAGTCGAGGTCACCGGTGGCCTCGGCGCAAAGGTGGACGTCCCAAGACTCGCTGACGAGTTGGGTGCAGACATCGCAGTTCTGCTCGGTGTCTTGGATGCGGCGGAGATGCTCGGTCTCGTCAAGAGCGAAAAAGGCGTCGTTTACTTAACTGAACTCGGCCTGAAATTCCAGAAAGCCTCGAAAAACAAGGTTAGGATGCTGAAGGAAAGACTCGCAAGTATCGAGCCATTTCGAACGGCCCTCGACCTGTCATCCAAGGGCAGACCAATCACTGCAGGGCAGGTCGCTGACAGTCTCAGTGAGATAGGAATAAAGTGGCATTACCAGCCGGACCTCAATGAAGCACTGATCAAGACTCTCCTGGTCCACTGGACCATTTACGGCGGACTAATGAGCTACGACGGCAAGACTGGAAAATTCCAGAAACTGTAACTATCGCTCAAGGAACCCAGAAGATGTATGGGCGATCTCGCCGCATACAATGGTAGCCGCAACTCCAACCTTCCTGATCATCGCAGGATGCATATCTCTTAGGTCCGAGTCGAGCAATGTAATGTTCGCCTCTGCACCTTCTACTAACGATCCGCTCCAGGCTTCATCGAACCCGTTGGATGTTGCGTTCTTCGTGTATAGTGCCAATCCATCATCAAGCGACAATGCCTCTTCGGGCGCGTATCTCCCTCTCACCATGGCTGCCCAGATTCCGAGCAGGGGATTCATCTGCTCGATTGGAGAGTCTGAGCTTCCCGACGCCACTACCCCCTCTGACAGCATTGACTTGAGGGGATACAGATCCGTGACCCTCTCCCGCCCCAGCCTTGCGGCCGCCCACGAGTCGGATGTTATGAACAGAGGCTGCACGGCCGATCTGATCCCATGCTTTGCCATCTTGGACATTAGGTCACGGGGGAGAAGACTGGCGTGCTCCACCCTATGCCGCTTCGGATTCCGCGCTCCAGTCACGCGTGAGAGAGCCTCAATTGTCTGCTCGACCGCCCTGTCACCGATGGCGTGCACTATGACCTGATAGCCGGCTTTGTCAGCTCGCTCGATGGTTTCTCCCAGTTCCTCGTCGCCGTACCTTAGCATTCCGTAGTTTCCTGGATCATCTGAATACTCCTCTCGAAGTGCCGCGGTTCTGGCCCCGAGGGAGCCATCAGCATAGACCTTCACGCCCCCTATTTTCAGGTGAGGGGACGAGAGTCTTGCTCGGAGTCCCTTCCCCTCCAAGTAGGCGAGGGCTTCCGGAGGCACGTAAACCCTGTAACGGAGGGCAAGAGAACGTGAGGAGTCGAGCGATGCCAATGCCTGCAGCTCTTCTGCATAGCCTGAAACGGATAGCACGGCGTGCAGACTGGTCAGGCCGCACCTAGTGGCTTCCGACTCGGCAGCGAGCAAGTAGTCCTCGCAGGCATCTGCACTGCGAGGCATACTTGCGTAGACCTCTTCCAGGGCACCCTCCTTTACTATGCCGGTGAGGCGTCCTTCCGCATCTCTAGCGAATTCAGGCCCCTGTCTCCGTTCGAAACCGAGTCTCTCAATTGCGACGGTGTTCACAAGCGCGATGTGTCCGCAGACACGAGTCAGGACGACTGGATTACCTTTGGTGATGTCATCTATGTCGGAGCGGTTTGGCATCCTTCCATCGGTGAAGGCTTCCTGGTCCCATCCCATGCCTGTCACCCACTCCCCTTGCTTGGACCTCTGAACACGAGCGAATAGGCGGAGTCTTAGCCCAGTAATGTTCGCTGCCCCACGGAGGTCGACGTTTCGCTTCAGCCATCCAAATTCGAAAGGGTGGCAATGTGTGTCGGCGAAACCTGGGTAGAGCGCCCCTCCATTGGCATCCAGTCTTCTGACGCTGCTATTGTCAGCAATCTTTCGGCCGCTCAACGTTCGGACAATCTTTTCCCCTTCAATCAAGACAGTCTGTTCTTCGCGCTCTCCCCAGGGTCTACAGTTCTCAATCACGATGGGCGTCTGGCGAGCACCTCCCTTGCAAATTCAGCGGAAGCCCGTTTGCTTCCTGAGCCTGCGAGGAGCATCAAATCAGTAGGAGTGTCAACATCGGAGGCAATTCCCTCACCGCAACAGACGGCTAGAGACATCCCCTTCCTCGCAATACCTCGGATGTGGTTCCAGAAGCTGTCGGAATCATAGCTCAGAGGTGGAGCCTTCAGCCGCGAAAATGCAAGCAGGTTCGTGCCGTCGAATGAACGAGAAGGTGCGAGAACACACTCGAAGGACTTCTTGAGGCCTATCGCGTACCTGACCTCTGCCGAGGAGAGCATCGGGAGGTCCGACGGGATTACGACAAAGTCTTCGACAGCTGAGAGAGCAGACATGCCCACGGCAACGGCTCTGCTCACCCCGCTGTCTCCTTGTTCCTGAATCGTCCTGGCACAAGCCTTTCGAGAGAGGGCTAACGCCGATCTGTCGGAAGTGACGACATAACAAATCGGAAGCAGAGCTGCGCCTCTTAGCGCTTGGATGACATCGAGGAGCATCAGCTCCGAGATCTTGCTCCTTTCAGCTGATGTGAGGACTTTCGAGAGCCTTGATTTCCTCTGTTTAGCTTTGAAAGGGATCAAGATTGCTGTATCTCTCAAGCTGCCAGCAACTCTCTTGCGAGCCTGATTTCGTCGCGTCGCCCTCGCATGACGATGTCAGAGCTGCGACATGAAACCCCGAGTTCGCGGATGTCAGTCGCCACACGCCGATCGCGCCTGTCTATGATCAGGGAGTCGATAAACCCGGAGTACGCTTCTGCGACGCCCACGGAGTCGGTCCTCATCCCCATCGCCTTCATCAGCTTGCCTGCAGGGCCGCTGATAGGTTCCTGACCAATCATGGGAGACAGACTGGTTATCCTTGCCGGGGCCGAAGCAAGCATCTCGAGGAACCCTGGGGCCGCGAGCATAGGGCCTATGCTCGATACTGGATTAGCCGGACATACCACGATCCTGTCTGCCGTGCCGATTGCCTCCTCGACTTGCCTCGTGGGGACCGCGTCGGAAGCACCAGTGTACTTCACTCCTCTTACCGCGGGATCGCCTCTTTCCCTTACCCAGAACTCCTGAAGGTGCATCGTCCCTCTCGAAGTTAAAACTCGTGTTTCTACAGAATCATCCGTCACTGGCAGTAACCGTTGGGAGACACCGTAAGCCTTCCTAAGTTTCTCAGTGGCCTCAGTTAGAGAAACCCCCTCTCGGAGCAGCTCGGTTCTAACCAAATGGGTCGCTATGTCTCTGTCACCAAGGGAGAACCATGTCGACTCGCCCATCAAGCCGAGTTGGGCGAGCGTGCGGAAGGTGTCCCCCTCTATGCCCCACCCCTTCTTCTTTGAAGCGACTCCAGCAAGAGTGTACATCGCAATGTCTATGTCAGGACAAACGTAGAGACCATGCGTCCAATAGTTGTCGCCTACGTTCGCGATGACCGTGAGGTCAACCCCGATGACAGATAGCCCCCTCAAGAGCTTCGCCGAACCTGTCCCCCCCGCGAGCGCGACGACCTTGACTAAATTCACCTGAAGAGGTCCCTCTCCTTGCTCATCAACAAGGACCTGACGCCGCTCTCCCCTCTTGTGTACTTGACTCCCCGAACCACAGCCGCCGGAACCCCTTCCAGCTTCCCCATCACGAGCTCCGCCGCTCCCGCGACCTCGTCCACCACCGAGGGCTCGGTTACTCTTAGGGAATATCCGAACCTGTCCTTCCTTCCCCGGAAAGACAGGAGAGGGTTGATGTCCGAGCAGCCGATAGCCACGTCCGTCTGTCCCCTACGCCATGGGCGGCCGAATGTGTCAGTTACGATCACGGCCAGACGTTTCTTCGTCTTCGCCTCGAGAGCCCTGCGGACCTTGCGAGCGCTGCGGTCAGAGTCCGTTGGGAGGAGACTTGCGAACCCCGTTCCGACATTTGACTGATCGACGCCGGAGTTGGCGCAGACGAAGCCATGCTTGGTCTCGGTTATCACCACTCCGTGCCCCCGCCTGACTACTCGTACGGCCTCCCGGAGGACAAGTTCCATGAGACGAGGGTCCTTTCCTTCCTCTCTCGCCAGCTCCTGCGCCATCCTGCTAGGGAGAACGCTGTCGAGTCTTACTACTTTCCCCTCTGCTTTCGAGACCAGTTTCTGCTTCAGGACCACGATGTCCCCATCTTCCAGCTGTATCATCGATTTTCGGAGGGCTGAGACGACCAGGAGTGGCAGGTCGGCGCCCTCCTCCACCTCAGGCATGCCTTTTAGGGGGAAGACCTCGAGCTTTCCCATCTCGGTACTCTCTCCCGACCGCCTTGCGGGAGCGCGATAAATGCTCCTACTTGGCGCCTTGTTCTGTAGCGGATTTTTTAATACTCAGAGAATTACGACCGCACCGTTTGCCCACCCAAGAAGAAGTGACGAAAGCCCTCGCCGGAGTGAAAGACCCAGAGCTAGGCCGGGACGTCGTCTCTCTGGGTATGATCGAAGGGATCTCGATAAAAGGAGGGAAGGTGACGTTCACGCTCAATCTTACGACCCCTGCCTGCCCTCTCCGAACGAGGCTCGAGAACGCAGCGAAGGAGGCGGTCGCGAGTCTACCTGGCGTGACGGAGGTGGACATGAAAACTGGCTCAGTAGTATACGCGACCAGAGACACCACCCAGACAGAGGTGCTGGCCGGCGTGAAGAACATCATCGCTGTGGCAAGCGGGAAGGGCGGGGTAGGCAAGTCCACGGTGTCTGTAAACCTGGCCGTGGCACTAGCGGCGTCGGGGGCAAAGGTCGGAATTCTCGACGCCGACGTGTACGGTCCGAACATACCGCATATGATGGGCGTGAGCGGAGCGGACGCCACGGTAAAAGATGGGATGATTTCTCCTCCGGTCGCCCATGGGATCAAGGTCGCCTCGCTCGGCTTCTTCTACACGGACGAGACACCTGTGATATGGCGAGGACCCCTCGTCGCTGGAGCAGTAAAGCAGCTACTTACCCAGGTAGATTGGGGAGAGCTAGACTATCTAATCTGTGACCTTCCGCCGGGTACAGGCGACGCGTCTCTCACTCTTGCCCAGACCGTCCCTCTTGGAGGGATAGTGATAGTGACGACTCCACAGGAGGCCGCCCTGAGTATTGCTTCCAAAGCGCTATCCATGTTCCGAAGGTTGGACGTCCCTATCATCGGCGTGGTGGAGAACATGAGCTACTACATCTGCCCGCGTTGCGGAGAGAAGGCGTACATCTTCTCAAGTGGCGGGGGTAAGAAAATCGCTTCCGAGCTGAACGTCGATTTCCTCGGTGAAATCCCTTTGGTCACAGTGGTTAGGGAGCAGTCTGACGCGGGAGTCCCGATAGTTGCCGCAAGACCAGAGTCTCCCGAGGCGGCC